>WNFD01001153.1_pt1 | contig 26632 bp, 19 predicted proteins | sample 5400491 | NCBI WGS metagenome assembly WNFD01 (sample SAMN13153343, study PRJNA577476) | soil metagenome | isolation source: 120 cm saprolite under Douglas fir tree site 2 hole 2 replicate 2 | place: USA:California | collected 2015-04-18
GCGGACTGTCTTCGCTGAGCCGCATCTCCTCGAGCACGACTTTCTTCTCGAGCTCGAGCTCGGTCTCGTCGAGGATCGAGTTGACGCTGATGTCGGCGAGCATCTCGATGGTCGCAACTGCACGCGGCGCCGGCAACACCGCATGATAGAATGTGTAGTCGAGCGAGGTTCCAGCGTTCATCCGTCCGCCGACACCTTCGACCTCCCGGTCCACGAAGCCCCGGGCGCGCGTGGTCGTACCCTTGAAGAGCATGTGCTCGAGGTAGTGGGCAAGGCCGAGCTCCAACGCGGCCTCGTCGCGGCCACCGGCACCTACCCACAGCTGTACTGCGACGACCTCGCTGGAGCGAAACTCCTGAATGATGACGCGGACGCCGTTCGGCAAAACGTGGCGGACGGGAGCCTGGATGACCGGAGAGGGCTGTGGGGAGCGCGCGATGGTGCAACCGCTCACGGGCAATCCGATGAGCAGTGTCAGCACGAGACCCCTCGGCAGGCGCATACGGTGAGTCAGGCTACCACAGGCCAGAGACACGGGCAGAATGCCGCACCAGGCTGCCGGACCGGTTCGGGCACAACGCCCCGGGATCAGCTGGAGATTCGTGAATAAGTAGCTCATTTTGCTTGTCCTACACGAGGTGTACGCCATGGCACCGCGGTTGCTCTCCCTTCCATATCAAGAGTTGAGGCGTCGGGTCTCTACCTCATTGGCGAGGGGGTGACACAGACGGTAGGCTGGTCGTGTGGCAGACGCGGTAGATCCAACCACTTCGACAAACGAGAGGAAATGGAAAGACAGATGACCAAGAGATTTTTCGCGGCAATCATGAGCGTGGCAGTCTTCGCGGCGCTGGCGCCTGTCGCCGGAGCGCAGTCGCAGTGCCCGGCTGAGGTTGGCCAGGCTCAGGCGATGCTGCAGAAGGTTTCAAACGTCCAGGCGCCCCGGTCGCTGGCCGGTGCCCGCCAGCAAGATGTTCAGGCTCCGCGTACGACTCAGGACGTCCAGGCGCCCCGGTCGCTGGCCGGCGCCCGCCAACAAGATGTTCAGGCTCCGCGCAGCAGCACGCAGGACGTCCAGGCCCCGCGCAGTAGCACCCAAGATGTGCAGGCCCCGCGCAGCAGCACGCAGGATGTCCAAGCCCCGCGTAGCAGCACGCAGGACGTCCAGGCCCCGCGCAGTAGCAACCCCAAAAAGCAGGACGTCCAGGCCCCGCGCAGCAGCACTCAAGATGTCCAGGCCCCGCGGAGCAGCACGCAGGACGTGCAGGCGCCCCGCTCGATCGCCGGTGCCAAGGCCAGCGGCGGCGACGCGATCAAGCTAGTCCGCGAGGCTGAGGCTGCTTGCAAGGCCGGGAAGATGGACGCCGCGAAGGCGAAAGCCATCGAGGCGATCGGCCTGATGAAGTAACTTCTGAGGTGAAGTAGCTCCCGAGGCGGGAGCGACAAGGCTCCAGGGGTTGCCCCCTGGGGCCTTTGTTTTGTTCTTCTCGCAGTTTTCTTCGCAGGATAGAATCTCGGTCGATGCGCAAGTGGATCGCGAGCGTGCTTCTCCTCGCGGTTCCCGGGATTACCGGTGGTGCGGAGCTTTCCGTTCAGGAGGCGCTGCTTCGCGCCAAGCCCGCCGTCGCGCTCGTCGTCTCGGAGGTCGCGTCCGAGATCATGGTGAGCTGCCCGACCGGCGGCCAGCAACGCGTCATTCCCACGCCCTTTCGCGAGACCGGCACCGGGTGGTTCATAACTCCGAACGGATGGGTGATCACCAACGCTCACGTCGTCTCGCCTGCCCACCTGCCGCCAAAGGCGATCGTCGACCAGCAAGTCGAAGACGGCGTGCGCCGGGCGTGCGGCGACATCGGCCAGCAAGCGCTGTCGACGGTGATTGCCCGGGCGCAGGTCAAGCTCAACCCGTCGATCTCCGTGATCCTCTCGAATGGCATCCGACTGCCCGCGACGGTGGTTCGGTACAGCCCGCCGGTCGCCGGCGAGGGCATGTCGGGGCGCGACCTCGCGCTCTTGAAGCTCGACGCCGCCGACATGCCGTCGCTCACGCTTGGCGACTCGTCGAACGCGAAACTTGGCGACAAGCTCCACATCCTGGGCTTCCCGGGGGTCGTGCTCAGCCACGAGCTGCTGAGTGCCTCGGCGCAGGTCGAGGCATCGGTGACGAATGGCGCGATCTCCGGCTTCAAGCAGGACATCGCCAACCAACCGGTGATCCAGACTGACGCCCCGGCGACGTGGGGCAATAGCGGCGGGCCCGCCGTCGGCTCCCAGGGCGAGGTGCTCGGCGTCCTGACGTTCGTCACGCTCGAGTCCGGCGGCCAGGGCGGCATCGTCCAGGGGTTCAACTTCGTGATCCCGTCGGCCGCCATACGCGAGTTCCTGAAGGGCACCGAGGTCAGGCTCGACGAGACGAGCCGGTTCAACGTGGCGTGGCACGCGGGGCTCGCGGACTACTTCGCCGGCAACTACGCGCGCGCTGAGAAGCACTTCGCCGAGGCCAACCGACTCCTGCCCGAGCTGCCCGATGTCCGCCGCATGACCGCCGAGGCGAAGAACCCGCCGGCCCGGCCCTTCCCATGGAGGACCGTGGCCACGGTCCTGACGGTGGGGGTTCTCGCCGCCGGCAGTGGTCTCCTCGGCATGCGCTGGAAGCGCAACCGTTTCCGTATCCGTCCCTCGGAGGTGATGCGGCTCATCGAGATTTCCCCTGAGCAGCCGCCGATCATCCTCGATGTCCGCGACCGGGCCACGTACGCCAAGAGTCCCGTCAAGATCCTGGACTCGCGTCACGTCACACCCGAAGAGCTCCAGGCGGGCACGAGCGCCCTCGACATCGAGGCGAGCCGCACGGTCGTCGCCTACTGCACCTGACCCAACGAAGCGACCAGCGCCCGGGTGGCGCGACAGCTGCGGGAGCTGGGCTACAGGGACGTGAGGATACTGAGGGGCGGGCTCGGCAGCTGGGCAAACGCCGGGCTGCCGCTCGAGCCGAAGCCTTCCGCCTAGCCACGCAGGCGCTGGACGCTTTGGTGGCTGAAGAGCTGGTAGTCCATGAAGCGGCTAGGCGCCGCTCACCCGCCCACCGGCCAGGAAGTGGACGTGCACGTGGTACACGACCTGGCCTCCCTCGGGGCCGCAGTTCACCCGCAGCCGATACCCGCGCTCGGCCAATCCCTGGGCCTCACCGATCGCGCGGGCCGCGAGAAGGCAGCGGCCGAGGACCTCGGCATCCTCGCGCTCCATCGCCATGATCGAGGTGATGTGGCGCTTGGGTACGATGAGGAGATGGACCGGCGCCTTCGGGTAGATGTCCTTGAAGGCCAGGACCGTATCGTCCTCGTACTCGATGTCCGCGTGACTCTCACGCGCGATGATGCGGCAGAAGGCGCAGTCCTTCACGAAGCTCCCCCCTCGGCTGCCTGCTATAATAATTCGGCCTGGATCAGGACTCGCAAAAGGAGCGCGGATGGGAACGTGTCCGAAGTGCAAGCTGAGAATTCGCAAGAACGGTAACCACGTCAAGCTCGGCTCCACCTGGTACCACAAGGCCTGTCCGCGCCGTCGAGCCGCCGCGGCCAAGGCGTAACCCCTCACCGCTCGGGTCCTCTCGAGCTCGTCGAACCGCGAGCCGGCGGCTCGCTCAGCCGCACCGTGCAGCCCGACGGGGCGCTTGACGTACTGCCCTTGCGGCGTGCCCCGCACAGCTCCGTCCTGAAACACCGTCCGGCCTCGCAGCCGTGTGTGGGTCGGCCAGCCCCGTACCCGCATCCCGGCGAACAGCGTGAAGACTTGGGCCGAGCAGAGAACCTCGGGCGTCACGATCAGCTCGCGGTTCGGATCGAGCACGACCAGGTCGGCGTCGCTGCCGACCGCGATGGCGCCCTTGCGCGGGTAGAGTCCGACTGCCCGCGCGGGATTCGCGCTCGCCAGCTCCGCGACCCGTATCAACCCCAGGCCGCGCCGGAGGTGTCCCTCCGAAAAGAGATGGCGGTATCGTAGCGAGGCATGGCGGGCGTCGTGGACGGTTGTCCCGGGCGGTGCGCCCCCTCAGTGGACGCTGAACGCGGTCTTGATGACCCACACGAAGTCGATGACGAGCGCCGCGAGGAGGATCACGGATCCGATGTTCAGCCAGAGCCCGATGCTTTTCTCGTCCATTAGCATCCTCCGGGAAGGGTTCTCGGCGCGACCCTAACATACTCGTCGCAGGTCGACCAAGCTGAAGGCGGGCGGAGGCAACCATGAGGCTTCGAGGAAAGATCGCGCTGGTCACCGGCGCGCAGCAGGGCATCGGGCGCGGGATCGCCCTGGCGTTCGCTCGCGAGGGCGCGGATGTCGCCGTCAATTACCTCGACGATCGCGCGGCGGCCGAGACGGTGATGCGGGAGGTCCACGCGGCCGGCCGGCGCGCGGTGCTCGTGCAGGCCGATGTCGCACGGCCCACGGATGCCCAGACGATGGTCGCGCAGGTCCTGAGCGAGCTCGGGGGGCTCGATGTCCTCGTCAACAATGCGGGTGTGTATCCGCGCGTGCCGTTCCTCGAAATGCGCGAGACCGACTGGGACCTGGTCCTCGACGTCAACCTCAAAGGCGGTTTCTTCTGCGCGCAGGCGGCCGCGCGCGCGATGGTCGCCGCCGGACGGCGGGGCTCGATCATCAACATGGCGTCCCAGGCCATCCGGGGCGCCGTCCGGGGCGTGCACTACTCGGCGAGCAAAGGCGGCGTGGTCGCGATGACACGGGCGACGGCGCTCGAGCTGGCGCCGCACGGGATTCGCGTGAATGCGATCGCGCCCGGGCTCACCGACACCGCCCAGCCGCGCTACGGGAACAACGAGGAGGAGCTGGCGGCGATGGCGAGCGCGGTCCCGCTCGGACGCATGGCGCAGCCGGACGATATCGCCGCCGTCGCGGTGTTTCTCGCCAGTGACGACGCGCGCCACGTCACCGGCCAGACGGTGCACGTGAACGGCGGTTCCTACATGCCGTGACCGAGGCGGTGGTCGGGGGGTAAGGGATTCGGCATACTGGGCCTGATTGACCGGGAGGGAGCCAAGCTGATGAGCCACGCGCCGAGCTTCTTCGACACCGTCAACATCTACTTCGACAAGGCGGCGGCGCTTACAGACTATCCACGCGGCCTGCTCGATCAGATCAGGGTCTGCGACAGCGTGTATGCGTTCCAGTTCCCGATCCGGCGGCAGGGCGACTACGAGGTCATTGCCGGCTGGCGCGCCCAGCACAGTCACCATCGCCTGCCCGTGAAGGGCGGTATCCGCTTCGCCCCCACCGTGGACGAGGACGAGGTCAAGGCCCTGGCCGCGCTCATGACCTACAAGTGCGCCATCGTGGACGTGCCGTTCGGCGGGGCGAAGGGCGGCGTGCGGATCGACACCAAGCAGTACACCGCGCAAGAGCTGGAGCAGATCACCCGCCGCTACACGGCCGAGCTGATCAAGAAGAACTTCATCGGCGCCGGCCTGGACGTGCCCGCTCCCGACTACGGGACCGGTCCTCGTGAAATGGCCTGGATCTACGACACCTACTCGGCGTTCTACCCGGGTGCCATCGACGCGATGGCCTGTGTCACCGGCAAGCCCGTGACCCAGGGCGGCATCCGCGGCCGCGTGGAAGCCACCGGGCGCGGCGTCTACTTCGGGCTCCGCGAGGCCTGCGACCAGGCCGAGGACATGAAGGCGTTGGGGCTCTCACGCGGCCTTCAGGGCAAGACGATCGTAGTGCAGGGCCTCGGGAACGTCGGCTACCACACCGCCCGTTTCTGTCAGGAGGCCGGGTGCGTCATCGTCGCGCTCTCCGAGCGGGAGGGGGCCGTGTACCGCCCCGAGGGGCTCGACCTCGACACCGTGGTGAAGCACCAGAAAGAGACGGGCTCGATCCTGAATTTCCCCGGGGCCAAGAACATCACACCGACCAATCTCGCGCTCGAGCTGGAATGTGACATCCTCATCCCGGCCGCCCTGGAGAACCAGATCACCGCAGAGAACGCCCCCCGCATCAGAGCCAAGATCGTGGCCGAGGCGGCCAACGGGCCCACCACCGCCGACGGCGAGAAGATTCTGCTCGACCGCGGCGTGCTCGTCATCCCCGACATCTTCCTCAACGCTGGCGGCGTGACTGTCTCCTACTTCGAGTGGATCAAGAACCTCTCTCACGTGCGTTTCGGTCGGGTCGGCAAGCGGTTCGAGGAGGCGGCCCACGAGCGGATGGTCGGCGCCATCGAGACGGCCACCGGCCGGGTCTTCTCCGACGAGGAACGCCGCAAGATCGCTCATGGGGCGGACGAGATCGATCTGGTGAACTCCGGCCTCGAGGAGACGATGATCAACGCCTACCGGCAGGTTCACGATCAGCGGACGCGCGATCCTCGGACCAAAGATCTGCGCACGGCGGCGTTCCTCACCGCCCTGCACAAGGTGGCCACGACCTATCTCGAGCTGGGGATCTTTCCATGACTCGGACCGCAAGGGCATGACCTCGAAGCCACGCGAGGGCGAGAGGCGCGCCGTAGCTGCCACCGCGCTCGATGAACTCCCAGACCGGCTCGCCGGCCAGCGGCCGGAGGGCTTCGGTGCCGAGTTTCCAGGCAAAGACGAACAGCAGCAGGCCGCGCGCTGGCCAGACGAGGACGAGCAGACCGAGGGCGCACTCGAACCACCCCGCGAACGGTCGAAGTGGATAGGCCGCCAGCGTGGCCGGGCTGATGCCGATGGCCGCGACGTAGCCGTTCCAGTCCTTGTGCATGGCGAAGTCGAAGCCGCCGTGGCCGATCAGCAGCAGCCCCGTCGTCACTCGTAGAATCCAGCCGATCGCTGAGACGCGCGCCACGGTGAGCGCGGGCGCCGGCCTCGCGGAGAACCAGTCCGCCAGGGATCGGCCGGTGCCGAGCAGACACAGCAAGGCCAGAGGCACGCCGTAGTTGCCGGCGCGCTCGAGGAGCTCCCACACACCCTGCCCGGCGATGGGACGCAGGCATGCGGTCTGAAATCCCCAGAACGTCATGTAGAGGATGGCCGCGCGGACCGGTTGGACCAGGGTGAGCACGCCGACCGAGATGTCGACGACGCCGACTACGGGCATGAGCTTCCACGCCAACGGCTCCCGGATCCCGAAGATCGCGAAGTACGGCAGCCATGCGGCCTTGGTGATGACGCCGAAGGCTCCGTGGCCGATGAAGCACGCGGCCACGGCGACGCGAAGGATCCAATGCAGCATCCCGATGGCCGGCGGTGCCGTCAGCTCGTCGAGCCGGCCGGGCGATCGCAGCTCGAACGACCTGCCCTGGCGCGTCGCTGTGCGCTCGATCATGGCGTTGCCCTCTGAAGTCTCGGAACACCCTGGGCCCCGCGCTGGCATCACTTCCGGACGGGCTGGAGGTAGAGCGTCGCCGCCCGCTGTCCGATCTTCCGCCCCAGGACGAGCCCGTCCTCACAGGCACTGCGGAAATGGATGCCGGCATAGACCCGGGAGTCGGCGCTCTCCCGCGCCGCCTGAGAGAAACTCGTGAACGATCGCGTGATCCCTTCGAAGGGCTTGCCACTCGTTATCGTGACGTTGGCCTGGTCGCCGCCCAGGACGCTGGCAAGGGCCACCGCCGCCGCCCCGCTGAAGGTGCTTTGCGTGGACGGATAGTCCGAGACGTTAGGGGTGTTCTGGTGACTGTCCCAGGTCGGGTCGCCGACGGTCGCGTCGTTGCCGTCGTTGTCACCCTCGCGAATAGCGGTCACGGGGCGCCATAGATCGTACACGTAGCGGATCTTGAAGCCCGTGATGTAGGCGTCCGCCATCGCCATATTCATGAGAGCCAGAACCCGGGCGCTGTCCCGCGCGTCGAGACCGCGCGTGGTGGCGACCGTGCGCGCGATCCGGTTCCACGCGCCCGGCCCCTCGAACCAGAATTGCGCGATCTGCGTCTGGTCGTCGCTACGGACCGTGCTGACTTTGCCGCCGATGCTCTTCACCTCGTTGTAGTCGCGCGCATAGGTCGCGCTCGTCAACGCCGGCGGCCCGGAAAGCCAGAACTGCGAGGCCGACAGCAAGGTGAACGGCGTGACGTTACCCCAGCCCGGAACCGCCGAGGGCAGGTAGCCGCGAGCCAGATCCGGATTGGCGATGGGCGGGTTGGGAGGAACGGGGTTCGGATGCGGCCGCCACTTGCCGGGACCCATGCCCGGCGTGTAAGGCGCGTCACGGGTGGCGCCGTCGTCCTTGCGGAGCGTGAGGATCGCCGCGCCGGCAGCGCGGCCGAGCGCCACGCCTTTGTTCCGGGCGGGGCCGTCGGTGACGCGGACGATTGAAGCGGCGTAGGCCTGGTCGACCAGGGCGAGCGTCGCAACCTTCTGAGCGGGGGTGCCGTAGCTCCCGACCACGCCGACGAGCACCGTGTGGGCGGCTGCCGCGATCGCGGCATCGGGCGAGGCGGCTGGGTCTCCGGGCCCCTCGAAGTAATAGGCGTCGTAGCGGCGACTGATCGCGTTCAGGGCATCGTGGACCGCCACCTGCACCATGGTCAGGGTGCGCGTCGACACGACGGCGCTCTGCCCGTTGGCCTCGATGGCCTTCATCGTCGTCTCGTTCCACTGCGCGACCTCGTTAGCGGCGGCCGGGGGCGTGAGAACGAATGCAGTCAGGCAGAGGATCAGGCTGGCGATCGGGAGTGCGCTGCCGGGAACTCGAAGGCCCTTCAGCATGGCGGGATCCCCCTTGCTCGGGTGGGACATCTTGAGGTGGAACGCTTACCGCTCCAGTTCACTGGCGTCCTGCATCACCTCCACCGGATCGGTTGAGGCCCGGCCTGGGCAATGCGCAGCCGGTGCCAAACGATCCGACACGGGGCGCTCGCACAGGATTACGCACTTAGCCGCGGTGCGGGAGGTTCGGGCGGACCTGCAGGCGACCCGGCACGGCCTTCTGCCCGAAGCGACCGGGCAGACTGCCGCCGCGCGAGCCGCACGCGGATCGCGTCAAGAAATGACCAGGTCGGTAAGTCTTACCGAGTAAGAAGAAGCGCCAGGGCCTCGCAGCTCACGGGTGCGGCCCTCAAATTCCCCGACATTCAGCCGTCGCCAATCCCACTGGAGTCGTGGCACTTCTCTTGCTACCTCGTGGTCGCACCGTCATGACCGACGCCGATGAAAGGAGAAGGAGGGAGTTCGTCATGCCGAGGCGACGGTGCGCTCGATCCAGTTCGTCCCCCACCGGCGCGAGTGAGTGACCTCGGGTCCGCCGACGCGCACGCCCCGCCGCGGCTGCTCATCCTGGCAGCCCTCGTGCTGGCCGTCGCGTGCCTGTACTGGGCGCGCGCCGTCTTCATCCCGATCGCGCTGGCCCTCCTGATTTCCTTCCTTCTCAGCCCTGCGGTGGCGCTGGTTCGCCGGACCGGGCTGGGCCAGATCCCGGCGGTCGTCGTCGTCATCACGTTGACGCTCACGCTTGCGGTCGGGCTGGGCTGGGCGCTGTTCAATCAGGTCACCACGCTCGCGAACGACCTCCCACACTATCGCGCGACCATCGCTCGGAAGATCGCGGACGTTCAGCGGGTCGGGAAGGGCGGGGCGCTCAAGAACGTAGAAGACACGGCCAAGGACCTGATGGAGCAGATCGAGCGCACGAACCCTGCGACCCAGAAGCCCCTCCCCGTCGTGGTGTCCGCGCCACATCCGCTCTGGCAACTCCCCAGGATCATCGAGCCGGTCGGGAGCGCCGTCTTCGTGCTCGTGCTCCTGATCTTCATGCTCATCCAGCAGCGCGAGCTACGGGCGCGGGTGGTCCGACTCTTCGGCCACGAGCGGCTCGCCGAGACCACACGGGCGCTGGACGAGGCAGGGGTCAGGATCAGTCGATACCTCCTCACGCAATCGGGTCTCAACGCGAGCTTCGGCGCCACGATCATGCTCGGCCTCTTCCTCCTCGACGTGCCCTTCGCCCTCGTGTGGGGTTTCTTCGCGGCGCTGCTGCGCTTCATCCCTTACGTCGGCGCCTGGGCGGCCGCCCTGGTCCCCATCGCCATGAGCCTGGCGGTCTTCGACGGATGGGCGAAGCCCCTGCTCATCGCCGGTCTCTTCGCCGCCACCGAGGTGATCATCGCGTTCGTGCTCGAACCCCTGTTCTTTGGACGCAGCGCCGGAGTCTCGGCGATCGCCCTCCTGATCGCCGCCGCCTTCTGGACCTGGCTGTGGGGCCCAATCGGCCTCGCCCTCGCGACTCCACTCACCGTGTGCCTGGTGGTGTTCTCGCGCACCGTGGCCGGCCTCGAGTTCATCGAAATTCTGGTGTCCGACGGGCCCGGAGTCGACGATCACATCACGTACTATCAACGCGTCCTCGCCGCCGATGAGCGGGAGGCGGCGGAGCTGGTCAGGGAGGCGGCGGCGGCCAGCTCCCGCGAGGCCGTCTACGATTCCATCCTGGTGCCGGCTCTCGCCCGCGCTCGCCACGATCGGGAAACGGGCCAGCTCACGTCGATCGAGTACGCCCACGTCGTCGAGGCCACCCGCCAGGTGCTCGGGCGGGCAGCCCACCACATCGCACCGGAGACGACGCCGCCGACGACCCCGTCAGGGTCTGCGGCCGTAATCGTGGCGGGCTGCCCGGCCCATGACGAGGCCGACCGCGTCGGGCTCGAGATGCTGGCCCGCCTGCTCGAGCCGGCGGGGTACACGGTTCGGATCGCGCCGGCCGGCGGTCTCGTCTCCGAGATGATGGCCGCCGTCCAGGCAGCGGGCCCGGGGTTGATCTGTCTCGGCTCTCTAGGAGAGAGCAGCAACGTGCGCCATCTCGTCAAGCGGCTCCGCAGCGCGTGCCCCAAGATCCCCATCGTGGTCGGGTGCTGGGGGCCGCAGGGTTCCGCCGAGGTTCGGACCGAGCTCTGCTCGGCAGGCGCCGATGATGTCGTGACCTCGCTAGCCGAAGCGCGCGTCACAGTGCCGCGCTTGACCGGATCGAGCGCGCATCCTCCGGATCACGCCCCTGCCGGTCGGGTCGACATTGAGACAGCAGTCGAGGAAGTTCCCTGACGGATCGTTGACAGGCCCTCGGCCGTTACAAGCGCCACGGCCTCAGCGTGGGAGCGCACACCATGGCAGGGACCAGGCTGACCTTCCGTGAGGAGCTCGGCGGACCGGCGGCCAGAGAAGAAGCGTGAGCCCGCGTCGCCGGCCACGAGCTGCTCGTCGCGTTCTACCTCCTCACCTCGGCAGCGCAGGCCTACTCGGAGTGCGCGACTCCCCTCCTTCTCCGGGCGTACCGTACGATCCGCTTCTGTGACGCCTGTCTGGTGCTGAAGATGGGCGCCACTGACGATCGTGGCGGAGGCAGGCGCCGCTCCATCGTTCTGGCCGTCCTGTTGGCATCCGCGGCCTCTCTTGTCTCCTGCCTGAACTACCACCTCATTCACCCGAAGGTCGTTCCGCCCGGCGTGATCACCTGGGCGGACGAGGTGAAGAGCGGCCAGATGCTGATTCACCTGGAGTGGGCCGGCCCGGCCGGCCCTGGGCCGTTTCCTACCGTGCTCGTCCATCCTGATGCCGGGCACCTGGCCCACCACATGCGCGGCGTGATCTGGGACCTTGCCAGCCAGGGATACCTGGCCGTCGCGGCCGACTACCGCCGGATGATCGGAGGGAGGTACCGCCGCAGCCTGTTCGCCTGGCGCGAGAACTCCGATGTCACAGCCACGCTGGAGGCGGCCCGCTCCGATCCTCGCGTCGACGGCTCACGCCTGGCGGCCCTGGGTTTCTCGCAGGGGGGCGTCTTCAGTCTTCTAATCGCCGCGCAGGCGCCGGACATCCGCGCCGTGGTTGCCTACTATCCGGTCACCGACTTCAAGCACTGGCTCTCGCGGCCCAAGCCGAGTGCCTGGCACAGCCTGGAGTTTCACTCCATCGAATCCTACTTTCGACGGCAATCGGGAGCTCGCGACGATTCCGAGTTTCAGCAGATGCTCGGCCGCGCTTCGCCGCTCGACCAGGCGCACTCGATCCGCGCGTCCGTTCTTCTCATCCATGGCGATCGAGACACGACCGCGCCGCTGGAGGAGTCGGAGCGGCTGGCGCGCGGCCTCAGGGAGCTGGGCCGCGAGGTGGATCTGCTGGTCATCCACGATGCCGGCCATGTCTTCAACTTCAAGGACAGAGCGAAGGCATCAAACGCGTGGGAGACCACGCTTTCCTGGCTGCGCCAACGCCTGGAACCCAAGGAGCCGTGACGGGGTTGGATCGCTACGTCGGGTTCTCCTACTCGAGAGGCAGGGTGACGGGGCTATTGCGCTCCGCTGAGAGATCAGCGGCGTGCGTCACTTCCATGACCTGGCGTGCCTGCTCCGGCGTGACGAGTACCGGACGGTCGAGGGCGACCGCCTCGATGAAGTGGATGGTCTCCGCCTGCATCGGGCCCTGGTAGACGTGGCCGACCGACTCGCCGGGCATGGTGGAGAGCGGCAGCACCATGCCCTTGCCCATCGTGTTCAGCACGATGTCGCGATGGGAGTCGTCGATGAGCAGGGCGCCCTCGGTGCCGTGGAACTCGATGGTGGCCGTCGAGAAGTGCGGGTAGCCCGGGGGCAGAGCCCAGCCCGCACCGATGGTGAACGCGGTCCCGTCGTCCATGGTCACCATGATCCACTGGCTATCGGGGAGGCCGTGCGCCTGCTTCATGACCCCGTAGGCGTGTTGCGAGTACACGCGGATGGGCTTGCGCGGCTCCATGCACCAGAGGACGAAGTCGATGTCATGGGTGGCTTCCATCACTGCCGGCGACAGGTGGACCCGACCTCCGATCTTGTTGCCGAGCGAGCGGGACAGATGGCGGCTCACCAACGCCGTCACCGGCCGCCCCAGCGTGCCGTCAGCGAGACACTGCTTCACGTAGGCGAACTTCGGATTGAACCGCTGCGTGTAACCGATCGTGAGCTTGAGGCTGGCGGCCCGAGCGAGCGCCATCAACTCGTCGGCTTCCTTCAGCTCGAGTCCCATCGGCTTTTCGAGCAGGACGTGCTTGCGGGCGAGCAGGCAGTCGCGCGCGAACGGATAATGGGTCTGCTCGGGCGTGGTGGTCACGATGATGGCATCGATGTCCGGACGGCTCAAGAGTTCGCGATAGTCGGTCGTGGCGCTACGGGCGCCCGTCTCCTTGGCCATCTGCTGGAGCCGGTCACGGTCAACCTCGCAGAGGTGCAGGCTCTCGACCAGGGGATGAGTGGCACACGTCCGGGCCCGGAGCCCGCCAATCCAGCCCACGCCGATGATGCCCATGTTGATCGTGCGGCTCACCCCGAGGCCTCCACAGGCTGGCCGGCGACGTCCACCGTTCTGCTGATCTCGCGTCTGGTGATCGTCGGATCGAGGCCGGGCCGGATTGTGGCTGGGGTCATGCGGGTCCTCCGTGACGCGCGCAGACTATACCGAGCCGCGGGCCGAGCGGTCAATCAACGTCCACGGTCGACGACGTGGGAGCCATCTCTCCTGGTGTCGCGATCGAAGCCCGCGGCGCTACCGATTTCAAAAAGCGCGATGCAAGTGCCTTCCTTTCTTTCACTCTCCGGGAACGGCCTCGGCGGCGTCTGGGGAAGCTGCACGGGGTTCTGAAGTGGCGCCACGGCCCCCTCACGCAAAGCGGAGGCCCCAGTGAGAGCAACGGTGTCCGGCGCTAGGAGAAGCGAGACGGAGATAGCGCTTCGCCTCAATCCGACGCTCTGACATTTTTCAGAGGATGTCGCCCGCGCAGCGCGACTCCTACTTGGGCGACACCACGAGCGAGCCGAAGAGGCCGTGGCTCTCGTCGAAGGGCCCGGCGGTGAAGAAGAGGGTATTCGTCGGCCCGTTGTTTGGTGCGCCGCTGCCGAAGGCGATCGCCCAGAGGCCGTCGATGGCAATCGGTGGCCCGTCGGCGGAGTGGAGCGGGCCACGATGCTGGAACTCGCCCTGCCCGTTGAGTTTTGCCGGGTCGAAGGCGTGGATGCGGCCGTTGCCGAAGTTGCCGACGAGCAGGTCGTCGCTGAAGAAGCCGAAGTCGCTCGGCGCGAGGGCGAGCCCCCACGGCGAGTTGAGCTGGCCCTTGGACGCGACACGTCGGAGCAGATGCCCGGCGGTGTCGAACGCGTCCACGAACCCATGACCCTCGCCGCGGACATCGTCGTGTTTGGCCGCGTCCTGCAGCGCGTAGGTCACGTAGATGGTGCCGCCGATGTTCCGGATGCCGAAGGGTGCGTAGCCTCCGGGGAGATCGGGGTCGGTAAACGCGCCGGGTGGCATGGTGACGGGGTGGAAGGTGCTGTTGAACACGTCGACGGTGCCGGCGTGGAAGTTCGTGGCGTAGAGGAAGTCGCCGGTCGTCGTGCTCGCGATCGCGAGCCCCTTGTACACCGCGCCGCTCGCCGGGTTGTACACGGCGATGACTATGGGTGCCCCCCTGAATCCGGAGATTGTGCCGTCCTCGGCGGCGAAGATGAAGCGGGCCGGGCTCGTGCCGGCACTGTTGGTCACGACAAAGCCGGTGCCGCCGTTGAACACGACGCCAGTGGGTGTCCCCTGCTGGCCCCCAGCGCCTGGAACCGTAAAAGTCGCCTGGATGGCGCCGGTACCGACGTTGTACAGCGTGGTGCGGCCCGTCCCATTGTCGGCGATCCACCACGGCGTGGTCGGGCCGGAAACTAGCCCCCAGGCGTTGACCATGTCGGTATCGACGAGGTCCGCCGGCACGGCCCCGTCCGATACAAGGTTGCGCTGGGTGTAGAACTGGGCGACGGCGGGCTGGACACTGCCGAGGATCAGGACGACCGCGAGCGAGACGACCGCCGAGAGGATACCCTTACGCATGTGCCCCTCCTTCTTCAGACTGGTGGGTGACGGTCGGATCCTGAATAAAAACCAAGCAGCCCGTTAGGGAGTTCCGGGCCGCCGGCTTGCGCGACGCCGCGATCTTCGAAGGCGAAGTCAAGGTCTGCCAGCATTCTTCATTTGCCTTGAGCATTTCGGTCTCAGTGGGAAGGATCGAGACTTGAGCGCGCAGTCTGAGCCCGCAGACAGGTTCTCACGAATCACACCCCCTTTGGCCATCCCGAGACGGTCGGCGATGATTACTTCGCATTCCACCGCCACCGAATTGCAGGCGAATGAGCACCGGCAACACCACGAGCGCCGCGACCAAGCTCGTCAGGCTGCCACAGGTCAGTAAGAGTCCGAGACTCCAGATGCCTCGATGATGCGCCACCAAGAGGCTACCGAACCCGGTGATCGTGCTGAGACCATTGAACGCCACCGCCATGATCGTGCTCCGAGCGAAGGATGGACCGCCATACGATCGGGCTTCCATGACGCGCGTGACGACGTTCAAACCGTACTCGGCCGACGCTCCGATGATCAGCGGGACGCCCCAGACGTTGGCCAGGTTCAGCTTGAGACCGAAGAGATGCACAAGTCCGATCGCCCACAGCGTGCCCAGTACGAGCGGCGTCAACGCCAGAACGGTCTCGCGAAGCCGCCGGATCATGACCCAGCTGATGATGGTCACGAGGATGAACGCGTACAGTGCCCCTCGCCGATAGGCGTCTTCCATCCGACGGATGGACTCGTAGCTGATGACCGGCGTGCCGGTGACGTCAGCGTCCACGGATCGCAACTCGTTGACGAATCGGATCGCGCCTTCACGGTCCCACACGTCGACTTTGGGATGGATCTGAAGTAGGAATCGACCGCTCTCGCTGATGAACTTGCGCCGCAGCTCGGCCGGGACATCGTCGAATGTGACGGACCGGGGCTCCAGGTTCCGCTGAAGAAAGCGCAGCTTCTCGCTGAAGTCCCGCACGAGGTGGGTCTGATAGAGCGTGAGCCCCGCCTGAGCCCTGACGGGATTTGTGGTGCGCAGCGCCCGGAGGACATCTGCGAGTCCGCTACGGATCGTCCGCAACTCAAGGCTGGCCCCCCCCGCACCTGCTTCAATGACGGCGACGTCGACCCGGCGCTCGAGCGCTTCGAGCTCGAGCGTGAGGCGCGTCAGATCGAGCCGAGGCGCCGGGCCGACCTGCAGCGGTGCGATGAGCGGCCTAATGTCGCGGATGACCTTCGACTTCGCGGGCTGGTCCTCGGGAATGAACAACAGTGCGCTGTCGACGCCAGCCACCGATGGCAGCTGGTTAAAGGCCTCGAGCTTCCGCTGGAGCTCAGCCAGGGATGTCGCGCTGGACAGCCCGGCGAAGCTCGACCGGCTCTGCGTCTCGATGATGTGACGTTCCCACATCACGGACTCGGTGCCCTCCGCTTGAAGGTGCAGGAGGTTGTAGTCGAACTCGATCATTCGCGCGGACCAGAGCGAGAACGCGGTCAGGATGCTCGCACCGACCAAAACGGCGATGGGATGCCGGGTGAGGAATTCCACGAACGGCACACCGGCGCGCTCGCGCGCTGCCGCGTGATCCGCAGGAGACGGCGGTCCAGCCCGTGGGCGCCGGGGGATTAGCACCAACAGGGCCGGGAATACCGTCAGCATGGCGACGAACGAGGTGACGAGCGCAGTGCCAGCAATGAAGCCGAGCTCCTGCACCCCGTGGAAGTCGGTGACGATCAGAACATAGAACGTCGCGGCGGCGGTGAGAGCGCCCAGGAGGATCCCCGGCCCGGTGCGCGTGGCCATCAAGTCAAGCGCCTCCGCGGGGCTGGAGCCCAGCATCACCTCTTCGTCCCAGCGAAAGAGCACGTAGATGCCGTAGTCGATGCCCAGACCGACGACGATCGAGATGAACATCACCGAAAAGACGGTGAGATGGCCGACGGTCACCGTGATCAGCCCCAGCGACCACACCAAGCTCAGCGCGAGGACCGCCAGCATGACGAGTGGCTCCCGGAGTCTTCGGAATGCCAGGAGCAGCAGCCCGAGCGTGAGCGCGAACGCGAGTCCCGTCGCGAGCTGACTGTCCTGGAACGCGGTGCGCATCTCGTCGTTCGCGAGCGCCGGCCCTCCCGTAACGCCAGCCTCGACTCCTGGAAACTCGGCGCGCAGCCCCACGATCCTCGCGCGGATCTCGTCGATGGCCGCGCGATCATTCGTGAAGCCGCCACTGCCTCCCACCGGGTCGGCGAGGAGAAACAGGAGCTGCTTGTCGTCGGAGACGAAGTAGCCGGCGTCCTCGTAGCTCTCCGCGACCGGCAGCATCGTGCCCCACGGAGTTTTCTCGAGCGTCGGGTGACTGATCGCTTCGCGAATCTGTGTCACCAGGGTCGTGAGGAATCGAAGATCGGCGGCCGTCGCGCCATCCTGCAGCCCGAGGTCGAGGAAATGGCTGGCGAAAACGCTGGCGAATTGCCGGTTGGCGCCTTCGAGGAGACGCACCAGGCCCGGGGACGCGACGAACGACTCGATGAATTCCTGATGATCGAAGACTTGCTCCCGGAGCTCCCGGAGCACTGCGGCCGGCAGATACAGCAGCGTCCGCCCACCGAAGTCATCGAGTGCAACACGGTATGCGAGGTGATTGAAGGCGATGGGACTAGCCCGGAGCTCGCGGACGAGCCGCGACGCAAAGGCCTGCGACTCCCGGAGTGTCCGGCCTCGAACCGCGATGATGATCTCGTCGAGCTCGCCGAAGTCCTTGGAGTAGTCACGATAGCGGGTCACGTATGGTTGGCCCGGAGGCAGGAGGTGAAGCTGCGAGGTCTCGAAGCTGAGTCTCGCTGACGTGACCCAGACGCTGAGGACGGCGAGGCCGATCCCGGCGACGACGGTCAGGAGCGGATGCCGGCAGCACAGTCGGACGACGGCGCGCAGCGCCCGACCGACGAGGTTCATACTCACAATGCGGTCGGCTTGCTGGTGCTGCCGAGTGCCTGATGCCAGGACGACAAGCCGCCGCGACCGATCGCAGCACAGTAGAGGAAAGCTCCCAACGCCGCCCAGACCAATTCCCGGACGTGCCGCACGACGCCGAACGCGAATCCCAGGCTCGGGGAAAGTCCGAGGGCAGCGAAGACGGCGACCTTGCCGCCCTCCTGTGTGCCGATCTTTGCGGGGACGATGAAGAGGATCCCGTCGACGGTGATCGACAGCACTTCGATAGTGAACGCCGTGATGACCGGTACGGGCATCAGCAGGAAGCGACAGATCCAGTAGGCCTCGAAGGCTCCCCACGCATAGGCCAGCGCGAACATGAGCGTGGAGAGCGCGACACGTCCTGGGTGGTTTCGGAGGAACTCCCCGAGGCGGGCCCCGAATGCGCGGCGCCAGGGGGCCGCAGTTCCACCGCTCCGAGCCTTCAAGCGGTGTGCGACGAGAATCGCGGTCAGGAGACCGACACCGACGGCCCAGGGAAGGAACGAGCGGATGGGACCCGTGGCGATCCATTCCGTGGCAACAAGGGTCAGCCCGGCAGCGATGAAGAACGCTTGCGCGAGAGTCTGAGTCGTCTTGGCGATGATGACGGACACCGCCCGGGCGTCAGCGTCGCATGCATCACTCAGCATCGCCGTGCGTACGACTTCACCGCCGATGGTCGCGGTGGGTGTCAAGTAGTTGATCGCGTCACCGGCCACCCGGAGGCGAACCAGCTCCCCGAACGAAAAGCGGACGGCGACCTCACGGGTGAACGCGAAGCGCCATCCCGATGCGTTCAGCACGTGCGCCACGATCTCCTGGCTCAGAACGAGCGCCATACCCCACCCGACGTGGAACAATGCTAGCTGGACCGCGTTCAGGTCGATCCGCCACAACAGGACGACTAGGCCGAGCGCCCCGAGCGACACCAACAGTTTGTGGCGGGTCGTCATCGCGTGCGCTGAGCACGAACCCAGCACCAGAGGCTGAGCCAGAACAGGTTCGCGCCAACGGCTGCCGCCCATAGGAACCATTCGAGCCGCCCCAATGCCGCGAGGACCACGACGACATAGATATAGTCGCGGCTCGCAATACGTTCGTAGACGCGCCGGAACCCGAGCCGGCGCTCGGATGGGCGGCGATTGATCACCCACCATACGGATGCCATGCTGACCATGACGCCGAAGAGAAGGAGCGCGGCCGGGCCGGCGAAACTCAGATCAGGACGGGCGCGGCGCACGTGGATGGCGATGGCGACGAAGGTCGCGAGATGAAGGACGTCGTCCGTGGCGACGTCGAAGCGAGCGCCGAACGGGGACGTGAGGAGCTTGAGCCGGGCGACTTCACCATCGCAGCCGTCGAGGATGCAGCTCGTCCAGAGCAAGAGGGCACCGAGCAATGCTGCCCACGGGGTTGTGCTGGCCAGCAGCGCCGCGCCGCCGAGCCCAATGAGGAGACTCACGGCCGTGATCATGTTCGGCGTCACCCGGGTCCGAATCAGCACTCGCGTTAGCGCGACAGACAGGACACGATCGAAATGCGCGAGATAGCCATCGCCCGGCTGACGCAGCGAGCGAAGCAGCCGACGCTCGGCATCTCGCACACGGGCGGCGCCGTTCACGTCGTTCCAGGAGTCCGCAGGCACCTGCCTGCGAGGCGCGTCAGCATCCGAAAGCGCCTGTCGCGGAAACGTCTGAGACCCTGGCGCCACTCCTGCCAGAAGCGCCCGAGCCTCGGGGTAATAGGCAGCCACCGGGATTCCCTGCCAGATCCAGGTGGTCCGCTCTGCCATCGGTCGGGCGAGCAGGTCGCCAAGCTGGCGTGCCTCCGGGATGGTATTCGGCGCGATGACAAGCGCGGGCGATTTGGGATCGAGCACATCGGCGAGCGCCATCGACGTGACGGATGAGGCGACGTGCGCCCAGGGCAGCCGCAGCCCGGCCAAGTAGCGACGCCAGCATCCGGGGAGCTCTGCCGACTCCGTACAGAATATGACGCGATCGACATTATCCAGAGTCGCAAAGGCGCTGGCAGCCCGGACCGCGGCGGGAACCGAGGCGACCATGGGTGACTGCCGGGGGACGGACAGGACGACCTGCAGGCGAGCCTGTGTTTGGCCGGCCCTCGGTGCGGCCTGTACGGCATCGGCAGCAGGAGGCGCCTCGCGTCTTCGGGCGGTGAGGAATTGGAGAAATTCCTGACCCTCACGGAGGCGGCGCCGCATGACGCGACGATCGACCAGCATCTCCTTCGCGATGGCAAAGATCTTCCTTGGACGGAAATAGAACCGTCGATAAAACTCTTCGGTGCTGCGCGAGATCTCCGTGCTCAGCAGGTGGGGATACGACAGCGCGCTCACCTGGGCGCCGCGATCGTCGACGAGCGCCTCCCCCGAAAGCCATCCGTTCTCGACCGCCTGACGAAACAGCTCCGTCCCCGGATAGGGAGCCGCGATCGACACTTGAATCGTGTCGGGATCGATCTCACCGGCGAAGTGCATCGTCTGCTGGATCGTCTCCTGCGTCTCGCCCGGCAACCCCAGAATGAACGTGCCGTGAATCTTGATGCCGAGCGCCTTCGCATCCCTGGTAAACCGCCGAGCCGTGTCGAGGCGGATGCCCTTCTTCACGTTGTTCAGGATCTTCTGGTTGCCGGACTCGTACCCCACGAGCAACAGACGGAGACCGTTGTCCTTCAGCACCTTCAGCGTCTCGTAGGGGACATTCGCCTTGGCGTTGCACGACCATGTCACGCCGAGCTTGCCGAGACGTCGGGCCAGAGCTTCGATCCGAGGCAAGTCGTCGGTGAGCGTGTCGTCATCGAAGAAATATTCCCGGACCTGTGGGAAGTAGTGTGTCGCGAGGGCGATCTCGTCCGCGACATGCTCGACGCTGCGTGTGCGATAGCGATGGCCCCCGACGGTCTGCGGCCACAGACAGAACGTGCATTTGGACCGGCATCCCCGGCCCGTATAGAGCGACACGTACGGATGAAGCAGGTAGCCGATCGCATAGTGCTCGACCACGAGGTCACGCTTGTAGACGTCCACCACGAACGGCAGCGCGTCCATGTCCTCGAGCACGGGGCGGTCCGGCATGTGCCGGATCTTGCCATCCGATTGGAAGCTGAGGCCGAGAACCGTCTCGAGGGGGTGGCCCCTGGCGACGTCCTGAATCGTGAAGTCGAACTCGTTCCGCGCGACGAAGTCGATCGCGGTCGAAGCGGACAGCGCTCGCTCCGGATTGACGGCGACGTGCGCGCCGACGAAGCCGACCCGGAGCCCTGGGTTCGTCTCCTTCAGCGTTTCTGCAACGCGAACGTCGTGAGCGAACGAGGGCGTACTAGTATGGAGGATCGCAAGCTCGTATCCCGAGGCGACCGGGCGGATGTCCTCAAGGGTGAGGCCGGCGGGTGGAGCGTCGATCAGGCGAGAACCCGGCACGAGCGCGGCTGGCTGCGCGAGCCACGTCGGGTACCAGAACGAGCGGATCTCTCGCCGGGCCTGATACCGCGCGCCCGCGCCGCCGTCGAAGCCCTCGTACGAGGGCGGATGCAGGAACAGGGTCCGGAGGTAGGACTGATCGACGTCCGTCACGCGGATTCCTCCCATTCGGATGCGGGGGGCGGCACCGCCGCGGATCCCGCAAGACGCTGTCGGTTTCCGGTCTCCAGCCGGCGCTCGAGACGGCCGTCGCGCCGAACGCGGAACCGTTCATGGTTCCAGCGCACCGTGCGGCCCAGGAAACTCAGAATCCCGACAACGAAGGAGACGACGTCGCGGATCGGGACCAGCCATGTGGCCGACCACGGTGGCGGCTGTCCGAGTGATCGGTAAAGAATCAGCCGGCCGACAGCCCGGAGGCCGACGTGCAGAGCCAGGGCGATACAGGCGGGGCGACTCCCCCTGCTGGCCGCAAGCCAGAGGATCGAGATCGGGATCCCGTAGGTGAAAAGCGAGCAGAAGTACGCCACTGGACGCAAGGTCCGGAATGTACGCGCCCACCGAAGCTCATGCAGGAAGAGCGTCAGTAGGGTTCGCTCGGTAACGAGGTTCTCCACGACATATGGCACGAGAACTACGCGCAGGCCCCGGCCGCTCACGAGCCATCCCAGCATGTAATCGTCGGCCAGGTGATCTGCGACCGCTTCGAATCCACCGATCGAGCCTAGCGTGTCGCGTCGGCACGCGATCGTCGCGCCAAACGCGTGGCGAAGGCGCTCGACATGCGTGCCGACGAGGGCGGCGGGCAAAAACCACTCGTTGATGAACATGGCCCCGAGTTGTGAGGCCACACCGTACGACGCTACGCCGCGATAGAGACACGTCACCAGCCCGACTCGATGGTCTTCGAGTGGCCCAACCACCGCGCGGACGTAGCCAGGCCCCACGCGCATGTCGCTGTCAGCGACGATGAGCGTGTCGTGCTTGGCGTGGCGGACGAGATTGGCGAGGTTGCTGACCTTGAGATTCGTACCGATCGTGCGGCTGTCGGCCACGAGCTTCAGTTCGAGACCGGGAAACTCATGTCTGAGGCGCTCGACGACGGGCACGGCGGGATCGTGAAGGTCCCGGACGCCGAAGACGATTTCAAAACTGCGATAATCCTGGAGGCAAAAACTGCGGAGATTCTCGTACAGCTGCCCGTCGTTACCCCTCAGCGGCTTCAGTATCGTGACGGGAGGCGCAACGTCCGAGGTAGATGGCCGACGTCGCCGGTAGAGCACGACGGACGCAAAGGCCGCGAGCCAATAGACGGCCGCAAAGATCACCAAGCCGAGAAAGACGAAATCAATCATCGACGTTTCACGGCGCGACCTGGGTGCACATCGCAGAGCACCGAGGCCACAGCCAGCGCAGTGCTAACGGGTAACGCTCGGACTTGCCAATGCCGCAACAGGCGACAACTATCCGGCGAGCGTTCATGGATGCCTCCCATGCGCACAGCGGTCACGTCGGGTGTAGAGACCAGCCAGTGGTGTGCAAGGGCAGAACACCCAAAAGGCGTTCTGGCCGACCTGCCGCCAGGGCGCTAGTCGAGTATCAGGACTCGGGCAGGGACTCTATATTGGCGGCGCGCGGGGGGAAGCAGCGGCGTGAGACGAGACATGGACGAACCTCGGCTGCAACGGTTCGATGCCGATGAGAGGCGTCCACAAGGGTCCGAAATCGGTGAGCGATGGCACTTCGACGGCGCACGCACTGACGATGAAAATGACGACGTTGTCGAAATCGCCGTCATCCCAATAGCCGCCGATCCACGTCGGGTCGGGCGGATCGGCGTAGGCTGCGGGCACGAGCGCGAGCAGGGCAGCGACGAGCAGGACTACGCAGGATCTCTGAAGCACGCCATATGATTGCCTGAGTACTCATGGTGGTCAAGCGAGTCATGCGGCTCGAGCGGAAGGCTAAAAACCTCGCGTTTGATGGTCGAGTCGGCTGACGGTTGGTGAAGTTTTAGGCCTCCTCGGAAAATGACGCCTGACTCCTTGAGTGGATCTAAGCGACCCTCTCCAAGGTGACGCGGTACCCCCGCTGCTCAAGGGCCTGGACCGCTCGCCGGGTAACGCGCTCAGTGTGACGCCGGTCGTAATAATCGGGCCCGAGCTCGTGGTACGTCGTGTCGCGGCTGAGCAGATGATACGCGGTGACGAGGACAGCGTGGGCAGCGACGATCGCTTTCTTGTGTCCGCGATGCGGCATGACACGACGGTAGTGCGCAGCCAGAGCACGCCCCTTCGAGTCCGTGGGCAAGCGAGCGCGCAGGCCAGCAGGCGCAGCCCGAGTCGTCTACCGCCAGTGCTTCATTCTGCTGATGTTCGTCGGAGCGTGAGTGACCACCTCGGACACCTACCCCTCGTCACACTGGAAGCCGCCCGCGTCGATGCGACCTGGCTGTACTCGGGGTGCTCCGCTCGTGGCTGAACTCCTGGCGAGGCATCGGCGCGGTCGGACATTCGCTTGACACAGTAGTCTTCCGTCCGTACCGTCTGCCATGTCGTCGCCGATCCAGAAACCGCCACCGGGCTGATGACGAGGGGGTGGGACCATAAGTCATCGACTCTCCGCCGCCCTGCTGATTTTCATCGTCCTCACCGCCGCGCCCGTCTTCGCGCAGATGCAGAGTGAAAGCGTCTCAGGCAATCAGCCGGCAACATCCCTCGCTGTAGCTCCCTATGGTCGCTGGGAGATCACGCTGGACGGCCGAATTGGGCTCCCGAATGGGTACCTGCGCGTGGGCGAGACGCCCCAACGGGGAACGCGGCTACTGTTGAACCGCGATCTCGGAATCGACGTGTCCGAAGCACTGGAGGCGGGAGTCGCGTTCCATCTCACCGACCGTGACGCGCTGCGCGTACGCTACCTCTACGAGTTCCTCGATGGCGACGCCCGCTTTGGTCAGACATTGTCGTACAACGGTGACGGCTTCGGTCCCGGGCGCGTCCACACCAACGCGGACTTCTCTCGTGTCAGCCTGGACTATGAACGCGTCCTGATGAACGCGTACAATATTTTTTTAACCGGCACCGTCGGGCTCACGTATGTCTATTTCAATCCGACGCTGAGCCAGCACGGACATAGCAACAGCGAGGACTTCTACCTTCAGGAGTTGCCTGTTCCTATCGCGGGTGCCCGCGTCGATGTCCCGTTGGATCCAAAAGCCTCGGTGCGTCTGGAGGTCAGCGGCGGGGGGCTTCCGCGTGTCGCCAGCGGGCGGACGGAGGGCGGGACCGTCTACCTGCGGCAGATCAACGCCGATGCGGGGCTGTCCTTGGCGTACAACGTCACGCGGGCACTGCAGATCGACGTCGGGTATCACTACAGTTATTTCCTCCAGCACGAAACGAGCCACGAGGACGACAACGCGTTTCTCCTCAGAGAGAGCGGGTTCCGCGCTCGGGTTATGTTCCGCTTCTGAACTCGGCCAATCCGCGCCGATCTCTTCTGACCATGCAGCTCCGCGGGCATCAGGCGGCCCCGCGAATCGTGCCAGCCGTTGCTCGCTGGCTCAAAAGCTGGCCGGCGTCGGCGCCGTCGTGGTCGGCATGAATGGGCGGGGTTTTCAATGTCGAGCTGAAGGTGTTCTCGGAGGGCTGGCGAGCCACCTTCTACACGAGCGGGATGGAGCACTCGCCACCAGCGCGACGGGCACGGGGTGGGAGCGCACGCCGTGGCACGCGGGCCAGGGAGCGGCGAGAGACGCGCTGAGACAAACCGAGGAGCGCAGCAACTGACCTACTCCACCTGGGCCTCCGGGCAGCACCACTGACGGGGTTATTGAAGCGAATTCGCCTCCTACCCGGGTTGTACGCTCATCCATCATCAGGTCAAGTCGACACCGGTGTCAGATCATCGACACCGCCAGCATTTCCGGGAATTGCAAGGACCTTTCAGCATTGGGTTTGTTGAGGGCATGTGAGTTGCACGGTCTCCGACAGGGATCCCCGCGGCTTGCGAGCACACGGGAGCTCCCAGGAGGCCATGCCATGACCAAGCTCAGGATCGTTGGATCCGCTTTATCACTCACCTCGATCGCCCTGATGACCGGCCTCGTCGCCGGCCAAGCAGCCGCACAAGACGTGGATGCGAAAGGCGACAAAGAGCTCACCCAACTCACGCAGAAGATCGACAAGAGCGCGGCGGAGCGCGATGGAGGCCGTGTGACCTCCAAGATCGTGGATGAGTGGAAGGGAACGAACTTCAAGTTCGACCCCAATAGCACGCCCCGCGAGCTCACGACGCAGGACGTGCGGGACCTCCGCGCCAAGAAGCTCGGGTACGGAGAGATCTCGATCCTGCTCGCGCTCACGGCAAAGCAGCCCAACTCGGCGAAGTCAGTGAGCGAGATCCTCGCTATGCGCCGGCCCGGCGAAGGCTGGGGCAAGCTCGCGCGCGACCTCGGCTACAAGAACCTCGGCTCCGTGGTCAAGAGTGTGAAGGCGACCGAGAAGGACGTGACGAAGGTCGCTATGGAGCGCAGCGAGAAGCTCGACAAGAGCGGGAAGATGGACAAGCCCGAGAAGCCAGAACGACCCGAGAAGCCAGAACGGCCCGAGAAGCCCGAGAAACCGGGTCGTTAGTCACCGGCCCTCAACGAGAGGAGACGAGCCGATGCGGCATCTCGGAGTCGTGATGGCAGTCGCGCTGGTCCTGCTCGGCGCCGCGCCCGCCCGGGCCGAGGACGAGCCCCGGGTGAAGTTTTCGACCTCTGTCAACTACTCGGTCGGTGATTACGGTACCGACAAGGACACGACGATCGTCTACGTCCCGTTCACGCTCGGCGTGAGGCCGCTTGACCGCTTCTGGCTGAGCGTGACGGTGCCGTTCATCTATCAGGACTCGCAGAACGTGGTCCTCACCGGTGGGGGGGTAGCGTCACGGAAAGAGCAGAAGGGCAAGCTCGCGCAGCCGGCGCGCGCCACCACCGAGAGCGGCCTCGGCGACGTGCTGCTGAAGGCGTCCGTCGTCGTCGTCGAGGAACGAGAGCTGATCCCCGAGATCACGCCCTACCTGAAGATCAAATTCCCGACCGCGGACAAGGATCGTGGGCTCGGCACGGGCGAGTTCGACGAGACCCTCGGCGTGGACGTGAGCAAGCGCCTTATCGATGCCCTGTTCGGGTATCTCACTCTGTCGTACACGTTCATCGGCAACCCGCCCGGCGCGGATTTCCGCAACTCGTTCGGGTGGAGCGTCGGGGTCGCCTACGCTGTACTGCAACCCCTGTCCGTGTTCGGGTTCGTCGAGGGCTCGACGGCCATTGCGCCGGGTCAGGACAATCCCGTGGAGCTCCGCGTCGGGGCGGAACTCAAG
>WNFD01003148.1_pt1 | contig 26629 bp, 29 predicted proteins | sample 5400491 | NCBI WGS metagenome assembly WNFD01 (sample SAMN13153343, study PRJNA577476) | soil metagenome | isolation source: 120 cm saprolite under Douglas fir tree site 2 hole 2 replicate 2 | place: USA:California | collected 2015-04-18
TGTTCGGCCAACGCGACCCCGTCGCGCGGCGCATCAAGATCGGCGGCGTGCCGTATGACGTAGTCGGGGTCTATGACCCCCCGCCGCGCCTGTTCGGCGACGGCGACCGACCCGAGGTGATGATTCCGCACGGCACCTTCACCAAGGATCTGCCGTACTTCCCCGGCTGGATGGACATGTTCGTGGTGCCCCAGGACTCGGTGTCCGTGGAGCGCGCCATCGACGACGTGACGATGGCGATGCGCGAGAAGCGGGGGCTTCGGCCCGGCCAGAAAAACAACTTCGACGCGATCACGCAGGACGTGTACGTGCAGGCGATCAACAGCTTCACGCTGGTGGCCCGCGTCCTGATGATCGTCCTCTCCATGGTGGGCCTGCTGGTGGGGGGTATCGGGGTGGTCGCGATCATGATGATCTCGGTCACGGAGCGCACGCGCGAGATCGGGGTGCGCAAGGCGCTGGGCGCCACGCGAAGGGAAATCCTGTGGCAGTTCCTGGTCGAGGCGGCGACCCTGACGCTGGTGGGTGGTATCATCGGCCTGGCGGTCGGCTGGCTCGTGTCGCTGGTGCTGGCCAGCGCGACGCCCGTGCCCTCGTACGTACCGGTCGGGTCCGTGGTCCTCGCCCTCGTCTTGGCAGCCTTCACCGGCCTGCTGTTCGGTATCCTTCCCGCGAGAAAGGCCGCGCGGCTCGATCCGGTCGAGGCGCTCCGGTACGAATAGATGGCCTTCTTCGAGGCCGTCCGTCTCGCCCTCCAGACCATCCGGGCACAGAAGCTGAAGAGCGCTTTCTCAATCGTCGGCGTCTTCATTGGCGTGATGTTCCTCATCGCCGTCGTGTCGGTCGTGCAGGGGATGAACCGCTACATGACCGACAAGTTCGCCGGCACGATCCTCGGCGTGAACACGTTCCGGCTGCGGCAGTTCCCCGACGTGCAGCTCGGCAACGTCACCGACTCGACGTGGCGGGTGTGGCGCCGCCGGCCCCGGGTCACCTACGAGGACGCACAGGCCGTGATGCGCGGTGTGACGATCCCCGTATCCGCCGCGTGGGAGTCGAGCACGCGCGCCGCGCTCACGGCGGGCCGCCGGCAGGCCAAGGGGGTGGAGGTCACGGCGGCGACGGAGCTCTACTTCGAGATTCGGTCGCTCGGGCTCGAGCGGGGTCGCGCCTTCACCGCCCAGGAGGTCCAGGCCGGCGTCCCGGTTCTCGTGCTCGGCCACGAGCTGGCTGAGAAGCTGTTCGAAAGCCAGGATCCGATCGGCCGCGAGGTGAGAATCTTCGACCTGCCGTATCGGGTCATCGGTATGGTCGAGAAGCAGGGCAATTTGTTCGGCCTGTCGCTCGACAAATTCGCGGTGGCGCCGGCGACCGCGCCCCTCAAACGCTACATCAACCAGCCACGCGTGGTTGACGCCCTAGCGATGAAGGCCCACTCCCAGCTCGAGATGCGCGAGGCGATGGCGCAGGCCGAGGCGGTCATGCGCAGCCGGCGCCACCTGCGACCGCGCGAGCCGAACGATTTTGCGCTGGAAACCGCGGACGAGGTGCTCGATTTCTGGGGCAAGATCAGCCGCGTGCTGTTCGTCGCCCTTCCCGGTCTCGTGGCCGTGTCGCTCGTGGTGGGCGGCATCGTCATCATGAACATCATGCTCATGGCGGTGGCCGAGCGGACCCGTGAGATCGGGATCCGCAAGTCGCTGGGCGCCCGGCGGCGGGACATCCTGCGGCAGTTTATGGTCGAGGCCACGACGCTCGCCACCGTGGGCGCGGCGGGCGGGGTCGCCGTGGGAATCGGACTGGCGAGTGTCGTGGCCGCCGTGACCCCCCTTCCCGCCGCGGTCGCGCCCTGGTCGATCTTAGTCGGTGTCGTACTCGGCGCCGGCGTGGGGATCGTCGCCGGCGTGTACCCCGCCAGCCGCGCCGCCCGGCTCGATCCGATCGCCGCCCTGCGGCACGAGACATGACCGGCCTGTTCGAAGGCGTGGGCATCGCGCTCGACTCGCTGCGCGGCAACAAGGGGCGAGCGGCCCTCACCATCCTCGGCGTCGCCATCGGCGTGATGGTCGTGATGGTGATCGCAGCGATGATCAGCGGGATCAACCGGAGCGTATCGAACATCTTCGAGTCGATCGCCCCGCGCACCTTTCTCGTGTGGCGCTTCTTCCAGGCGGGGGTGAACGTCTCGGATGGCTCCGATGAATCGAGCCCGTGGCGGCGAAACCCGGAGCTGACGGGAGTCGAGGCGGACCGAATCGCGCTGCTGCCCTCGGTGCGCTACGTCACCCGTCGCGACGAGAGTTCCGCCACGGTGGGGTTCGGCGACTTGCGGCTCGAGTCGGTTGAAGTGGCGGGGCTCTCGGCGCAGTGGGTGGAGGTGAATGGCGGCGACATTTATCCGGGGCGCACTTTCACGCGACTCGAGGATCTGGCGAGCAGCCCGGTGGCGGTCATCAACCGCAAGCTGGAGGATCAGCTGTTCCGCGGCCGCGACCCGATCGACCAGACCATCCACATTGCCGGAGTGCCGTTCACGGTGATCGGCGTCTACACGCCGCCGCCCAGTCTGTTTAGCGGGAGTACCCCGCCGTTCGTCGGGATTCCGCATGGCGCGTTCGTGAAGAACGTGCCGTACTTCAAGGGCATGATGCGGCTCGCGGTCGCACCCGGGCCGGGCTATACCCAGCAGCAATCGATGGACGAAGTGATCGCGACGTTGCGCTCCCTCCGGGGCCTCAAGCCGGGCCAGGAGAACAACTTTTCCATCGTGACCCAGGACAAGCTGCTCGACTCCTGGAACCAGGTCACGGGGATGTTCTTCCTCGTGATGCTCGTGCTCTCATCCATCGGCCTGATGGTCGGGGGCGTCGGAGTGGTCGCGATCATGATGATTTCCGTGACCGAGCGCACGCGGGAGATCGGCGTTCGCAAGGCGCTCGGGGCGACGCGGCGCGCGATCCTGTGGCAATTCCTGGTGGAGGCCTCGACCCTGACCCTCGTGGGCGGCGCGGTCGGCATGATCGGGGGCGGCGTGCTCGCGTTCGCTGTCTCCCGGCTGACGCCGGTCCCGGCCCATGTCCCGCTGTGGTCGATCATCGCGGCGCTGGCCGCGTCAGCCCTGACCGGCATCGGATTCGGTCTGTATCCGGCCAGCCGCGCCTCGCGGCTCGATCCGGTCGAGGCGCTGAGATACGAGTAGTCGTTAAGTTTCCCCGCCAATGCCCCTGTCCGAAGCCATTCTCCAGGCGTTCCAGACCGCGTGGAGTCACAAGCTGCGCTCCTTCTTCACGCTGCTCGGGATCATCGTGTCGGTCGGCTTCCTGGTGGCCGTGGTGGCCGTGATCCAGGGGATGAACGCCTACGTGCGCGAGCGCCTCGCGGGCGCGATCGTCGGCGTCAACGCCTTCCAGATCCGGCGGGACCCGATACAGGTCGGATTCATCGACGATGAAGAGTGGAAGAAGATCCAGCGGCGGCCGATCATCGCGCCCGAGGATGTCCCCTACGTGGCGCGCGCCCTCCCCGACGCGCAGGCGATCTCCCTCCAGTCCGGGTGGCCGACGCCGATGGCGGACGTGCAGTGGCGGAACCGCACGGTGGGCGACGTGCTCGTGTTCGGCGTCACGCCGCCCTTCGTCGTGGTCCAGGACTACGCCTTCGCTGCCGGGGCGCCGTTCACCGACGTGGACGAGCGACAGCGCAGGCTGGTCGCGGTGCTCGGCTTCGACGTGGCGGAGAAGCTGTTTGGCGCCCCGGAGCTCGCGGTGGGCAACACGATCCGGGTCCGCGGCGCGCAGCTAACCATCAAGGGCGTCATCGCGAAGAAGGGCACGGTGCTGGGGCAGTCCTGGGACGGGTTCGTCATGCTCCCGCTCTCCACCTTCGAGGCCCTATACGGGCGCCGCCAGACCACGGTGATTTCGGTCAAAATGCCGGCGGCCGCGGGCGTGGCGGACGGCATGCTGCGCGCTGAGGAAGCGATGCGCATCGCGCACCGGCTGCGGCCAGGGGAGGAGGACGACTTTACCGTCGATACCGGCGAGGGGTTGATCGCGTTCTGGGCCAGGCTCACCCGCGTCATGTTCAACGTGGTGCCGGCCGTGACCGGGATCGGCGTTCTGGTCGGCGGCATCGTCATCATGAACATCATGATGATGAGCGTCACGGAGCGCACGCGGGAGATCGGGATCCGTAAGTCGCTCGGGGCCTCGCGACGCGACATCCGGCGCCAGTTCCTGGCCGAGTCGATCGTGCTCTCGGTGCTGGGCGGCTGCACCGGTCTGCTCGCCGGAGCTTCGCTGGCCGCGCTGGTCGAGGCCGCCTCCCCGTTGCCGGCCCGCGTGACACTGTGGTCCGTGGTCCTGGCGTTGAGCGTGGGCGTGATCGTCGGCATCGTGTTCGGCGTCTACCCCGCGTTGCGGGCGGCGCGCCTCGACCCGATCGAAGCGCTGCGCGCCGAGTAGCATGGCCCTCCACTCCATTCGCGAAGGCTGGGTGATCGCGCTCGACCAGCTCCGGATCAACAAGCTGCGCTCGGGGCTCACCATTCTAGGGGTCGTGATCGGGATCGCCACGGTCATGGCCATGGCGTCGATCGTGACGGGGTTCCGGGAGCAGATCGTCAATACACTCGAGGTCGTCGGGCCCACCACGTTCCGCATCCTGCGTTTCTTCTCCTCCACACCCCTCAATCCCGGCGCGTTGCCGCGCGAAGTGCGCATCCGGCCCGCCTTAGCCCCCGCGGAGGCCGAGGCGATCGCCCGCCTGCCCGAAATCCACTACGCGGCGATCTGGACGCAGCTGTTCTACCGTTTCGAATACGCCGGCACTCGCACCCAGATCCTGGGCGTGTTCGGCGCCGACGATCGCTATATGGAGATCCTGGGCGGCGGACTGGTCACCGGTCGCGTCTTCACGACGGCGGAGCTGCGCAGCGGAGCGCCGGTCGCCGTCGTCGAGCAGCGGACCGTCGACCGGCTGTTCGGGGCGCATGATCCCATCGGGGCGATCGTGCGCATCGGCGGCCGCCCGTTCCGCGTGATTGGTGTGTGGCAGCGACCGACCAACATCTTCGAGGTACCGGGCGCGCCGGAAATCGCCGGAATCGTGCCGTTTGAAGCAGCACGGGAGCGCTTCCAGATCGATCAGGTGAACGGCCTGATCATCCTCGTCAAGCCGCGGCCGGAGGTGAGCGTCGCGCGCGCGATGGACGCCGCCACGCTGCAGCTGCGGCGCCTGCGCGGGCTGCGGGTGGGCGAGCCCAATAGCTTCGACCTGCTGACGTCAGACCAGGTCCTCGGCATCTTCGACAGCCTGACGTTCGCGTTCTTTTTCGTGATGCTCGTGCTCTCGAGCATCGCGCTGCTCGTGGGCGGGATCGGCGTAATGGCGATCATGATGGTGTCGGTGACGAGCCGGACGCGCGAAATCGGATTGCGCAAGGCGATGGGCGCGACGCGCCGCGACGTCCTGTGGCAGTTCCTCGTGGAGGCGGCGACCCTGACCTTGATGGGCGGCATCCTCGGCATCATCGTGGGGATCGGCGCCGGGGAGGTCCTGAAGCGACTGCTCGACTTCAGCACCACGGTGCCGGTGTGGAGCGCCGCGATCGCCACGATCGTGTCGATCGCGGTCGGGCTCGTATTCGGGATCGCCCCGGCAGCGAGAGCCGCCAGGCTGGATCCAGTGGAGGCGTTGAGATACGAGTAGCCTGGCGGGAGGTTCTGGAGGTTGGGGAAGGGTGGAGGAGGTTGGTGGAGGTAGACTCCGCAACGTTCTAAACCTCCTCTAACCTCCCCAACCTACCTAACCTCCAGAACGCACATGGAGCTTCCTGTGGCAGAGACGGTCGACGTTCTGGCAATCGCCGCCCACCGCGACGACGCGGAGCTGACCTGTGGCGGCACGCTCGCGAAGGCGGTGCGGGCGGGCCACCGGGTCGGCATCGTGGACTTGACCCAAGGGGAGACGGGCACGCGCGGCGACGCCGCCACCCGCGCCGCGGAGGCCGAGCGCGCGGCCCGGACGCTCGGCGTGCACGTGCGGCTCAATGCTGAGCTCCCCGACGCCCACCTCCAAAACGACGAGGCGTCGCGCGCCAGGGTAATCGAGCTGGTGCGCGCGACACGCCCGCGGGTCGTGATTCTTCCCTTCCCGGTCGGCCGCCACCCCGATCACCGCGTCACGTCGGAGCTGGGGCGCGACGCGTGCTACCTGGCGGGGCTCGCCAAGTATGGTGCCCCCGGGGGGGGCGCCGCACACCGCCCCTTCAAGCTCCTGTACGCGCTCGCGTACCGGGAAGACCCGGTCAAGCCGTCGTTCGTCGTGGACATCTCCGACAGCTTCGATACCAAGATGGCGGCGATCCGCTGCTACGCCTCGCAGTTCGACGGCGCCAAGGCGGCCGGGGAGATCCATCCCACCGGGCAGGATCTCTCTGCAGCTTGGCGTGCAGTCCCTCTAGCTTCTAGATTTCCCCGCATGCCCAAGCGCTTGGTCTACCTCGATAACGCGGCCACCACGCCGGTGCGATCGGAGGTGCTCGAGGCGATGCTGCCCTATCTGGGGCGCGACGCCTTCGGTAACCCCTCCTCGCCCCATCGCTTCGGGCGCGCGGCGCGGGCCGGCGTGGAGGAGGCGAAGCGCAGCATCGCCGAAGCGCTGGGGGCCGAGCCGGGCCAGGTGATCTTCACGTCCGGGGGAACGGAGGCGGACAACCTGGCGGTGATCGGATGCGCCCTGGCGGCGCGCGAACACGGGGGACCGTTCCGCGTCGCGGTGTCCGCCATCGAGCACAAGGCCGTCCTGGCGGCGGCGCACGCGGTGGCGCGTCTCGGTGGCGAGGAGATCATCCTGCCGGTGGACGGCGCGGGTCAGGTGGCGGAGGACGCGCTGGACCGGGCGCTCGCGCGCGGCGTGGCGGTGGTGAGCGTGATGTGGGTGAACAACGAGATCGGCGTGGTACAGCCTGTGGCCCGGCTCGCGGCGCGATGTCACGAGGCCGGCGTCCCGTTTCACGTGGACGGGGTGCAGGCCTTCGGTAAAATCCCCGTCTCGTTACACGACGTCGCCTGCACGCTCCTGACCATTTCCGGCCATAAGATCGGCGCGCCCAAGGGGATCGGCGCGCTGGTGGTGCGGGACCGCCACGTCATCGAAGCGATCATCCATGGCGGCGGCCAGCAGTTCGGGATCCGGCCGGGCACGGAGAACGTGCCGGGGATCGTGGGGCTCGGCACGGCTGTGGCGCTCGCGGCGCGCGAGCAGGCGGCGTTCGCAGCCACCGTGGCGGCGCTGCGCGACGAGCTCGAGCGCCGGCTGCTCGCGATCGTCCCGGACGCCGTGATCAACGCCGCGCACGGCCGGCGGGCCCCGCACGTCACCAGCGTGTCGATCCCGGGGACGGACAGCGAGGCGCTGCTGATGCACCTCGACCTCGCCGGGATCGCCTGCTCCTCGGGCTCGGCGTGCTCGACCGGGGCCGTGGAACCGTCGCACGTCCTCACGGCCATGGGCGTCGCGCGCGAGCTGGGAGTCGCCGCGCTGCGGTTCTCGTTCGGCAAGGAGAACACGCTGGAGGACGTGCAAGCGACCGTCGCGGCGCTTCCCAAGATTGTCGAAAAGGTGCGTGCGCTGAGCGCGGTGCTACACCGGTGAGAGAGCGTGTTCTCGTGGCGATGTCGGGCGGAGTGGATTCGTCCGTCGCCGCCGCGCTGCTGGTCGAGCAGGGCTACGACGTCATCGGCGCCACCATGAAGCTGTTCTGCTATGGCGACTCCGTCCCCGACCGTCCGTGCTGCTCGCTCGATTCGATCACCGACGCCCGGCTCGTGGCCCACAAGCTCGGTATCCCGCACTACCTGCTGAACTTCGAAGACCGCTTCGGCCGCGACGTGATCGCCAACTTCGTCTCCGAGTACGCCAGCGGCCGCACACCGATCCCCTGTGTGCGCTGCAATTCGTTCACCAAGTTCCGCGACTTTCTGTATCACGCGGACGCGCTCGACTGCGCCTACATCGCCACCGGCCATTACGCGATCGCGCGCGATGGCGCGTTGTTCCGCGGGCGCGACCCGCGGAAGGATCAGTCGTACTTCCTCTGGGGCATCGACCGGGCCGTGGTGGCACGGATGCTCACGCCCGTCGGCGAGCTCACCAAGCCTGAGACGCGCGCGGCCGCCCGGAAGCTCGACCTCGTGACGGCGGAGAAGCCCGAGTCGGTCGAGATTTGCTTCGTCCCCGACGACGACTACGTGAGTGTGCTCGAGCGCCATCTCCCCGCCCAGGCGCCGGCCCTGAACCCGGGGCCGCTGGTAACCGCCGGCGGCGCTGTGGTGGGCGAGCACGCGGGTTTCGCGCGCTACACCATCGGCCAGCGCCGGGGGCTCCCCGGCGGATTCCGCGAGCCGATGTACGTAGTGGCGATCCGCCCCGATACGCGCGAGGTCGTGATCGGTCCCGGGGACCAGCTGTTCGGCCACACGGTGACGCTCGCCGAGGTGAATTGGCTCGCCGACCCGCTGGCGCCGGGTGATTCGGTCCTGGTTCAATGCCGCTACCGCGCCGCCGCCGTTCCCGGCCGGGTTCGGGAGATCGGCGCCGGGACGATCGCTCTCGATCTCGCCCAGCCGGTGCGCGCGATCACCCCCGGGCAGTCGGGCGCCCTGTACGACGGGGACGGCCGCCTGCTCGGCGGCGGCGTCATCACTTAACTCCCGCCCCGCAAGCCGCTTCCCCCTACCCCCAGCCCTCATGTAGGGCAAGCGTGCGCCCGGTCACGGCCCCATCTGGTGACTCGGGGGTACGTTGCAATTTGGACGAGGCGCGTGCCCAGCCTCTGCCCGCCCACGACCCTCACCTCGGAGGAGCAGCATGCCAGCACACCATCGTCGCCCCTGGTGGGGCCTCGCAGTCGTCGCCGCATTCGTCGTGGCGGCCTGCAGCGACACCACCGGCCCGCAGGCTCACCTCACCGACCCCGCGGCGCTCAGCAGCGACGTGCAGACCGTGTCCGGCGTACTGCTCTCGCCGACGTTCCACAGTTTCAGCAAGGTGAGCGATACGGCGACGGGCTCCCCGGCAGCCGCCCCGAGCCGGATCGGCATGCTGCTTCGCGCCGCTCCGTTCAACCCGCCAGGCACTTCGAGCGCACTCCGGACGAACGCGGCGGCGCGGATGCAGGCGCTGCGCGGTGGCGCGGCGACCTTCTCCGGCGGTATCAGTGCCAGCGTCGTCCCGCCGGCGTTGCTGGGCACGACGTGGGTGTGGAACACCACCACCCATAAGTACGAGCAGGACGGCACCTTCACACCAGCGGCTGCGACCGACCGGGTGCGCATCATTCTGTACGCCGTCGACCCGATCACCGATCAGATCGTCGAGAATCCGCTCACGCCCACCGGCTTCGTCGATCTGGTGGACGAGAGCACCACGTCACCGGCCGTCGACAAGCTCCACGTCATCGTCAGCGGCGGCACGCCGGCCAGCCCCGGCACCGTGTACGTCAATTACACGATCAATGGCCAGGTCACCGGTAATCCGGCGACGGCGTTCACTGCGACGGCCGCCGGCTTTGTAAGCGACGGCACGCGCACCCTCACGTTCAGCGCCACCTTTGCGGCTACGCAGCTCGACACGAACAATCCGGACGCCCAAATCGATATCACGTGGGACCTGGATAATCCGGTGATTCACGTCGAGCTCCACGAGGCGCTGGTGCTGGCGGACGCGAACCATATCACGCTCACGATCACCGAATTCAGCATCACCCACGGCACCCAGACGGTGAGCATGCACGGCACCATCGTCATCACGCTCTTGTCGCCGACCGCGGAGACGGTGACGATAGATGTGACGATCGACGTGAACGACGTGCCCTGGGTTCGGGTGCGCGGGACCGACAACGGCATCACGGTGCGCCACAACGACGGCAGCCAGCTCTCGCAGGCGGAGGGCCAGGCGTTCCTGGATCTCTTCGGGCTGCCTGGAGCCATCGAATTCGTGATCCTGAGTCTGTTCAACCCGTGTCAGACGTTGATGGGCGCCTGAACGGCGCGACGGCTGCCCGAACCCCCGCCGGACCTAGTCCGGCGGGGGTTTTCGCCGTATAAGGGGAGCTTGAAGATGGTCTACCGTGTCCTGGCCGATTGTGTCGTCCTGGTCCACGCGGCGTTCGTGGCGTTCGTCGTCCTGGGCGGGTTCCTCGCGTGGCGCTGGCGCGCGGTCGTGCTGCTGCACGTCCCACGGCGGTTGGGTCTGTCCGCTCACCCCCCTCGAAAACCTGTTGCGCGAGCGCGCGGGGCTGGAAGGGTACCGCGGCGGATTCGTCGAACACTACGTGATTCCGGCACTGTACCCGGCGGGGCTCGCCCGGCCCACCCAGGCGGTGCTGGGCACGCTCGTGCTGGTCGTGAATCTCGTCGCCTACGGAGTGCTGATCCGGCGGCTCAAGGGGACGTAGTCACCACCGCACCCTCCGCCAACACCGCGACGACGCGCAGCGGCCCCCCGCTGCCGCCACGGATCTTCATGGGCAGGGCGATCACGAACGCCCCGGTCGCGGGGACGGCCGACAGGTGCGCCACGTTCTCGAACGCCGGGATGTCTGCGGCGAACAAGATCTGGTGCGTGTCGAACGTGGTGGACTGTCCGTAGTCGATACTCGGCGTGTCGATGCCCACGGCGCGCACTTTGTGTGTCACCAACCAGCGGGCCGCGTCGGGGTGAATTCCCGGGAAATGCAGCTCGGCAACCGCCGCAGGCCCAGTCTTGGTGGTACCGAGATAGCGCGCCCGATCGGGCCAGCGACTCCCCCACCCCGTCCGAATCAGGACGATGCTCCCTTCGGCAATCGGCGTGTGACCCAGCTCCCACGCCTCGAGGTCGGTCGGCGCCACGCGAAAGTCGCGATCCGCATCCGCCTGGTTGCTGACATCGATCACGACGGCCGGGCCCGTCAAGCGGGCAAGGGGGATCTGGTCGGTCGAGAGCCCGCCCTCCGCGAAGTGCACGGGCGCGTCGAGGTGGGTTCCGCCGTGTTCGGCGGCCGCGAAATTGTTCGCGGCGTAGTAGTAACCCGCAGCGGTGCGCTGAGCCGAGACCACCTCGAGGTGAAACGGCTTGGCCGTGGGCCAGTAGATGGTGGTCGAGTCGAATGGGTAGGTCAGGTCGACCCACGTCGCCCGGGCGAGCTGATCGGTGACGGAAGGACGGGCGCACGCGCCCACGGCGACCAACAGGACACATAACCGGTTCACGAAGCGAGCCTCCGCAGAGGTAGGGGCGCAGCATACTGCGCCCATACATATTACGTCTTACGTCGGCCCACTTCGGAGGTCCAATGCGCGCCCGCTCCCTGACCATCGCCCTCGTTCTCCTCGCCGCCTGTTCCGGCGGCAAGGCCGCCAAATCGGCCGCCGACGGCGATTCGCTTACCGAGCGCCAGCGGGACTCCATCCTCGCGCAGTCGCGGATCCCCGGCGCGAGCGGCGTGGGGAAGGCAATGCGGGCCGCCGATTCCACGAACGCCCGGATTCGGGCCACGGACAGCGTCTCCCCGTGAGGTCTCGCTTCCTGGAGGCACGATGGATCTCGCTCCTGCTGGGCGCGCTTGCCGCATGTGGCGCGACGGATCCGTGCCGCTCAGGGGAGATGCACCTGCGCACGCGCTTCTCGCAGAGTTACGTCGGCCACTGGGTGGTGGCGCGCGGCGACACCGTCACGCTGCCAGAGATGGGCGACCGCTTCAAGCTCACCGATGTCATCCTCGATACCGTGCGGGTCGCGGTCGACGCCACCTGTCGCTTCAAGGGCGCCCTGGTGTTCGCCGTGCCGCGCGCTGAAACGCTCGCCGTCACCTGGTACGGCTCTCCGGAGCAGGCCCTGATCTACGGGTGGCCGGCCGACCTGGGCCCGTTCGCCGGCGTTGGCGCGTCGCGCGTGGGGGATTCGCTCGCGGGCGCCATTCTCTTCGACTCGCAGCTCGGCGTGAGGGTGCCGCCCGGAGTGACGGCCCGGTTCGTGGCCGGCCGGGCGCGGCGCTAGACACCCGAGTATTTTGAACCTATGAAAGGGTTCTTGTTCCGCCTCGTGATCACGGGGCTCGGCTTGTGGGTGGCGGAGACCATCGTCCCCGGCGTGCGGATCGACGGCTGGGGCAACCTCGTCGTCGCGGCGCTGCTGCTGGGCATCGTGAACGCAGTGATCCGCCCCATCATCCTGATTCTCACTCTCCCGCTCACCGTCCTCACCCTGGGGCTCTTCATCCTGGTCGTGAACGGGATTTCGGTCGCCCTGGTCGCCTGGCTCATGCCGGGGTTCACGCTCGCCGGGCTGTGGGCCGCGATCCTCACGTCCATCGTGGTGGGCCTGACGAGCTGGTTCGCCTCCGCGTTCGTCGGAGGCTCGGGCCGGATCGAGCGCTACCGCCGCATCGAAGTGACGGGCCGCCGGCTCGACTGATGGACCGGACGTTCGCGGCGCTCGGCGCGGTGTCCGCGCTCGTGGCCGTGGCCGCCGGCGCATTCGGGGCGCATGCGCTGCGCGCGCGCCTCGCGCCGGACCTTTTGGCCGCGTTCGAAACCGGCGCGCGCTACCAGATGTACCACGCCCTCGCGCTGCTGTTCGTGGCGTGGGCGGTGACCCGCTGGCCCGCGCCGCCCGTGCGGGCGGCCGGGTGGTTGTTCGTCGCAGGGACGGTGATCTTTTCCGGTTCCCTGTACGCGTACACGCTGAGCGGCGCGCGCGCCTTCGGCGCCATCACCCCCGTCGGCGGATTGTGCCTGCTCGCCGGCTGGGCCAGCCTGGCGTTCGGGATATGGCGGACCTGACGCCCCGGGCGCGGCGCATCCTGCTCGCGCTCGGCGGCTTGTATGCGGTCGTCAATGCGTTCATCGGCGTCCATTCGGGCGGCGACTTCGTGTTCCACCTCCGACTGGCCGAGCGCCTGCTGCAGGGTCAGCCGTTGTACGTCGACTTCGATGGCGCGATTGGTGTCCCCTGGCCGCCGTTTGCGATCTTCGCTCTGACCCCGTTCGCCCTGCTGGCGCGACTCAGCCTGCCGTTCACCAAGGCCCTGTGGGCGGTCGGCAACGTGGCGCTGTTCGGCTGGTGTCTGGTTCGGGGGTATCGTCACGCCGGCCGGTGGACGCCCGTGGTGCTGGCCGTCGCCGCCGTGGCCCAGCCGCTGCAGAGCAACTTCCAGCATTCGAACATCAACCTCGTGCTGCTCGCGCTCGTAGTCCTCGCCATCGCCGACCTCGAGCAAGGACGGGAGATGCGTGCGGCACTCTGGATTGGCGTGGCCACGGCGCTCAAGGGCTACCCCGGGGCCATTTTTCTCTACTTTCTCGTGCGGGGCCGCTGGCGGCCGCTGGTGGCGGGCGTGACGGCCGCGGTCGGGCTCACGTTTCTCGTGGTGGTCCCCGCCGGCTTCGCCGGCGCCGCCAACGTGTCGGACTATGTGCACTTGGCGCTGACCGCCCAGAGCACTCAGGCGCTGGCCGGCCAGTCGATCGGCGGACTCGTGGCGCGCTTGGGAGGGAACGTCATCACGGCCGCGATCCTGGATCTGCTCGCGATCGCCGGAGTGACGGCGGTGCTGTGGCGCGGCCGTGCGGCCAGTGAACCGACGTACGAGGTCGGGACGACCGCGCTGCTCGCGGTTCTGCTCGCGCCGCTGGACCGACTCCACTATTACGTCCTCGCATTCCCGGCGTGGACGGATACTTTCAGCCGGCCCGCACCAGCGCGCGGACGAGCCGTGCGGTTCGCCGCGCTTGCCGTGGGCGCATGGTTGACATCCGGGATGCTGAGCCAATACCGCGGCCACCTCCCCGCCGTGCTGTGGACCGTGCGGCAGAACACTTACAATTTCGGCGCGCTCATCCTGCTCATCGTCTTGGTCGCTCGGCGCGTCGCGCTACCCCAACCTCTTCTGGTGTCTCGGCCGACATGACCTTTGCCGCGTTGGTACTCTCGATGGTCCTCGTGCAGGGAGCGCCCCCAAGCGGGACGCCCCGCCTTACGGCGTCTCCCACGCGGCCACTCGGCACGCTGCGCGAGCAAGCCGGCGTCCAGCAGGAGTGGCTGCGCTATCGACTCGACTCCGTGCTGCCGCGTCTCATGCGCCAGTATCAAGTCGCCATGTGGGTCGTGCCGATGCGCGAGTACAACGAGGACCCTGTGTTCTGGTCGCTAGTCTCCGCCACCTCCTTCTACGCACGACGCCGCACCATCTACGTCTTCTTCGACCGGGGGCCGGACCGCGGGGTCGAGCGCCTCGCGTTGGGGGGCGCCTCACAGGGCGGGTTATACGAGGCCTATCACGCGAGGGAGGTGATCGATCCGTCGATCGGCCGCCGCCCCGAGCTGGTGGGACAAGCGCAGTGGGATCTGCTGCGCCGGGTGATCGAGGAACGGGACCCGCAGACCATCGCCGTGGACATCTCGCACACCCACGCATTCTCCGACGGACTGTCGGCGGGCGAGTGGGAGCAGCTTCAAGCCGCGCTCCCTGAGCGATACCGGGCCCGCATCGTGCGCGCCGAGAGCCTGCCGCTCGAGTATCAGGAGATCCGCGCGCCGGCGATGCTCGCCACCTACCGGCAACTGATGCAGGTCGTCTGGGGAACGATCGATACCGCGTTCTCGAGCAAGGTCATCACGCCCGGCAAGACCACCACCGACGACGTCGCCTGGTGGATGCGGCAACGGGTAAACGACCTCGGATTCGGTACGTGGTTCCACACCGACGTGGACGTGCAGCGGCGGGGCGTCGATCTGTCGGACTCCGGCGCCGTCGTGATCCAGCGCGGCGACGTGCTGCACTGCGACTTCGGCATCACGGCGCTGGGCCTGAACACCGACACGCAACACATGGGCTACGTGCTGCGGCCGGGCGAGCGGGACATCCCGGACGGCTTGAAGCAAGCGCTCAAGAACTCGAACCGGCTCCAGGACATCCTGCTCGCCGAGATGCGGCCTGGGCGGACCGGGAACGACGTGCTCGCCGCCGCGCTGGCGCAAATGCGGGCGGCGGGCCTCACGGGCACGATCTACACGCACCCCATCGGCGACCGCGGGCACGGCGCCGGACCGCTCATCGGCCTGTGGGATCACCAGGAGGGCGTGCCCGGGCGCGGGGACGTGCTCCTCCAGCCCAACACCTGGTTCTCCATCGAGCTCCAGGCCACGACGCCAATACCGGAATGGGGCAACCAGCCGGTGCGCTCGGCGCAGGAAGAGGACGCGGAGCTCGGGGCCGACGGCCAGGTGCGCTGGATCCTGCGCCGGCAGACGCAATTCCACGTGGTGCGATAGATGTACGATCTCGAGACCCCCGCGCTGCTGCTCCACCTGGACGCGGTCGAGCGGAACGTCCAACACATGGCGCAGCGCGCCCGGCAGCTGGGCGTCGCACTGCGGCCCCACGCTAAAACACACAAGTGCGTGGAAGTCGCCCGCCTGCAGCGCGAGCAGGGGGCGCGCGGGCTCACGGTGTCGACGTTGGTCGAGGCGGAGGTATTCGCCCGCGCCGGGTTCGACGACCTCACCTGGGCGTTTCCCATCGATCCGAGCCACATCCCTCACGCGCGTCGCATCGCGGAAGCAACCGGCGCGACGCTGCGCGTTGCGCTCGACGACGAGCGCACCGCCCGCGCACTCGCGGGGTCGGGTCTGCACGTGTGGCTCAAGGTGGACAGCGGGTTACACCGGGCGGGCGTGGACCCGGCCGCGCCGTACGCGCTGCAGGTCGCGGCCGAATTGGGGAAGGAACGAGGACTGGTGTTCGACGGCATCCTGACCCACTCCGGTCATGCCTATAGGACGACGAGCAAGGCGGAGGCGGCCCGGGTGGCGGAGCAGGAGCGGAGTGTCATGGTCGGGTTCGCGGAGCGGGTCCGCGAAGCCGGCATTCCGTTGCGGGAGGTGAGCGTCGGCTCGACGCCGGCGATGGCTGCCGTGCAGGACCTCGCCGGCGTCACCGAGGCGCGCCCCGGCAACTATGTCTTCTACGACCGGACCATGGTGCTGATCGGGTGTTGCGAGCCGGCGGACGTCGGCGTGACGGTACTCGCGACCGTCGTGTCCCATCAACCGGGCGCCGCGCATTTCATCGTGAACGCCGGGGCACTCGAGCTGTCGAAGGACCCTGGGCCGGGACACGTGGCCCCGCAGGCGATGGGCGCCGTCCGCGGGGCTCCCCAGCTCACGGTGGCGACGCTGTCACAGGAGCACGGTCTGATCAGTGCCGAATCGCCAGCTGCGCTCGACGACCGCTTCGCGGTGGGGACGCAGGTCGAGATCATCCCGAACCATTCCTGTCTGACCGTCCCCCTGTTCGACGAGTATCACGTCATCCGAGGGGCGGGGAACGGCGGCCGAGAGGTCGATCGCTGGAAGGTCGAGCGGGGGCGCTGACCCGACATGCGACCGCGGGGACTGTGAGCGCCGTCATCGAGCGGACCGTCCCGGGGCGTTTTCTTCCTCCCGTCATGGGTTCGCGATGAAGATCTTTCTCCGTCATCTCTTGTTGTGCGCGCTACCCGTCCTGTTCGCCTGGGGCGCGGGCTACGGCTTTACGTTCATTCAGGGATCGTGTGGCGCCATGGTGGGCGCGCTGTTCGCCGGTAAATGCGCCGGACGGCAGCGCGAGTACCAGGCGAGGTTTCAGCTGGGTGGCGCGGCGGCCGGGATCGTGATCGCGGCGACGCTGGGCACGTGGCTGGAACATCGCCGCCGACGCGCCGTACAAGGGACACCTTCTGAAGGAGAGCCGTCATGAAGCGAATGGCAATGATCGCCGCGTCGGCCCTGCTCCTCGGCCGGGGACTCGCCGCGCAGGACACCAGCAAGGCCGCCGCACCCGCCGCCGCACCCGCCGCTGCCACGCCATCCGTGACGGTCGTCGAGGCGGTCGTCGCGCGATCGGTGCTAGAGCGGCAGCCGCAGGACACCGGCACGGTGTTCCCGGCGGACGTAGGACAGCTGATCTGCTGGACCAAGGTGGAGGGCGCCGGCGGCGCGAGCATCCACCACGTGTGGTTCCACGGCGACACGCAAGTGGGCGACGTCGAGCTGCAGGTGGGCGGGTCACCCTGGCGCACCTGGAGCCGCAAGACAGCGCCGGCCGAGTGGACCGGAGCCTGGCACGTCGAGGTGAAAGACGCGGCAGGCACGGTGCTGAAGCGACTCGACTTTACGGTCGGGCAATAGTCGTTCTCCGACGGTACGACGCTACGTTGTACGCTGCTCGCGCGAGGCACGTGCAACGTAGCGTCATCGCGTCGTACCACATATTCTAGTCCCTCATGGATCTCGTTCACCAAGTTGCCGCGAATCTCGAAATCGACGCCGGAAAAGCCGAGCAGGGAATCGGCGCCATTCTCATGGCGCTGCGCATGAACCTGGATGGCGAGACATTCAAAAAGGTGAAGCACGTGCTCCCCAACAGCGAGAGCCTGATGGGTCGCGCGCTCATGGGCGGCGCGCGCACCGGCGAGATGGCGGCACTCGTCGGTCCCGCCGGGTTGTTGGCGCGCTCGCGGCCGCGGGCTATCAGAAAGACGACATCCCGCGACTGGGGCGCCTGGTGCTCGAGCACCTGCGGCCCGCTATCGGGAGGGAGAAGCTCGAGGAATTCTTGCGAACCGCACCGATGCTGCAGTAGGTCGTCCCGCTTCGCCGCCTCAGTCCCGCCACCCGACCTGCCGCAACCACTCTGCCATCTCGCGCTGTCGCGCGGCCCAGTCGGCCGGCGGGCGCTCGGGCCCCCGCGCCATCGCCTTGCGCCGGCGGCGCAGATCATGGGCCAGCGCTCCGAGGCCGATCGTGCGCCGGCGCGCGTCGACACCCGCCGGGTCCTCGAGCGGCATGGGACTCAACCGTCCCTGCTCGTACCAATCGAACTGGGTACCGTAGCGCTGCGGCCGACCTTCGAAGGTGCGGATCCGGTCTTCGAGCATGGCGACCTCCAGCGGCGAGACTTCGCCCTGGCTCGCCCCACCCCGAAGCAACTTCAACCCCCGGCGCATGAGTGGCGGGTTCCCGATCGCGTGCTGCAGGATCAGCCACGCCGCCCGCGCGCCCTCGTCGCCGACGCGCGAGCGGCCGGGCCAGCCGTACGCGTCGATCAGGGCCGCCAGGCGAGTGGCGTGACGCTGATGTAGTGCTTCCATGCGCGGATGGTAATCCTGGAAGAGCGACCCGTCGCGGGCCAGGTCGTCGCGCAAGGCAAGGTCGGCGCGCGCCATTTCGAGCAGCTCGGCGCGAATGGCGTCCCAGTCGGTCGGCACGGACTCCGCTAGGCGGCTACCCGCACAGCGACTCGCCCGTCAGCGCCGCCGAACACCGGTACGCGTGACAGGGACACGCGCTTGGGCACCCTGGAACAGCGCGGGCGGCAGCGCGATCCCTTGGGTCCGTCCTGTCGTCGCCGCCCCTTGCCCTCCGGAGCTGGCCTGACCGCCAGCCACCGCCAGTCCCCGTTCCCGGACCATCATGGGTGCGGTGACCTGCAAGGCGAGCGCCTCCCTCCGCCACACGGGCGGGCGCGAGGGTGGCGCAGCCCGAACAGGCGGTGCTGATACGGTCAGGCCGGTCAATACGATCGAGCCGCTGCTCCGAGGTGCTTCAGCGGGCGCTTCCCGCACCCTTGTGGGGGTGAGCGTAAGGCTCACCACGCGACCGGGCGCGGGTTCGGTCGGCGCATTCACGTTACGCCGGCGGGTCGGGGCCGTGGCCGGCCCGAGTGGCACCGCCCGGATCGGGAGACTCGCCCGTTCCCGGGGGAGGACCAGCGGCGCTCGCGCGCGAGGCTCGATCGGCCGGCTGGCGGGAGTGGGCAGCTTGCGCGCGAACCCGGTTCCGACCCTGGTCCTCCCGTCGCGCGGAATCACGGCCGTGGCGAACGATCCGCGCATCGAGAGCGCGATCGTGCTGGTCGGCGCGGCCGCTGGTGCGTCGTGCCGCCGCCCGCCGTGGTGGAACCGTCCGTCGCCGATGCAGGGGGAAAAGAACGGATCGCACAGCACCAGCGACTCGAACACGTTCTGTTGGACGCCGATGAACGTGCAGTCGGTGCAGCTCGGGTACAGCGGATACTGAACTCCCGTGTCCTGCTGCATCGCATAGACGGGTGGCGCGACCGTGTAGGTCACGATGTCGTAGTTGAAATAGCCGTCACCCAGCATCCGCTGCACGATGTCCGATAGGACGCCTTCGCCGTCCGAGCCGTCCCAGGACGGCGCGAGCGCATCGGGGTCCCACGCCGCGGCCCGCACGAATTCGTCGAACCGATAGGTCTTGGGCGCCAGCGCCGCGAGCACGAGGCCCGAGCCGTCGGGCTCCGCGACCACGAAGGCGACGCGGCTCGGCGTCGCCTGGATCTCGTACATCCCCGCGCGGACGAACGGGTCCTCGCTGGGCTTGCTCGGGAACAGCACATCGATCCGCCCGTCGGTGCGGCGGTGCAGGACGATCAGGTTACCGTCTTGCGCCGCCTGGACGTAGACGCGGACGGGAGTACCGCGCGTGAGGACGCTGCTCGAGCCGAGCCACACGCGCACCGGTCTCGCGTCACGCGACGCCGGCTGGCCGCCGGCAACGGTCTGAAAGAGCGCTACAAACAGCAGAGGCAGCATGAGGCTCGATTCGCAACCAGTATCGAATACTAAGCCCGGGCGGCACAACGGCGTCAAGGGCTGATGGTAGGCGATTGACCGAAGGTTGAGGCCTCAAGCGTTCTCGATATCCGCGAGCACTTTCCTGGCCAACTCGGCGTCGCTCGAGTCCACGTGAAGCCGTATGGGGCCCGCGGCAATGTTGAAGCCTCCCGGAAACCGCCCCAGCCCGATCAAGTCCTGGAGGCCCTCGCCCTGGGTCACGAACGGTATGCCCTGGGATTCGAGCGCGGCCTTCGCGAGCGCGAGGGTTACGGGGTTCGCGGTCTGGAAGACTGTGACCATTTCGGGCTGCCTCATGTGCCGGGATACTTCCCGAGAAACAGCAGGAGAAAGCCGACCGTGTCCATGGTACCGTGTGCGACCACCGGCACCCAGAGGTTGCGCCCGGTGGCAAGGTACAAGAGACCGAACACGAAACCGCCCAGCCCCGCGGCGATCATGCCCGACGCCCCCTGATAGCCGTGACCGAGCCCGAAGAGAATGCTCGTGACGATCAGGCCGCCCGTCCAGGCGCGGGGGGTGTCCCCGAGCACGCGCGCGATCCGGGTGAGCAGGTAGCCGCGGTACACAAATTCCTCCCCGAGGGCCGCGAGCGTCCACGCGAGCGCGAGCGAGCCGAGCAGAAAGTGGACGTTGCCCGCGAGCGAGGCGAAGAGGCTCACGTCCGGGAGCCTGCCCGTCAGTCGGGCAAGCACCGGCTCGGCAACGTACAGGCTGAAGGCCTGATAACCGGTGCCGGCCCCGATGCCCAGGAGCAGCGTGCGACCCCAATCCGGCCGTAAGGTCAAGCCGACCGCGCGCGCGCCTTCGCCACGCAACCGGAGAGCGACTACGCCGAAGACCACGAGGAACGGAGTCGCGCTGAACGGCAGAATCCCGACGGAACCGGCGGCCAGAATCGCCGCCGCGCCCAGGACCTCTGGAAGGAGGAATCTCTGCGCCACGGGAACGGGCTTCGTCGAGAGCTGGGGCGGGAGGACTCGAACCTCCAACTTCCCGGTTAACAGCCGGGCGGTCTGCCAGTTGACCTACACCCCACAGATATCAGAACCAGGAAAACTTGCGCCCCCGGAACCACTGGGTGCCGGGGGCGCATCGTTCATTCACGCGTCGAACGCTACGCCGCCCGGTTCCCCAGATTCAGGAGATTGGGGTCGCGATTGCGATTTGCGCCCAGACCGGCGAACGTCCGCATAGGGCCTACACACTACCACGACCCCTTCCCCCGAGCAAGGGGCGAACGCACATGCACGTGCCGCTCGACATCACACCCGCCGCTCCAGCCGATCTGCCCGGCATCCTCGCGCTGCTCGACGCGAGCCGGTTGCCGCGCGCCGGCATCGAGGACCATGTCGCCAGCACGCTCGTGGCGCGCCAGGACTCGGGCGTCGTAGGGACCGCCGCGCTCGAGCTGTATGGCGGCGCCGCCCTGCTCCGCTCCGTCGCCGTGGCGACAGCGCTGCGCGGTCAGGGACTCGGGGTGGCACTCACCATGGCCGCCCTCGAACTCGCGCGGCAACGCGGCGTACGCTCGGTGTATCTGCTCACCGAGACGGCCGGCCGCTTCTTTCCGAGGTTCGGCTTCCACGCCATCAGCCGCGCCGAGGTGGACGTCGCGGTGCGCGACTCGACGGAGTTCACGACGGCCTGCCCGAAATCTGCGATGGTCATGGTGAAGCAGCTGTGAGCTAGTGCTTCATCCCGCTCTTCTCGGCAAACTCGCGGACCGCCGCTTCCTGCTCAGGCGTCAGCTTCTCGGGAATCTCGACGTTGATCTCCACGTACTGATCGCCCCGCCGGCCGTTCCGCTCGATCCCCTGACCGGGAATCCGGAACTTCTGGCCGTGCGGCGTGCCGGGCGGCACCTTGAGCACCACGCGTTTCCCATCGAGGGTGCGCACCTTGATCTTCGAGCCGAGCAAGGCCTGTGCCAAGTTGATGGGGACCACGCCGATCACGTCGAGTCCCTCGCGCCGGAAGAACCGGTCGGGCTCGACCTGAATCGCCACGACGACGTCGCCGCGGCCCTTGGCGCCCTGGCCCTTCAGGCGTAACCGCGTGCCGTCCTCCGTGCCGGGCGGAATGGTGATCGTGAGGTGCTTCTGGACGCGGACTTCGCCCGAGCCCCGGCAGGTTGGGCAGGACTGCGCCGGGACCTTCCCCCGCCCCCGGCACACCGGGCACGGCCGCTGCACGGCGAAACCACCCTGCCCGAACGAGATCGTGCCCCGGCCCTTGCACTCGGGACAGGTTGAGAAGGTCGTGCCGGGCGCCCCGCCCGAGCCGCTGCAGGTCGGGCAGACCTCGGGCAGCGTCAGTGTCACGGGCACTTTGCCGCCCAGCGCGGCGACCCGGAACGGGATCGAGATCGCCGTCTCGATCTCTTCCTCGTCGTCCAGCGGCGCACCGGCGCCGCGCCGACCGAAGATCGACGAGAACAGGTCGCCCAGCCCTCCGAACGAGCCCAGATCGGACAGATCGAAGTCGGCCTCGGGGCCCGATGCCGAGCCGCCGGCGCGCCCGTACCCCTGACCGGCGCCAGCGAACGCTCCGTAGCGCCGCAGCTGGTCGTACTTCTTCCGTTTCTCAGCGTCGCTCAGGACGTCGTGCGCCTCATTGATCTCCTTGAAGCGATCGGCGGCCTGCGGATTGTTGGGATTACGATCGGGGTGGTACTGCTTGGCGAGACGGCGAAACGCCTTCTTGATCTCGTCGGTCGTCGCCGTCTCGGACACGCCGAGGATCTGGTAATAGTCTCTCTGCGAAGCCATCTACTTCCCGTCCCCGCTCCCCCGTCCTTCGCCTCCCTGCCACTGCAACACGATCACCCGGGCCGGCCGGATCAGCGCGTCGCCCATCCGATACCCCGGCTGCAAAATCGCCCCCACCGTGTGATCCTTCGCCGGGTGATCGGCGGGCCGCGTGGTGACCGCCTCGTGCACGTGGGGATCGAACGGGACTCCCACCTGATCGACCCGGGTAACCCCCGCGGCCTCGAGCACCTTCCACATCTTGCGTTCCACCATGTCCACACCGTCGTGGATCGTCTTGGCGTCGGTCTGTGCCGGATCGACGTGCGCGAAGCGCGCCAGATCGTCCAGCGCATCGACCAGGCGCTGCACCAGATCGGCCTGGGCCCGCTGCCACGTCTCGGTGCGCTCTCTGCCCGAGCGCTTCTTGAAATTGTCGTACTCGGCGGCGAGCCGGAGGTACTTGTCCTTCGTGTCCGCGAGCTCACCCTCGAGACGGGCGATCGCCTCCTCCGACGGCTCGATCAACGCCCCGGATTCAGGACCCGCCGGCTGGTCGGGCGGCTGTGGGTTTTCTGGCTTGTCATTCATGGTCCTGCGCTTCATGAGCAATCGGTGTGCTGTCCGAGATGCGCCGTTTTGGCTGGCCTGGTCGGAGCTCGCGTCCGGAAATAGCAACCAGATAAGAACATAGCCGCGCGGGTAAGCCCTGTCGACCGAGCGGGCGTTTACAGCCGACCGGCGAGGAAGGTCACCACGTCGCCCAAAGCCGAATCGCGCTGGGGGTCATGCAGCACCTCGTGGTACATCTCGGGATACCAGCGAACCAGCACGGCGCCTTTCAGGGTGTCGGCGAAGGCGCGCGCCAGGTGCGCATCGACCACGCGGTCCTCGCCCGCCAGCAGGAACAAGAGTGGCGATTCGATGCGATAGCCGTCCGCCGGCACAGCGCGCTGCGCCCATTGGATCTCGTGCCACGCGCCGGGCGTCATCACGCCGTGCACGGCCGGATCGGCCGCGTACGCGGCGTTGACCGCCGCGTCGCGACTCAGCGTGTCGGCATCCAGGCGAGCGGGGACCGGCAGCGTGGGCCAGAGATCGGCGCACAACCGGGCGACCAGGAGCTTCCAGGCGGGCGGACGGAACGCCAGGCCGAGCCACGGCGACACCATCACAGCGCCGACGATGGGGTCGCTCGGCTGGGTCTCCAGGTAGCGCAGCGCCACGAGCCCGCCGAACGACATGCCGAGCAGCAGCTGCGGACGGTCGGTCCGGAGGCGCACGACGCGGCGGAACGCCTGCAAGTCGCCCAACAGCTGACTGAACCGCGACAGATGGCCGCGGCGGCCGCCCGAGCGGCCGTGACCGCGCAGGTCGAGGAAATAGGTCGAGTACCCTGCCGCGCACAACCGCTCGCCGACGTCGCGCCACCGCCCCGCGTGATCGGCCCAGCCGTGCAGGGCCAATACGGCGGCGCGGGGCGCGGCGGCCTCGTACATGTCGTAGACCAGCAGCGTGCCGTCGGGGGCAGTGAGCGTGGGCATCTAGGTCTCCGCCAGCAGCCGGCGCAGCAGATCCAGGCCCGCCTGCGCCGCCCGGCGGCGCACGTCGTCGCGCTCGCCTGGAAGCACCCGCGTGAGGACCCGCGTGGTCGTGTGCTTCCGAGCCGCGAGCCACACCGTACCGACGGGCTTTTCGGGTGTGCCACCCCCCGGGCCGGCAATCCCGGTCACCGCGATGGTGCAGTCCGCCGAAAACAGGCGCTGCGCTCCCTCGGCCATGGCCCGCACCGTTGCTTCGGATACCGCGCCGTACGCCTCGAGGGTCTCGAGCGGCACCTTGAGGGCGGCGGTCTTGATCACGTCGGCGTACGCCACGACGCCGCCGATGAAGGTATCCGACGCCCCGGGAATGTTGGTGATCCGCTCCCCGATCATTCCGCCGGTGCACGACTCGGCGACCGCCAATCGGTGGCGCCCTTTGCGTAAGGCGTCGAGCAGTATGGCCGCGAGGTCGGCCTGGTCCTCGCCGTAACCGTGCTCAGCGACCGCGGCCTTGAGACGTTGGATGACGGCGGCGAGCCGCGCGTCGGCGTCCTTGGGCTCGAGTCCCCACGCGGTGACGCGCAGGTCGACGCCTTCGACCGACGGCAGGTAGGCGAGTGTGAGGGGTGCGATCTCGGGCTCGATCGGTCCAACGCGCTCGGCCAAGGCGGACTCCGACACGCCCGTCGTGCGCACGGTGCGGGACAGTACGACCCGGCGCGAGCCGCCCTGCCGCGCGACGATCCGTGGCAGCACCTCTTCCACCAGCAGTCCCCGCATCTCGCGCGGCACACCGGGAAGCAGCACGACGATCCGGCCGCGAGCGTCCTCTACCCACAGCCCGGGCGCGGTGCCGCGAGGGTTCGGCAGAATCGAGGCGCCTTCGGGAATCTCCGCCTGCGTGCGGTTGATGGCCGGCATGGGACGTCCCATGCGCTGGAACCGCGCCTCGATGCTCGCGAGCACGCGCTCATCGAGCACGAGCCGCTTATCGAGCAGCTCGGCGACCACCGTCTTGGTCATGTCGTCGCGTGTGGGCCCCAGGCCGCCGGTGGCGATCACGAACCCCGTGCGCTCGAGCGCCTCGACCACGCCGGCGCGGATCGCCTCGGGCCGGTCGGCGACGGTGGTGCGGCGCGTGATTTCCGCGCCCGCCGCGGCGAGCGCCCGGCCCAGCTCGGCGGCGTTCGTATCCACGGTGTAGCCGAGCAGCAGCTCGGTCCCGATGGTGAGGACTTCGAGCTTCACCCGCCCCTGAGGAGCGTGCGGTAGCGATACAGGTACACGACCAGCGAATACACGGTGAGGAGGATGGCGCCGGCGAGCGTCACCGCCACGACCGCGCCGTGGAACTTGTCCCAGAAGTTGCGGAACCACCCCGCCCAAGGATGAGCGGCGAGGGCGTCCTTCCAGGCGAACCAGAACAACGTCGCCCCGATGAACACGTTCTGCACCACCGCCTTGAGCTTCCCCGCCCCCATCGCCGGAATCACGACGCCGCGCCGCTTGGCGAAAAAGCGGAACGCGGTGATGAGCAGCTCGCGGCCCACGAGCAGCAGGGCCACCCACACGGGGAGGCTGCCCCACCAGGGGATGCGGTAGTCGACCAGAATCGTTGGGTGCCGCGTGAGCCAGAAAATCGGGATGAGCGTGGCGAACAGCAGCAGCTTGTCGGCGATCGGATCCAGCAGCTGGCCCAGCTCGCTCACCTGGTTGCGGCGCCGCGCGAGGTAGCCGTCCACCACGTCCGAGGCGCTGGCCGCGAGGAAGATCAGGAACGCGATGACCTTGGGCCAGTACCCCTGGATGAAGGGGAGCAGCGCGATGACCGGCGTGAGGCAGATGCGCGCCAGCGTGAGAATGTTGGGGAGCGTCCAGCGCATGAGACCGCCCTAGCTCAGCGTCTTCAAGACCAGCTTGCTCACCGTCTTCAGGGTGTCGAACACGCCGTCGCCGCGCACCGCCACGGCCTCGAGGTATGGCGCGCGGCCGACCCATTGGTTGTCGACCTTGTCCACCAGGTTCTCACCCGGGTGCGACGCATCGGGCGTAACCTTCTGCTGCGCGCCGTCCTCGATCGCCCATCCGGGATTCAACGAGGCCTGGAGGTCGCGGATGGGGGAGGCATTCGGCAGGTCGCGCTTGTTGTACTGGATGATGAACGGAATCTTGGTGAGGTCGTAGCCGTACTCCGACATGTTGTCGTACAGGTTTTGCATCGACTCGACGTTCGCCTCCATCCGCTCGATCTGGCTGTCGGCCACGAACACGATCCCGTCCACACCTTTCAGAATCAGCTTGCGACTCGCGTTGTAGTATACCTGACCCGGCACCGTGTAGAGGTGGAACCGCGTCTTGAACCCGCGGATGGTGCCCAGGTCCACCGGCAGGAAATCGAAGAACAGCGTGCGCTCGGTCTCGGTGGCGAGCGAGATCATCTTGCCGCGCGTGTTGGGCGACACCTTGCCGTAAATGTGCTCGAGGTTGGTCGTCTTGCCGCCCAGGCCCGGGCCGTAGTACACGAGCTTGCAGTTGATCTCGCGGGACGCGTAGTTGATCATCGACATGGGACGCGCGTCCTCTTAACCGAAGAGTTTGTCAATTTCGTCTTCCGCCCCCTCGAGCAGGCCCTTTTCGGGCGCCGCCGGGCCCG
>WNFD01004300.1_pt1 | contig 26629 bp, 25 predicted proteins | sample 5400491 | NCBI WGS metagenome assembly WNFD01 (sample SAMN13153343, study PRJNA577476) | soil metagenome | isolation source: 120 cm saprolite under Douglas fir tree site 2 hole 2 replicate 2 | place: USA:California | collected 2015-04-18
TATTACATCACAGCGGTCAAGCCATGGGATGCCAAGGCGGCAAAGGACCCTGCCGTGAAGGCCATGATCAACGACGGCGTGGCGCGGCTCGACCAGGACGCCCGCGACCATCACAAGATGGCTTATGCCGATGTGCCATGGGAGACCGATCGCGTGGCGCTGCTGCAGCGAATCGAGCAGACCGACTTCTTCAGCAAGGTCCGCGGCGACCTGATCGTCTCGCTCTACAACCAAAAGGAGGTCTGGCCGAAATTCGGCTATGAGGGCTCTTCCGCCGAGCATGGCGGCTACATCAAGCGCGGCTTCGCCGACATCGACTGGCTCCCGAAGGTCTAAGGCCTCGGCAAAAAAGAAAGTCAGGAGGAAACAATGGCTAAATTCGATCAGAACGACAGCGGCGTGGTCGTCATCATCGGCTCGGGCGCAGGCGGCGGAACGCTCGGCAACGAGCTCGCGCAAAAGGGCGTCAAGGTCGTGATTCTCGAAGCGGGTGCGCGCATCGAGAACCAGGATTTCGTCAATGACGAATGGGACAGTTTTACCCAGCTCGCCTGGTCCGACATGCGCACCACCTCGGGAAGCTGGCAGGTCTCGAAGGACTTTCCCAATCTCCCGGCCTGGATCGTGAAAGCGGTCGGCGGCTCGACCACGCATTGGGCGGGCGCGTCGCTGCGCTTCGACGTGCACGAGTTCAAGACCAAGAGCACCTATGGAAGCGTTCCCGGCGCCAATCTGTTGGATTGGCCGATCACGCTGGCCGAGATGGAGCCGTGGTACGCCAAGGCCGAGAACAAGATGGGCGTCACCCGCACCAACGGGATCCCGGGCCTGCCCGGCAACAACAATTACAGGGTGCTGGAGGCCGGCGCGAAAAAACTCGGCTACAAGGCCGTGCATACCGGCAACATGGCGATCAACAGCGAGCCGCGCGACGGGCGCGGCTCCTGCCTGCAGATCGGCTTCTGCTTCCAGGGCTGCAAATCCGGCGCGAAATGGTCGACGCTCTATACTGAAATCCCCAAGGGCGAAGCGACCGGCAATCTCGAAGTGCGCCCCAACAGCATGGCGATCAAGATCGAGCATGACGCGTCCGGCAAGGTGACGGGCGTGGTCTATGCCGATGAGACCGGCGCGATGCAGCGCCAGAAGGCGCGCGTGGTGGCGGTCGCCGGAAACTCGATCGAGAGCCCGCGTCTGTTGCTCAACAGCGCCTCGACCATGTTCCCGGACGGCCTTGCCAATTCGTCGGGCCAGGTCGGCCGCAACTACATGCGACACATGACCGGCAGCGTCTATGCGGCGTTCGAGAAATCGGTGCACATGTATCGCGGCACCACCATGGCCGGCATCATCCGCGACGAATCGGCGAACGATCCGAAGCGCGGCTTCGTCGGCGGCTACGAGATGGAGACGCTGTCGCTCGGCCTGCCCTTCCTGGCCGCCTTCCTCAAGCCGGGCGCATGGGGCCGCTCGTTCACCAGTGCGATGGAATCCTATCCGCGGATGGCCGGCATGTGGCTGGTCGGCGAGGACATGCCGCAGGAAACCAACCGCATCACGCTCGATCCCGCAGCTAAAGACAAGTTCGGCATGCCCGTCGCCAGCGTGCATTTCGACGATCATCCGAACGACGTCGCGATGCGCGCCCATGCCTACAAGCAGGGGGCCGCGGTCTATGAGGCGGTCGGCGCCACCGTGACCTATCCGACGCCGCCCTATCCCTCGACGCACAATCTCGGAACCAACCGGATGAGCGAGAAGCCGAAGGACGGCGTGGTGAACAAGTTCGGCCAGACCCACGACATCAAGAACCTGTTCATCTCCGACGGCAGCCAGTTCACCAGCGGCGCGGCCTGCAACCCGACACTGACCATCGTCTCGCTCGCAATCCGCCAGGCGGACACTATCGCAGGCATGATGCAGAAGAAGGAGATCTGATCGCATTCAAGACCGTCATTGCGAGGAGCGAAGCGACGAAGCAATCCAGGGCCATGTAAAAAATTCTGGATTGCTTCGCTGCGCTCGCAATGACGGGCTAACTCTACAGGTAGCGCTCATATTCTGAGGAGCATCGCCAACGGGTCGCGCGAATGCGCGCCCAATCAGGCTCCGCGATGCGTCTCGAAGGATGAGGCCCCCGTGGTGGAAAACGGTTCAGGTCGCAAAGCATCACTCGGCGGCGTCGAGGATCGGCGTGGCGCTATCCTGGAATGCCGGCGGCGCTGCAACCTTCCTGGAACGATAGATCAGGCACGAACATCGCAGCAGCGAGGCGAAATTCTTGACTTCGCCATGGTGGTCCAGCACCTCGTTGTGCAGCGTGGTAAGGAATTTCGCGAGACTCATGCCTTCCTTCGCCGCGATCTCGTCCAGCGTGTCCCAGAACGACATTTCGAGCCGGATCGACGTGCAATGGCCGCCCATTCGCAAGGAACGGGTCTGAGATTCATAGTCGCGTTGCGGCTGATGTGCGAACAGATGGCACATGGTTCCCTCCCGGCGGATCGTCTTTTTAGAAACGATATACCTGCCTGCCCGGCCTCACAATCCTGTTGCACTCAGCAGCCACCCGGCTTGGGTGCGAGCGCGAACGTCACCGTCGTCAACATGAGAATCGGGCGTTTTGGCTTGAAACGGCCGCCGTTTTGGCTGCATGCATTTACCGCCGCGCCGTCTAGAATGGACGTGAGCCTCCCGAACAGCGTTTGAACCGAGCCCATGCCCGTCCGCCAGCTTCCCGAACAGGTCGTCAACCGCATCGCCGCCGGGGAGGTCGTCGAACGTCCGGCGAGCGTGGTCAAGGAACTGGTGGAGAACGCGATCGACGCCGGCGCCAGCCGGATCGACATCTTCACCGATGGCGGCGGCCGGCGGCGGATCGGCATCACCGACGATGGCGACGGCATGATCGCCGCCGATCTGGCGCTCGCGGTCGACCGCCACGCAACCTCGAAGCTCGACGACGAGGACCTGCTGCAGATCAAGACGCTGGGGTTTCGCGGCGAGGCGCTGCCCTCGATCGGCGCGGTCGCGAAACTGTCGATCACCACGCGTCATTCAAGCGAGCCGCACGCCTGGGCGCTGTCGGTCGAGGGCGGCACGAAATCCGAGATCATGCCGGCGGCGTTGTCGCAAGGCACCCGCGTCGAGGTCGCCGATCTCTTTTATGCGACGCCGGCGCGGCTGAAATTCCTGAAGACCGATCGCACCGAGGCGGAAGCCATCCGCGAGACGGTGCGGCGGCTCGCGATGGCGCGCCCGGATATCGCCTTCACGCTTGCCGGCGAGGAGCGCGCGCCCGTGACCTGGGCCGCGGCGCTGCCAGGTGCTGCCGGACGGCTGACCCGGCTCGGCGATATCCTCGGCGCGGACTTTCGCAGCCATGCGATCGAGGTGCGCGCCGAGCGCGAAGGCGTCGCGGTCGAGGGCTTTGCCGCCTCGCCGGCGCTGACGCGGGCCAATGCGCTCGGCCAATATCTGTTCGTCAACGGCCGGCCGGTGCGCGACAAGCTCATTCTCGGCGCGGTGCGCGCGGCCTATGCCGACTATCTGCCGCGCGACCGCCATCCGGTGGTGGCGCTGTTCGTGACGCTTGATCCGCGCGAGGTCGACGCCAATGTGCATCCCGCCAAGACCGAGGTGCGCTTCCGTAACGCCGGCCTCGTGCGCGCGCTGATCGTGCACGCGTTGAAGGAGGGGCTGGCGCGCGAGGGCCGACGCACCGCGGCGAACAGCGCAAGCGATGCGATTTCCTCGTTCCGCCCCGCCTTTGAGCCTCGTCCGGGCAATTGGGATTGGCGGCATTCGCCGTCCTACCCTGTCGGCCCAACGTCGGCGTTTGCCAGCGCGGCGGCCACCGCGTTCGCCGAGGCGGGCCAGGCCGCGTTCGACGTCGGCGCGCCGACAGCCGACGTGCGGTTCGATGCGCAAGTATCCCCTGATCTGATCGACCGCCCGCTCGGGGCGGCGCGCACGCAGATCCACGAGACCTATATCGTCTCGCAGACCCGCGATGGCCTTGTCATCGTCGACCAGCACGCCGCCCATGAGCGCATCGTCTATGAGAGATTGAAGGCCTCGCTGGCGAAGAACGGCGTGCAGCGGCAGATCCTCCTGATCCCGGAGATCGTCGAACTGGACGAGGCGACCGTGGAGCGGCTGTTGGCGCGCGCCGACGAACTGGCGTCGTTCGGGCTTGCGATCGAATCCTTCGGTCCCGGCGCAGTCGCAGTGCGCGAGACGCCCTCCCTGCTCGGCAAGACCGATGCGAGCGGCTTGCTGCGCGATCTCGCCGAACACATGGACGAATGGGACGAGGCGCTGCCGCTGGAGCGCCGCCTGATGCACGTCGCCGCCACCATGGCCTGCCACGGCTCGGTCCGCGCCGGGCGGCGCCTCAAGCCGGAGGAAATGAACGCGCTGCTGCGCGAGATGGAAGACACGCCGAATTCCGGCCAATGCAATCACGGCCGTCCGACCTATGTGGAGCTGAAGCTGTCGGATATCGAGAAGCTGTTCGGGCGACGATAGAGCATCGGTGTGTCCGCACATTCGACCGTCATCGCCCGGCTTGACCGGGCGACCCAGTACGCCGCGCTGTTCAACACTTATAACTGCCGCCTCTGGAATACTGGGTGCCCCGCTTTCGCGGAGCATGACGACGGTGGTTGTGGTCGTCACCGAGCCCGCAAAAACACAAATTCCGTATCGTCATAGGCGCGCCGCTCCAACTCCTCAAAACCGTCCGGCGCCGCGAACGCTGCCGCTTTCGCCTCTTCCACCACGACCAGCGCACCCGGTATCAGCCAGCCGCCGTCGCGCAGCGAGATCAGTGCCTTTTCGGCAAGCCCCTTGCCATAGGGCGGATCGAGAAAGGCCAGCGCAAACGGCTCAACCGGATGGGCGGGACCGAGATTGGTGGCGTCGCGGCGAAACACCTTGGTGACGCCGCCAAGCGCGAGCGCCTCGACATTGTTGCGCAACAGCGCCCGCGCCTCGGCGCCATTGTCGACGAACAACGCGAACATAGCCCCGCGCGAGACCGCCTCGATGCCGAGCGCACCGGTGCCGGCGAACAGGTCAAGCACGCGCGCGCCTTCGATCGGGTTGTCATAGGCGTGGATCAGGATGTTGAACACGGACTCGCGTAAGCGATCCGCAGTCGGACGGATCTCGCGCGAGGAAGGTGACGCCAGATTGCGCCCCTTCAATCGTCCGCCGACGACGCGCATTAGTAGACCTTCGCCTCGCAACCAACAGTGTTCGCCACGCGAAAGGTGCGCTCCCCTCCCCCTTGCGGGGTCGAGACGAGCGAAGCTCGCTCTGAGGGGTCGGGGGTGGGGGTGCCACGCACTCCGACCTCTCGTGGGGCACCCCCCACCCTGACCTCGAGAGCGAGCTTCGCTCGCCTCGGACCCCGCAAGGGGGGAGGGAACGGAGAGAGCGTGCCAGGAAGACGCAAGAAAACTTTCGGTGCGGCACTGAGATACGCACTGAACCTCATCGAACCGCCCTACTCGTCCCTTGGCCTGAGATCGCGCTTGCCGTGATAGCCGCGCTTGGGGCGGCGGGGCGGGCCGTAACCGTTGGCTTCGTCCTCGTTGCGCGCGCGCGCCTCCGCGCCGCCGGAGCGCTGCACCAGCACGCGGCGGCCCTTGCGGTCGGCGATCAGCGCGCTCTTGCCGGCCGGCTTGAACGGCTTCTTGCCGCGCGGCGCCTCGCCTGCGCCGTCAGCGGCGTCACGCTGCTCCGGCCGCTCGAACTCCGCGCCGGCCTGCGCGATCACCTTGTCGCCGAGCTGCTCGCGCAGCACGCGCGTCCTGACTTCCTCGACCGCGCCCTCCACGATCTCGCCGAGCTGGAACGGGCCGTAGGACACGCGGATCAGCCGGTTCACCTCGAGGTCGAGATGCGCCAGCACGTTGCGTACTTCGCGGTTCTTGCCCTCGCGGATCGCGAACACCAGCCAGACATTGGCGCCCTGGTCGCGCTCCAATGTCGCATCGATCGCGCCGTATTTGACGCCGTCGACCTCGATGCCGTCCTTCAATTGGTCGAGCTGCGCCTGTGTCACCTCGCCATGGGCGCGGACGCGATAGCGCCTGAGCCAGCCGGTGTCCGGCAATTCAAGCACGCGCGCGAGCCCGCCGTCATTCGTCAGCAGCAGCAGGCCCTCGGTGTTGAAATCGAGCCGGCCGATCGAGATCAGCCGCGGCAGGCCCTCGGGCAGATGATCGAACACCGTGGGCCGCCCTTCCGGGTCCGCATGCGTCGTCATCAGCCCGCGCGGCTTGTGATAGAGAAACAGCCGCGTGCGCTCGCGCGGCGGCAACGGCTTGCCGTCGACGGCGACCACATCGTTCGCGGTGATATCGAGCGCCGGCGAATTGATCACGCGGCCGTTGACGGTGACCCTGCCCTGCACGATCCATTCCTCGGCGTCGCGGCGCGAGGCCAGCCCTGCACGCGCCACCGCCTTGGCGATGCGCTCGCCGGCTTTCTTCGGCCTTGGTTCCTCGCGCGGCGCGCGTTTGTCGAAATCGGGCTTGCGGTCGCGATAGGCGCCGCGGCCGCCGAACGCGGTGCGCTTGGCGAAAACCTTGCTGTCGTCCTCATTGTCGCGGCGCGGACGGTCGGAAAACCGGTCCGGCGATCGCGGCCGGTCGCTGCGCGGATGCTCCTGCCAGTCGGCGCGGCCCTCGGAGCGTTGACGCGGCCGTTCGAAATTCCGGTCGTCGCGTCGCTCGCGCGGTCGGTCAAACTTCGGACGGTCCTCACGCCCCTCGCGGGGGCGGTCGAATTTCGGCCGGTCAGAATTGCGCGCGCCATCGCGAGGCGGACGCGAATTGCGTTCCGGACGATCGGAATCGGCCCCACGCTTCTGCCACGGCTTGGATTCGCCACGGGGCGGACGATCGCCGAAATCTCGGCGCGGGCCACGATCCCCGCGGTCGCTCTTGCGATCCCCGGGGGCGCCCTTGCGATCCCCGCGGTCGCCGCCGCGATCCCCCCGGTCGCTCTTGCGATCCGGTCCGCCTCGCGAGAATTTCTTGTCGCCACCGAACTTTCGTTCCGGACGGTCGCCGCGCGCCGGACGGTCGCCGAACGTTCGCTCGCCGGAGGTTCGCTCGCCCCTCGGTCGCTCACTGCGCTCGCGAAAACCTTCGCCGCGTGGCGTGTAGGGGCGCTTTTCACCGTCACGGTCCCGCGATGCGTAGGGCTTTTTGTCGCTGAACTTCCTGTCGGAAGATCGCGCTGCCGGGCGGGCGTCATCGCGATCGGCGCGCGGGGTGCGAGGGGTATAAGGACGCTTTTCGCCGCCGCGGTCGTCGCGGTCAAACTTCGGCCGGTCGCCGCGCGGCTTGTAAGCGCGTTTCTCACCGTCGCCGGCGCGCGAGGAACGATCGGCAAACGGCCGGTCGCCGCGCGGGCGTTCGTCGCGGCCAAAGCGCGGCTTGTCGGCCGAGGTGCGGCGCGGAGCGTCGCTGTCGTCGCGACGGCGCGACGGGCGGCCCTCGAAGGCGCGCTTGGCGCCCTCGCCTTTTCCAGCGAAGTCCTTTTTTCCAGCGAAGTCCTTGCCGGCAAAACCGCGCTTGGCGAATTTCTTCTCCGGCCCGCGCGCGGCGCCGGAACGGCCCTTGCCGCCGCCAGGCCGATCCCGCCGGCCGCGGGAATCGTTGTTTTTATCGCTGTCGCGGGGCATGAAGGTCTCACTAAATGTGCAGGACATGTGGCGATACGCGCGCTATCAGCGGCGCTGTCTCACGCAAAGCCTGGATCCACTGTTGCTGAAGGCGCATCTACTAGCAGGTTTCTTCCGATGATACGAGGCATGACCGCCCCTTCTTTCATGGATTTGGCCCTGAAAACCGCCGAAAATGCCGGAAAAGCCGGCGAAGTGCCGATCGGTTGCGTAATCGTGCGGGATTACGAGGTCATCGCCACCGCCGGCAACCGGACCTTGACCGACCGCGATCCGACCGCACATGCCGAGATTTTGGCGATCCGGCAAGCCGCCGAGCGGATCGGCACCGAGCGGCTGGTCGACTGCGACCTCTACGTCACGCTCGAACCCTGCACGATGTGCGCCGGCGCAATCTCGTTCGCGCGCATCCGCAGGCTCTATTTCGGCGCGGCCGACCCCAAGGGCGGCGCGGTCGAGTCCGGCGTGCGCTTCTTTGCCTCCCCCACCTGCCACCACGCACCGCAGGTCTATTCCGCGGTCGGCGAAAGCAAGGCGGCGACGCTGTTGAAGGAGTTTTTCAGGGAGAGGCGGTGAGCGATAGGCGTCGTGAGCGGCCGCAACCACCGCTGTCATCGTCCGCGAAAGCGGACGATCCAGTATGCCAGAGAGCGGAGATTGAATCGAGAAGCCGCAGCGTACTGGGTACCCCGCCTTCACGGGGTATGACGAGCTTTGTTGTGGCTACGCTCCCAATCTACCCCGCCAGGAAAAACTCGCGCAGCAATTTCGCCGTGACGACCGGATTTTCTTCGGTGAGAAAATGCCCGGAATCGACCGGCGCGCCCGTCACATTCGTGGCCCAGGTCTTCCAGGTGTCGAGCGGAGTTGTGGCGGCGGAGGCGATGCCGGCATCGCCCCATAAGGCGAGCATCGGGATCGTGATCTTTTTCCCAGCCTCGTGATCGGCCTTGTCGATCTCGTAGTCGGCATAGGCACCGGCGCGGTAGTCCTCGCACATCGCATGGATGCGCGCGGGATCGCGGAACGGCGCGAGATAATGTTCGAGCGCGCGCGGATCCATCGCGTCAAGCGTCTTCGACTTGGTCTGACTTGCCATCTTCTGCCGGAGGAAGAACTCGCCCGCGGCCGAGATCAGCGTTTCCGGCAATGGTGCGGGCTGCGCCAGGAAGGTCCAGTGATAGATCTTCAGCGCGTAAGCGCGGTTCATGCGCTCCCAGTAATCATAGGTCGGCAGGATATCGAGCACCGCGAGCCGCGACAGCCGGCCCGGATGATCGAGCGCCAGCCGGTACGACACGCGCCCGCCGCGATCATGGCCGGCGAGCGCGAAATGCACATGGCCGAGTTGCTGCATCGCCTCCACCATCGCATTTGCCATCGCGCGCTTGGTGTAGGGCGTGTGGTCCTTGTCGCTCTCGGGCATGTCCGACCAGCCATAGCCCGGCAGGTCGGCGATGATCAGCGTGAACTTGTCGGCAAGTTGTGGCGCCACCTGGTGCCACATCACATGGGTCGAGGAGAATCCATGCAGCAGGAGCAGCGGCGGCCCCTCGCCGCCGACGCGGGCAAAGATGCGGCCCGAGGCGGTATTGATCCATTCGGACGCGTAGCCGGGGAAGAGATCGGCAAGATCGGACATTTCAGGCACTCCTTCGCCGCAACGCGCCTGCTTCAAACTTTGTTCGGCGTTGCTGCCGGCGCCTGCCGGATATATGCCATCCGGCAAGCACGACCAACAACAAAGCAGAGCGAGGAAATGCCATGTCGATCGATTTCGAAATTCCGTCTGATGCAAAGGCGATCCGCGAAAAGGTACGCCAATGGGTGCATGACGAATGCATCCCCGCAGAGAAGGACCTCGACAGCAAGCCGCTCGACGAGGTGCTGGGCAGGCTGAGGACGAAGGCGCGCGCGCAGGGCCTGTGGTGCCCGTTCGTGCCGAAGGAATATGGCGGCATGGGGCTCGGCCCGCTCGCCAACGCGCTGGTGCAGATGGAGCTCGGCGAGAGCATGCTGGGCGCGCTGTCGATGAACACGCAAGGCCCCGACGACGCCTCGATGATGACGATCCTGGCCCATGGCACGGACTATCAGAAGGAAAAATTCTTAAAGCCGCTGTTGAACGGCGAGAAGCGCATCTGCTTCTCGATGACGGAAAAGGCGGCCGGCGCCGACGCCACCGGCATGCAGACCACGGCGGTCAAGGACGGCAACGAGAATTACGTCCTGAACGGCGAGAAATGGTTCTCATCGTCGGCCAGCGTCGCCGATCTCGCGCTGGTGATGGCCAAGACCGATCCGAACGCGCCGCGCCACAAGCAGTACTCGACCTTCATCGTCGAACTGCCCAATCCCGGCTATCGCATCAAGCGCAACATCAAGAACATGGCGATCCACGGTCCGCATTACGACGTGCTCGCCGGCGGCCATTCCGAAATCGAGATCAAGGACCTGAAAGTGCCGGCCGACAATCTGCTCGGCGGCGAGGGCAACGGCTTCAACATGGGCCAGCACCGCCTCGCCTATGGCCGCCTTCGCCATGGCATGCACAACATCGCCAAAGCCCAGCGCGCGCTCGACATGGCGGTCGCGCATATCACCCAGCGCTCGACCTTCGGCGTCCTGCTTGCCGACCGCCAGGCGGTGCAGTTCATGCTGGCCGAATGCGCAAGCCAGCTCTATATCGGCCGGCTCATGCTCTTGCATATTGCCTACAAGGCGGAAAAGGGCCTCGATCTCCGGCAGGAAAACTCGATCGCGAAGGTCTATCTGGCGCACATGGTGCACCATGTGATCGACACCGCGATCCAGCTACACGGTGCGCTCGGCTTCAGCCAGGATACCGTGCTCGCCGAGTGGTACACGCAGGTGCGGTCGCAGCGGCTGGTCGACGGGCCCGACGAGGTGCACAAATGGCGGGTCGGCCGCAACGTCATCAAGGCGTTCCGCGAGCATGGCACCACGGCTTTGGCCGCAGGCGGCGATTTGCTGTAGCGCGGATTTTCTTTGACGCGCTGTAGGGTAAGCAAAGGCGCGCTAGCGCCGTGCCCACCGTCTGTCCGGATCGTTCCTTGGAACGGTGGGCACGCGGAGCCTGTCATCGGGCGCGCATTCGCGCGACCCGTTGGCTTTGCCCACCCTACAGAGCTACTACAGACCCACGTGTTATTTAATCAGGTCCCGCGTGATCGGGTCCTGCGACGAAACGGTGGTCTGTCTGATCCGCGTCACCGTCATCGGTGAACCATCCGAGACGAACTGCAACTCGTACCTTTTGCCTTGCTTGTCTGCGGCGGTGCACGAGATGCTCGATATCAGCCGCGTCGCGAAGCTGCCCACCTGCTTGCATGTGCCGGACGACAATTCGACGCGCGGCACCGGCATGCCGTCGGCCTTCGGCCTGTCCTTGGAATTCAGGAGCATCCGGTCGACCGCAAGCTGGTAGACATTGTCGTCAGAGCGCTGGCCGTTCTTGCCCGAGAACGAGATGATGTGGTTGGCATCGGCCGGATCGTCGAGCACCACGGTGAAATTCACCCGACCATGCTCGCCGTGAAAGAAGCCGACGACCTTGCAGGCAAAATCGCGGCCCGCGATTTTCAGCGTCGGGCATTTTCCCGTCATCAACGCGTAAATATCGATGTCAGGGTCCTGCTGCTCGAGTTGTTCGGGAAGAACCGGGGCAACCGTCTGGGCGACGGACGGACTGGCGAGAAAGACCATGGCGACGGCCGACAACAGCCCGCGCAAGCGGAGCATCGTGTTCGGCCGGCAAGACTTATTCCGGCAAGACTTATTCGCGCAAGCATCACTCAACATCGATTGCATCGCTACTTTCGCTCCTGTTCCACGGCCTGCCACGCGATATCGCGGCGGCAAAAGCCGTCCGGCCAGTTGATGCGGTCGACAGCCTGATAGGCGCGCGCCTGCGCTTCCGCAACCGTTTTGCCGGACGCGCAGACGTTCAGCACGCGCCCGCCATTCGCCACAATGGCGCCGTCCTTCGCGACCGTGCCGGCATGAAAAATCTCGACGCCCTCGACCTTGGCCGCCGCGTCGAGCCCCGCGATGCGGCCGCCCTTCTTGTAGTCACCCGGATAGCCTTTGGCGGCCATCACCACGGTCACCGCGGGATCCGGGAACCAGCGCAGATCGAAATTCTTCAACTGGCCGTCGCAGCAGGCCAGACATGCCGGCACGAGGTCCGACATCATCCGCAGCATCAGCACCTGGCACTCGGGATCGCCGAAGCGGACGTTGAATTCGAACAGTTTCGGTCCCTGCTCTGTCAGCATCACGCCGGCATAGAGCACGCCGCGAAACGGCATGCCGCGCGTCTTCATGCCGGCGACGGTGGGCAGGATAATTCGCGTCATGATCTGATCATGAATGGCGGGCGTCACGAATGGCGTCGGCGAATAGGCGCCCATGCCGCCGGTGTTCGGCCCCTCATCGTGATCGAAGGCGCGCTTGTGATCCTGCGCGGAGGCAAGCGGGATCGCGGTCTCGCCGTCGCAGATCGCGAAGAAGCTGATCTCGCGGCCCGCGAGATATTCCTCGATCACGACCTCGGCACCGGCAGAACCGAAGCCGCCCGCGAACATCATCGCGATCACCGCTTCCGCCTCGCTCAAGGTGTTCGCGACCACGACGCCCTTGCCCGCGGCCAAGCCGTCGGCCTTGACCACGATCGGCGCGCCTTGCGCGCGCACGTAGGCCAGCGCGCTTTCGGCATTATCGAAACGGCGATAGGCGCCGGTCGGGATCGCGAACTCGCGGCAGAGATCCTTGGTGAAGCCCTTGGAGCCTTCGAGCTGAGCAGCTTTTCTGCTCGGTCCGAACGCCTTGATGCCAGCGGCCGTGAGATCGTCGACGATGCCGGCCGCGAGCGGCGTTTCGGGGCCGACCACGACCAACTCGGCATCATTGGCTTTGCAGAAGTCGATCACCGCCGCATGGTCGGCGATGTCGAGGGCGATGCATTCGGCTTCCCGCGCGATCCCGGCATTGCCCGGCGCGCACCAGAGCTTCGTAACCAGCGGAGATGACGCGATTTTCCACGCCAATGCGTGTTCGCGGCCGCCGGAACCGAGCAGGAGAATATGCATAAAGAAGCCAAACCGACGCAAAACGCCCCGGTCGGAAATGCACGAATCCGGCTCCCGCCGCAAGAGGATAACCACCTGATACCGTCGGTCGCGGACGCCGCGTCAGCGCCCCCGGAACGACGTTGCTGAGAGATCAACTACTTGCCGCCGCCGGACGCCGCGATGATTTCCTGCAAGGTCGCGACATGGCGGGCGAAGGCGCCCCGGCCCGTAGCGGTCGCGGTCACCGTGGTCTGCGGCTTCTTGCCGACAAAGGCCTTCTCCACCGCGACATAGCCGGCCTTCGACAGCGTCTCGATATGCGCGCCGAGATTGCCGTCGGTGGCGCCGGTTAATTTCTTCAGCTTGGAGAATTCCAATCCGACTGACGTCGGCAGCGCGTTGAGCGCCGCCATGATGCGCAGTCGGAGCGGCTGATGGATGATATCGTCGAGTTCGGCCATCGCGCTAGCTCCGGCGCATCCACAGGCCGCCGAGGATCAGCCCGCCGCCATTGACGAAAGCCATCCACAAATCGAAAGCGTCACCGATGAAGAAATATCCGATCAGCGTCAGCGCCGTGACCCCAAGGCCGATCGCAACGAAGGCCGGTCCGATCCACAATCCGGCGATGCTGTAGGCCAGCATGAAATAGATCGGCCAGAACGTCCCCAGCTGCCGCGGCGTGAAATGGCCGAGCCAGCAGACGAACAAGCCGAATGCGACGAACAAGACGAACGCCGAGAGCATCCGGACGCGAAAGGTCTGGACGCCGGAGCGCGAGCGCTGGAACGCGCTGATCGCGATCGACCCCGCGATCCCCACGATATAAACCGCAATCCACGCATATCCCGCGTAGTGCGGCGACAGATAGGTCACGAGATAGCCTGCAAAGCTGAGCGCGCCCCACATGATTATGATCAGGCTGGCGAGATGATAGATCTGCGATTGCCTGACCCGGCGGACGATGTCGTCGATGTCAGCGAGTGCCTCCGTGGCCTGCCGGCTGTCGATCATGGCGAGCCTCGCCGTCTCCGGTTTCACGGTCACGGTTCAGCTCCCCGCCATGCCGCGCGTAGCGACGTCGTCGGCGATCGCGGAGACCGCCTTGGCCACGCTGACGACGCCCATATGATTGACGCCATCGATCAGTTTCACGTCGACCGAGGGCGCGACCGCATGTATCGCGTCGGCATATTTGTCCGCGAGCATCAATTCATCGTCGGCCCCCGAGAACAGCGTGAGCGGCCGGCTAGCCGCGGTCAAATCGGCCTTGTAATCGCGCGTCGCGAAATTGCGCATCAGCCGATACGAATAGGCCGGCACCAGAATGCGCTCGGAATTGGACGGCACCGCGAAGGCAAGCGCCGGCAGTGCCTCGCAGCAGTCGATGCCGATCTTGCGCAGCGCCACGAGCCCCAGGATGCGCGGCAGATCGCCGCTGGCCCAGCCGCCGGAGTTCGGCCGGTTGGTCGGCGCGTCATAGCCGAGATAGGGCGCGATCAGCACGGTGCGAGGCGGAATGACCAAGAAGCGTCAGCGGCGCGTCCGGCGAGGTCTTGCGCACCAGCGCGACCAGATCGGCGAGATCGTCCTCGAGCTGGCCGACATAGGCGACGTCGCCGCGCGTGCCCGACGCGCCGTGGCCGCGGATGTCGGGCGCATAGGTTTCGACGCCGCGCGCGCCCAGTGCGTCCGCCAGCGCATGCACGGCGACGCTCGAGCCCGACGAACCGTGGACGAGGATCGCTACGCGTCCGGTCGGCTGCGACCGCGCCGGGTAATGCCGGTACGCGAGTTCGGTGCCGTCGCGGGCGTTGAACCGCTCGAGCCTCGGCATGGTGCTGCGGTCCACGGCGCGCGCGGTCTCCGAGATCGAGCGCAGTTCCGGCGGGTGCGCCAGCGGCGTGACGATCATGGCGGTCAGCACCAGCGCCACTACGCCGACAAGGCACAGCGCCCATCGCAGCAGTCGATGCCGATCTTGCGCAGCGCCACGAGCCCCAGGATGCGCGGCAGATCGCCGCTGGCCCAGCCGCCGGAGTTCGGCCGGTTGGTCGGCGCGTCATAGCCGAGATAGGGCGCGATCAGCACGGTGCGAGTAACGGCGTATCCGATCAGGAACATCGCGGCCTTGCTGACGATGCCGTAAATCGACATGGTCGCCGACCAGGTCACCACGCTAAAGTTGAGAGCCACGATCAGGTTCAAGGCAGCGGACAGAAACATCAGGCCCGACCATACGTAGCCGAGAATGACGGCGACATCCGGCACCAGCTCGATCGCGATCGGCGGCAGATACCGGGTCATCCATCCTCGCTTCAGCATCACGACGCCGACGATGAGGTAGATGACGCTCGGTTTGATCATGACGAACCGCGGGTCGGCGGTGATCAGCGTGACCGTGCCCGCGCCAAGCACCAGAAACAGGCTCATCCACTGCATGGTGTCGATCGGCTTCTTGCGTGCGAATTGCCAACCGATCTGAGCTAGGCCGAGCCCCATGCCGAGCACCACCGACAACGCGACATTGTGCGTCAAAAGGAAGAGCACGAGAAAGAACAGCGTCGCCGCCATGTCGAGAAGCAGCAGCTTTCCAGCTTCGAACAGGTTCTTCATGGGACGCTCAACTCCCGTAAAGGTAACAACCATCCACCAGATGGAGCTGCGGGCATCTTGGTTTGGCAAGATGTCCTCGCCCGCGCAGTGGAATCAATAATACAGATAACTCTGTATCACAGAGTATATGATCGCGCAAGCTCCGATTGGCGATCAGGTGCGAAAGTTCTTAACTTGGGCGCTCAACGGGAAACCGATTCGCGCCATGCCCGCAGCCGAAGCCCTTATCAACGCACCGGAATTCACGGTGACCGAGCTCTCCTCCGCCTTGAAGCGGACGGTGGAGGACAATTTCGGCCATGTGCGCGTGCGCGGCGAGATCACGGGCTTCCGCGGGCCGCATTCCTCCGGGCACTGCTATTTCGCGCTGAAGGACGAGGGCGCCAAGATCGAGGCCGTGATCTGGAAATTCGCCCATGCGCGGATGCGCTTCAAGCCGCAGGAGGGGCTCGAGGTCATCGCCACGGGCAAGCTCACCACCTATCCCGGCTCCTCGAAATACCAGATCGTGATCGAGGCGCTGGAGCCCGCCGGAATCGGCGCGCTGATGGCGCTGATGGAAGAGCGCAAGAAGAAGCTCGCCGCCGAAGGCCTGTTCGACGAGGCGCGCAAGCAATTATTGCCATGGCTGCCGGAGGTGATCGGCGTCGTCACCTCGCCGACCGGCGCCGTGATCCGCGACATCCTGCACCGCCTGGAAGACCGCTTTCCACGCCATGTCCTGGTGTGGCCGGTCAAGGTGCAGGGCGAGGGCTCGGCCGAACAGGTCGCCGCCGCGATCCGCGGCTTCAACGCGCTGCCGGAGGGTGGAAAGATTCCGCGGCCCGACGTCCTGATCGTCGCGCGCGGCGGCGGCTCGCTGGAGGATCTCTGGTCGTTCAACGAAGAGATCGTGGTGCGCGCGGCGGCCGAGAGCATGATCCCGCTGATCTCGGCGGTCGGGCACGAGACCGACATCACGCTGATCGATTTCGCCGCCGACAAGCGCGCGCCGACGCCGACGGCCGCGGCCGAAATGGCGGTCCCGGTGCGAAGCGAGTTGATCGTCGAGGTCGAAAGCCTCGCGCGCCGCAAGACGCTGTGCTGGCATCGTGGCCAGGAAGGCCGCCGCAACGAATTGCGCTCCGCCGCCCGCGCGCTGCCCGCGGCCAATGAATTGCTGGCGATCCCGCGGCAGCGGCTCGATGCGGCGGCCAGCGCCCTGCCCCGCTGCCTGAAGGCGAACACGCATGCGCATTTCCGCCGCTTCGCCGCGACCGGCGCGCGGCTGACCGTGCGCGTGCTGCGCGGCCAGGTCGCGCAGGCCCGGCATCGTCTGGTGGTGTCGGGCGAGCGGTTGACGATCTCGGCGAAATCGCTGCTGCGCAGCCGCTCCGATCGCTACAGCGCGCTCGCGGCGCGGCTGCAGGCCTCGAAACTCGCCAATGCGCAGGCGCAGCGGCAAAGGATCGCACGCGCGCGCGAACGCACCGAGCGGCTGGCGGAACGGGCGCAGCGCGCGCTCGTCACGACGCTGCACCGGTTGGACGCGCGCGTCGCGCACAGCGGCCAATTGCTGGCGGCGCTGTCCTATCGCAGCGTGCTGGCGCGCGGCTTTGCCCTGGTGCGCGACGAGGCCGGCCACCCCTTGCATGGCGCAAGCAGCGTCGGTCCCGGCGCGCGGCTGGAGATGGAATTTTCCGACGGCCGCGTCCGCGCGACCGCGGATTCCGACCGGCCTGCGGTGGCGCCAGCGAGTGAGCCGAAGGCGACGCGAGACGTGAAGCCGGCAGCTCCCAAGCGCGTCGCCAAGCCGGTCGATCAGGGCAGTCTGTTCTAAAGAGTGCTGCGACAACCTCAAACTGAGCCGCAGCGGAAGTGTGCTCCCTCTCCCTTGGGAGAGGGCCGGGGTGAGGGGTTACGGTCCCTCGATAGTGCGCAACCCCCTCACCCGATTTGCAACCGGACGACGCTTACGCGTCGCCGGGAGCAAATCGACCTCTCCCCGCTGGGGAGAGGTGAACCGAACCCGCGGGTCGACCGATTCAATAGTCGCGCTACCGCGCCAGCCACTCCGTCACGAGCTTCTGCGAATCGGCGCGCGCCTCGGGATCGCTTCCGACATGGCCGTGGTCGGGAACCGCGGCATCGGAGCTTGCCGACGCCGCGTGCAAGGGCAGATTGACGCGGTCGAAATCGTGATAGGCGCCGGGATAGACCACGAAGCGGGTCAGCGCGCTGCGCCCGCGCGCGCCGTCGATCATCTGGCGGCAGGCCGGTGGCGAGGCGACATCGTCCTTGGCGCCGATCAGGATCAAGGTCGGAACCCGCGCGCTCCAGCCGAGCCCCGCGGAGATGCGGCAATCCGGATAGAACGCGATCGCGGACCGGAAATCCGGCGCGATATCACGCGTCGACGATTGCGGACGCACCGCCCACAACAGCGCGCTGGCGCCGCCGGCCCAGCCCACCAGGCTGATGCGGTCGCGCGCGACCCAAGGCTGCTGCAGCAGCCATTGCCGTGCCGCCATGACATCCTCGACCCGTTCCCGTCGGCCGTGCACCGTGCGCTCCTTGACCCGGCATTGCGGGCCAAGCTCACGGGAGCCGTAACTGTCCGGCAGCAGCACCGCCTGCCCGCCTTTCAGCAACTGCTCGGCCCAATCGCGATAGCGCGGCAGCACCGGCTCGGAATGACCGGTCAACCCGCCGCAGCCATGCAGCGCGATCACGGTCGGAAACGGCCCATCACCCTCGGGCTTGTAAAGCTGCGCATGCAGGGTGCCTGTGGAAAAGGGAATTTCGACCTGAAGCGGCGCAGGCAATGTGCCGCCCTGCGCGGGTGGGACCAGCGCAAATAGCATCGCGAATGCCGATGCTGGCAGCAGGCGCATCAGGCTTCGAATGATGCCGGGGAGACAGCGATCCATGCGGACGGAAGCTAACACGCGGAAAAGCCTGCAAAACATCACAAATCGGTGGGTTTAACGGGCGGACAGCGCGACCTATCCATGCTAGATTGAATCGGAATACCGGCTTGGACAACCGGAATCATCGGAGCTTTCGACATTGCTGAATAAGTTCGGCCCCTCGGGCCATGGCGAAGCGCAGGTGCAATATCTGGACGGCGATTTCCGCGTGACCTCGCCGGGAACCTATGTGCGCTGCGCGGTGACCGACGTTCGGATCCCGCTCGACGAGCTGAAATACTGGAGCGTCGACCTGCAGGAGGCCTATGCGCTGCCGACCGCGGTGCTGCAGCGGCATTATCCAGGCGTGCTGAAGCCGGAAGGCTAGCTCCCACCCCGAAATCGCTTCTCGCGCGCCTTGAATATCCGGTCCGACAGGAACGCCCGCAGGCCCGCGGCATCGTCGAATTCCATGGTGATCGCGAACGGCACGATATCGCGGGCCCAGACCGGCAGCGCCGCGCCGGATCGCAGCCGCGCCATGTCCTTTTCCGTGGTCACCAGCGTCAGCCCGTCGCGTTGCGCATCGGCGATCAAGGCCTCGATCTCGCCTGGCGAGAATGGATGGTGATCGGCGAAAGCCCGCTCCCGGACGACCTCGACGCCATGCGAACGCAGCGTCCTGAAAAACCGTGCGGGATCGCCGATGCCGGCAAAGGCCAGCACGCGCTTGCCGGCGAGCCGCGCAAGCGCCTGCGCCTCGGGCTTCAAATGCGCCACCAGCACGAGCCCTCCCCGCGTCGCGATCTCGGCGGCAATGGCCTTGCTGCCGGTGCCCTCGCCGACGACGATCAGCGCGTCGGTGCGGGCGATCTGCGGCGGCAGCGGCGCGCGCAGGGGTCCGGCCGGAAACACCTCGCCATTGCCGACGCCACGGTGGCTGTCGATCACGATCAGCGAGGCGTCCTTGGCGATCGCGGGGTTCTGGAAGCCATCGTCCATCAGGATCATGCTGGCGCGTTGCGAGCGCGCCAGCGCGACGCCATCGACGCGGTCGCGCGCCACCGCGACCGGCAGGTGAGACGCCAGCATCAGGGGTTCGTCGCCGACATCGGCGGCGCCGTGCCGCGCGGGATCGACCATCACCGGACCGCGCAGCCGCCCGCCATAGCCGCGGCTGAGCACGACCGGGCTTTCGCCGAGCTCGCGCAACAGCTTGGCGAGCGCGAGCACAGTCGGAGTCTTGCCGGCGCCGCCCAGATGATAATTGCCGACGCAAAGCACGGGGATGCCGGCATCAAAGCCCTTGCGCAGCAACCGCTGCGCCGCCACTGCGCCATAAAGCGTGCCGAGCGGCCTGAGCAGATGCGATGTCCATGACGACGGCCGGTGCCAGAAGGCCGGCTCACGCATTCGCGGCTCCCATCTCGAGCCGCAACTGCAACAGATAGGGCTCGAGCGCCGTGAGCGTGCGTTCCAGCGCGCCGCCGAGCTGGCTGACCACGCCCGCCGACGCCGCGGCCATGCTGTCGCGCGCGGCCGGATCGGCCAGCAGCTGGCCGAGCTGCTTGACCAGCGTCTCCTGCGTGTCGGCCTTGCGCGCGCCGCCCGCGCCGTCGAGCGCCTCATAGACGTCGGTGAAGTTGAACACATGCGGACCATGGACGATCGAGGCGCCGAGCTTGATCGCCTCGATCGGATTCTGCCCGCCATGCTCGACCAGCGATCCGCCCATGAACACGATCGACGCGAAGCGATAGAACAGTCCGAGCTCACCGAGCGTGTCGGCGACATAGATGTCGGTCACCGCGGTCGGCATGTCCCCGCGCGACCGCAGCGCCGGGGTCAGCCCAGCCGCTGCGATCATCCGCGCGATCGCCTCGCCGCGATCGGGGTGACGCGGGACGATCACGGTGAGAAGCGACGGAAAGAACCCGGCAAGGGTCTTGTGGACCTCGATCAAAACCTCCTCTTCGCCGGGATGCGTCGAGGCCGCGACGATGCCGGGACGACCGCGCGTCACCGACAAGAGGCGATCGAGCTTGGCCGGATCGGCCGGCGGCGCCGGCAGATCGAGCTTCAGATTGCCGGTCGTGAGGACGTTGCGGCAGCCGAGCGCGGCGAAACGCTCGGCATCGGTCTTCGATTGCGCAAGGCAGATGTCGAAGGTTTCGAGCAGCGCCGAGATCGTGCTTGCGACCCGGCGCCAGCGCGGAAACGAACGCTGCGACATCCGTCCGTTGATCAGGACCATCGGCAACCGCCGCGCCGCGCTCGACAGAATGAGGTTCGGCCACAGATCGGATTCGATGAACAGCGCCAGCGACGGCCGCCAGTGATCGAGAAAGCGCGTCACGAAGCGCGGCGAATCGTAAGGCACGTATTGGTGGATGACATCGGGCGGAAACCGTTTCGCCACGATCGCGGCCGACGTCACCGTGCCCGAGGTCAGGAGCACGCGCAGGTTCAGCGCGCGCAACCGCTCGATCAGGGCCGCCGCCGCCAGCACCTCGCCGACGCTCGCGCCGTGAATCCAGACCAACGGGCCGAGCGGCCGGACGTCGCGCGTGAGCCCGCGCCGTTCGGCGATCCGTTCCGGGTCTTCCTTGCCGAGCCGAAGCCGCCGCTTGATCAGCGCCGGCGCGAACGGCACCACCGCCGACGACAGGCTGCGGTAGACGCGCAGCGTCATCGGCAGCGAATTAGCCACGATCCGCGCCCTCAGGACGGCCGACCATCGCATAAGCGCGCCGGGTCGCCTCGTTCAGGGTTTCCTCGAGTTCCACGCGCAGTTGCTCCATGGTGGCCGCATCCGCGTCCGGCGGGACATTGATTTCCTTGATTCCGACCAATGCGCCCCGCCCGAACGGCAAATTGATGGTGGTGCGGTCCCAATTCTTCAACCGGACGAAACGGCTGGTCGCCATCGCAAAGGGCATGATCGGACGTCCGGTTTCTCGCGCCAGCATGATGATGCCGAGCCCCGCGACCCGCGAGCGTTTCGGCACGTCGGCGGTCAGCGCGACATTATAGTTATCCTCCAGCGCGCGCACCATCTCCTTGAACGCGCCGACGCCACCTTTGCGGTTAAATGCCGAGCCGTGATCGCCGGAGCCGCGAATCGTGCCGATCCCGAGCCGTTCCGCGGCGATCGCGTTGTATTCGCCGTCGCGGTGCCGCGAAATCAGGACCTTGGCGCGATAGCTCTCCTTGGACCTGATGAAGGGCGTCAGGAAATGCTGGCCGTGCCAGAACGCCAGGATCCCGGGCATGCGCGGCTCGACCCGTTGATAGATATCGGGGGGCTCCAGGGTGAACCTGTTGGTGAGCCAGACCAGCCGCAGGAACTCGGCCGCGAGGAAACCCACAGCATGCTGAAGCCAGCTGCTGCGCAGCGTATTACGAAGCAGATTTTTCAATGGCCGGATTTCGTGTCTTGAGCTGGATCCAGCAGGCGGTGGAGGTGCACGATGAAGTAGCGCATATGCGCGTTGTCGACGGTCTGCTGCGCCTTGGCCTTCCAGGCGACATGGGCGGTCGCATAGTTGGGGTAGACGCCGACGACCTCGACCTGACCGAGATCCTTGAAGATGTTGTGTTCGAGATCGACCAGCTCGCCGCCGATCACGAGGTGAAGCAATTGCTGCGGAGCGCTATCTGGCATGGTTGGTTTCCTTGAGGAAAATGCTCCGGCAAGCATCTTTTTCGCAGGCATCTTTTTCGCAAGCATCTCGTCGCAAGTCACTTGTCGAAAGGCGCGGCAACGACGCTTTCAGGGCATCGGGCGGTTTCGAAAGTGCGAGACGATGCTCGCATGACGATCGCGTCCCGCGGCCACAAGCACGCCGTGCGCCACTTCCCGCCGATTGTAGAGGATCGCCTCGCCGGAAAGCGCGGTCATATTACCATTCGCTTCCTGCACGATCAAATTCGCCGCGGCAAGATCCCAATCGCGGCTTTGACCGCCGGCAAAGGCGGCATCGAGGCTGCCTTGCGCGACCCGGCAGAGCCGAAGCGCCAATGATCCGATTCGCGGATGCAGCACGATGTCGCCCGGCGAGGTCTTCAGCCGCTCGACCAGAGGTTTCGGGCCGGCCATGCGGGAAAAATCCATCGCGGTGCCGGAGGTCGCCTGCAGCGGGATGTCGTTGCGCGTGGCGCCCTGGCCACGCCCGGCGAAGAAAAACTCACGACTGGCCGGCGCGAACACCGCGGCCAGCAGGGGCGCTGTGTCTTCGACCAGCGCCACGCTGACGCACCAGTCTTCGCGGCCGGCGAGATAGCCGCGGGTGCCGTCGATCGGGTCGACGATCCAGACCAGGCGCTTGGCGAGACGATGCTCGTCATCGGCGCTCTCTTCCGAGAGCCAGCCATAGTCCGGGGTCGCCGACCGCAATCGCGCCTCGAGCAGGTCGTTGACCGCGATATCGGCTTCCGATACCGGCGAGGAGACGCCCTTGGTCCAGTTCTTCAACTCGGTGCGAAACAGCGACAGCGCCAGCGCGCCGGCTTCGCGCACGGTCGCCTTCAACAAATCAGCATCGCGCACCAGGGACCTATCGTCCGCCAAGCGTCAGTCCTTCGATGCGCACCGTCGGCGCGTTGACGCCGTAGCGGAATTCCAGATCATTGGCGGGCACCATCGACTTGAAGATCTCGAACAGATGTCCGGCGATCGTCACCTCGCTCACCGGATGGGTGATCTTGCCGTTCTCGATCCAGAAACCGGACGCGCCGCGGCTGTAGTCGCCGGTGACGCCGTTGACGCCGGAGCCGATCAAGTCGGTGACGTAGAAGCCCTGCTTGACGTCGCTCATCAGCTCGGTCGGCGTGGCTTCGCCGGCCTCGAGATGCAGGTTGTACGGTCCCGGCGACGGCGACGAGGAGACGCCGCGATGGGCATGGCCGGTGGTCGTCATCCCGAGTTCCCGCGCGGTCGCCGAATCCAATAGCCACGAGGTCAAGACGCCCTCGTCGATGATGGCGAGCTGCTTGACCTTGACGCCCTCGGCGTCGAACGATTGCGAGCGCAGACCGCGCCTGCGCAGGGGATCGTCGATGATGCGGATGTTCTTCGCAAACAGCTGCGCGCCGAGACGATCCTTCAGGAAGCTGGTCTTGCGGGCGATCGAGGCGCCGTTGATCGCGCCGACGAGATGGCCGACCAGCGAGCCCGCCACGCGGGGATCGAACACCACGGGCACCTTGCAGGTCTCGGCCTTGCGCGGATTGGCGCGCGCCACCGCGCGCTCGGCCGCGATGCGGCCGACGCGGTCCGGCGATTCGAGGTCTGACGCATGCGGCGCCGACGTAAAGTCGTAGTCGCGCTCCATGCCGGTGCCTTCGCCGGAGATCGCGGTCATCGAGATGCCCTGGCTCGAGCGCAGATAAGAGCCGTGAAAGCCGGTGCTGGTCACCAGCACCATGCCGCCGATGCCGGCGGAGGCCGACGCGCCGCCGGACTTGGAGACGCCCTTCACCGCAAGCGCGGCGGCTTCGGCTTCCTGCGCCCGCCGCTCGAGCTCGGCGATTGTGGGAATCACGGGATCGAGCAGGTCGAGATCCGGAAACTCACGGGTCAACAGCGACGGATCGGCGAGACCGACATATTTGTCGTCAGGCGCCACCCGCGCCATGGCGACCGCGCGCTCGGCCAATCTGGCAACGCCGTCGCCACTGATATCGTTGGTCGACACCACCGCCTGACGCTGCCCGACCAGGACCCGCAATCCGACGTCGTCGCCCTCGGCGCGTTCGGACTCTTCGACGCGGCCGTCGCGGACCTCAACCCCTTGCGACACGCCGCGAACCGCGACCGCGTCGGCGGCATCGGCGCCCGCGCGCTTGGCCGCTTCGACGAGACGCTGCGCGAGCGTGCTCAGCGCGGTCTGGTCGAACAGATCGGCATGGGCATTTTTCGCCGCAAGCGGGGACGCGATTGATGGTGAAGAGTTCACGAACAAAATCCCTGATTTCGAAGAAGGGGCCGGCGCAACGCAGCAAACTCACCAGATGTGCCTGATCCGCGTGGACTTCAAGCATTTTTGCAAGGCGGGACGCGTAAGAATTTCGACATTCCGGCAAGGTCTCGTCAATCATGTGAGCCAAGGTCTTGTCAATCATGCCGGCAAGTCCGCGGTCGGTGAGATCGGATTAACCAGCCTTTTTAAGTCAAAACGGACACGCCGCGGCTAAGGTCTTGCGTATCGACCGGGAACATAATTCCGGCGGGGAGACCAAAGCCGTGAGGCGTCAAATAGCAACAAGCGGGATCAATCCCGCCGGGTCGGGCCGCGTCCTGCGGCTCGACCCTCTTTCTCTGCCCATCAGCTTCCATGCGCACGACACCCGCGCGGATGGCGGCGTGCGGCAAATCGAGCTTCACCGCGAACGTGTCGTGCTGCGCCGTGCCGTGCAGGGCATGCGCATGTCCGTGAATCTCCGCGTCAGCGATTTTCTCGGCGTCGCGCTGCGCGGCATCGACGAAGCGCAGATGCTGGTGCTCCAGCACCGTGATCCTTCATTGACGATTCCCCTGTGCGTCAGCGCCGACCGCGACGACATCGCGAGCGCCTGGCTGCTGTGGAGCGAATTGTTCGGGCTTCCGCAATTGACCGACGACGAGGCCAGCGAACCCGCAGCCCGACGCCGGCGCCGTAATGCGATCTGGTCAAGGCGGCCGAAATTTCTGGTGCGACGGCGCGCCGGCGATCTGCTCAATCCTGCGAGCATCCATCAGGGCGAGCGCGAGATCATCGCGCGGGATTGAGGCCTCCGCTTTCCGGCGATCACGTGAGCACGCCTACATGCTGGCGCGCATCACGGCATCGACCAACAGGCCCGCGAACAGCAGCAGTCCTGCGTCGCGGTTGGATTTGAACACGCGCAGGCACAGCGCGGCATCGCCGATCCGAAGACGGCTGATCTGCCAGACGAGTTGCGCCGCGAACGCGGCCAGTCCGATCCAGGCCGCAAGCTGCGCGCCCGCGAGCGCCAGCGCCACGCCGATCAAGAGCACGGCCAGACCGTAGAACAGCATCAGCGCCTGATGGGTGCGCGCGCCGAACAGGCGCGCCGTCGACTTGATGCCGATCAGCGCGTCATCCTCGGCGTCCTGGTGAGCATAGATGGTGTCGTAGCCGATCACCCAGGCGATCGAGCCCGCATACAAGACGAGCGCGGTCGCGTCGATCCGTCCGAACGTCACCGCAAATCCCATCAGCGCGCCCCAGGAGAAGGCCAGGCCGAGCACGATCTGCGGCCACCAGGTGATCCGCTTCATGAACGGATAGATGGCGACGATCAGAAGCGAAGCGACGCCGGTCGCGACCGCGAAGCGGTTGAACTGCAAAAGGACTGCAAGCCCGATCAGGGCCTGCGCGACCAGGAAGATCATCGCCTGCGCGACGCTGACCTGGCCCGCGGGGATCGGCCGCGACCGCGTGCGCTCGACCTTGGCATCGAGGTCGCGATCGGTGATGTCGTTCCAGGTGCAGCCGGCGCCGCGCATCACGAAGGCGCCGAGAAAGAACAGCGCGATCTCGATCGGCAGTCGGGACATGTCGCGCGCGACTGAGGCGGCGAGCGCCGCCGACCACCAGCATGGCAACAGCAGCAGCCACGACCCGATCGGCCGGTCGAGGCGGGCGAGCCGCAGATAAGGCCGCGACCACCGCGGCGCGCGGGTGTCGACCCAGTTGCCGGTTGCATCGGCAACGCGCGCCGCCGCGTCACTCATGGCGGCAGGATCGGGCAAGACATCATCGGGCAAGGCATCATCGCGCCAGCACGTTGCCGTTCAGCGTATCGAACGTGCTGCCGCCCTTCCGCGAGGCGGTCGCCTCCGGAACCGACGCCGAGGATCCCAGCACCTCGCTCAGGCTCGGTCCGGCCGGTCCGCGCTGCTGGACCTGCTTCGCCACGGCGCAGACTTTGGCCTGCAAGCCTTCGGTGTTCTTGTGGCCGGTCTTCAACTGCTCGGCGATCTGCGGCGGGATTCCGCAATCGGCCGAATGCTTTTCGACATATCTGATCATGTTGGTTTCGGCCTGGCCGAAACTTGTGATCAGCTTGCAAGCCTCGTCGGGCTGCGCATGCCGATCGCTCGCCGCCTTGATCAGCTTGCCGCGCTTCTCCGCCTCTTCCCGCAGCGGCATGAACTGCTTCATGCATTGATCGCCCGCGCCGCCACCCTGCGGCGCCGCGGGCGGACGTTCGAACGCCGAGCCGGTGACCGGCGCGACGCCGCCGGAGGGGAACGAACTCGTGGGAGCGCCGACGCCGGCGCGTGGCGCTGCGCCATTGACCGGCGGAAACGGCGAGGCACTGCT
>WNFD01001922.1_pt1 | contig 26624 bp, 24 predicted proteins | sample 5400491 | NCBI WGS metagenome assembly WNFD01 (sample SAMN13153343, study PRJNA577476) | soil metagenome | isolation source: 120 cm saprolite under Douglas fir tree site 2 hole 2 replicate 2 | place: USA:California | collected 2015-04-18
CTCTACAAGGCGGGCGCGGAGGCGATCTTCCCGCCCGGCACCGTGATCTCGGACGCCGCGGAAGAGCTGATCCACAAGCTCAACGCGCGGCTCGGCCACAGCGAGGCGGCGGAATAATTTCGCCCGCTCTGCCGAGCAAGCCCGGATGCTGGGCGATCCGGAGCGGATATGCTAGTACTGGCCGATGACCGATCTTGTAGATATTCCGCTTGAAACCATTGTGGGCAAGCTGAGAGACCTCGCACCCGCGCTGAAAGCCGGGGGCGTCACCCGGCTGCATGTGTTCGGCTCCCGCGCGCGCGGCGACGCACGTCCCGATAGCGATCTTGACGTACTGATCGAGACGACATCCCGTGAAGAGACGCCGCGATTTGATTATTTCAAAGTCCTGCATTTGATCGAGGACAATACGGGACTTCAGGTGCAGATATCGATGCGCGACTCACTGAAACCACGTATGGCCGAGCGGATCGCCGATGATCTGATCGCTGAAACCACGTATGGCCGAGCGGATCGCCGATGATCTGATCGAGGTTTTCTGAATGCCGCCAACCGTGGAAGACCGGCTGCGGGATATTCTTGAAGCTATCAGCGAGATCGAGGGTATGCTCGCCGGCATCGATCTTGACCTGTTCACCGCTGACAAAATGCGCCGCATGGCGACAGAAAGATATCTGGAGGTGATATGCGAGGCCGCGCGACGGCTGACTGACGAAGTCAAAAGAGACGCGCCGAATATCGAATGGCAGAAGATGGTCGACTTCGGCAATCGCCTGCGTCACGCCTATCATGCAACCGATGTTCGCGTTGTATGGGAGATAATTCAGGATCATCTTCCGCCACCAAAGGCTTTCGTTGAGCGTCGCATTCAGGCGTCCAATTGATGACGGCCATGCACGTTCAAAGGCGACGATGAGCAGCTCCAAGACGCCTGACATCAAGACCCTCGCCAAGGAGCTCCGCGCCGGCAGCCGCGCGGCACTGGCGCGGGCGATCACGCTGATCGAGAGCCGACGCGCCGATCATCAGGCCGCAGGGCGCGAGCTGGTCCAGGCGCTGTTGCCCGAAACCGGTCACGCGATCCGCGTCGGCATCACAGGGTCGCCCGGCGTCGGTAAATCCACCACTATCGACGCGCTCGGCATGTTCCTGATCGACCAGGGACACAGGGTCGCCGTGCTGGCGGTCGATCCTTCCTCGGCGCGGAGCGGCGGCTCGATCCTCGGCGACAAGACAAGGATGGCGCGGCTTGCGGCCTCCGATCAGGCCTATATCCGCCCCTCGCCCTCCTCCGGCACGCTCGGCGGGGTCGCCGCGAAAACCCGCGAGGCAATGCTGCTGTGCGAGGCGGCTGGCTTCGACGTGATCCTGGTTGAGACCGTCGGCATCGGCCAATCCGAAACCGCGGTCTGCGATATGACCGATTTCTTCCTGGCACTGATGTTGCCTGGCGCCGGCGACGAGCTGCAGGGCATCAAGAAGGGCCTGGTCGAGCTCGCCGACATGATCGCGATCAACAAGGCCGACGGCGACAATATCAAGCGCGCCAACCATGCCGCCGCCGACTATCGCAGCGCGCTGCATATTCTGGGCCCGCGCTCCGAACACTGGCAACCGCCGGTCGTGACCTATTCGGCGCTGACCGGAAAGGGGATCGGCGGCCTCTGGCAGAAGGCCCTCGATCACCGCACCGCGATGACAGCGGCAGGCGATTTCGCCGCGCGGCGGCGCGAGCAGCAGGTCAAATGGATGTGGTCCATCCTGGAGCAGCGCATGATGGCGCGGTTGCGGACGGACGCATCCCTGCGCACCAAGGTCAAGAAGATCGAGGCCGACGTGGCCAACGGCCGCGTCGCACCGGCGCTCGCGGCGGAAAAAATCGCGGAGATGCTGACATGACCAGGAAATTGCGCATCCTCATCACCGGTTTCGGCCCGTTTCCCGGTGCCCCGTTCAACCCGACCATGGGGCTCGTGAAGCGGTTGACGCAATTGCGCCGGCCAGCCTTCGACGACGTCAAATTCGCCAGCCACATCTTTCATGTCACCTACGCCACCGTCGACCGCGAGCTGCCCGAACTGATCGCCCGCTTCCGTCCAGACGCGCTGTTGAGCTTCGGCCTCGCCGACCGTACGGCGTTCATGCGGATCGAAAGCCGCGCCCGCAATGCCGTCACGACGACGTTTCCCGATGCCGACCGCAACCGCGCCCGCAAGGGATCGATCGTCGATGGCGCCGACGCCACGCTGTTCGGTCCGCACACGGCCAAACTCTTGCGCGCTGCGCGTGGCACCGGCATCGACGCGCGGCCATCGCGCGACGCTGGCAGCTATCTCTGCAACTATTTGAGCTGGCGCTCGATCGAGGCGGTGAAGAAAAAAGACGGCCCGAGCCTTGCTGCCTTCGTCCATATCCCGCTGCTCGCGCGCGGCGTCTTGTCGCGGCGAAAACACGCCACGCACCGCATCACGCTGGAGGACCTGGTCGATGCCGGCGAGGCGATGCTGCTGGAGATCGTGAAGCTGGCGCGAGCAACGACGCGGGACGTCGCGCAGCTTGCGTAAAGATTTAACCCTACCCTGAACAATCCCCCCTACCCGGTCTCCCCTTCGCCACGCAAGGCCGCATCCCCTGATATCTAGGTAGGCGAACGCACGCGTCGGAGGGTGCGGGTCATGGACGTCAATCGCCGTCATCTGATTGGAGCATCCGCAGCCGGCGTCGCCGGCGCGCTTGCGATGCCGGCCGATGCCGCGTCGGCCGCGCCGCTGACGTCCTCGCTCGGGCGCGACGTCACGCAATTCGGCGTGCGCCCGGGTAGCGCCGACGACCAGACCAAAGCCCTGCAGCGCGCGATCGACGAGGCCGCGCGCACGAGAACTCCGCTGGCATTGCAGCCCGGCGTCTATCGCACGGGCATGCTGCGTCTTTCCAGCGGCACCCAACTGATCGGCGTGCGCGGCGCCACCAAGCTCGCCTTCACCGGCGGCGCGTCGATGGTGTCGGGCGAAGGCGCCGACAGCCTCGCCCTCACCGGCATCACGTTCGACGGCGGTGGCATTGCGCTACCCGCCCGGCGCGGGCTGATCCATTGCCTTGCCGGCCGCGACGTTCGCATTACCGATTGCGAGATCGTCGGCAGCGGCGGTAGCGCGATCTGGCTCGAACAGATCCAAGGCGATGTCAGCGGCAACATCGTCAGCGACACCGCGGTGACGGCGATCGTGTCGTTCGATGCGAAAGGCCTGATCGTCTCGCGCAACAGCATCACAGGCACCCGCGACAACGGTATCGAAATCCTGCGCACGTCGATCGGCGACGACGGCACGCTGGTCGCGGACAACCGCATCGAGGACATCAAAGCGGGCCCCGGCGGCTCCGGGCAATACGGCAACGCCATCAACGCCTTTCGCGCCGGCAACGTCATCGTCAGAGGCAATCGCATCAAAAATTGCGACTACTCCGCGGTGCGCGGCAACTCGGCGTCGAACATCCAGATCACCGGCAACAGTATAAGCGGCGTCCGCGAGGTCGCGCTTTATTCAGAATTTTCCTTCGAAGGCGCCGTGATCGCCAACAACACGGTGGATGGCGCGGCATTCGGGGTGTCCGTCTGCAACTTCAACGAAGGCGGCCGGCTCGCCGTGGTCCAGGGCAACATCATCCGCAACCTGTTGCCGAAGCGGCCGATCGGCACCGCGCCGGACGACGACGCCGGCATCGGCATCTATGTCGAGGCCGACAGTTCGGTCACCGGCAATGTGATCGAGAACGCGCCGGCGTTCGGCATCGTCGCCGGCTGGGGTAAATATCTGCGCGACGTCGCCATTACCGGCAATGTGATCCGGAAAGCCCTTGCCGGCATCGGCGTGTCCGTCGTGCCGGGCGCGGGCACCGCGCTGGTCAACAACAACATGATTTCGGAAACGCCACGCGGCGCCGTGGTCGGGCTCGATCATGCCCGCGCCGTCACGTCCGACTTGTCCATCGACGGCGCGGAGCGCTATGCGCAGGTCGTCATCGGCACCAATGCGGCGCGGCGATAACGGATTCCCCGCAACCGTGCAGTCGAGAGACATTCACGAGCGATGAGACAGGGCGTCCCCCGGATGACGGCTGGAGCCGTGGCGCCTTTCAAATCCGATTTCGCAGCAGTGGACGTCGTTCGGCCGCGCCGGTATCCGGCGCCGCTTCCGGCGTTTCGTCGAGCGCCCTTTGCAGCGCAAGCAAGTCGATGACAGACGCGGCCGGCGTCTCATCCGGCGATACCTGTGCTGCCCTCACGGCGACGGGAATGTCTGCTGTGACAAACATCTCGGGCGGCTCGGCCGCGCTTGGCTCGGCACGCACAGGGGTCCTTCGAAGCGGCGCCGCACGCTCGGGCGCCGACCACGAGATGTCGATGATGGAATTGCGGGCGTGATCGGGCGTCGACAGGGTGCGCCAGGTTTCCACCGCGAGCTTGGCTTCCTTGATATTCTCGAGAAATACGAATTCGCTGTAATAGCGCCGCCACCGACCACTCTCGAACATCTCGGCGAGGTATTCCAGCCGCTTCTCGGCGAGTTCGCGCCAGCAGGCGAGAAGATTGCGGCTGTGCGCTGCGTCTGTACGAAGTGTCATGAACCAGCCCGTAAAGAGAAAAACGGACGCAGACCTGACGCAACGAATCACCAACCTGTGACCGGATTATGTTGTGGAAAACATTTCTGTCCAGCGGTGCGCGAAAAATACAACTATAGGCCGCAATAGGCTGGAAATTCTCGCATCTCCTTGCAAACGCTTCGCGTTCGTCGCGATGGAAAAGCGATGTGCATCCCCGTCGGGTCGCAGCCCGAGCGCACGCTTTTCCGGATCGGGCTTGAGCGAACGAACGCGCAGCGCTTTGGGTTGTGATCCTGCCCGATCGACAAGCTCGTGCGCGGTGGCAATCCGGCCCGACATCGTGGCGCCCTGACATCGAACTCAACATGGAGGATGGCGGGCGCGACTTCCGCACCGGCAAAGTGCGAGGCCAGTTTGAGCAACGCCCAAAATACAAAGGACAAAATGAAAGACCCGTCCGGGGGGACAACCGGACGGGTCAAGCCATATGGGCGCTTGGGGTGGATGGGCGCTCGCGCCGAATACAGCTATGGGGAGGGATTACCGCTCCCACATGAAATTGGTCGCCGAAGGGCTGCCGCACGTTCAAAACGGCCGGCGAATTTTTTTAACCTCTTGGGGGCGGATTTCGTGCGGATTTTCGCAAGGAGAGGCCTATCGCCCCGCGGGCCGGCCGCCGTCGCGGGAGTCCGATTTCTCGGAGGCCACTGTTGCGACCGGCGGATCAAGGGAGCGAATAGCCGGCAATTCCTTCGTTTCGGAAGCATTTTCGCCGGTCTTGGTCCGTCCCGTGTTTGTGTCTTTGGACTTCGCCGACACGGCGACCGGCGACGGAACCTCGGCCGTAGCCTTGACCGCGGCCAAGGCATTGGCCTCCCCGGCACCAAAGATCATCACGACCCGGTGAACCAAGATCGCGCGCTGTCCCTATCAGGATCGCGCGCAGCTCCCGCGGCGTCAGCGCCGGATTGCGTTCCAGCATCAGGGCGGCAAGCGCGCTGACATAGGCGGCGGAGAACGAGGTGCCGGACGTCATCTGGTATTTCTGATCCGGCGCCGGAAGAAAGATATCGACGCCGGGCGCCGCGACGGCGATGTAGCCGCCGCGACTGGATGCCGCGAACAAATGGTCCTGCGCATCGGTCGCGCTGACCGCGATCACGTTCGGACTGGCCGCGGGATAGAGCGGCGGCGACTTGGCGCCGGCATTGCCGGCCGCCGCGACCAGCACGATGCCACGAAGGCGCGGATCGCCAGGATTTTTGCCGCCGGCGCGCCGCCGATCAGGCGCGCATGGGATACGATCGCGTCAGCGATCCCGGTGCCATGAACATGCGGATCTTCATTGCCGCCGGCCGCATCGAAGGTCTCGACGATCGAGCCTGCAAGCTCGGAATGTTTCACGTCGATCCCCGAGTCGATCACCGCAACCTTGACATCGGCACCATGGGCGAGCTTGTGCGCTTCGGCCAATCGAAGCTTTGCAATCGCATATTGCGCCGGATCGCCCTCGGTCTGCGACGCCTTCTGTTTTTGCAACAGATAGCGGAAGTTCGGCTGCACCGAACGAACGCCGGCCTCGGTTGCGAGTTCACGGCTCACGGTCTCGACCGCGCGGCGGTCCGTGATCCGGAACAGGCCTATGGTCGCACCGATCAACGGAAAATTCCTGGACCCGATCCGCCTCAGCCCATGACGCCGCGCGAGCTCGTCGGCTTCGGCGTCGGTGAGCGTGGCATCGATCTCGGCCATCAGCTCGCTGGCGATCGAGTGACCAATTGCCGTTTGCACGGGGTCGCGGCGCCTGCCGCCGCTTTTGCGCCTGGCGGCAGCGGTGGCCCCGCCGTCGGCAGTGGCGACCGGATCACCAAGGCAATCGCCATCGCCGTCGCGATAGGCCGAGCCGCACGCCGGATAAAGATTCAGCGAGCATCGCGCATAAGGGAGCTGAGGCCTCACCGCCATCCGCGTTGTCAAGTTTGACGACGACGTCCGCAGCGCCGTGGTGTGATCGATACGCCCGATGTCCCGGCCCGCGATGTTGGGGTTGACCCGTGGCGCGACCGCCGCGCCAACGCTTGGAACGCGCGGTCCGATGTTCAGGTTCGGTGTACGGATGAATCCCTGCGCGTGCACCTGCGAAGCCGAGACAACGGCGATTGCCAACGCGATGGTTATGCCCAGTAAAAGCGCCCGCGCCGGGCCTCAGTCCGCCAGTGGGCCGCTTTGTCAGACATAGGATCTCGGGATCCTCAACGAAGCGGGACGCCGCGCGGTGCTAAGGCGCCGCGACCGCGAGACCGACGATCTTCTCGCTTTGCAGCTTGCCGATCAGGCGGGCCGCTTCGTCCTTCCTCATGGGAGCGCCGCCGAATTGCAGCCGAAACATGCCGCCTTGGGCGCCGCCAATGATCGAGGCCTGGTAGGTGTCAAGCAGAGCCGTGATGTCCGACATCCGCGCCTCCGGCTTGAAACGGACCAGCGCCCGCAGGGGCGGCTCTTCCTGTCCCAAGGCGCGCGTTATGGGCTCGTTCGTGGACTCGTTCATGCTCAAGGACGCGGTCTGATAGGTGGCAGACTGGTTCTTCAGCACGATCACGCCGATCACGCCGGCCTGCAGCAGGAGCGCCAGCGCGCCCAGGCTCGCCGACCAGGCCAGCGTGCGCGGCGACAGGCTGACGAAGAAGCCGGCAATCCGCGACGCGCCCCTGTGCGAGGTGTCCGGCTTGCGCGCGGGCTCCGCGTCGATCGCCGCGAACAATTTCTGCATGGCACGCACCGACGGCGCGCCCAGGCTTTCGTTCAGCCCGATGGTCTCCGCGTATTCCTCCCGGATCACCGCATATTGCCGGGCAAGTTCGGGATCGCGGGCAAGCGCTTCCTCGACACGGCGCGTGTCGCGCGCGTTCAACGTGCCGGCGGCATACCATGGCAACAGCATTTCCAGATCACTGGGCTCTTGTTCCAGCATTTTCTTGCTCAATGCCATCATGGCCAGCCTCGTTCCACGCCGGCTGCCCTCAGCAGATCGGCGAGCTTCTTGCGCGCATAAAACAATCGCGTCTTGACCGTGTTTTCCGGTATCCCGACGATCTCAGCCACCTCTTCCACGGACTTCTCGTGGTAGTAGACAAGATCGACGATTTCCCGATGTTCCGTCGAAAGTGCCGTCAGGCACCTGCGCAACGCTGCACTGGCATCCTTCTTCTGAACCGTCACTTCGGGATCGTCGGAGATGTCCTCGATCGCGTTGGCGGCGTCGTCTTCCAGCTCAACGTCCTTCCTGCGACGAAGCGCAGATAGGGCCTTGAATCGTGTAATCGCCAAGAGCCAGGTGGAGACGGCAGAACGGCCTTCAAACTTGCCAGCCTGACGCCACACATCGAGAAAAACCTCGCTGATGAGGTCTTCTGCAATCTGTTCGTCCCGCACGAGCCGAAACCCGAAGCGAAACACCCTGACATGGTGCCGTCCGTACAGCACCTGCATGGCGAGCCGGTCGCCTTGAGCGATCCTGCTGATGAGGACTTCGTCCGTCGCAGCTGTCGCGCTCAATGGCCGTCTCGCAAAGTTGGTCTGGCTGGGCTGGCCGGCGGTTCGACGGCGACGGCAAGATTCTTCAGATTACCGGATTTGCCCGGAGGTGTGTGTGATGTACCGCACAAACACAAAATCTTCGCGGACCGCCTACGGATTGTCCAGCTATAGCATGAAAAGGGTATCACGTTACAAAATACCTTGACTGACGCCTTACCATCCGCCCCCGACCCATCAACTGATGGGCTCATAACACGGCGTTCGCCAGATCCCACCCGTAGTCTTACCGTTTCTCGCTAATTCCCGTTTCCGATCAATAGCGAAGCCCAACCCAACGGCCCGACACGGTTCCAAAGATACCAAACCTAAAGGCTTTACCATTTAGATTTTTGCCTTCAGTTCCCCTCTGGCGAAACAATGGGCATTACGGCGTCGCCATTTCTGAACCCGATCGCGGCTGAGCCGGAATTCGTGGGTCCCAGGCCCTCGGCTAAAGTACTGTCGCGCCGTGCAAAACAGCGCCGGCAGATCCAGGCAATGATCGCGGCAAGCTATTTCATCGATGCGCTGATCCTGTCGATCTACGCCCAAGCCGGCACCCTGCCGGCGACCGTCGGCCCGGCCTATGCCGCCTGCGGACTCACGACGATCGCGGCCTATCTGGTGGTTTCGGAGACGGGTTTTACCGAGCGTTTCAAGGATCATTATTTCGTCGCCCCGCAGCTCCTCGTCAGCGTGGCGGTCATGCTGGTCTTCGCCTACCTCGCCCCCGCGGTCGGCGGCATGTTCCTGTGCACCCTGTTCCTGGTCTTCAATTTCGGTTCACTGCGCGCCACGCCGCGGCAATCGGCGGTGCTCTGGACCGCGATGACGATCGGCGTGGCCTGGCTGTTTCTGTTGAACGACAAGCCGATCGGATTGCCGCAAGGCAACTCGCTCGAGCGCCTCGCCACCATGCTGGTTTTCGTGCTGACGATCGGACGATGCACGTTTCTCGGGATATTCTCCAGTTCGATGCGTCAATCGCTCTACCAGCGCGGGCTCAAGCTGAAGGAAGCCTATCGCCGTATCGAAGAACTCGCCGAGCTCGACGAGCTGACGGGCTCCTTTAATCGACGCTGCATCATGCGGATGCTGGAGGAACAGATCGTCCACGCCCAACGCACTGAAACGCCTTGCGCGGTCGCGCTGATCGATCTGGACTGGTTCAAGCGCATCAACGACTCCCATGGTCACCCTATCGGCGATGAAGTGCTCAGGACTTTCGCCATCACGGTGTTCGCCAACATCCGCGATACCGACCGGTTCGGCCGCTACGGTGGCGAGGAATTTCTGCTGGTGCTGCCCGATACGCCGGTCGACCGCGCGGCCGAGATCCTCGACCGGCTGCGGGAGATCATTGCCGATCTCGACTGGAGCGCCTTCTCGGCGGATATGCGGGTCACGATTTCGGCCGGCGTCGCCACGCTCCGCCCCGACGAGATTTCAGACACACTGCTCGCCCGCGCCGATAGCGCGCTTTATGCCGCCAAGGCCCAGGGACGCAACCGCATTACGACTGCTTAGGACCGCCCAAAGACCAGGCCACCCAAGATCGCCTAAAACAAGACCCGCCTGAAACAAGACCGCTTAAGACTGAAGACCACTCGAGACTGCTTAAACCAAAGTCATTTTCTTTTTTCCGGAGGCGAAGAAAGCGCGGCCGGCCGAACCTCCAGGACAGAGATAGAGACCATGCGTTCGAAAGCCGCCTCGCCCCCCGATAACCTGCTCGATGAGCTGCAGGCCACGCTGACGCATGGCACCGTCGCGCGCCGCGTCGAGACGCTGCGCCGCGTCACCGACCTGTTCGCCAACGGAGCGGCCGACTATGCCGACGTTCAGATCGGCCTGTTCGACGATGTCTTTCAGTGCCTGATCGTGCACATTGAATTGTCTGCCAAGGCCCTGCTCGCCAATCGTCTGGCGCCGATCGACACCGCGCCGCCGCAGACCATCCGCACGCTCGCGTTCGACGACGCGATCGAGGTCGCCGGCCCCGTGCTGTCGAAATCGGAGCGGCTCGATGACGCGGCGCTGATCGAGGCCGCGCGCAGCAAGAGCCAGGCGCATCTGATGGCGATCTCCACGCGCAGGGTGCTGAGCGGTGCAGTCACCGACGTGTTGGTGCAGCGCGGCAACGACGACGTCATACAAAGCACGCTGAACAATTCCGGCGCGGAATTCTCCGAGCGCGGCTTCACCCGGCTGGTCAACCGCGCCGAGGGGGACGACAATCTCGCCACCTGCCTCGGCCTGAGGCCGACGCTGCCGCGGCACCTCTATCTCAAACTGGTCGCCAAAGCCTCGGCCACGGTGCGGGAACGGCTCGAGGCCGCCAACCCGAAGCAGGCCGGCGAGGTGCCGATGGCGGTGCGCGAGGCCACGCTGCGCGCGCGTGCGGTGCCGTCGCCCACCACCCAGCAGACCGAAATCGCGCACGCGCTGGTCAAGTCGCTGTTCGACGACGGCCGCCTCGACGAGCAGCAGGTGGAGCAGTTCGCCGAGGCGGGCAAGTTCGACGAGGCCAACGCGGCGATCGCAGCGCTTGCCAATGTGCCGGTGGCGATCGCCGAAAACATGATGGTGGAGACCCGCGCCGAAGGGATCATGATCCTGGCCAAGGTAGGCGGGATGTCGTGGTCGACCGTGAAGGCGATCATCAACATGCGCGACGACCTCTCCGGCGGCGAGCCGACCGACCTGCAGGCCTGCAAGGCCACCTACGAACGGTTACGGCCTTCCACCGCCCAGCAGGTGCTGCGGTTCCAGCGCATGCAGCAGGCGACCCCGCCCGTGCCGGCGGCTTAAAATCTCAACACCCGCGATCCGGCCAGCGCGCCGACAGCGGTGACCAGCGCCGCGGCGATCGTGTACCAGGTTGCGACAAACAGCGGTGAGTCGTCGGTGCAGTGCGAGGCGTAAAGCGTCGCCGCCAGTCCCGCCGACACCAGCCCGGCGATGGCGCCCGCGATCGCCGGCCTTGTCGGCGCGCCGTGGCGCAGCCCGACCAGTGAGGCGCTCAGGAGCGGCAGCGACATCAGCGGGATGGCGGTCATGCAGACCTTCGAATTGCTGCCGACCAAGCGCGTCATCATCGGCAGCCGCTGCGGCAGCATCATCTCGCCGCCGATGCCGGCCGCGAGCAGCCCGGCCGGTATCACGAACAGCCATCCAAAGCCGCGCAGGGATGCTTCGGGCCGCGACAGATGCAGGCTGACGATGACGGCCGCACTCGCCAGCGCCAATGTGACCGCGAATTTCAGGTCGAAGAACGGATTATGCATCGCGGTCATGACGTCGGGCCTCACCCCCAATTCCGCGAAGAACATCAGAAGCGAGACCGGCGCCGCCGCCAGCAGCGCCAGCGCCAGCACAAAACCGACGGGGCGGGCGCGGTGCGAATTGTCGGCGGCAAGGGTGCGGATGAGTTGATCGGTATCCATTCTCATCCTTCCCGCAGCTTCGCCGTGAGGCTGGTGAGCCCGCGATGCAGCGCCACCCTCACCGCGCCTTCGCTCATGGAAAATTTCGCTGCCGTGTCCTTGATCGAGGCGCTCTCGACCGCGATCGATTGCAGGACATCGCGCTGGCGGGCCGGTAACGAATTGAGATGGGCGGCGACCTCACCCGCCGAAGCGGTTTCCGCGGCCGGCCGGTCGGCAATGGTCTCGGCGAAATCGTCGATGTTGACGAATACCCGGCGGCCGCGCCGGCGCAGCGCGTCGATCAGCTTGTTGCGCGCGATCGCAAACAGCCACGGCGCGAACGGCGCCTTGGCGTCCCAGGTATGCCGTTTCAGATGCACCGCCAGCAAGATGTCCTGCACGATATCCTCGGATTGATCGACCGGTTGTCCTGCCCGCGCGAGACCGCGGCGCGCGGCGGCCCGCAGGACCGGCGCAATCGCTTTCAAGAGACGATGATATGCCGCGTTATCTCCGGCCATGGCCGACCGCATCAGGCCGGTCCATTCGTCCTCACTTTCGCGCACGCAGGCTCCCACATTGCATTTCGCCCGACCTTTCAAATTGTTACTGCGGGAATCGCTAATCACGAAGTCGTGATTACGTACTCAAGGCATCCCAGAGATGCGCCGAGGATCTCGCGCCTCGGACCGCTCCAATTTTGCGCAAGGCAGCCCCGCATGCGATCCGCACACTACCTCACATCGACGTTTGCATGTGGCAGCCGCGGCATTGATTCCAAACGGATTTTGTATCCGATATCCGTGATCATACGGAAGCTGGGTTCGGCGCACCGTTCGCTTGGAGCGAGAAGATTCCTTTTTTCTGCCCCGCTGCGGACATGGCTTGAGGTCTCTTTTCACAGTTCGCGCCGGGGACCGGACAACGGGGAGATTGCCCAGATGACGATTAGAGCCAGCAAACCAGCCGCATGGATTCTCGCAGCCGGGCTCTTGGCGTGTATGGGCGCGCCGTCGTTCGCGACCGAGGCATCGCCGTGGCCGGCCACCACGGGCGTTACGGCAAGCGATGGCCAGCAGGGCGCGCCGAGTGCCGCCGCCGACCAGGCGGGCGTGGCCGATACCAATGCCGCCGCGCAGCCTGACGCCGTCGATCGCTCGCTGAGCGCGGACCAGCGGCCCGCCGATGCCGTGGCTTCCGCGGCGACCGACCCCAACGCCACCCAGGTGAGCGCGACAAACGAGGACGGCGCGGGCTGGGACAAGGCGTCGATCGTCGGAAAGATTTTCATCGCCGCCGGGACCCTGCTGACGCTGGGCTCCGCGGCGCGCATGTTCATGATCTGAGCCGCCGAGGCATCGGAGTTGCCGTCTCCGTGAGCGCATCCGGTTGCGCTCACGGCCGTGTTTCGACTTAAGGCGACATTGCCCTTTGTCGCATGGCCGCCCACTTGAAGCCCACCCCCGCAGCGGGCACATTGCCTGCTGTCAAGCTTCTCGGGGTGGATCATGAGCACATTCGAACACATCATTGTCGAAGGCAAAGGCGCGGTCGGCGTCATCACGCTCAATCGCCCCAAGATGCTCAACGCGCTCTCATTCGGCGTGTTTGGCGAGATTGCGGCCGCGATCGACGATCTCGAGGCCGATGACAAGATCGGATGCATCGTGCTCACCGGCGGCGACAAGGCTTTCGCCGCCGGGGCCGACATCAAGGAGATGCAGCCGAAGGCCTTCATCGACATGTTTTCCTCCGATTTCACCGCGATCGGCGCCGACCGGGTCGCCAGGTGCCGCAAGCCGACCATCGCCGCGGTCGCAGGCTACGCGCTCGGCGGCGGCTGCGAACTCGCGATGATGTGCGACATCATCATCGCCGCCGACACCGCCAAGTTCGGCCAGCCGGAAATCACCCTCGGTACCATTCCAGGTATCGGCGGCACGCAGCGGCTGACGCGCGCGGTCGGCAAGTCCAAGGCGATGGATCTCTGCCTCACCGGCCGGATGATGGACGCGGCAGAAGCCGAACGCTCAGGCCTCGTCAGCCGGGTGGTGCCCGCGGGCCAACTGATGGGAGAGGTGATGGCGGCGGCGGAGAAGATCGCGGCGATGTCGCGCCCCGCAGCGGCGATGGCCAAGGAAGCCATCAACCGTGCCTTCGAGACGCCACTGTCGGAGGGGGTGAACGTCGAACGCAATCTGTTCCACGCGACCTTTGCGCTGGAAGACCGCGCCGAGGGCATGGCCGCGTTCATCGAGAAGCGCAAGCCGGTCAACAAGAACAGGTAGGGTTTTGTTTTTCGTCGCCCCCTGCGAAAGCAGGGGCCCATAGCCACACCATTGCCTACTTTCGCAAATGCTGCAGCCATGGCTCGGCGCAGCAACATATGCCTGTGGTTATGGGTCCCTGCTTTCGCAGGGACGACAGTAAGACTAAGCTACCCTGCTCTTTTCCAGCGCCGCAGCGACCAGTGCGCGGTAGGCACGTTCGGAGACGTTCGCGGGGCGGTCGAGGCCGAGCCGCGAAAGACATTCCTTGTCGGCGGCGCCGGGCGCGCGGGTCAATCCCCGCCATAACAGGCTTGCGAGACGAAGCGGCGCGCGCTGCGCCTGCTGCAGGATCTGCAGCGCCGGGATCAGCCGCTGCTCGACCTCGGTGAAATCGCTGCCGAACGGAAACGACGGCAACAGGCCCGCATCGCGCGCGGGCTTCATCGCGGCCGAAATCCGTTCCGGCAGGTTCTCGCGAAAGGCGGAGGCAATCTCGAACCCCTTCGGTAGCTTGCCGGCGTCCTTGGCCGCCCGCGCCAGTTCGTCCTGGAAGCGCGAATCCGCGACCTGCAGCATCGCCGCGATCACATCGGTATCCGACTTGCCCCTGAGATCGGCAACGCCGTATTCGGTGACGACGATATCGCGCAGATGCCGCGGAATGGTTTCGTGGCCGTAGGTCCAGCGGATGTTCGACTGCGCCTTCGCGCCTGACTGCCGCGTTGCTTCGAGCGCGAGGATCGACCGCGCGCCCGGCAGCGCGAACGCCTGCGCGACGAAATTGTACTGGCCGCCGACGCCGCTCACGACCTGGCCGTTCTCGAGGCCGTCGGAAACGGCGGCGCCCAGCAGGGTTGCCATCATGGTGTTGTTGACGAAACGGGCATCGACGCGGGCGGCGCGCTTGGCGTCCTCGCTGCCATAGAGCTCGTTGGTGAAGGACACCGGCATCATCTCGATGCGAGCGATGTCCTCCGGTTTCATCTCGCGCAAGGCCCGATAGAACGATTTCGGCCCCAGGAAAAACGCGCCATGCAGAATGACACCGTCGACCGCGCGCGTGAGGATGCCGGCGTCGATCAGGCCCAAAAACGCTTCGGTCAGCATCTCGCTGACGCCATAGAGACCTTTGCCGAATGGGAAGGTTTCCAGCGCCGGCGACGGCTGGGGCGACAACCGCTTCATGATCCCCTGGAACTGGGCGTTGTCGCGGTGGCGGACGATCAGCCCCTGCGCCAGTGCGTCGCCGATCTGCCCGATCCCGATCTGCAAGCTGCCGCCGTCGCGCACGAGGCCGGCGGCATGAAGGCCAATCGCATATTTGGTGTCGCTGATCGGCTCCGAGGGCGGCGCAAACAGCGGAAAATCGGTCGCGGGGCCATCGAGTACCGCGCTGAACGCGTCCGCCGGCAAGTCGCCGGGGCCGGGCATGAACGGTAGTTCGGAATTGACCTGTCCGACCAGCTTGAACGCCGCACGGCCTCCGCGGCGCGCCCGCAGCACATCCAGCGTGGTGTCGGTGTTGCAGCTCAAGCTATAGCGCGCAACGCCATCGACGATTCGCTTCGCCACGAGCTGAGTAACGACATTGAGTCCCGCGGCCAACAGATAGGACGCCGCATGAGTATAGTTCGCGGAAATATAGTTTTGCTGCGCGGACGGCACGCGCAGCCATCGTCCGGCGAGAAAGAAGAATTCGATCACCCGAATGTTGGGCGGCAACGCGCCTCGGCGCAGCGGCTCCGCGTAGGCAAGGTCGGGGTAGCCGCCGAACAGACGGTCGATCACGGGCGCGATGAAGCGCCGCTCCAGCAGGTTATCCGGTTTCGGCTTTTCCAGCGTGAGCGCCGAGAAAAAGGTCAGGTCGATCGAACGGTCGGCGCTCGCGCGGGCGTAAAGCGCGTTGACGATATGATTCGCCTTGCCGAGCCCGAGCGGCAGTCCGACCACCAGTCTGGTTCCGACATCGCGGATAATGTCCTCGGCGATCGCCTCGGGATCGGAAAAGTGTTTCGGCATGACGGAAGGACCAGGGCAGGACAGGTGGCAGGATCGGATCGGGAACCGCGCCGGAATCGGCGCCACCCGGCTATAACGCATCCGCGCCGGGCAGGCGTCTGTGACCCGGAGGCAACAGGGACGAGATGAAGTTTGCTCATCCGGCGGTTAGCTCTGGCGATAGCGTCCTTGAAATTGGTAAAGTTACTAAGCGCATCGGCGGGGGCTAGAGGGCGCGGTCCCGGTCCTAACATTCGCATCCCTGGGGGGTTCTTCTTGCGAATGTTAGGACCGAAGGGCCCCTCGCAAATTCATCATTTGATCACAGTTTCGGATTTGACGGCGGCCCCGATCGCGGTCGACTGTGACGCGCCTGTCAACACCATCCAAATTCCGTCGATCGGGCGGCCATTGCCGTAACGCCTGACGACATTGGCTTGACGACCTGCGTGGCGAACCCGATGAAAACCCTCCGCATTCACGTCATGGGCGCCTCCGGGTCGGGCGTCACCACGCTCGGCCGCGCCTTGGCCGACGCGCTCGCGCTTCCGCATCACGACAGCGACGACTATTTCTGGCTGCCAACTACGCCGCCCTATCGCCGGCAGCGCGATATCGGCGAACGCCTGCGGCTAATGGAAGACATCTTCCTGCCGCGCGCGGACTGGGTCTTGAGTGGATCGCTGGCCGGCTGGGGTGACCCGATCATCCCGAGATTCGATCTCGTGGTGTTCCTGCGGACGCCGCGCGACATAAGGCTGAAGCGCCTGCGGGCCCGCGAAGCCACCCATTTCGGCGCCGACGCCGTGGCGCCCGGCGGCTGGCGCCACGGCGAGACCGAAGTCTTCATCGAATGGGCGTCACACTACGAGGACGGCGATCGCGAGGGCCGCAATCTGGACAAACATCTCACCTGGCTTGCCGGGCTCCCCTGCCCCGTCCTGGGCCTCGACGGATCGCGGCCGGTCCCGGATCTGGTCGCCGAGGTTTGCCGCGCACTCGCCGCGCCGGTCTAGCCGCGCCCATCCATTTCATCGAAGTGTTGGATTGGAGAGCGGCCTTTCACTATGATATGCGCCGATACATCCGGGAACCGCGCCCATGCAGCAGCCCTTTGACCGCGCCGCAGAAGATCTCGGCAATTCGATCCATCTCGAACACGTCAACGTGACGGTGCCCGATCAGCGCTTGGCCACATTGTTTTATGTCACAGGCATTGGGCTGACCCGAGACCCCTATCTGATGGTGTCGGACACCAACATGTGGGTCAATGTCGGCCGGAGCCAGTTTCATCTGCCAAGCGGAGGCGCGCAGGTGCTCCGGGGGCATATCGGGATCGTCATTTCGGGCCGCGAGGCCCTGCTCGATCGGCTCGCGTCTGTCGCCAAAAAGCTGGACGGCACCGCTTTCGGGTTCAGCGAGCAGAATGACTACGTCGAAGCAACATGTCCCTGGGGCAATCGCCTTCGCTGCTACGAACCGGACGCCACGCGCTTCGGGCGGATCACGCTCGGCATCCCCTATGTCGAGTTCGACGTGCCGGTTGGGGCTGCGAAAGGCATTTGCGCCTTCTATCCGGAGATCATGGGGATCCAAGCCGAACTGAAAAACGGTGATGGCGCCTTGGCGCGGGTGAAGGTCGGAAAGGATCAATATCTGCAATTCCGCGAGACCAATTTGCCGCAGGCGGACTATGACGGCCACCATGTGCAGATCTACATCACGAACTTCTCAGGTCCTTATCGCCGTCTGTCGGAGCGCGGCCTGATCTCCCAGGAAGACAACCAATACCAGTACCGGTTTCGCGACATCGTCGACCCTGCTGATGGCAAGCACCTGTTCACGGTTGAGCACGAAGTGCGCAGCGCCACGCATCCCATGTATCTGCGGCCGCTCGTCAACCGCGATCCGGCCCAGACCAACCGCACTTACGCGCAAGGCCACGATCAATGGACCTGGGCAATGGAGCCCGACACGTACGACCGGCGATAAGAGCGGCGTAACACACGGTCCGGTGGACATAAGTTCGACAGCGGGACTTGGTGCCAACTTGCCGCGCACCCGATGGCGGAGTTGTGCGTTTAGCGACTTGCGAACCGCCACGGAAGCGGTCACGTTGTCGGCAACAGGCGCCGGGACGCTTGAAAAAAATATCGGGATCAAACGCATTCACCGTATTCAGGGAGGTGACACGCCATGCTCACGCGACGCGGTATCTTGCTTGCTTCCCTCGCGGCCGGAGTCACCATGAACAGCCGAGACGTATTCGCGAAGGCGGCGCAGCCGTCGACGGCGGTGAATTTCGATGTTCCGGCCGGCGCCTGCGACTGCCACACCCACATCCATGCCGATCCCGAAAAGTTTCCGTTCTTCGCAGGCCGCGTCTACACACCCGAGCTGGCCTCGCCGGAAGAAATGACGGCGCTGCACAAGGCGCTGCATATCGAGCGCGTGGTGATCGTCACCCCAAGCGTCTACGGCCCGGACAATTCCGCAACGCTGTTCGGCATGAAAGCGCGCGGACCGACCGCGCGCGCCGTGGCCGTGATCGACGACAAGACGCCCGAGAGCGATCTCGATGCCATGCAGCAGGCGGGCTTTCGCGGCATCCGGCTCAATCTTGCGACCGGCGGCGTCAACGATCCGAATATCGGCCGCCCGCGCTTTCAGGCGGCGGTCGAGCGCGTGAAGGCCCGCGGCTGGCATGTCCAGCTCTTCACCTCGCTGTCGATGATCGCGGCGATCAAGGATCTCGTCGCGGCCTCGCCGGTGCCTGTCGTGTTCGACCATTTCGGCGGCGCACAGGCCGAGCTTGGTCTCGACCAGCCGGGCTTCGCCGACCTCCTGGAACTCGTCAAATTCGGCAAGGCCTATGTGAAGATCTCCGGCGCCTACCGCGCCTCGAAACTCGGCCCCGATTATGCCGACGCCGCGCCGCTCGCCCGGGCGCTGATCGCGGCCAACGCCGAGCGCATCGTCTGGGGCACGGATTGGCCGCATCCGGATTCGGTCACCCCACCCGGACACAAGATCACCGACGTGACACCGCTGTTCCAGATCGACGACGGCCGTCTTTTGAACCAGCTTCCCGTGTGGGCACCGGACGAGACGGTCCGCAAGACGATCCTGGTCGACAATCCGGCGCGGCTTTACGGATTCTGAGAGCGGGCCGAGGCGGTTTCGCGCGTTGGCGGAAGCGCCGCTTCACAATAGCCGCGCAACCAGTTGCGTGCCTTGCGCAATCCGCCGAACGGAAACAGGTGAAAGCCGGCGATCGCCTCGGTCACAGGCCTAGGCGCCGCCGCAAGGCCGCTCACGACGGCATCCGGCCCGGTGTCGGTCAGAAGCCGACCGTAGCGGCCGATCTGGCCGCGCAGCGCCCGCATCGAATTGCCGATGCCGCAGCGGAGCGCGAACTTGGTCAGCGTGGCCGGCGTCGCCGGCCCGGCCAGACCGACGATCACGGGAAGATCGATGCCGACCGCGCGTAGCTTACCGAGGAATGCTAGGATTGGCGCGCTCTCGAAGCAGAATTGCGTGACGATATCGACACGGGTGCCGGTCTGGCGCGCCCAGGCCTGCCACGACGCCAGCGCCTCGTACGTACCAACGTCGTCGAGATAGGGGTGGCCTTCGGGATGACCGGCGACGCTGACACGCGCGATTCCGTGGGCCTGCAACAGTCCGCTCGCCCGCACCTCGCCGCTCGACCTGAACGGTCCCCTCGCCGCGACGACGTCGCCCGCGATCAAGAGCACGCGCCGGACATCGGCCTCGCCGCGCAGGCGCGCCAGGAAATCATCGAGCGCCTTGTGCGAAGCAATCTCGCGCGCGGCGATATGAGGCACCGGATCGAAGCCGGCGCGGCGCAGCGCCGACGCCGTCTCGACGTTGTGATGGTAATTGTCGCCTGGCAGGAAGGTGATCGTCACCTCCGTGCCGACGGCGAATTGATCCTTCAGCTCCGGCAATTGATGGCCGTGCGAGGAGATTTCGACCGACGCGGACGCGAGCTGCGAAATGAGATCGGCTGACATGGCGGGATCGGGTGCGTTCATGGCCCTCTCCCGCATGTCAGGCCGGCGCGCGGCGGCGCGAGATCACATAGGTCTCATCGTTGAACCAGAGCCCGCCATGCTTCTTCAGCACCTTATCGGTGGCTTCGAGATAGCGGCCGTCGCGGACCACCTCGGACAATCTGTTGTCTTCGATCTGCGCGACATAGATCGCGGCGTTCCAGGCCGCGAACAATGTCGAGGTCCCGATCGGGCCGGAGACCTCGTCGGGCAGCGTATGCATGCGATAATGGAAGATAGAGCGGGCATCGGATGACGCGTTGAAATTATAGTGCCGCGCGGCCGAGCCCAGTTCATGCTTGACCTCGCGCAGGATCGCGTAGCGATCGGTCTTGAAGGGGTCGTCGCCGGGCCAGACCTGATCGATGATCTCGATGCCGGGATCGTGGCCGTGCGAATGGATGCCGATCAGACGACCGCCCGGCCGCAGCGCGCGCACCAACGGCGTCACGATCTTCGAGGCCTTGAATTCGACGCTGGCCCGCGCCCGGTAGGGCTGCGAGGCGATCACGAGATCATAGTCGGCCATCACCTTGCCTGGCCGCGGCATGATGGGATCGAGCAGGAAGGAATGATCCTCGCGCCGCAAGGTCAGGATGATGGGACGGGTGTAGACGGGGTTGCCGGTCTTCGGACTGATGCCGGCGCGCCAGTTCTCCGCGAGAAATCCCTCGAGCGCGCCGATCTGCTCGGCAAAGCCGTGCGCGGTGTTGCCGGACAGCGCCACGTCCTTCCAGATCAGTCCTTGCGCGGACGCCGCCGAGCGCGGCGTCAGCCATGGCGCCTCGGCATAGTAAAGGTTGGTGACGACCAGCACGGTCGCCGGATGCTCGAACATGCGGTCCGCCATCTTTTCCAGCATCATGCGCACGTCTTCGTAGGAGATTTCCTTGGCGACGACATACAGCGGCATGGTCGGAAACCGCGCATGCAGCGCGCGCATCACCCGCGACAGCACGGTGCCGTCGCCGACCCCGGCATCGAACAGCCGCAGCGCCGGGGGCGACGGCTGCAGGGTGGACAGTTCGAGCGAAACCCGGTTGGCGATCTCGGTCTTCTCGCTGCAGGTCGACACGAACAGCAGATATTTCTGCCGGTTGTCGAAGAAGCGGAAGCCGGGTGGCGCCATGTCGTTCGCGGCGGGTGCGCCGCCGTTGACCGGCTTGGCGATCCGGGCCGGCGCGGCTTGTTGAGCAACTGGCGCGGGGTGATGCTCCAGGAGATAAGCGCGGACCTTGTCCAGTGTGCTGGTCGTGATCCTGGCGCCGTCGCGCAGGCGCGACACCAGCTTGCCGTCATTGACGACGAGCCGGCCGAAAGTCGATTCCGCGGTCTGCGTCGCGCGGCAATATTCCCGGATTTCGCCGAGGATCTGGTCGGAGGTGGTCGCACCAGTCCCGTTCTGGCGTTCTTCGATCCGCATGATGTTCTCTTCCGCGGGTTCCTTCCCTGGAAAGACATCAAGGGACAACCGCGGAAGAGCGTCAACCACAAAGGGAGTGGGCAGGATTTATGGGCATCCGCCCACAGGAAGAAATCAGGCGGCAGCCCGGAGCCTGGTTGCGTGCAGCCGCTGCTGCATCCACTGACCGGCCTCGTCGGTGGCCGCAACGCCGGCACGAATGATCTGGTGAAACAGCGGCCAGTCATGCGGCATTTCGGGCCAGACATGCAGCCGCACGTCCACCCCCGCCATCGCCGCGCGGCTGGCGAAGTTGAGCGAATCCGACAGCAGTACCTCCTCGCTACTGACCTGAATCAGCGCCGGCGGAGTCGCCGCCGACCATGAGGTCCTCCGGCGCGATGCCGGTCTTGAGAAGTTGTTTATAGGCGGCCATCGCGTCGTCGAGCGCGGCGGGAAACGGATGCTCCGGCGCCAGCCGATAGTCCAGATGATAGGCCGTAACGCCGGCCGCGACCGCGAAGCGCGACACCAGATGACGATAGCCTTTGATGCTGCCGATGACGTAGCCGCCACCGTGCAGATGGAGCAACGCCTTGCCCGAAGCCGCGCTGGCGTAGGTGATCTTCTCGGCGGGAACGCCGGCGAGATCGAGACTTTCGGCCGAGCAGCCTGGCGCGAGCGGGATGCCCTCCATTTCGGCGTCGAAAATCGCGCGCTGCTCGGGAATCGTCGCTTCGCGAAGGGCAGCCACGCGCGGCGCGAACAGATTGCGAAAGTCTTCGACGTCGGCGTCTTTATGGGCCATGTCCCTCTTCTCCGGCTGGGCAGGGCCTTGCAAGCTATCCGACGCCGTCGGTCACGGTCCAATCACGCCTTGATCAGGCCGACTTCATCTTAGCCGCGCGCTGGCCATTGCGGCGGATGGCTGCCAAGCGGCACGGCCGGCCGCGCCCAGAACGCCGGTGTCTTCGCAAGCTTCGCGGCATGGCTGACGGCCTGTAGCGGACCGAAGCCGGACGCCATGTCCTCAATGAAGGGACGAACGGCCTCTCCCTTCAAATCCTCGGTCTTCAAGCCGTCCGTGATGCGCCCGAGATTCCAAAGCCATCGCCCGGTCTGCGCCAGCGACACGCGGACGTGCCAACTGCCGCCTTCGCGCGACTGGCGCGCTTTCGCCATCATCGCGCCGAACGCCATCAGGTAGCCGGTGGCGTGGTCGAGCATCTGCGCGGGCAATTCCTTCGGCCCATCGACGCCGGCCGCCTGGCCTTCCGCATGGTTGAAGCCGGTCGCGGTCTGCACCAGCGAGTCGAAGCCACGCCGCTCCGCCCATGGGCCAACATGGCCATAGGCCGACAGCGAGACATAGACGATGCCCGGCGAGGTCGTCGCCGCGTCTTCCGGCGCGAAGCCGAGCGAGGCGACTGCGCGCGGGCGATAGCCTTGCGAGAAGATATCCGCCTCTGCCAAGAGCTCGCGCAGCGAGCCGCGCCCCTGCTCGTTTTTCAGCTCGATCGACGTCGCGAGCTTGCCGCGGCCGGTATCGATGGTGAGCCAGGGGATCGCCGGGAGATCCGGACCGGACACCAGCATCACGTCGGCGCCGTGCACCGCGAGCGTGCGGCCCGCCACGGGGCCTGCGATCACGCGCGAGAGGTCCAGCACGCGGATGCCGGCCAGCGGACGGTCGCCCGCGGGCCAGGGTCTCGGCGGCGCCTCGCCGATCTTTTCGATGGTGAGCGCGGGCAATTCCGCCAGCGCTCTGGCCTGCGGCAGGGCCGACCATTCGTCATGCGAACGCATCAGCGCGACCACGCCGCCGGCCGCATAGGCCGCGGTCTCGAACGCCTCGCCGTCCCATTGCATCAGTGCCGCCTGCACCGCCTCACGCTCGGCGTCGCAGCCGAGCACCTTGCAGACGGCGGCGCGGTGATGCGGGAAATTGGTGTGCAGCCGCACGAAGCGCCGGCCGCGCGTCTTGTAGACGCCGGCAATCGCATCCCAGGCCGGCGGCGGCGGTTTGCCGTCGGCACGCAGATAACGCTCGCTGCGGCATTCGGCGACCGCGTGAACCATGTCGACCGCGACGCTTTGCGTCTCGCCGCTGCGCAATCTCCAGATCTCGGCCGCGGCAAGGCCGCTGGCCGCGATCGAGGCTTGGGCAGCGGCGCCTATGCGAAAAGACGACGGCAATTGCGGTTCCGCGCCGCTCAGCGTGACGGCGTCGAGCGCAGCGGGGGCACCGCCGGCGAGAGTCCAGAGGTCCGTAAGAATTTGGTGGGGTGTTTGCATGCGCCGACTTCCGTTGTCGTCATGCCCGCGCTTGTCGCGGGCATTCACGTCTTATGCGACATAAGACAGGACGTGGATGGCCGGGACAAGCCCGGCCATGACGCGTGTTTCGAAAAGCGTTACGGGGGGCTTGCAGGCTGCAAACGTCAGGCCGTCATCATCCGCGAAAGCGGATGATCAAGTATTCCAGAGAATTGGCGACCAATCGAGACGCCGCGGCGTACTGGACACCCGCTTTCGCGGGTATGACGATTTGAGTGTTTGGCGAGCGCGCCGCTAGTGAAAGTCCCGCGAGCGCGGCAGGATGCGGACGTTGCGGGGGTGGCGGATTTTCTGGGCGGGATTATCAGGATGTTCGCGACGGTCGTCGTTGAGCGGCTCGATCAGTGCGGGCCCGGCCGGCACGGCGGCTTTGCGCCGCAGCGCGTCGTCGGCGAGCCCCAGTAGGTCATGCGTGCGATCGATCATCCGCTGCGCGACCAGATGCGTGACCTCCTCGGGGCTGCTCTGGATATAGCCCTCGACCACGATCAGGCGGGCGCCCATCACCTCTTTGCGGAACTTTTCCATCACTTTCGGCCACACCACGATATTGGCGATGCCGGTTTCGTCCTCCAGCGTCATGAAGACGACGCCCTTGGCGCTGCCCGGCCGCTGCCGCACCAGCACGACGCCGGCGCACCGCACCGACAATCTGTCATTACGGTGACAGATGTCCTGACAGGCCACGACGCGCTCGCTCGTGAACATCGGCCGCAAAAATTCCATCGGATGGCCCTTCAGCGACAAACGGATGGTCTGATAGTCGGCAACAACCTGCTCCGGCAGCGGCATCAGCGGCAGCGGACGCGCGTTCTCGTCCAGCTGCTCGCGCGCGGCGGCGGTCTCGAACAGCGGCAATGGCACGTCATCCGGCAATCGTCGCACCGCCCACAGCGCGGCGCGGCGGTCGAGCCCGATGGAGCGGAACGCATCGGCATCGGCAAGCAGGATCAGCGCGCGCTTGGGCAGGCCGGTGTCGCGGGCGAAATCCTCCAGCGAGGTGAAGGGGCGGCGCGCGCGGGCTTTCACGATGCGGTCGGCCCAGTCTTTTTTTTCACGATTGTCATTCCGGGGCGTCACCGCAACATCGTCATTCCGGGGCGATGCGAAAGCATCGAACCCGGAATCTCGAGATTCCCCGATGCGCAATTGCCCGTCGTGGTTCACCGCTGTCGCGGTGCCCCGGAATGACAGTGGAGGACAAGACGCGTCATCCCGGAATGACGATGGTGGAAAAGACGCAACCTCCGGAAATAACGCCCGTTGCTGCTTCAACCGCTCCTCATCCGGATCGGTCCACGCAAAACCGTCGATCTGGCGAAAGCCGAGCCGCACGGCGCAGTATTTCCCGCTCCGCTGCTCCAGCGTGTTCTGGGCAAAGCTATGGGAGACATCGATTTCGCGTATCTCGACGCCGTTCTTGCGGGCTTCGCCGACGATCTGTGCCGGCGCATAAAAGCCCATCGGCTGCGAATTGAGCAGCCCGCAGCAGAACGCGTCGGGATGATAATGCTTCAGCCATGACGAGACATAGACGAGTTGAGCAAAGCTCGCGGCATGGCTTTCCGGAAAGCCGTAGGAACCGAACCCCTTGATCTGGTCGAAACAGCTTCTGGCGAATTCCGGATCATAACCGCGCGCGATCATGTTGCCGACCATCTTGTCCTCGAACTTGCCGATGGTGCCGAGATTGCGGAAGGTCGCCATCGAACGGCGCAAGCCGTTGGCCTCTTCTGCCGTGAACTTCGCGGCTTCGATGGCGATGCGCATCGCTTGCTCCTGGAACAGCGGCACGCCGAGCGTCTTGTGCAGGACCCTACGTAATTCATCCTTGTCGCCATGCGCGGGTGAAGGCGACGGATAGCTCACTTTCTCCTGATTATTCCGCCGTCTGAGATAGGGATGCACCATGTCGCCCTGGATCGGTCCGGGACGCACGATCGCGACTTCGATGACGAGATCGTAGAAGGTTCGTGGTTTCAGGCGCGGCAGCATGTTCATCTGCGCGCGACTTTCGACCTGGAATACGCCAAGCGATTCACCCCGCTGCAGCATCTTGTAAACGTCGTCATTATCCTTCGCTTTGATATCCGCCAGTTCGTAGCGCTGCCCCTTGTGGTCCGCGATCAGGTCGAAGCATTTACGGATACAGGTCAGCATGCCCAGCGCCAGCACGTCGACCTTCATCATGTTCAGCGCATCGACATCGTCCTTGTCCCATTCGATGAAGGTGCGGTCATCCATCGCGGCATTGCCGATCGGAACATAGGTGTCGAGCCGGTCCTGCGTCAGCACATAGCCGCCGACATGCTGCGACAGATGCCTTGGAAACTCGATCAGCTCGGTGGCGAGTGCGACGGCGAGCTCGACCATCGAATTCTGTGGGTCCAATCCCGCCTGGCGGACCTGCATCTCGTTGAGGCCCTTGCCCCAGCTTCCCCACACGGTGTCGGCCAAGGCCGCGGTGACGTCTTCGGTCAGCCCGAGCGCCTTGCCGACATCGCGGATCGCGCTGCGCGGTCGATAATGGATGACGGTCGCGATGATCGCCGCGCGGTGGCGGCCATAACGCCGGTAGACATATTGCATCACCTCCTCGCGCCGCGAATGCTCGAAATCGACGTCGATATCGGGCGGCTCCAACCGCTCCTTGGAAATGAAGCGCTCGAACAGCAGGTCGACCTTGGTCGGATCGACCGAGGTGACGCCGAGCACATAGCAGACCGCGGAATTCGCCGCCGAGCCCCGGCCCTGGCAGAGGATGTTTTGATCGCGCGCGTAATGCACGATGTCATGGACGGTCAGGAAATAATGCGCGTATTTCAGCTTCCTGATCAGGCGCAATTCCTTGTGCAGCACCTTCTTGGTTTTCGGCGCAATCCGGATCGGAAACTTCTTGTGCGCGCCTGCCCAGGTCAGATCCTCCAGATGG
>WNFD01001155.1_pt1 | contig 26617 bp, 31 predicted proteins | sample 5400491 | NCBI WGS metagenome assembly WNFD01 (sample SAMN13153343, study PRJNA577476) | soil metagenome | isolation source: 120 cm saprolite under Douglas fir tree site 2 hole 2 replicate 2 | place: USA:California | collected 2015-04-18
CTGTTCCAGAGCGCCGACCGCACCGCGTCGAGCGACAGGGCGATCCGGTAGTTCTCCAGCGTGAAGTTGCCGGCCTTGGGGAAGGCGGTGGCGAGCCGCTGGACGGAGGAGTAGAGCAGGGTGAGGATGGGCAGGATCACCGCCACCCCGAGATAGGCCCAGCATACGGCGAGGAGCGACCAGCGCAGGGGGCCCACGTCCATGACGCGCGGGCGGAAGGCCTTGCCGGTGATGGTCACGTAGGTTCCCCGGCTCACCACTCGCCGGTAGACGTACACCATGGCGAACATCACCGCGAAGAGGGACACGCCCATGGCGGCGGCCCGCGGAAACTGCGGCGGATACTGCGAGACGAGCTGGTACATGGCGGTGGTGACGACGTAGAAGCGGCTGGGCAGCCCGAGCACCAGCGCCGCCGAGAACGAGCCCAGCATCTCCGCGAAGACGAAGATGGCCGCGCCGAGCACGCCGGGCAGAACCAGCGGCAGGGTGATGCGCAGCATGGTGCGCAGCCGCCCCGCGCCGAGCACCTGGGACGCCTCCTCCAGCGCGGGATCCATGGACTTCATCACCGCCCCGATCATGACGAAGGCCACCGAACCCTCGAAGAGCGCCATGACCCACGCGATGCCGTAGGGCGTCGTCACGTCGATGAGGTGGCCCTCGCCGCCCAGCGCCCGCCAGACCTGATTGAGGAAGCCGCCGCTGGGCGAGCCGATGAGGCTCCAGGCCAGCGCCCCCATGAGCGGCGTCACGTAGTAGGGGAGCGCCATGAGCTGCTCCAGCGCCGCGCGCCCGGGGACATTGGTGCGCGTGAGGATCCAACCCATCACGAATCCGAAGAGAACGGCCATCACGGTGGCCGCCACCGCCACCGTCACCGTATTGCCGAAGATGTGGCTGTAGCGGGGCAGGTCCGCGAAGTTCCCGAGCCCGTAGGCCTCCGGCGGGCGCGCCTGGGGGTCCCCCACGCTGAGCGAGGCCTGGACCAGGAAGAAGATCGGGTAGAGGACGAGAACCGCGGCGGCGCCCCCGACCAGGAGGCTGACGAGGCGCGCCACCGCGGGCGCCCCTCAGAGCCCCATGATCGAGTTCCACTCCTTCACGAAGACGGCATGGCTGGCCTGGAAGTCCGCCCAGTCGGTGGGGAAGAGCAGCTTGAAGTCGGCCAGCTTCTTGCCCGTCGCCATCGGCGGCGCGTCGTTCTTGACCGAGCCGTAGAGGAGGATGGTCTGCGTCTGGTACACGGACTGGCCCCGGTTGGAGAGCGCCCAGTCCACGAAGAGCTTGCCGGCTTCCGGATGCGGCGCCTTGTTGACGACCCCGATGAGGGCCGGCGTGGCCGGCAGCCCGTCCGGTGGCGCGACGAACTCGATGTCCGCGCCCTTCTCCTTGAAGAGGGCATAGCCCGCGTACTCCGCCAGCCCGCAGATGCGGTCGTCGCCCTTGGCGAGCCGGTCGAAGAGCTGGGCGCGCGAATCGAAGCCGCGCGGGCGCAGCTTGGCGAACTCCTGCCAGTAGTCGGCGCCATAGAGCTTGCGCAGCATGTACCACTGCATGTGCTGCATGCCCGAGGTGGACAGCTTGGCGCTCATGCCGTCCTTGTGGATGGGGTTCAGCATCTCCTTCCAGGTCTTGGGCGCCTGCTCGGGCTTGATCTTGGATTTGTTGTAGGAGATGCCGGCAAAGGTGACGCCCATCCAGGTGAAGTAGCCGCCGGGCGTGCTCTGATACGGCGCCTTGTAGGACGCGTGCTCGGGCGAGACGTAGAGCTCGTAGCCGCCCTTCTTCTGGAAATCGATGGCGGGCGAGATGTCGGAGAGCTGGAGCACGTCCACCCCGAAGCGGCCGGCGGAGCGCTCCGCGGTGACCTTGGCGTAGAGCGCGCCGGTCTGGGCCCGCACGTAGCTGGCCTTGATCTTGGGGAAGTCTTTCCGGAAGCCGTCCAGCAGGGCGGCGATCCCGGCCTCGCCGTCGTGGCTGTAGTAGACGACCTCACCCTCCGCTTCCGCCTTGGCGACGTCCGCGCCGGTCAGGAAGTCGAGAACCTTGGTGCCCTTCACGGGGGACTGGGCGCCGGCCGGCCCGACCCGGCCCAGCATGGGGGTGGCGGCCAGGACGGCCCCGGCCTTCAGGATCTGGCGGCGTGTGATGGGATGCGGCTGGTGCTCGGACATATGGGCGCGTCCTCCTCGACGGGGTTGTGGGCCGGCGTCAGCGCCGGCACGAAGCACCCTGTAGCATAAGCCAGGTCGAGGCTCGTTTGGCTCCCCATTCGTCACGGGGTCCTCGGCGTCCGGGGGCGCGGTCAGCGGATGACATCCGCGAGAAGACGGATCCCCGTCCGGATCTCCCCTTCCGTCAGCGACGCGTAGCCGAAGAGCAGACCGGCCCGACGCGGAGGACGCGCGTAGTACGGCCCGATGGGATAGACGCCGACGCCGACCCGCGCGGCCCGCGCGATGATCGCATCGAGGTCGCGCGGCCGGATATCGTTCAGCCAGACCAGCAGGTGCACCCCGGTGTTCTCCCCGGAGATCTCGATCCGATCCCCGAAGTGCTGCCGCAGCGCCGCGATCAGGGTGCGCCGGCGCGACGCGTTCCGGCCGCCGGCCCGGCGGAGATAGCGCTCGAACTGGCCGCTGGTGATGAAGTCGGTGAGCGCTTCCTGGGCGAGCGTGGCCGAGAACCGGTCGGTCACCCACTTCACGGCCGCGAACGGTCGCACGAGCGAGCGGGGCAGGACGAGGTAGGCCAGGCGGAGCGCCGGGAACAAGGTCTTGGAGAACGTCCCGACGTAGATCACCCGCCCGTCGCGGTCCAGGGACTGGAGGGCTTCGAGCGGGCGACCCTCGTAGCGGAACTCGCTGATGTAGTCGTCCTCGACGATCCAGGCCCTCACGCGGGAGGCCCAGTCCAGGAGAGTCAGGCGGCGCTCGAGCGGCATGATGACGCCGGTCGGGAACTGGTGGCACGGGGTCACGTAGGCCAGCCGGACACGGGCGCCGGATGGTGGAAGCCGCGCGGTCTCCAGCCCTTCCGTATCCACCGGGATCCGGATGAGCCGCGCTCCCACCGCCTCGAAGGGAGCGGTGGCCCCAGGGTAGTACGGCTCCTCGACGACCGCGCCGTCACCGGGATCGAGCAGGACCCGCGCGGCGAGATCGAACGCCTGCTGCGAGCCGTTCACGATCAGGATCTGGCCGGCGTCGCACGATACGCCGCGGGCCCGCCGCAGGTACTCGGCCAGGGCTTCCCGCAGCGGCCCGTATCCGTGGGGCGACGCGTAGCCGACCGCGTCGCGGGATGTCCGCCTCGCCCGCGCCGCGAGGAGCCGCCGCCAGATCTCGCGTGGGAACTCGTCGAGAGCCGGGCGCCCGTAGCGAAAGTCGTACCGCGGGACCGGCCGCGCCGCGGACGCGCCCGGCGACGGCACCGCGGGATCCCTGGTCAGGCGACGTGCGTAGGACGAGATCCGCGGCACGCGCGCCACCTTGGGCCCGGCCGACGCCAGGGTCATCGGCGGAGGTACCGCCCCCGCCACCGACGTGGTCGAGCGGTCACGGCTCACCACGTAGCCCTCGGCGGCGAGCTGCTCGTAGGCCAGCATGACCGTGTTCCTCGACACCCCGAGGTCCTCCGCCAGCTCGCGTGTCGACGGCAGGCGCGCGGCGGGTCCGAGCCGCCCCGAGCGGATCGCCGACTTGAGGGCGTGGTAGACGCGACGATAGAGGGGCCCGCTGGCCCCGCGGAGATTCAGCAGCAGCATGCGCGCCCGGTCCCCTGAATCATCTGGCACCTGAGATTAACGAGAATCTGGCTCTTTGTACAAGCCAGAACACCGGCTAGGATGTCGCCGTGAGAAACCCAACCACGGAGGGTATTGCCATGCCGGACACCGTCCTCACTACGACCGACGCCGCCGCACGAGACCTGGAAGTCCTGGAGGAGCTGAACCGGAGCTATGTCCGATCAGCCGAGTTCTCGGACGTCCGATGGTACGAGGAGCACCTGGCCGAGGATTACCTGAGCACCAATCCCGACGGCTCGCTCATCGACCGCGCCGGCTTCCTGGCGCGGATGGCCCGGCCCTACCCGGGGTCGAACCTCGAAGCCATCGACGTGCGGATCAGGCTCCTGGGCGACATCGCCCTCATCCATGCGGGGTTCCGGGACACCCGGCCCGACGGCCGCGTGGGAGAGGGCCGCTATACCGACATCTGGGCCCGCCGCGGGGGACGCTGGCTCTGCATCTCCGCTCACTTCACGCGCTGGTAACCCCAACCCGCACGAACGACGTGGAGACGCTGGAGGAGCTCAACCGGAACTACATCCGGTCGGTACGGATGTCGGACGTCCGCTGGTTCGACCAGAAGCTCGCGGAGGACTTCCTGAACAGCAATGCCGACGGCTCGCTTGTCGACCGCGCCGGCTTCGACCTGGGCGATCCCCAGGGGTGAAGGGCATATACGACCCCGACGGGCTCTTCCTCGTCCATCACGCCGTCGGCAGCCAGCGCGGGAGCGCGGAGCTTCACGCGCCTGGCGTGATGCGCGTGGGCTATTGACTCGGCGGAATGCCGGTCGACTGCCACGACACGAACTGAAGCCCCGACGGCCGCTTCGCCCAGATGGCGGTGAAGCGCAACGGCACCGTGCGATCCTGGCCGCCCGCCGTCACCTCGTACACCGCGGTGCCGGTGATGATCGCGACGCAGCCATAGGTCCGGGTCTTGACGTCGCTGTTCGGGGTCATCTTGCGGTACTTCGTGCGGCCCGAGCGCATGGCATCGATGTACTTCGCCTTGTCGTCGCTCACCGCGGAGGAGTGATTGTACGTGAGGTCGGCGCCGAACAGCTTCTCCATCGCCGCGAAGTCGTTCGACGTCTGCGCGGCGTAGCGCGCCGTCTCCGCCTTCATCGCCTCGTCGGCGGTGATGGTTCCGCTGCAATCCTGGGCCGAGGCGGCGCCGGCCGCGCCGAGTCCCAGCACCGAGACCAGAGTGAACAGTCGAAGGAATCTGTCCGCCATCGCGCTCTCCTCTCGTTGGCCCGGCCAGCCGTCAGGCCGCCGGCGCCTTGTGCAACTGGCCGTCCTTCATGATCATCAGCAGCGCGTCCGGCCGCTGGAGCCGCTTGATGTCGGTCAGCGGGTCGCCGTCGACGAGCAGCAGATCCGCGAGGTAGCCCGCCTTCACCTGCCCCAGCTCGTGCGGCCGCCCCATGATCTCGCCGCCCATCCGGGTGGCCGCGACCAGCGTCTCCATCGGCGAGAAGCCGAGCACGTCGACGAAGAGCAGCAGGTCCCGCGCGTACGTCCCGTGCGGGTTCCAGGCGAAGCCGTAGTCGCCGCCGGGCAGCACGCGGATGCCGCGCTTGCGCATCTTGCTCATGGTGTCGACCGACACCTCGAGCTCCTCCAGGAGGCCGCGCTCGCGCGCCATCTGGGGCGTGAACCCCCACTCGCTCGCCGCGTAGCACGCCTGGTAGGTGAGGCCCACCGCCGGTCCGACAAAGCACCAGTCGCGGTTGGCCTCGAGCAAGTCGAGGGCCTCCTCGTCCGCGAAGTTGGCGTGGTAGATGATGCCCACCCCGTGCCGCACGCACATCTTCACCGACTCCGCGCTGCGGGCGTGGGCGCACACCCGCACCGCCCCGGCCCGCGCGATCTCCATGGCCGCCGCCACCTCGGCGTCGGTCATCACCGCGCGCTGGGAGCGCGAGTTCCGCGGCCCGCTGTCGCCCGAGATGTTGAGCTTCAGAAGGTCGGTGCCCTCGCGCACGAGTACGCGGCAGATCCGCCTGATCTCGTCGGGCCCGTCGGCCACCCAGGCGAAGGTCGGCGTCTCGAGGTGCGGCAGGTGCAGCGCGTTCTCGTCCCCCAGCCCCCCGGTGACGGTGATCTCCGGGCCATTGGCCAGATAGCGCGGCCCGGGGATGCGGCCGGCCTCGATCTCGTTGCGGATCACGATGTCGAGCCGCGGCTTGGCCGAGGCCGCCGACAGCACGCTCGTGTACCCGCAGTCGAGCAGCGTCTTGGCGTTGCGCATGGTCACCAGCACGTGCTCCTCGGGCGGCAGCCGCGTGAAGTCGGAGTTGCGGGCGGCGTCGGGGTAGCTCACGTGGCCGTGCGGCTCGATGAGCCCCGGCATCAGCGTGGCGCCGGCGCCGTCGATGACCCGCGCCCCCCCACGCGGCAGGCCCCCACCGCGCTGCACCGCGGCGATGCGCTGGCCCTCCACAAGCACGTCGCCGGGAAAGGGCGCCGCTCCGCTGCCGTCGAGGATCGTCGTGTTGGCGATGAGTGTCCCGTTCATGGTGTCCTCCGCGCGCCGCTACGATAGCACGTCCACGGTTGAAGCGCGGTTGCGGCTGGGTTATGGTGACCTCGCTCGACCGGTGCCTCGGTGGCGCGCGGACAATCTCTCAGAGGAGTGGTGATGGCGAACTCGGCGGGATACCACGAATCGGAAAGCAAGCTGCGGCCGGAGACCCTGGACAACCATCGGGCGCTGACCTCCATGCAGGAAGAGCTGGAGGCGGCCGACTGGTACGATCAGCGGGTCGACGCGGCGACCGACCAGGGGCTGAAGGACATCCTGGCCCACAACCGGGACGAGGAGAAGGAGCACTTCGCCATGCTGCTCGAGTGGTACCGGCGGCGTGACGCCAAGATGGACGCGCACCTCAAGGAGTACCTCTTCACGAGCGGCTCGCTCATCGCGCTCGAGCAGGCCGGCGCGGGCGGTGGCGAGGAGGGCGCTGACGGAGCGGGCGGAGGCGGCGGCTCGCTCGGCATCGGCAGCCTGAAGGGGGGACAGGGGCTATGAACAACCTGAAGCGGGAGCTCGCCCCCGTCTCGACCGCGGCGTGGAAGGAGATCGACGCCGAGGCCAGCCGTGTCCTCAAGCTGAAGCTCGCCGGCCGGAAGCTCGTGGACTTCGACGGGCCCCTCGGCCCGACCGCCGCGGCCGTGAACACCGGGCGCCGAGAGCCGTTGAGCAGCGCGCCGGCCGCCGACATCGAGGCCTCCCGCCGGCAGGTGCTGCCCCTGGTCGAGCTGCGCTCGTACTTCGAGCTCTCGCGCGAGGAGATGGACGCGGTCGAGCGCGGAGCGGAAGACCCGGAGCTCCAGCCCCTGATCGACGCCGCCACCCGGATCGCCTACGCCGAGGACACCGCGATCTTCCACGGCTACACGGCCGGCGGCATCAAGGGCATCGACCAGGCCTCCGCCCATCCCATCCTCCCGATTCCCGACGACTTCCAGGAGTATCCGCACAGCATCGCGGAGGCGACACGGCTCCTGCGCCTGGCCGGCGTGGACGGGCCCTACGCCATCGCCATGGGGCCGCGCTACTACACCGGGCTCACCCAGGCGGTGGGCGACGGCGGCTACCCGGTGCTCAACGTCGTCCGCAAGCTGGTGGACGGCCCACTCGTGTGGGCGCCCGCCGTCAAGGGCGCGGTGGTGCTGAGCCTCCGCGGGGGCGACTTCGAGCTGACGATCGGCCGCGACCTCTCGATCGCCTACCAGAGCCACACCGACAAGGCGGTGCGGCTCTACCTGGTCGAGACGATGGCCTTCCGCGTCCTCACACCCGAGGCCGCGGTCGCGCTGGCCCACAAGGACGGCAAGGGCTCCCGGAAGGGCTGAGCCCGTCAGCCCCGGGCCTTCTTCGTCGCCGCGATGGTGAGCGCGATGAAGAGCGCCAGCACGACGAGCTGCGCGACCGCGAACGGCGGCTCGGTCTGCTTCGGAGCCAGCGCAGTCAACGCCGGGAACTTCAGGAACGCCTGCGTCACCCCGACGAAGACGTTGAGGTAGAGCGCGACGGCGGCACAGACCACGTAGATCCGGCGCCACGCGCCCGCGAGATGAAGCCCATAGCGGGCGACGATCGCCACCGTCAGGATCACCAGGGAGATGATGCCCACCTTGTGTGAGGGCAACAGGTGATCGAACGGAAATCCGAACCCGGTCACGCTCGTGGCCACCGTCGTGGCCAGGAACAGCGTGTTCCAGCGGTCGAGCTGCTTCCCCGCGAGCAGACCGAACATGACGATGAGGCCTGCCCCGATCCCGATCAAGCTCAGCACCACGTGGACCTGAGTAAACGTCGACGTCGTCATTCCCCAGATCACGATGCGCCTCCTCCATTCACGGGCACGATGGTCTGCGTGCGCGAGCGGACGTGGGGCGCGAACTGGTACCAGCCCCGCATGGCCTGGAACTCCGGGGTGGTCGTCGCGTCCGGGCTGTCGAGCTCGTAGATGGTCGTGTAGATGCGCTGAGCGGCTCTCTCCGTCCTGCCGTTCGCGGTCACTGATGCCTCGCCACGGGACACGTAGCGTCGGCCGCGCCGCACGCCCGGGCACTTGAGGGCGTCCGGCAGGTGGACCGTGTCGTACCAGCGATTCCACTCGGCCTCGACCTCCGGGTCGACCTCGGCGGTCACGATCAGCAGGCACTTCGGAAATTCGGACATGGTCACCTCAGCCCGGGCCCGTGAAGAGCCCGTCAACAAACCCGATCTGGTACGCGAGAAACAACCCGAAACCGATGCTGAGCAGGCCGGCCCCGAGCGCCAGTGATCGGTTCACGCCGAGAAACCGCCGGGCGGTGTATGCGAACGGGATCGCAATCGCCACCGTGATCAGCATCATGCCCGCGATCGTCCCGAGCCCGAACACGAGGAGATAGGCGAGGGACAGCGCCGCGTCGTGAATGGTGGCGACCACCAGCAGCGCCACCGCGGCGGACCCCGCGAGACCGTGGACCACGCCCACGACGAACGGGCGCACCACGTGATAGAACCCGAGGCGATCGAATTGCCGGTCGAGCCGGGCCAGCGGCGTCTCCTGCTCCCCGTGGCCGTGGTGGTCCGGCTCGTGCCCGTGCGGGTGGGCGTGGACGTAGTCGCCGTGCACGTGGGGGTGTCCCCGCGGCCGCAGGATCCCGCTCACGGTGGTGCCGCCCAGCAGGATGAGCATGAGGGCCACCGAGAACTCCATGGTGAGACCCACGCGAGACGGGATGACCACCCCGAACAGGACGATGGCCCCCCCCGCAGCCAGGATCGTGAACGTGTGGCCGACACCCCAGAGGATCCCGATCAGCGCGGCGCTCTGGATGCCGCGCTCGCGGCTGACGATGGTGCTCACCGCGATCACGTGGTCCGGATCCGTCGCGTGGCGGATGCCGAGGAAGAACCCCAGAGCGGCGATGGGCAAGAGCGTGAACATGGAGTGGCAGATTAGCAGATCCGCGGGAGTGGATCACCCACGAGGGCGTCGACGAGCGCCCGAAAAACGGGCTTGACACGGAGGTGCAACAGTAGTTACATATGGGAAACAATGAATAGACAGTTCCTCTTGCTGATAGTGAGCCTGCCGCCGAGCCCGTCCAGCTTGCGCGTGCGCGTGTGGCGCCGGCTCCGGGCCCTTGGCGCCGTCGCGCTGAAGCGTACCGTGTACCTCCTCCCGGACACCCCGGACAATTACGAGCAATTCCAGTGGCTTGGCCAGGAGATCCAGCGCGAGCGGGGCGAGACGATCCTGCTCCGCGTCGACCAGATCGAGAACATGAGCCCCACGGACATCGTTCGCCTGTTCCATGAAGCCCGCGACCCCGAGTACCGGCAGCTCGCCGCGCGCTACCGCAAGCTGATGCAGACCCTCGAGCGGAAGTCCGCCGCGGCGAGTGGGCGGGTCGACCGGGACCTGGCCCAACTTCAGAAGGACTTCCAGAAGCTTCGGGAGCTCGACTTCTTCGATGCGCCGGGACGCGCCGAAGTCGAGCGACTGAGGGAGGCAATTGACATGCGCAAACGACCGGCCGAAGAGCCGACACGACGGGACAAGCCCACCCTCGACCTCCGCACCCTCCGGGGCCGCCGGTGGATCACGCGCCCGCGCCCACACGTGGACCGTATCGCGTCAGCCTGGCTCATCAGGCGGTTCATCGATCCGGAGGCGACATTCCTGTTCGCCGCCCCCCCGGACTTCCCCCCGGACGCGATCCCGTTCGATACCCCGGGGGCTGAGCTCAGTCACTTCGGCAACGACTGCACCTTCGAAACCCTCGTCAAGCGCGCTGGCTTGCGGGACCGCCGCCTCACGCACCTTGCCGAGATCATTCACGAGGCGGACCTTCGCGACGGCAAGTTCCCGCGCGACGAGGCGCGCGGGATCGACCTGGCGATCCGCGGGTTCCTCGCGGCGCATTCGGATGACCACGAAGTGCTCACCCACGGCCTCGCGCTCTTCGAAGGGCTCTACGCGGGCGCGAGCCGCAAGGAGTAACCGCCATGGAAGAGAACTGGTATGCAGTCGAGCACGAGGTTCGCGATCGACTCACCGAAGCCCGGGCGGCCGCCAGGTCGCGGGCCCTGGTGCGGGAGCTCACTCCCCCGCACCGAGGCCGGTACGCCGTCGGAATCGCTCTCATTCGCCTTGGCAGCTGGGTCTTGGCCAGTGGGATGAGATTGCCGACCGAGGTCGCACGCACTGTCGCCGCTCTCCGAGCGGCCACAGCCCGTTCCTTGCGGACCTGACCATGCACCTCCTCGTCCTTTCGCGCCGTGACGTGCTCGATCTCCTGACGCTTCCTGACTGTATCGGCGCGGTCGAGCGCGCATTCCGCCTCCATGCCGAAGGCCGCACGCTGGGACCAGGTGTGCTTGGCGTGCCCGCGGTGGACGGGGGCTTCCACATCAAGGCGGCCGGGCTCATCGGTGACCGCAGCTATTTCGCGGCGAAGACGAACGCGAATTTCCCGCAGAACCCGCGACGCTTCGGGCTCCCGACGATCCAGGGAACGATCGTGCTCGCCGATGCAAGCACCGGCGTGCCGCTCGCCATCATCGAATCCGGCAGCGTGACCGCGCTTCGCACCGCAGCCGCTACGGCCGTCGCCGCGAGCCTCCTCGCCCGGCGCGACGCCCGGACGGCTACGATCGTCGGCTGCGGCGTCCAGGGTGAGCTCCAACTGGCGGCAATCGCTGCGGTCCTGCCGTTGCAGCGCGCGTGGGTCCTCGACGCTGACCACGAGCGCGCGGAGAGCATGGCCGTACGCGCCGCCGCGAGTCTCGGACTGCGCGTGGAACCGGCGAAGGACCTGCGCGCCGCGCTTCGTGAGAGTGACGTGTGCGTCACGTGTACGCCGGCCCGGCGCGCGTTCGTGATGGCGGCCGACGTCCCGCCTGGGATGTTCATCGCCGCGGTCGGCGCCGACAGCCAGGGCAAGCAGGAGCTCGAGCCCGCGCTCGTCGCGTCGGCGACGCTCGTCGTCGATGTCCTGGATCAGTGCGCCGAGATCGGCGAGCTGCAACACGTCCTCTCCGCCGGACTGATGACGCGCGCGCAGGTGCATGCGGAGCTCGCCGATGTCGTCGTCCGCCGCCGTCCCGGTCGCACCCGCGTCGACGAGATCACCGTCTTCGACAGCTCGGGGACGGCGCTGGAAGACGTCGCCGCGGCGATCGCGGTCTACGAGAACGCTCGCGAAACCGGCCGCGGCACGGAGGTGAAGCTCGATGGCTGACCCGACCGACGATCGCCGCGCTGCTGACACAACCGCCAGAGAAAGGACACTCACCATGTACCAAGAGATCACCCCACTTCCGGTCAGGCCGTGGACGTTGAATGGCCTTTCGGAGCGACTCATCGTGAGCCACTACGAGAACAACTATGGCGGCGCCGTGCGGGCCTTGAACGCCGTCCGGAGCGAGCTCGCAGCGCTCGAGGCGGATGCACCGGGATACCGGCTTCGCGCCCTGAAGCGCGAAGAGCTGATCGCCATGGGCTCGGTAGCGCTGCACGAGCTCTACTTCGGGAACCTCGGCGGCGAGGGCAACAAGATCCCCGCCCAGGTCCGCACCATGCTCGAGGAGCACTTCGGGAGTCTCGCCGCATGGCGCCGGGACTTCGTGGGAGCCGCCCAGTCGCTCGCCGGCGGTTCCGGCTGGGTCCTCCTCACGTACTCGAGGCGACAGAAGCGGCTGTGGAACCAGATCGCCTCGGATCATTCCCAGGCTGCGGTCGACGCCGCCCCCGTCCTGGCGCTGGATATGTACGAGCACGCGTATCATCTGGACTTCGGGGCGAACGCCACCGCCTACATCGACGCCTTCATGCGGAACGTCGACTGGGCGGCCGTCACCGAACGGATGATCGCGGTCCGCGGCGATCGCGCGCTGCCGCTAGAAGACCCGTCCGACAAGAGCCTTCCGTCGCTCTCGATTGAAGAGCTCTCCGCCCAGCTCGCGAAGGGGGAGCGGGTGCAGGTCGTGGATGCCCGGCCGCGGCATCACATCTCGAGGACCGTGGACCTGATGGAGGGAGCCACCTGGCACGATCCTGATCGGGTGGAGGAGTGGATTGGAGAGCTCTCGCCCGACCAGCCGGTCGCCGTCTATTGCGCCTATGGCTTTCACGTCGGCTGCAACGTGACGAAAGCGCTCAGGGACCGCGGCTTCGACGCCCGCTACATCCGCGGCGGAGTCTCGGCCTGGTACGCGGCCGGCGGGGCGCGTGCCCTGCGGCCGGGGGGCGGATAGCAAGATTCGAGCATGCAACCTGTCCTGATCCCGATACATCTAACTGAAAGGAGAGCACCATGAAGTGGGTGACCCGAGAGAAGGCACGCGTGGACCGCATCGCATGTCCATGGTTGATTAACCGGTTCATCGATCGCGAACCGGTGTTCCTCTTCGTCCCCGCCGGCGAGGTCATGAAGGTCGCCGAGCGCGAGCAGGCCATTCCATACGACGTTCCCGACGTCGAGTTGGGGCATCACGGTGACCATTGTTCTTTTGATGCGTTCCTGGACAAATACAAGCTCGACGACCCTGCCCTTCATGCGCTCGCCCTGATCGTGCGCGGAGCGGACACGGCCCAGCGCCAGCTCACCCCGGAATCACCCGGGCTTTACGCGCTGGCTACCGGATTCCAGGCCACCAGCAAGGATGACGTCGAGAACATGGCGAGACAGTTCCCCGCCTACGACGCCCTCTACGCCTTCTGTCGATCGAAACACTAGCGCGGATGGGACGTGTGTTGATGTCACGACGTACGGTTTTCAAGACGATCCTGGGGGGACTAGGCGTATACGGTCTCACCTCGCGGCGGCCAGCACTCGCCGCCCCGGAACTCGCCGTACCGGCTACTCTTCCGGTGGGGTCGCTCGCCTTCGACAAGACCGGCCTAGATGGCTGGACCACGGTGGAGGGCCAGTGGGCGGTCGAGGACATGCCGGGTGCCCCGAGCGGCTCGAAAGTCCTCCTCCAGCGCGCCACTAACAACCAGTTCAACGTGATTCTCGCGCCGCGGGGCCCGTACTCCGATCTGGACGTCTCGATGAAGTTCAAACCGATCTCGGGGAAAGAGGACGCCTCGGGCGGCATCGTGTTCCGCTTCTCACAAGGTAGGTACTACGTCGTCCGCGCCAATGCGCTCGAGGACAATGTCCGCCTCTACTTCTACGACCGGGACCGGCGCCAGATCGCGACCAGCAGCGTCAAGGCGCCCACATTGGGGCAATGGCACACCCTCCGCGTGGTGGCAGTGGATGACCGCATGCAGGCATGGCTCGACGGCCAGCTCTGTTTGGAGCACCGCGACACTCGCTTGAAGTCCGGTCGCGTGGGGCTATGGACAAAGGCCGACTCCATCACCGCGTTCGATGACCTGACCGTTCGTGGGGTCAAGAGGGGAGAGTGACCATGAGGTTTCACATAGTGAAGCGCGCAGTCAGTCTTGTTGCGGTGACCCTGATCATCGCGGCCGCCGGGCCTGCCCCCGCGGCAGATCCGGACTGGAAGGCGGTGGAACAGGCGCTCGGCAAGTCAGGTCAGGTGCAAGCCGGCGATGTCTTTCGGATCGGGATGCCGAGGACCGACCTGACCGTGACCGTGAAGGGGGTTCCCGTCAAGGCTCCGTTTGCCCTCGGATCCTACGCCGCCTTCAAGCAGATCGGAAACCAGGTGATGGTCATGGGCGACCTCGTGCTCCTCGATCAGGAAGTGCCGGCGGTGATGTCCGGCCTATTCGCTGGCGGGCTCGAGGTCACGGCGGTTCACAATCACCTGAACGAGATGTCGCCGCACGTGATGTACATGCACTACGAGGGCCACGGGGACGCGGTCCAGCTGGCCCAGGCACTTCGGCAGGCGCTGTCTGCCAGTGGGACGCCCTTCGGCGCCAGCGCCCCTTCCGCCCCGGCCACCGCGCCGGGACTTGATCCGAAGCAAATCGAGCAGGCGCTCGGGCGCGTGGGCCGAGACATCGGGGGCGGCGTGTTCCAGGTCACGGTGCCCCGAGCGGAAGCCATCACGGAGATGGGACACCTGTTGCTTCCCGCCATGGGCGTGACGACGGTGCTGAATTTCCAGCCAACCTCGGACGGAAAGGCGGCGATCACCGGTGACTTCGTGCTGATCGACAAGGAGGTGAACCCGGTCGCCCAGACCCTGCTACAGAACGGCATCGACGTGACGGCGATCCACAACCATGGCCTGATGGACATGCCCCGACTCTTCTATATGCATTTCTGGGCTACCGACGATCCGGCGAAGCTCGCCCGGGGCCTCAAGGCGGCCCTCGACAAGACCAACAGCCAAAAGTAGTGGAGACCGCACGCCAATGATTCTCGACCAGGTAGGTGAGATTCCCCTTCCCGCCCACCATACGCCGGGCGGATTCGATCACGCCGCGATGCACGGGCGGCGACGGGAGCTCTACGTCGCGCACACGGCAAACAATGCCCTGGACGTCATCGACTGTGAGACCAGCAAGTACCTTCGTTCCGTCTCACACCTCGAAGGTGTCGCGGGGGCGCTGGTGTCTGAAGAGCACGATCTGGTGTTCACCTCGAATCGCGGGGAGAACACCGTTGGGATCTTCGCGGCCGGTCACGAAGAAGCCCTGGCTAGGGTGCCGGTAGGCGTGAACCCGAACGGTCTCGCCTACGATCCCAGCCGGGGCCTTCTGATTGCCGCGAATGTGGGTGATCCGTCCGTCCCAGGATCCTTCAGTGTCTCGGTGGTCGATGTGGGCGCCCGGGCGATGATCGCCGACATTCCGGTGTCCGGCCGAACGCGGTGGACGGTCTTCGATCCAGAGGCCGCCTGCTTCTATGTCAATATCGCCGATCCACCGCAGATCGTCGTCATCGAAAGCCCGAATCCCGCTCGCGTGGCCCGTACGTTACCGGTCTCCTCCGTCGGCCCGCACGGGCTGGACCTGGATCTGGCGACCCGCCGGCTGTTCTGCGCCTGCGACGGCAAGGCCCTTGTCGTGCTTGACGCCAGGTCGGGCATTGAGCTGGTGCGCGCCGAGCTAGCCGGTGTTCCTGACGTCATCTTCTTCAACCGGGACCGCCGGCATCTCTACGTGGCCATTGGGGACCCGGGGCTGATCGAAGTCTTCGAGACGGACGCGATGCGCCGGGTTGAAGCGATACGGACCGAGGCGGGCGCCCATACTCTCGGCTTCGACCAGACGCACGATACGGTTTACGCGTTCCTGCCCGGCTCCCATCGGGCGCTTGTCTTCCGAGACCACGGTTAAGAGGTGAGTCACGATCGGAGGCCCATAGCTCCTCATTGACCGCGCGAGACTCGGGCCGTTAATCTCGGCCCACCGTTCCGACCCTCACCAGTCCGGGTGCTTGGAGGCTCCGGCATGAAGTGTCCTCGGTGCCAGTACGAGAACCCGCCCGGGTCGAACTTCTGCCTGGGCTGCGGGAAGCGCTTGGGCGCGATGTGCGGTGCGTGCGGCCACGACTTGCCCGCCGGGTCCCGGTTCTGCAACAAGTGCGGCACTCCAGTAACCGATGCGCCCGCTGGCAGTGCGCGCTTCGCCTCTCCTGAGTCGTACACTCCCCGATACCTCGCCGAAAAGATCCTCACGTCAAAGAGCGCGCTCGAAGGCGAGCGCAAGCAGGTCACCGTGCTCTTCGCCGACCTCAAGGGCTCGATGGAGCTGCTCGCCGACCGCGATCCTGAGGAGGCCCGCAGGATTCTCGACCCGGTCCTCGAGCTGATGATGGAGGCCGTCCACCGCTACGAGGGCACCGTCAACCAGGTCATGGGCGACGGGATCATGGCGCTCTTCGGTGCGCCGGTGGCCCACGAAGACCACGCCGTCCGCGCCTGCTTCGGCGCGCTCCGCATGCAGAACGCCGTGCGGCGCCACTCCGAGGACCTCCGCCGCTCGCACGGCCTGGAGGTGCAGATCCGTGTCGGCCTCAACTCCGGCGAGGTGATCGTGCGCTCCATCGGGAGCGACCTGCGCATGGACTACACGGCCGTCGGACAGACCACCCACCTGGCGGCGCGAATGGAACAGCTTGCGGCACCGGGGAGCACTCGGCTCACGGCCGACACTCTTGGGCTCGCCGAGGGGTTCGTCGACGTCAACGCGCTCGGCCCGGTGCCGGTCAGGGGCCTCGGTGAACCCGTCGAGGTCTACGAGCTGGTCGGCGCCGGCGCGGCACGCACGCGGCTCCAGGCAGCGGCGCGGCGCGGACTCTTCCGCTTCGTCGGGCGGAACGGCGAGACCGAGCAACTCCGCGCTGCGCTCGAGAAGGCGGGCCAGGCCCAGGGCCAGGTGGTCGCGGTGGTGGGCGAGCCGGGCGTGGGGAAGTCCCGGCTGTCCTACGAATTCACGCGCTCGCATCGAACGCGGGGCTGGCTGATCCTGGAAGCCAGCTCTGTTTCCTACGGCAAGGCCACCCCGTATCTGCCCATCATCGATGTGCTCAAGGCGTACTTCAAGATCGACGACCGCGATGATCACCGGGGGATTCGCGAGAAGGTGACGGGCAAGCTCATCACTCTGGACGAAGCCCTGAAGCCCTTGCTGCCCGCTCTCCTGGCGCTGATCGACATCACGATCGAAGATGCGCAATGGCAGGCGCTCGACCCCGCTCAGCGCCGCCAGCGGACGCTGGACGCCGTCAAGCGGCTCCTGCTCCGCGAGAGCCAGGCCCAACCCTTGCTCCTGGTCATCGAGGATCTTCATTGGGTCGATTCCGAGACGCAGGCGGTGCTCGACGGCCTCATCGAGAGTGTTCCAAGCGCCCGAGTACTGATACTCGTCAATTATCGGCCCGAGTACCAGCACGATTGGGGGAGCAAGACGTACTACACGCGGCTAAGGATTGACCCGCTCCCGCGAGAGGGTGCCGAGGAGCTCCTTCATGCGCTTCTCGGTGCCGACGAGAGCCTCCGACCGCTGAGGGCGCTCCTGGTAGAACGGACCGAGGGCAATCCGTTTTTCATCGAGGAGAGCGTTCGTATGCTGGTCGAGAGCCGGGTCCTGATCGGCAAGCCCGGGGAGTATCGGCTTGCGAAAGACGTGACCACGATCCAGATTGCTCCTACCGTCCTGGCCGTGTTGGCCGCGCGCATCGACCGACTGCCGCCGGATGAGAAATGGCTACTGCAGTCCGCGGCGGTCATCGGCCGGGACGTGCCGTTCGTCCTTCTCCAGGCGATTGCTGACGTCGGCGACGAGGCGTTACGCTCGGGCCTGGCCCACCTCCAGTCGGCCGAGTTCCTCCACGAGACGAGACTCTTCCCCGATCTCGAGTACAGCTTCAGGCACGCTCTGACTCACGACGTCGCGTACTCTGGCCTTCTCCAAGATCGGCGGCGCGCCCTTCACCTTGGGATCCTGGAAGCATTGGAGCGCCGTCCCACCGAGCGGCTGACCGAAGAGGTCGAGCGTCTGGCTCGTCACGCCTTGGGTGCCGAGTCGTGGAGCAAGGCCGCCACCTACCTCCTGAACGCCGGACACCGAGCGGTGGCACGTTCTGCGTATCAGGCAGCGGCCGAGTGGTTCGAGGCGGCGCTCCACGCCCTCAAGCGGCTTCCCGAGAGTCCTGAGGTGTTCGCCCAGATCATTGATGTCCAACTCGATCTTCGCGTCGCGCTCATACCTCTCGGGCAACACGAAAAGGTGCTGGACCTCATGCGGGAAGCGGAAAGCATGGCAACCCGCCTCGGCGACCGCGCCCGCCTGGGGTTGGTGCTTGCCGACATATGCGCACGACTCAGGAATGTCATCGGTGAGCATCATCAGGCCATCGCGGTCGGCCGGCGTGCGCTGACGATTGCGGACGAGCTCGGCGATCGAACGCTGGAGCTCGAGGCCCGATACCGCACCGGTCAGGCCTACTTCGCCGTCGGTGACTACCGTCAGGCCATCGACTTCTTCTCGCGAAGCGCGGAGGGCACACGTGAGGGTGCAGACCGTCGTCTTCAATCTCCGCTCTTCGCCTCGTGGTCGCGCATGTGGCTCGCCCTGGCCCTTGCGAATCAAGGGCGATTTACCGAGGCGATCTCTCACGCCGAGGAGGCGCTCAGGCTTGCCGAGAAGGCTGACCACCCATTTACCCTGGCGGAGGCCCTGACCGCGGTCGGTGGCGTGCACCTCGTGCAGGGCGACCTCGACCGGGCCATCCGTGCGGAGGAACGAGGGCTGGCTCTCTTCCGAGAGTGGAAGATCCAGCCGTGGCCCACCCTCTCTCGCCTTGGCTACGCGTATGCGCTCTCGGGCCGTCTTCCGGAGGCTCGGCGCCTTCTGGAAGACGTGGTGCGGGGTGCAACGACGATGAGCTCGATGGGCGTAGGCCGGGCGCTCCAGCTTGCATGGCTCGGGGAGGTCAACCTGCTCGAAGGGCAGCTTGACGACGCCCTGGAATGTGCGCAGCGGGCCGTATCAATGGCGCAGGGCCACCAAGAGCGCGGCCACGAGGCGTGGGGCCTCCGCCTGCTCGGCGAGATCGCGGCGACCAATGCCTCTGCCGGTGAGAGCCACCCCGCCGAGCGGTATGGTGCTGCTCTCGCACTGGCTCGTGCTCTCGGCATGCAACCTCTCGTTGCCCACTGCCACTTCGGGCTCGGCAAGCTGTCCCGGCGAGCGGGCAAGCGCCAGGAATCTCAAGAACACCTTGCCACCGCGACGACGATGTACCGCGAGATGGACATGCGGTTCTGGCTGGAGAAGGCCGAGGCGGAAATGAGAGGTCTGGCATGACCACGTCGGGCAGCTTTCGACGGCACTGGCGCAATATCGCCACGACGTTCTTCAAGCTCGGGGTGACGTCCTATGGTGGCCCTGCCATCATGGGCATTATGCAGACCGAGCTCCAAGAGAAGCGCCAGTGGGTCTCTCGGGATCGCTTTCTGGAAGGACTGTCTCTTGTGAACATGCTGCCGGGCGCGACCGCGACTCAGCTCGGCATCTTTCTGGGGTACGCGCGCGGTGGGTGGTGGGGCGGGCTGCTCGGAGGAGTGTGCTTCGTGCTTCCGGCGTTCTTCGTCATCCTCGGACTCACCATCGTGTACGCGGGGCTTGGCCTGACCCCGGTCGTGCGCGGCGCGCTCTACGGTCTCGGCCCGGTCGTCCTCGCGATCTTCGCGGTCGCCGTATATCGGCTAAGCCGGACCGCGGCAAGCACAATCCCACAAGCCATCATTTGCGTGCTGGCGGCCGCCGCGGCCCTCGGCACACCGCTCGGCATCGCCGCCATCCTGGTGCTGGCAGGCGGCGCGGGTTTGCTCGTCTTTTATTCCAGGAGGCCAGCCGCGATCATGATCGTCTCCGCGATGGCCTGCCTCGCCCTGCTGCCGGCGGTATTGGACGTTACGTCATGGCCAGCGCTCGGAGTCTCCCCGGAGCCGCCCGATCCCAATAGCCTGGTGGACATCGCCGCCTACTTCCTCAAAGTCGGAGCATTCACCGTCGGCGGCGGCTTGACGATGATTGCTTTCATCCAAGACCAAGTCGTCGGGCAGTTCGGCTGGCTAACCCCGCGTGAATTTGTCGATGGGCTGGCGCTCGGGCAGCTCACTCCGGGTCCCATCCTGATGGTGGCGGCATACGTCGGCTACAAGGTGGCCGGCGTGGTGGGAGCCGCGGTGGCCGGCGGCGCCGCGTTTCTTCCCTCGTTCGTCCTCATGCTGGCAATTCTTCCTGTGCTCGAGCGGGTCAGGAAGCTCGCGTGGACGCGTGCGGTCATGCGAGGCATGGGGCCAGCCGTGGTCGGCGTCCTTGCCGTCTCACTGGTCCGGCTAGCCCCATACGCGCTACCCGATGTCTTCGCGGTGGTCATCCTGGTGGCGAGCCTCATTGCCCTGGCCCTCTATCGAGTCGGGACCTTCAAGATCATGATTGCGGGCTCGATCCTCGGCGCGCTGCGAACCCACTCCCGAGTGGCGCGGACCTTCACCGCCCTGAGGTCATGACCGTCTCATCTCTGACCTCCTAGGATCAGGGCCCCGGTGATCCATCCGCGGCCGCCGCTCCGTAGGCACTGCTGTGGACGCCAAATGAGGGCAGACCCCCCCTGGGAGCCGACTAGCGCTACTCGCTATGTCTGATCCCCGTCTTCCGCGCAGACGCATACCGGCTGGCGGCAGCCCGGAGGAGGAGCGCGCAGATTCGGAGCTCCTACGCCAGATGCAGGTCGGGGAGGAGTCCGCCCTCGAAGCCCTCTACGCGTGCTACGGGGGCCTCATCTTCACCCTCGCGCTCCGCATCGTGGGCGACCATGAGCTGGCCCGCGAGGTGCTGCAAGATACCTTCCTGCGTTGTTGGGACGGGAGGGCAGCGTACGACCCCGAACGAGGGCGCGTACCGGGGTGGCTCATGGGGATTGCCCGCAATCGCGCCATCGACCTCTTGCGGAGCCGCCCTCATCAGGCCCGGTTGCGGGAGCGGGAGCCGCTGGCGGGGCTCACCAGTGAACCCGCCCAGCGGGATGCGACGGACTCCGTCACGCTGCGGCGCGCGGTGGCTAGCGCGCTTCAGGGCCTCCCGATCGGGCAGCGCCAGGCGATCGAGCTGGCCTACTACGGGGGGCATACGCAGCTGGAAATCGCGCGCGAGCTGGGCGAGCCGCTGGGAACCATCAAGAGTCGGACGCGCGAGGCGATGGAGCGCCTACGGACCGTGCTCTGGCCGCTCATCGAGCCGAAGCGGGAGGCGTACAAAGGCCGTGACTGAGGAAGCGGTGCATCCCACTGAAAACCTGGCCGGGTACGTCTTGGGAGCCCTCGAGGGCCCCGAGGGGATCCAGGTCGAGACCCACGTCGCGACGTGCGCGACGTGCGCGAGCGTACTAGCACAGTACCGGGCCGTCGTCAGCACGCTGCCCATGGGGCTCGATCCCGTAGCGCCCCCGGCTGAGGCGTGGGCGGCGATTCGAGCGGAGGCACGGCAGCACCGGTCTCCCACCCGCGGGTGGGCGAAGACGGGAGTGCGCCCTCACTGGCGGCGGGCGATGTGGCCGGTCCTGACCGCGGTGGTCGCGTCGTTGCTGGTCTGGAACGTGGTGCTGCACCGAGAGCTCACGCGGCGCGCGCCCGGGCCGGCGCCCGGCCCGGAGGTGGAAGCGCTGTCGCGCCGGCCAGGCCGGCTCGTCATCCTGGCGGGGACAGGCCAGCCGGGGGCGAATGCGCGCCTCTTCGTCGCCGCGGACGGAGGGCATGGGCATCTCGCGATCAGCGGCTTGAACGCCCTGCCGCGGGCGCGCACCTATCAGCTGTGGTTCCTCCGGGGCGACGCGCCCCCGGCGACTGGGGGCACCTTCACGGTCGACGCGCGCGGGCTGGCTTGGGCAAAGATCACGGTCCCCGCCAACCTCGAAGAGGTGCGCGCGATCACCGTCACCGAGGAGCCGGTTGCGGGAAGCGTGACTCCGACGGGCCGTCCCCTCCTAGAGGCCAGGGCCTGGCGGTGAACGGCACGTGCCTGCGCTGTTTTGGGGCGCCGAAGTAGGTCGACAATCCTCAGGAGGTGTCGCGATGAGAAAGCTGTTTGTGATGCTGGTCCTCGGAGTGTTTTTGCTCGGCGGCACAGGGGCAACCGCCCAGAGCGGGCATGTGATGCTGGGGCCCGACGAGATCAAGTGGGGCCCGGCGCCGCCATCCTTGCCGCGGGGGGCAACGCTGGCGGTCATCGAGGGGAAGCCCAGCGAGCCCGGCCCCTTCACGATGCGCTTGAAGTTTCCGGCCGGCTTCAAGGTTGCGCCGCACTCGCATCCGGCCATCGAGCACCTGACCGTTCTCTCCGGCACGATCAACTTCGGGATGGGGGACACGTTTGACGCCGGGAAGCTGACGCCCATGCGGGCGGGGAGCTTCATCGTCATGCCCGTGGGAACCACCCATTTCGTGGAAACGAAGGAAGAGACCGTCATCCAAGTGCACGGCGTTGGTCCTTGGGGCGTCACGTACGTGAACCCGGAGGACGATCCGAGTAAGAAGTGACAGCCCCTCGGGGAGATCCAAGGATTCACCCGCGGCCGTTGCGCCTCGACAGAGATGGCTCTGTCGGGGCGTGACAGGGCACGCGGGCGCCACGGGCAGCCCGGTCGCCGTGCGGTCGCTACCGGGCTGCCCCCGGGAAGTCAAATATCCGGGGCACAACGGCGAACAGGATCAACCACTTCCTGCAGGCCCGAACTTCCAGAAGTAGAGAGCCCCCCCGCGCATGCGCATCAGTCCAGCATGTTACAAGACAGCGGCCCTCAAGAAATGCGGTCATCAACTAATCCGAGGCGGTTACTGTTCGGATATCTGAGCAGGTGATCGGGGCGGTCGAAACTCTGCGGCCGCCTCGATCTCTTTTCTCCACCCGTACCCTCGCCCTAGTGTGGGCATGTGCGGACGCGAATCCCATAGAGAACCGCCTTACGGGCCCCTCTTGTCAGCGTCGCGAGAACGACTCTTTGACTTCGCCGCTGTGCCGGTGAAGTCCGTTGCGGCACATCTACGAAGAGCTCGCGATTTTCAGTCCCGCCCGCATCCCCCGACTCGGACGCATGATCTGCCGGTATCTGCTATGATCCGCAGTTCGGGGCGTCGACCTGACTTGGCGCTTCCGGATCAGGACGGATGGCGACGCATGATTCGGTCCGAGTAGAGTTCGAGTCAACTAGCCTGCCCCATGGCTTGGAGGGCGGCCGCCAAGTGCCGCAGGCTCTCCGAGGTCCAGCGCAGCGGCGACATCGGGTGGCCCGAGGCGGTCGGCTCCACCAGCCCTTCGAGATCGGTCAGCAGCGTCGGATCCTTCACCAGCGTCCGCTTGCGGCCGCCGCCGGGGCGCCGGATCCGTCGCGGTTGAACCGGGGTGCTCGCCTCCAGCTCCTGCAGCCCGCGCCGAATGGTGGAATACGCGATCCGCGTGGCGCGCGCCACCATGGTGCTGCCGCCCCGTCCCGCCGCCCGGGCCTCCGTGGCGGCCCAGATCCGCCGGGCCCGCTCCGTCAAGGTCGGCGCCAAGGCCGTGTACTTCGCCCGGCAGACCCTGACGTTCACTCATCAAGCGTACCGACCGGTTCCTCAACTTCGCTCACTTGTTTTCTGACATTGCCTTAGAGGAGAACAAGCCTGTCTGAGTTCCAACCCCTACGCTAACGCGCCACCATCATTCGATAACCCGGTCCGCACGCGCCAGTATCGATTGAGGAATCGTGATGCCGAGCGCCTTTGCGGCCCTTAGATTGATCGCCAGCTCGAACTTCGTCGGCTGCTCGATCGGGACATCACCCGGCTTGGCGCCTTTGAGGATCTTGTCCACCAGACGCGCGGCCTGGCGGCCCAGCACGTAGTTGTTCGGGGCATAGCTCGCCAGCCCGGTCCGCTCTACAAAGAACGGATCGTCGAACATGGTCGGAATCCCCCGCTTGGGTGCGATCTCGAGAATCAGGCCTGGGATATTCTGCAACAGCAAGCGGGGCGAGAAGATTCCGTCTACCTCGTTCTTCCTGATCCCGCTGATCACGGATCGAGCCTCGTCTTCTGTCCGCACCGGTCTTTCGACGAGCGTGAGGCCTAGGCGGTGCGCGGCATCGCGGTGCACCTGCAGTCTCGAGACAGCACCTGCGTTCGTCGCGTCGTAGACCAGGAGAACGCGTTTCAGGCCCGGGATGAGCTCGCGAAAGATCTCCATTCGCTTCGGCACGAGCTCGAGCTCGAGATCCGCGATCCCGGTGATGTTCCCACCGGGTCGCGAGAGACTCTTCACCAGTCCTGCTCCTACAGGGTCGCTTACGGCCATGAAGACGATCGGGATCTGGGTCGTCGCCATCTGGGCGGCCTTCGCCGCATTGTCTCCACCACTGGTAACAATGAGATCCACCCCGTGGCGGACGAGGGCGCGGGCGGCCTCGGGGAGTTCCGCGACGTTGCCCTGTGTGAAGCGCACGCCGATCACGAAGTCCTGGTTCTCGCGGCGTCCTAGCTCCTGAAGACCGTCGCGGAGGCCGATGATGGCCGGCGTCGGTCCCCATGACTCCGTCAGCGCTCCGATCTTGACCAGGCGAGGCGATTGCGCGTCGGCCGCGCGAGCCAGCAGCCCTGCGATCGAAAGCACGATTCCGAGCGCCAGCAGAGAGCCGCGGCCCGCCGTCATTGGACGGCCGTGCCCTGGGCCGGCTCGGCCAGGAGCGCCTCGATGAGCGCGCGGGCCGGCGCACTCTCCCACTTGCGAGGTCCGACGGCAAAGGCGATGGCGCGTCCATCCCGGCCGACGACGAACGTCGTCGGAAGCGCGATGACGCCGTACAGGGCATTGATCTTGCCGTCTGGGTCCAGCACAAGTGGGAACGTCAGGCCTAGCTCCGTGGCATGGCGCCCGACGGCTGCCCTGCTCTCACGAGCATTGACTCCGATGATCGAGAGTCCACGCGACGAGAACTCTCGCTGGAGCCGCTCGAGCATGGCCATCTCTGACCGACACTCGAGACACCAGCTCGCCCAGAAGTTCAGAACGACGACTGTCCCCCGATGCGCCGTCATTGACAGTTGTCGGGCGTCGAGCGTGCTGCCACTGACCTGGGGGGGCGCCGTGCAGGAGGTGTAGCCACGGAGGTCGAGGGTCTTGAGAAGAGATGCCAGGGCCGGCTCGTCCGAGCTCGCAGCACCGACCAGGGCGGCGACCAGCAAGCCGAAGGCGAGCAGCCCTGTCCGGGCGGCGCGCAAGGCGGGCGCCCAGGCTTCCATCGCCGCTGGAGGGCTCGGCGCCATGGTCAGCGCTTGCCGATCACCTCTTCGATACCCGACAGGAGGGTGTCGCTAGGAACAACGGTCGTCGGGCCGTTCTCGATCAGCCACTTCTTGCGGATGATGCCCTGGGGATCGATGAGAAAAAATGATCTGTGCGCGGTCATCTGAGTCTTCTCATTGAGAACCCCATAGCTGCGCATGACCTTCCGGTCGGGAAAGTCACTGAGCAGCGGGTACGGCAGCTTCAGCGACTCGGCGAACACCTGCTGCGAGAAGCTCAGGTTGGCGCTGATGCCGAGGTTCTGGAGACCGAGGGCTTCGAACCGCTTGTAGTCGGCCTTCCTGGCCGACAGGTTCGCCGCTCAGACCGGAGCAAAGTCTGCGCCGTAGAACTCGCGGAGGACCCACTTCTTGCCCCGAAAGTCGCTCAGCGAGATGTCGCTAGCAGTGGTGCCCGCCAGCGTGAAGGTGGGCGCCGGCTCGCCCACCTCCACCGCCCTCGCCGGCCCTGGGCCGACGGCGACCAAGGTCATTCCCAGTACAGTTGCCAGCAGCACGACCCCAAACGTTCGGCTCACGAAGTTCACCATGTTTGTGTCCTCCCTCGCGAAAGCGTGGGTGCTCGTTCTTGGGCGGTGCGTCTTACTGCTTGCCAGCCATCTCGCGCGCAACCTTTAGCATGTCCTCGCTGGCGAAAACGGCGTTGTTCGCGATCAACCACTTCCCCCGGACGATCCCCTGCTGATCCACCAGGAAGAACGCCCGCCGTGCAGCCGTATTCGGTCGATGGTTGATCACCACGTCGCCGTCCTTCTTGGGGCCAATCTTGTGTGGCCAAAGGACGCCGTAATTCCGGATAACCTGCAGGTCCGGGAAGTCGCTGAGGAGCGGGTACGGAAGCTGAAGCGACTCCGCAAACGTCTGTTGTGCGAAGGTGTGGTCAGCGCTGATCCCGAGAACCTGCACGTTCAAGTCCTGGAACCTGCCGTGGTCGACCTTCCTGGCCGACAGGTTCTTGCCTCACGTAGGGGACTCGCCGACGTAGAACTCGATGAGAACCAGCTTTTTGCCCCGGAACTGGCTCAAGCTGATCTTCTCCCCCGTCGTGCCGGGGAGCGTAAAGTCCGGCGCCTTCTCCCCGACCTCCAGGGCTGTGGCCGCGCTAGCTCCAACGAGGACGCCGGCCAGCAACACGCCAAACAGCAACCAGCTTCTCGTGAGCTTCGGCAGTCCGCTCATTTGTCCATCTCCTTGCCTGCAAAGCAGAACACAGACTTCATGCTCGCGGGGTTCTCGTGCTGGCACTGCGGACACCTCAAAACCAGGCCTCCAACGAGCCGAGCCAGTGTGGGGTAAACCGTCGAGAGCATAGCGCGGGGAAGGGAGGCGAACAAGGACCGCCGTGAAGCACCGATCGATATGGCTCAGCGGCTCAGGCACGCTCCGCCGGCAAGTCGTTGACCCCGTCCCCCAGCTCCACGCGGCCGTGAGTGAACCGCGAGAAGCCGGACAGGTGGTCGATTCCCACCATCGCCACCGCGAGCCCAAGGACGATCATCATCATCGACTTGAGCACCGATCCCGTCCCCATGTAGGCGA
>WNFD01001156.1_pt1 | contig 26608 bp, 23 predicted proteins | sample 5400491 | NCBI WGS metagenome assembly WNFD01 (sample SAMN13153343, study PRJNA577476) | soil metagenome | isolation source: 120 cm saprolite under Douglas fir tree site 2 hole 2 replicate 2 | place: USA:California | collected 2015-04-18
TCAGGCCGGGCGGCAGGGCGACGTGGTCCAGCAGGGCGGAACCTTCGTGCTCGGGCCGGGCGACCGGGTGCGCTACGAGTGGCGCGACCGCTTCGCGGGCGACAACGCGAATCTCGACGCGGTGGTGGGGGCGATTCCGACGACGGCCGCGGTGAAGTGACGCCTCACCGGCCAGGTGCCAGCGCCTCTCGGTCAGAGAAGACACGGTTCGAAGGGAGGTGCCACAGCCTGTCGGTCACTCATGGAAGGGTCTCCTGGGAGGGCGGTAGGGAACCTCGCGCAAGAGCGGCTGGTGATACGGGTCCCGACGGCGAAGGGCATGAAACCGGATGGTCTCAGCGCTGAGGTCCACTTCGCACCGCACCAAGCGGTGCGGCCAGAGGGGATCGGCCTCGAAGGTGCGCCCGAGCAGGCTCACCCTGCCGGTCTCCGAGGTGCGACGGATGAAGATCACCACTCCGCGCGGCTGCGCTTGCAGATCCGGGAGCCAGAAAGCCGGGAACGGACGTCGCGGGGGAGCCGCCTCGCCGCGGGCGGCGGCGCGTTGGCGGTACGCGCGGAGATAGCGCCGGGAACGCTCGTGGAGGGCGGCGAGCGAATCATGGTGGAAGCGAGCCCAAACCTTGGCTTGCCAGCGGCCGTTGAAGTTTTCGATGGCGGCCTGGAACCCGCTTTCCCGAGGCGGCGCGAACACGGGCGTGACGTCGAGGCGCAAGCAGGTCCGCATCACGCGACTAATCGAATCTCGATGCTGATGCGCCCCCTGGAAGATCGTGTCGTTGTCGAACTGAGCGTAGGCCGGCCGCCCGAACTCTCGCCAGTGCGCCACGAGCGCCGCCACCGCGGTTTTCGCGGTCACCAGCGGCTGCGGCCAGGCGCCGGGCCAGCCGCCAAGCAGCGAAACGACATTGAGGACCTCGATGCGGAGCCCGCCCACGAGAAACAGGCCTTCAACAATGTCGAAGCTGTCGAGTTCGGCTCGACCCGCGGCCACCTCGGGCAGATACCAACCCGGCGGCGGGGGAGGGCGGCGGACCCGGCGCGCGGCATCCAGGGCACCTCGGCGCTCGAGGACGCGACCGATTGTCCTCACCGACGGCACCATGCCGTAGCCTCGAGCCACGAGCTCGCGGTGGATGGCGCGGGCTCCGTACTCACCCAGGTCGCTCGTCTCCTTCAGCTCCCGGCGCAGCCCGAGCACGAGGTCCTCTACCGCCGCGGCCGTGCGATGAATCCTCCCCGCAATCGGGGGATGATCGCGCCAATCGACCTCCTCAAGGGACCGCGCCCCGGCACGCTGGCACCACCACTGCACCGTGGATAGACTCACATGGTGTGCCCGGGCCACCGCTCGCATCGGTACGCCTGCGCGGACCTCGGCGACCATCGTGCGCCGCTTCTCTTCTCGACGCCCACCTCTTTTTACTCATCGCGTCCGCCTCTCACCGTTTTTCCCGACCATATCGTGACCGAGAGGCGCTGGCACCTCAGGTGACCGAGGGGCTATGGCACCTGGCCCCTACTTCTGAGGCATCACGCACACCCCGTCCCCGCTCGCGCATCTCTTGCGTGTCGGCGCCCGGACTATGGTTAGATGCTCCGATCATGAGTGGCGGCTCGGGTCGGTGGAGAGCGCTCGGGCTGCTGTCTCTGGCCGAGCTTCTCGCGCTGTCGCTGTGGTTCAGCGCGTCCGCGGTCCTCCCGGCCCTCTCGCGCGAGTGGGCCCTCGGCGACTCCGGCCGAGCGGGCCTCACGATCGCGGTGCAGGCCGGGTTCATCGTGGGCACGCTCGCCGCCGCGCTCACCAACCTCCCCGACGTCGTGCCCGCGCGGTCGCTCATGATGTGGGGCGCGCTGGTCGGAGCGGTGATCAACGCGGGGCTCGCGCTCGGCACCGACCACCTGGGCCCGGCGCTCGTCCTGCGCTTCCTCACCGGCGTCTGCCTGGCCGGCACGTATCCGCCCGCCATGAAGATCGCGGCCACCTGGTTCCGCGAGGGGCGCGGCCTCGCCATCGGCCTCCTGGTCGCCGCGCTCACGGTGGGCTCGGCCGCCCCGCACCTCATCCGCGGCCTCACCGACCTGCCGTGGCGCCACACCCTGCTCGCGGCCTCGGTCCTGGCCGCGGCCGGCGCCCTCACGGTCACCCTGATCACGGAGGGGCCCCATCGCTTCCCCCCGGCCCGCTTCGACCTGCGCATGGCCACCGCGGTGCTGCGGGAGCGTGGGCCCCGGCTGGCCTGCTTCGGCTACTTCGGCCACATGTGGGAGCTCTACGCGATGTGGACCTGGCTCGGCGCCTTCCTGGCCGCGAGCCTCGAGGCGCGCGGCGGCGGCAGCTTCGCGGGGCTCAACGCGAGCGCGGCGACCTTCGCGTGCGTGGGCCTGGCCGGCGGCCTGGGCGCCTACGGCGGCGGCGCCCTGGCCGACCGCTGGGGCCGCACCACGCTCACCATGGCGGCCATGGCGCTCTCCGGGCTCTGCGCGCTGCTGATCGGCTTCACCTTCGCCGGCCCGCCCCTGGCGACACTGCTGGTGGCCCTGGTGTGGGGGGTGACCGTCATCGCGGACTCGGCCCAGTTCTCGACCGCGGTGACCGAGCTGGCGCCGGCCGCCTACGTCGGCACCGCCCTCACCACCCAGACCTGCCTGGGCTTCGCGCTGACCATGGCCTCCATCTGGCTCATCCCGCCGGTGGTCGCGCTGGTCGGCTGGCGCTGGGCCTTCGGCATGCTCGCGATCGGCCCGGCGCTGGGGGTGGTGGCGATGGGCCGGCTGCGGGCGCTGCCCGAGGCCGCGGCCATGGCCGGTGGCCGCCGCTGATCGCGCGCATCTCGACCGGCCCGTGGGGCATCATACGGGGCGGGAGGCAACCCATGAAGACGCCGATGAAGCCCCTGCTGCTCGCCACGATGGCCCTCCTCGCGCTCGGCCCCGCGAGCCCAGTCAGCCCGGTCCGACCGGCCTCGGCCCTGAGCGCGGCGTCGAGCATCGATCCGCGGATCCGGCTCGACTGGGAGGTCGGAACCGGGCGGGCCGGGCGACCGGTCATCCAGGGTTACGTCTACAACGACTACGGGCGGCCGGCGTCCGACGTGCACCTGCTGGTGGAGACCCTGGATGCCTCCGGCGCGGTCATCGCCCGCGACATCGGGTTCGTGCGCGGAGTCGTCCAGCTCAACGATCGATCCTACTTCGAGGTTCCGTTGAAGGTGTCTGGCGTATCCTACCGTGTCTCTGTGACTTCCCTGGAATGGAAAGGTACCGGCGGTGGCATGTAGGCCGCGAGCGCCCCGCCCGGATCAGGTGACCTTGCTGTAGACCCCGGGCGGGATGATGCGGTAGACCGCGAGCGGCTGCGAGACGTTCTTGAAGGCGCGCTCGCCGAGCGACTCCAGGACGAACAGACTCGCGATCCGGTCGGCGGTCACCTGGCCTACGACGATGTCGCCGCCCTCGGCGGCCCCGGCGAAGCGGGCCGCGATGTTGGTGGTGGGACCGGTGGCGGTGAAGGTCCAGCGCTGCGACCCGGCCCCGCCCAGCTTGGTGGCGCCCACCAGGGCCTGCCCGGTGTTGATGCCCATGTGCAAGGCCACCGCCGGGAACACCCCCGCGTACTCCTCGTTGAGCGCGGCGGTCTTCTGGCGGATCGCGAAGGCGGCCCGGGTGGCGTTGAGGGCGTGGTCCTCGTCGCCGCCGCTCTCCCCCCGGCGCTTGCTCTGGAAGATCACCATCAGCCCGTCGCCCGCGGTCTCGTTCACGTCGCCGTGGTGGTGGCGGATGATCTCGAGGAAGCTCGAGAAGTAGGTCTGGACGAGCTGGTTGAGCCGCTTGGCGTCGACGGTCTCGCTGAGCCGCGTGTAGCCCGCGATGTCGAGGAACAGCACCGAGACCTCCTCGTTGCGCTTCTCGAGGCTGGTCGCGGTGGGATCGCGCTCGAGCAGCTCCTTGACCGCGTCCGGCACGAACTTGGACAGCTCCCCCTTCAGCTGCTCGAGCGCGTCGAGGCGCTGCCGGGAGGCCTGCAGGTTCTCGAGCGCGGTGGCCAGCTCGGTGTTGCGGGCGGCCAGGTCCCGCTGGGTGCGGGCCAGGTGCTCGGTCATGTCGTTCAGCGCGCCGCCCAGTTCGCCCACCTCGTCGCCCGCCCCGGCCCGGGCCCGCACCGCGAAGTCGCCTTCCCCGATGCGGCGGGCCACCACCGCGAGCGCGTGGATCGGCCGCACGACGACGTGGCGCAGCGCCACCGCCAGCACCACCGCCGCGACCAGGATCGTCATCAGGCCGATCATGATCTGGCGGTTGCGCTGCAGCCGTACCTCCGCCATGACCGGCTCCATCGAGGTGGCCACCTGGATGACCGCGCGCACCGTGTGATCCGTGCCGTGGCAGCCCTGACAGCGCTCCTGGTTGGGGATCGGCTGGTAGAGGGTGAAGGTCGTCGCGCCCTCCCGCGACTCGAGTGCCTCCTGGGTCTGCAGGGTCTCGAGCGCGCGGGTGAAGAGCGGCCCGGCCATGGTACGTCCCGGCTCCCGGCGCATCTTCTCGATGGAGGCCATGACCCCCTTGGGCAGCTCGGCCTCCTTCGAGACCTCGCGGAGGGTGGCCAGATCGGTGAAGGCCTCCACCCCGTTGCGCCGGTAGACCACGAGGCCGGTGACGAGCTTCGAATTGCGCAGGTCGTCGATGAGGCCGCGGGTGATGTCGGGCCGCTCGGAGAGCATCGCGGTCTCGATGCTCGCCACCAGGGTGCCGATCAGCTGCCGGGCCGCGATCTTGTTCTGCTCGACGAGGAGCGCGCTCTCCCGCTGGATGGTCAGGATGGTGGAGACCCCGAAGCCGATGACCAGCACCAGGACGATCACCACCGTGATCTTGGCGGTGAGGCGCGCGCGGAAGCCCCGAATGGTCATACCCGCGCGGCGCGGCCCGCCCAGAAGGGCTCGCGGAGCTGGCGCTTGAGCAGCTTGCCCGCCGCGTCGCGCGGGAAGACGTCGTGGAAGGAGATCTCGCGCGGCACCTTGTAGCCCGCCATGTGCTGGCGGCAGAAGGCGGTGATCTCCTCGCGGGTGAGCGTCTCCCCCGGCCGCACGTGCAGGGCCGCGTGCACCCGCTCGCCCCACTCGTCGTCGGGCACCCCGAACACCGCCGCGTCGAGCACCCGTGGGTGGCGGTGCAGCACGTCCTCGATCTCGGCGGGATAGATGTTCACCCCCGCCGAGATGATCATGTCGCGCTTGCGGTCGCAGATGTAGTAGAAGCCGTCGGCGTCCGCGTACGCCACGTCCCCGACGGTGTACCACTCCCCCCGCTGCATGCGCGCGGTCGCCTCCGGATCGCGGTAGTACTCGTCGAGCAGCCCGGGACCGCGCCGCACGTAGAGCTCGCCCGGCTCGCCCACCGGGACCGGGCGGCCGTCATCGTCGAGCAGGGCGATCTCCTTGCCCGGCGCGGCCCGGCCGCACGAGCCGGGCTTCCGGAGCACGTCCTCCGGGCGCAGGATCGTGTTCACCCCGAGCTCGCTCGAGCCGTAGAACTCGTAGAGGGCGGGCCCGAAGTACGCCACCACGGCCTCCTTGACGCTCATCGGGCAGGGCGCGGCGGCCATGATGATCGCGCGCATCGAGGACACGTCGTGGCGCGCGCGCACCGCGGGCGGCAGGTCCACGATGCGCTTGAGCAGGGTCGGGGCCATGAACGTGCTGCTGCAGCGGTGGCGCTCGATCTGGGCCAGCGCCTGCTCGGGGTCGAACTTCGGCATGATCACCACGGTGGCCCCGACCAGGTGGGCGTAGAGGGCGAGGCCGCCCGGCGCCGAGTGATACATCGGCCCGGCGACCAGGTGGACGTGGGCCGGATCGAGCAGGTCCATCGCGCGCAGCGTGTCCATCAGGTCTTGCGGGTTCGAGCCCCGGCGGAGGGCGCCCTTGGGCCGCCCGGTGGTGCCGCCGGTGTAGATCATCGACGCGCCGAACCCGCCGCCGCCCGGCAGCTCGACCGGATCGGGCCGGCCGCTCGCCAGCAGGTCGTCGAGATGCTCGGCCCACGGACGGCGCTCCGAGCCCAGGAGGACGAAGCGCCGCACCTTGGAGGCGGCGGGCCGGACCGCTTCCACCATGGGGAGGAAGCGATCGCTCACCAGCACCGCCACCGCGTCCGAGTGGTCGAGGATGTAGGCGACCTCCTCCGCGACGAGCCGGTGGTTCATGGGCGCGGGGATGAGGCCGGCGCTCCGCGCCGCCGCCCCGGCGAGATAGTGCTCGAGCGAGTTCTCGGCGTAGACGATGACGTGGCCGCCGGCCGGGAGCCCGAGCGCGAGGAGGCCGTGAGCCAGCCGGTTACGCCGACCAATGAACTCGGCCCAGCTCCAGACCCGCTCACCTTCGAGAAGGGCGGGCTGGTCGGGGTGCCGGGCCGCGTGCGCGGCGAGGACGTCCATCGCTCCCGCGTGTGTAGCACAGTTCGGGCGGGGGCGGCAACGGCTCGGCGTTTCACACACCCCGCGTCCCGGAGTTATGGCAGTCTGAGCCGATCAACGCACCCCCGAGGAGGAGAGACATGGCGACGGATCGATCGTACGTGGCGGAGAACCAGGCCCAGCTCGCGCGGCTGCAGGCCCTCGTGGACTCGCTGAGCGACGCGGAGCTGGCGCAGCCGATGCCGGCCGGCTGGACGGTGGCCGGCGTGCTGGCCCATCTGGCCTACTGGGACCAGCGGATCGTCGTGCTGATGGACCGGTGGGGCGCCGATGGCCGGGGCACCCCGCCGCCGCCCATTGACGAGGCCGCGGTCGAATGGGTCAACGACGCGGGCAAGCCGCTCTGCCTGGCCCTGGCGCCCCGGGCCGCGGCCCACCTCGCCGTCGAGGCCGCGACCGCCGCGGACCAGCGGGCGGCGGCCGCCTCGGACGCGCTGCTCGCCGCCAACGGGGCGGCCGGCTCCCCGCTCAGCATGCGGCGCGCCGAGCACCGGCGCGAGCACCTGGACGAGATCGAGCGGGTTCGCGCCCGGCGCTAGGCCGCGGGCCCGTCCACGGGCCTACCAGCCGGCGTAGATCCCCTCGCGGATCGTGGGATCGGGCCCGCGCGTCTGGTCCCACTGCTTCTGCATCAGCACCTGGTAGAGCCCGATGGAGCCGGTCGCGAAGGCCACCGACGAGCAGGTCAGGTAGAGGAGCCAGGTCCGGTAGACCTGCTCGCCCACGATCTCGCGCGCCTCGTCGGCACGGGCCTTCAGCCGCTCCGCCCAGTGCCGGCAGGTGCGCGCGTAGTGCAGGCGGAGGTTCTCGAGGTCCAGCAGCTCCCAGCCCGCGCGCTCCATCTCGGTGAGCGTCTCGGTCACCCCGGAGAGGTCGCCGTTGGGGAACACGTAGCGGTAGAGGAAGTCGGTCTGGCTGGTCTGCTGCCAGTGGAACTCGTGGTGGATGCCGTGGTTGAGGTAGAGCCCGCCGTCGGTCAGCATCTGCTTCACCCGGCCGAAGAAGGCCGGATAGTTGGGAATGCCCACGTGCTCGATGACGCCGATCGCGGCGATCTTGTCGTACCGCGCGTCGCCCGGGAGGTCGCGCACGTCGCGATACTCGACGAGGCAGCGCCCCTCGAGCCCCTCGCGCTTGATGCGCGCGGTCGCCCACTCCGCCTGCTGGCGCGACAGGGTGACCCCGTGCGCCTGCACCCCGTAGTGCTGGGCGGCCCAGATGCTGAAGCCGCCCCAGCCGCAGCCGATGTCGAGCACCCGCTCCCCGGCCTTCAGCCGGAGCTTGCGGCAGACCAGATCGAGCTTGTCGGCCTGCGCCTGCTCGAGCTTGCCGTCGGGGTCCCGGTAGTACGCGCAGGTGTAGACCATCAGGGGGTCCAGGAAGAGCGCGTAGAAGTCGTTGGAGACGTCGTAGTGGTGCGCGATGGCCTCGGCGTCGTACTGCTTCGACCGGGGACGTGCGGACCGAGTCATGGAGCCACCTCCCGCATACCGAAGATGGAGTTGAACACGATGCGACGTCGGGCTCTCGCGGAGCCCAGCACGATGCGGACCCCCAGGCGGGCCACCGCCTCGGGCAGGCTCGAGAGCCGGCGCTGCAGCCACCCGAGCTCTCCGGGGCCGTAGCGCTCGACGATCTGCCGGGCGTAGCCGTCGAGCGGCCGGCCCTGGCGGATGAGCGCCGCGACCGCCTCCGCGGCCAGCCGCCCGCTCTTGATCGCGGGGCCGATACCCTCCCCGGACAGGTCGCGGGCGAGCCCGGCCGCGTCGCCGATCAGGCAGAAGCGGGCGCCGTGGAGGCGGCGCGGCGCCTGCCGCCGGACCACGTAAGCGTGGCCCTTGAACGGGGCGAGGGGCAGGTCCTCGGGCAGCCGCCCGGAGGCGCGCAGGCTCGCCACCAGGGCGTCGCGCCGGCGGGGCAGGCTGCCGTCGTCGCCGTGGGTGCAGCCCACCCCCACGTTGAGGAAGTCGCGCTTCGGGAAGTACCAGCCGTACCCCCGCAGGTCGGGCTCCACGTAGAGCTCGGGGGCGCGCAGGAACGGCTCGAGGCGCTGCGCCCACTCGGGCGGCAGCCGCGTCTCGCTCTCCTGGGCCACCACCACTTCCTCGCGCTCCGACACCTGGCCGAGCGCGCGCGCCACCGGGCAGCGATGGCCGCCCGCCCCGATCACCACCGGCGCCTCGAAAGCCCCGCGGTCGGTCTCCACGCGGACCCGGTCGGCCTGCGCGGTGACGCCGGTGACGCGGATCCCCCAGCGCACGTCCGCCCCCGCCGCCGCGGCCCGCTCGAGCAGGTAGTGGTCGAACTCGCGGCGGATGATGCCGTAGCTGGTGGGACGGCGCCAGTCGGTCTGGTGGCGGGCCCCCTCGAACTCGAGCACGCACTGGTCGAAGGGCTGGATCGTGAGGGGATACTTGTCGGGATCGACCTCGAGATCGACGAGCGCTTCGGGCGTCACCCACCCCGCGCAGATCTTCACGCGCGGGAACACCGCCGCGTCGAGCACCAGCGGACGCAGCCCGGCCAGGGCCAGACGCCAGGCCGCGGTGCTGCCCCCCGGGCCGCCGCCGACCACGATCGCGTCGTGGTCCATCACCGCCTCCACAGGGACAGGAAGATCTTGAGCTTCCGGATCGGCGTCACCTTCACCGTCTCCACCACGTTCGCCACGTCCATGGCCTGGAAGAGGTCGCCCTCGAAATCGAGCCGGCTGTGCACGTACGCTTCGGCGAAATTGTACGGCGAGGGATCGCGGATGAGATCGAGAAAGATCTGCGGGCTCTTGATGACCGCGGTGCACACCGGGGCCCCCGGCCCCACCCGGACCTCCTGCCCGTCCCAGAGGCGGAACGCGAAGGACGCGGACAGGCCGCCGAAGATGTCGCGCAGGATGGCCGCCGCGCGGCCGGGGGTCGGGGTCGGGGCGAGGAAAGCGAACATCAGCCGCGGATCGTCTTCATGACGTCGGGGTTCTCGAAGGCCCGGCCGGGCTCGCCCTCGAAGATGATCTCGCCGCGGTCGATCGCGAACAGGCGATCCGCGACCCGGGACGCGGTCATGAGATTTGACTCCGCGATCAGCAGCGAAATGCCCATGCCCTTGATCTGCTTCACCGCCTCGATGAAGCGGCTCACCACCACCGGGGCCAGCCCCTCGAAGGGCTCGTCCAGCAATAGGATCGTCGGCGACAGCGTCATGGCCCGCCCGATCGCCACCATCTTCTTCTGACCTCCCGAGAGGAAGAGCCCGCGCCGACCGGTGAAGGTGCGGATCTCCGGGAACAGCCCGAGCACCCGCTCGTCGATCCCGTTGTCGGCCGACACCGGCCCGGCCCCCCTCCCCGCGCTCCGGGCCAGCGACTGGCTGATGAGGAAGTTCTCGGCCACCGTCAGGTCCGGGAAGATGCCCGCGTCCTCCGGAGAATAGCCGATCCCGGCCAGGGCTCGCTTGTGGGTCGGGAGCCGGGTGATGTCCCGCCCCGCGAAGGCGATGCGGCCGCTCTTGACCGGCAGGAGACCCATGATGCTGTCGATGGTGGTGGTCTTGCCCGCCCCGTTGCGGCCGACCAGGCACACCGACTCCCGGTCTCCCACCGTGAGCGACAGGTTGTGGAGCACGTGGGCCGGACCGCGATAGGTGTTCAGGCGCTCGACGTCCAGCATCGGTCAGCCCGTCTGGGTGCCGAGCATGTTGGCGGTGACCTGCTCGTTGCTCCGGATCTGCTCCGGGGTGCCGTCGGCCAGGATCGTGCCCTGGTGCATGGCCACGATCCGGGGGCAGTAGGTGAACACCACGTCCATGTCGTGCTCGACGATCACCGCGGTGATGCCGCCCGAGCGCACCACCTGGGTGATGATGTCCATGATCGGCGCCTTCTCGCGCGTGCTCACCCCGCTGGTGGGCTCGTCGAGAAAGAGCAGCTTGGGGCGTAGCGCGTAGGCCACCGCCACGTCCAGGAGCTTGCGCTCGCCCTGGGACAGCCCACCCGCCGGCTCGCCGGCGCGGGTGTCCAGCCCGAACTGCTTCAGCACCACCGCCCCCTCGTCGCGCACCGCGGTGTCGGCGTCGGCGAGCGAGAACAGGCGCCGGGTGCGCCCCTCGCGGGAGAAGATCGCGAGGGTCACGTTGTCCTGGACCGAGAGCTGGTCGAAGAGGTTCACGAGCTGGAAGCTGCGCGCGATGCCGAGCCCGATCTTGTGATGGATCGAGGCCCGCGTGATGTCGGTCCCCTGGAAGTCGACCCGGCCCGAGTCGGGCGCGATCAGCCCGCTGACCAGGTTGATGAGCGTGGTCTTCCCCGCGCCGTTGGAGCCGATGAGGGCGAGCACCTCGCCCGCCGCCACCGTGAAGTCCACGTGGTCCACCGCGCGGGTGGTCCCGAAGGACTTGGTGAGCTGGGTGGTCTTGAGGAGATCCACGATCAGACCGCCCGCACCGGCCGCGGGAGAAGGCGCCGGACCGTGCCCACGATGCCCGCGGGCAGGGCCAGCACCAGCACCACCAGCACGATGCCCAGGACCATCTGCCAGTACACGGTGTGACCGACCGCGTAGGTCTCGAGGTAGTTGAAGATGATCGCGCCGACGATGGGGCCGAAGAAGGTCTGGAAGCCGCCCAGCACCGTGAAGAAGACCATCTTGCCCGAGAAGGTCCAGTGGAGGATGTCGGGAGTGGTGAGGCCGTTGAGCGGCACCCAGAGCGCCCCGGCCAGCCCGGTGAACATGCCCGAGATCAGGAAGGCCACCCAGCGATAGTGCCAGACCTGCACCCCGACGAACTCGGCCCGCGTCTCGTTGTCCCGGATGGCCTGGAGCGCCCGGCCAAACGGGGAGTGCACGATCACCCACATGATCGCCACCGCGACCACGAAGATCGCGAGCACATAGAAGTAGTACCGGTGGGAGAGGAACTCGAACTTGTCGTTCCCCGCCCGCACGAGCCCGCCCAGCAGGGTGGGCGTCGGCACCCGGAGCCCGTCGCTGCCGCCGGTGACCCAGAAGAACTTGAACGCGAGGCTCCAGAGGACCTGCGACAGCGCCATCGTGAGGATGCCGAAGAAGATCTTGGTGTAGCGCACGCAGAGCAGCCCGAAGATCGCCGCCACCGCGCCGGAGGCCAGGATGCCGCCCAGAAGAAAGGCCTCCATGGACTCGAGCTTCAGGTACTTGACGATGAAGGCCACCGCGTAGGCCCCCACGCCGAAGTAGGCGGAGTGGCCGAACGACAGGAGGCCGGTGTAGCCCAGCAGGAGGTTGAAGCCGAGCGCGGCGATGGCGAGCACGAGCCCGTAGGAGAGCAGCACCGTCTGGTAGGGCGGCACCACGAACGGCAGCACGATCAGCGCGGCCACGACCGGCACCGACCAGGCGAGCACCCGGCGCGGCGGCGCGGCCGGGCTCACGCGCGCCCCAGGATCCCGGCCGGCCGGATGAGGAGGACGACCGCCGCCATCAGGTAGAGCACGGCCAGCTCGATCTCGGGAAAGAACGTGATCCCCGCCTCGCGCACGAGCCCGACCATGACGGCCCCGATCAGCGCGCCCTCGAGGCTGCCGAGTCCCCCGATGACCACCACCACGAAGGCCAGGATCAGCGCGTCGACTCCCATGCCCAGCACCGCGCCCTGCTGGGGCACGATCACCGAGCCGCCCAGGCCCGCCATGAAGCAGCCGAGGGTGAAGGCCTGCACGTAGACCCGGTTGACGTTCACCCCGAGGGCGGAGGCCATCCGCATGTTCTGCGACGTGGCCCGCAGCACCACCCCGAAGTGGGTGCGGTACACGAAGGCCCACAGCCCCGCCGCCGCGACGGCCCCGATGACGACCACCGCCAGGTTGTAGGTCGGGTAGATCGACTCGCCGATGGTGAGGCTGCCGAGTGCCTCGTAGAGCGCGCTGGCCTGGAGCGGGTACGGTCCCCACAGCAGGCGCATGACGTCCTCCAGGATCAGGAGGAGGCCGAAGGTGATGAGCAGCTGGTACTCCTCCGCCCGGCGGTAGAGGGGGCGGAGCAGCGTCGGCTCCAGCACCGCGCCCAGCAGCGCGGCGGCCACCGCGCCCACCGGCAGCAGCGCGTACATCCAGAGGCTCGCCTCGGTGGCGGTGCCGAGCGCGCGACCCACCGCCCACGCGGTCACGTAGGCGCCGAACGCGTAGAGGTTGCCGTGCGCCAGGTTCACGATGCGCATGACCCCGTAGATCAGGCTCAACCCGCCCGCGATCAGGAACATCACCGACGCGTAGAGGAGCGCGTTGAGGAGATGAACTACGAGAGTCGCAAGATCCATGGGCGGATAAGATGCCTCAACTCAGGGGGAGCCTTCAACCCGGAACTGCGCGGTCGCGACCTCCGGGGCCATGTAGTTGTCGCCCAGGACGAGCGCCACCAGGGCGGTGTACGCCCCCGGCCGGAGCCGCCCCTTCAGGTCGACCACCACCCGGTGGGCCTGCACGTCGCGGGAGATACCGGCGGCGGCGACGCGGCCGTCGGCGGCCACGATCACGAAGCGACAGGCCGGCACGTCGACCTTGTCCTCGTCGGCTCCCGACCCGAGCGGCTCCCGCACGAGCCGGTACTGCCGGAGGAACTTCTCGAGCCGCTCGATCTCGGGGAAGATCTCGAGCCGGTCGCCGCGCGTGGCGATGCGCGCGACGTAGGCGCGCCGGGGGACCGCGAAGCGGTCGTAGGTGCCGACCCCGAGCGGGTTGGTCATGTCGCGGAAGACCTGGAGCACCACCGCGGCGTCGCTCCACTTCTCGAGCTGGTAGGCCCCGCTCGTCACCAGGTAGTGCCCGCGCCGCTGGGCGAACTGCCGGAGCGCGGCCCACCGCGTCTGCGCCTCGTCGGCGGCCACCAGGCGGCGCAGCGCTTCCGGCACGTGGTTCTCACGCCCGAGGCCGTCCAGGATGGAGCCGAGCGCCTCCCGCGTCTTCGCGTCGCGCGCGAGGTCCAGCCAGCGCACCCCGCGCCGACGGGCCTCGCCCGCGGAGAAGGCGCCCACCCCGCGCTTGACCGCCTCCTCCATCAGCACCGTCACGTGCCACGGCACCGAGCTCCACGGCGGAGCCAGCGCGGCCAGCACCTCGGGATCGGGGGAGGCCGCGTTCAGGTAGACCTCGACCACCGGCACCACGTAGGTGAAGGTGATGTCGGCATAGCGCCGCACCTCGCTGTCGACCTTCACCACTCGGAAGCCGGCGAGCGCCTGGCGCGCGGTCTGGGTGGCCGCGTCGACGGCCGGGTCGTACTCTACGCCGGGCTGGGCGCGACGCGTGCCCCAGCGCGCCGCGAAGACGTACGGGTAGACCCCGTCCGCGGGGCTCACCCGCGTGTTGTCGTGCGCGGCCGAGCCCCAGAGCCGGTAGACCACCTTGGCCTTCGCGGTCTTGCCTCGGCCCACTTCGCGGAGGAGACCGGTGCCGGGCTCCGGGAGCAGCGCGTCCTCGGGGATCTCCACGCCCGCGGCGCCGCCCACCACCACCGAGGCCGGCACCGCGCGATGCGGGACCGGGCCCGCGCCGTAGGGCCCGGGCAGGAACGCGGGGTCGCCGAGCGCGGCCCAGAGCAGGCGCCCGGCCGGATCGGTGAAGCCCGCGACCGGGTTCCACGCGGCGGTGGGCCGGGTGGCCACGCCCACCCGCATCCAGCCGTTCCACGGGAAGTCCTTGAGCTTGGCGGTGCGCACGAAGATGTCGGAGTCGAAGCCGGCCTGCGAGTCCCACGCGATGTTCTCGATGCCCTGGGAGAACTCGGCGTTGAAGGGCTCGCGCCGCACCGAGTAGCCGAGGACCACCCGCTCGCATCCCGCGCCCAGGCGACCGACCAGCCGCCGTGCGAGGTCGGCCCGCTCCGCGGGACCCTCGTAGGCGCCGGTGACGAGCCGCTGGAAGAGCTGATCGGCCGCCTGGCGGGCCGCCGGATCCGTCATCATGGAGGCCTGGAGCAGGTAGGCGTGGAACCACCCCTCCTTGAGCCATGGCGGGCTGAACGAGCCGCCCGCGGCGACCAGGTACGGGGCGAGCAGGCCCTGGAGGTCGATCTCCTCGACGACCATCGCGTCGCCCTTGCCCGCCGGCCCGCCCTTCGACGCGGGAAGGAGGCGCTCGACGAGGGGACCGCGGGCGACCGGACGTGGAGGGCCCGCAGCCGCGCCCTCCACCGCCCGGCGCGAGGCCTCCACCAGGTCGAAGTGCTCGAGGTAATCGCCGTGGTACGGGGTGACCGGATACGGATGTGCGACGAACCCCGCGACGCGGGCCGCGCCGACCGCCCGCGCGACGGCGAGCGCGCCCGCGCAGCGCGCCGCGGTGCGGTCCGCGCCCGCCGTCGCGGCCCCGGGCGTCGCGACGACGTAGCCCGCGAGCGACTCCACCGCGCTCACGTTGGCCGGAAGCCGGCCTCCCCCGAAGGGATCGGCCCCCACGTACGCGTGGAGCGTGCTGTGACGGAGGAGGGGCACCGCCGCGGCCGGGGTCAGGGTCTCGAGCCGGATCTCCTGCGGATAGTAGCCGGGGTAGAACGGCAGCTCGTGGCCGGCGCGGGCCGGAGCGGCGGGGATCGCGAGGGCGATGAGGACCGAGGCGAGAGTCGCGAAGGATCGCACCGGAGCCCCCGACCCTCTCCCCCGCGCGGGGGAGAGGGCCTCTTCGATCTCCCTCTTCCCGCGGGGGAGAGGGCCGGGGTGAGGAGGTGGGCTGACTGCCCGCCTCAGGCCTTCATCTGCGGCCAGGTCTTGTCGATCCAGGTGTACGTCGAGGTCGGCTCCCCCTTCGGCCAGCCGGGAGGCGCCGTGATGTTGCGGATCGGGATCGTGATGATGCGGGTCGGGTCCAGGATCTGGAACGGATAGTCGGGCGAGTTGATGCTGAACCCGGTCATCGCGTCCTTGTAGCCCTGGTGGGTGTCCGGGCGGATGTAGACGTAGCCGGCGGGGCCGGGATGCATCAGGCCCTCGAGCTGGCTGATGATCGCGTCGTCTTCCGGCCAGCCGCCCGCCAGGCGGTTGGCCTTCTCGACCGCGGTCTTCAGCATGTAGAGGGTGGAGTAGGCGCCCTCGGACTGGAAGTTCGGGTACTCCTTCCACCGGTCGTAGTACTTCTTCACGAACTCGGTGTTCAGCGGCCAGCGGTTGTTCGGCGGGTAGTTGAAGTAGTAGTTGGAGTGCACGCCGGCGATCGCGCCTTCCGGATGATCCTTGCCGATGGCGTGCGGGGCCACCCCGAAGGCGATCGTGGACGCGAACTTCATCTTCTTGAACATGTCGTAGCGCAGCGCCTGCTTGTAGAGCGCCACGTAGTCGCCGCCCCACACCGACGACACCAGCAGATCCGGCTTGGACGAGATGGCCTTCGTGATGTGCGAGGTGAAGTCGGTGGTCCCGAGCTTCGGCCAGCCCTCCGAGACGGTCTGGGCGCCCGGCACCATCTTCTTCATCACGATGTTGAAGTGGTCGAAGGCGTTGCGCCCGTACGAGTAGTCGGGATGGATGTGGGCGATCCGCTTGATCTGCTTGCCCCACGTCATCACGGCGGCCAGCCCGCAGGTGACCCCGTCCGCCGACTGGATGTTCGTGATGCGGAAGATGTAGTGGGGATTCGGCACCGCCTTGTCGAACAGGAAGTCGGTGCAGCCGTCCACGAAGATCGTGAGGAGCTTCAGCTCCTCGGCCACCGGACCGAGCGCGGGGGTGTTGCCGCTCGAGATGACGCCGGTGAAGAGGTCGACCTTCTCGGAGAGCTTGAGCCGCCGCATCTCCTTCACGTTGGCGTCGGTGCCCGCGTTCTCGTCGGCCTTGAGGGTCTCGATCTTGCGCTTGCCGAGCAGGCCGCCCTGGGCGTTGATCTCCTCGGCGGCCAGCGTGTGCCCCTTGAACGACGGCTCGCCCAGGACCGCCGCGGGTCCGGTGAAGAACGTCATGTGGGCGATCTTGTACGGCGTGTCCGGCACGGTGCCCTTGGGCTGTCCGTACGCCGGGCTGACCAGGGGCACGACGGCCAGGGGCACTCCGGCGGCGGCGGCCGCGCCGGCGGCGGCGGTGCCGACCGTCACGCCCAGACGGGCCAGGAAGTCGCGGCGGGAGACTTCTTGAGTCATGTGTGGGCCCTCCTCGTTGGGGGTCTGCTCGAACCACGCTGCAGCGCGGGGGTCATGCAGCGCCATACTGCCCCACCAACCCGCGCGAGCGCAAGAAGTTCCCCGGACTTCCGTGCTGCCTCTATAATCGGCTCCGGGGGACCATGCACGGGCTCAGGCGCGTCCTCGCGGGTCTCGGCCGGGCGCTCCACGCGCGGCGCAGCACCTTCGTGGGCGTGGCCACCACCGTGTTCGCCCTCGACATCCTCGTTCCCCCGCTGGTCCTCTCGCTCGCCCGCGCGCGGGTCGACTACTTCACCTTCAATCCGTGGCTGCCGAGCCTGCCCGGCTACCTGCGGGCCGGCCCCGGATCGCTGGGGGAGCGGCTCGATCGGGCCTTCAACCTGGCGCTCTTCTGGTTCTCGGCGGATGGGGTCTTCGGCGTCGACTGGGGCTTCGCGGTGACCGCGGCCGACCTGGCCCGGTTCGGGGTGATGGCGATCCTGGTCGGCGCCTACTTCGCGCTGTGGCGCGACCGGCGCGATCGGGCCGGGAGCGCCGGCCGGGGGCTCCAGGTGGCCCGGCAGGGCGGCCTGCTGGGCGCGGCCGGCAGCGTGCTCGGCCTCGCCAGCGGAGGCTGCACCGTGATGGGGTGCGGGGCGCCGATGATCCCGGTGGTAGGCCTCGCCTTCGTCGGCCTCACGAGCACCACGCTGGCCTGGCTCGCCCACGCCTCGACCATCGCCACCGCCGCGGTGATCGCGGGGATGACGCTCGGGATCCTCTACCTGGCCTGGCGGGCCGGGGCTAGCGCCCCTTGAACTGGGGCTCCCGCTTCTCGACGAAGGCGCGCGCGGCCTCGCGGTGGTCCTCGGTCATCCCGGTCCGCGTGTGGTGCCACGCTTCCAGATCGAGCATCTCCTCGAGCGAGGCGCTCTCCGCCGCGTTCATGTTCCGCTTCATGTAGCGGAGGGCGACACGCGGCCCACGCGCCAGGCGGGACGCCAGAGCCATCGTCTCCTCCTCGAGCCGCGCGTCGGGGACGACGCGGTTGAGGAGCCCCAGGGCGAGGGCCTGCTGGGCGTCCAGCAGGTCGGCGGTGAAGTAGAGCTCGCGGGCCTTGGCCGTCCCCACCAGCTGGGTCAGGTAGTAGCTGCCGCCGAAGTCGCCGGAGTAGCCGACGCGGGCGAAGGCGGTGCCGAGCCGCGCGGTGTCGGAGGCGACGCGCATGTCGCAGGCCATCGCGAGGGAGAGCCCGGCCCCCGCCGCCGGCCCGCGCACCATCGCGATCGTGGGCTTGGGCATCTCGTGCAGCCAGCGCGACGTCTCCATGCGCGCGCGCAGGGCCTGGGCCTTCTCCTCCATGGTCTGGCCGCCCAGCTCGTTGCCCTCGGCCATCGCCTTCACGTCCCCGCCCGCGCAGAAGCCGCGGCCGGCCCCGGTGAGGACGACGACGCCGACCGCGGGGTCCTCGGCGAGGCGCGGCAGGGCTTCCAGCAGGGCGTCGAGCATCGGGCGCGACATGGCGTTGAGCCGGTCGGGCCGGTTGAGGGTCAGCACGGCCACGCCGTCCTTCACGGTCTCGAGCAAGTCGGTGGTCATCGGGGCCCCTCCTTCCGGAGCAGCGGCGATTGTACCCCTTCGACGGGGCGGACCGGCTCCCGATCGGGGAGGCGCGGGCAAACGCTCGCCTTCCTCCTGGTCACGCTCGTGGCGGCCTCCACCGCGGGGGCGGCGGAGCGGGCCCTCACGCCCCACACCCTCGAGGTCGACGGGATCGCCCGCAGCTATCACCTGCACGTGCCACCGGCCCTCGGCCCGGCCCCCGCCCCGCTCGTCCTCGTCTTCCACGGGGGCGGCGGCACCGGCCCCGGCACCGAGCGGCTCACGCGCTTCACGGCCCTGGCCGACCGCGAGGGATTCCTGGTGGCGTTCCCGGAAGGCATCGAGAAGAACTGGAACGACGGCCGCGAGTTCACGAGCTCGCGCGCGCACCGCGACCACGTCGACGACGTGGCCTTCGTCACCGCCCTGATCGACGCGATCGGCCGCGCGCACGCGGTGGATCCCCGGCGGGTGTACGCCACCGGCATCTCCAACGGCGGCATCTTCTCGCACTACCTGGCCGCGCACCTGTCGGCGCGCATCGCGGCCATCGCCCCCGTGGTCGGCGGGATCGCCGACCCACCCGAGGCGTGGCTCCGACCGGAGCAGCCGGTCTCGGTGCTGATGCTCCAGGGCACGCGCGACCCGCTGGTGCCCTATCACGGCGGAGCGGTCGCCTTCGGGCGCGGCAAGATCATCGATACCGAGGAGGCCGCCCGCCGCTGGGCCGCGCTGAACGGTGGGCGCGAGCCGGTGCGGGAGCCCCTGCCCGCCAGCGGCAAGGACCGCTGCGGCGGCCTCCGGACGGTCTACCCGGGCGGACGCGACGGCAGCGAGGTGACGCTGGTGCGCCTCGACGGCGGCGGGCACACCTGGCCGGGTGGCGCCCAGTACCTGCCGGAGCTGCTGATCGGGCGCGTGTGCCGGGACTTCGACGCGACCGCGCTGATCTGGGACTTCTTCAAGGCCCATCCCAAAGGCGGCGGGCCGTGAGCGCGCGCGGCTAGGTCCGCGCCGCCGGCGCGGGCTCGCCCTCCCGCGCCGCCTCGCCGCGCGAGAACGGGCGCGGCCGGAACGCGGAGGCCGGCAGCCCCAGCTCGAGGATCCCGCGCTCGAGCCATGCGTGCCGGTCGCCCATCACCGCCGCGGCGACGCGACCCTTGAGGGCGTCGTCGTTGCGCCACAGGTCGGCGAAGAGCCGCCGGACCTTGCGGCGCGCGTTCCGGCAGAAGAGATCGGCCAGCTCGCGGGCCCGCTCCGCCTCCGGGTAGCGCCCGTCGGCGAGGCGCGCGGCGTGGGTGGCCGCGGCCGCCATCGCGAATAGCTCCATCGCGATGTCGACGGTCCGAAAGAGAAACGCTTGCCGGCGCTCCATCCCACCCCGGAAGACCAGCATGCCGTGAAAGGTCGCCCGCGCGAGCCGGCGGGCGCTCCGCTCCACGAAGCGGAGGTGCGGGGCGAGGGGCCCGAGCTCGCCGAAGCGCGCCGGCGCGGCGAGCCCGCGGAGCCAGAGCAGCGGGTACCAGCGCGCGTAGAAGGCGGCCACCCGCGGCAGGGCCGCGCGCTTCTCGGCCGCGCTCCGCCGCGGGTCGATGAGGGCGCCCGCGACCTCGAGGTGCTTGTCGACCGCCTCGCGGGCCATGAACAGATGCATGATCTCGCTGGAACCCTCGAAGATCAGGTTGATGCGCAGGTCGCGTAGCATGCGCTCGACCCCGATCGCGGCCTCCCCGCGCCCGGCCAGCGAGGCCTCCGTCTCGTAGCCGCGGCCGCCCCGGATCTGCAGGGTCTGGTCGGCCAGCTCCCACGCCCGCACCGTGTTCCACTCCTTGGCCGCGGCCGCCTCGAGGCGGATGTCGTAGCCGCCCCGGTCGGCCATCTCGGCGGCGAGGATGGCCACCGAGTTCATCGCGAAGGTGGTTGCCGCCATGTCCGCGATGCGGTGGCCGATCGCCTCGTGCTTCCAGATCGGCGCGCCCCACTGCACGCGGGCCGCGGCCCAGCCCCGGCAGATCTCGAGGCAGCGCTTGGCCGCGCCCGCGCAGACCGCGGGCAGGGTGAGGCGCCCGGTGTTGAGGGTGGCGAGCGCGATCTTGAGCCCCTGCCCCTCGCGGCCGATCAGGTTCTCGCGCGGCACCCGCACGTTGCGGAAGCTGATGACCCCGTTGGCGAGCGCGCGCAGACCCATGAAGCGGCAGCGGTACTCAACCGCGACGCCTTCCCATCCGGTCTCCACCACGAACGCACTGATGCGATGCGTCTGGGGATCCCGCGCCATCACCACCAGCAGTTCGGCGAGCGTCCCGTTGGTGCACCAGAGCTTCTCGCCGTTGAGCACGAAATGGTCGTCGCGTCGTTCGGCGGTGGTGGCGAGGCTCGCCGGGTCCGAGCCGACCCCGGACTCGGTCAGGGCGAAGGCGGAGATCGCGCCCGCCGCGCACCGGGGCAGGTACTTGGCCTTCTGCTCGACGGTCCCGAACAGCTTGAGCGGCTGCGGCACCCCGATGGACTGGTGCGCGGACAGCACCGCGGTGAGGTTGCCGTCGTAGCTGCCCACCAGCTCCATGGCCCGGCAGTACTCGGATACCGTGAAGCCGAGGCCGCCGTGGTCGCGCGGGATCTTCATGCCGAAGGCGCCCAGCCTCCGCAGCCCGGCCAGGACGTCCGGCGGATACTCGCCGCTCTGGTCGATCGCCGCCGGGTCGACGTGATCGCGCAGGAACGCGCGCAGGTCGTCGATGAAGCGCGTGAACTCCGGGCGCTCCTTGGCCCGGAGCGGAAACGGGTGGATCAGGTCGAGGGACAGCTGGCCCAGGAAGAGGTCGCGCAGGAAGCCACGCCCCTCCCAGATCTCCGGGCGGGCCTGCTCGGCCACCCGCCGGGATTCCTGCTCGCTCGTCGCTCGCGTGTCCGGTGTCGGCATGGGGTCCTCCCGTCGCCTTCGATTCTAGCGGATTCGAGGGGGCGGCGGTATGCTCGGCTCGCCGCGCGAATCCCCACGTCGACAGGAGGAGACGTCATCGCCACCGACCCGATCGAGCACCGAGTGCGCGAGGTCCTGGACGGTTTCGCGCTGTCCCACGAGATGGTCGAGATCGACCCGCAGTATGCCGACACCGCCGCCTTCTGCGCCCAGTACGGCTATCCCATGGAGCAGTCGGCCAACACCATCATCGTGGGCTCCAAGAAGGAGCCGAAGCGCTATTGCGCCTGCGTGGTGCGGGCCACGCGCCGTCTCGACGTCAACCACACCGTCCGCAAGCTCCTCGGCGTCTCCCGCCTCTCCTTCGCCGATCCGGAGGAGACGCGCGCGCTGACCGGCATGATGCTGGGCGGCGTCACCGTGTTCGCCCTGCCTCCCGACCTGCCGATCTACGTGGACGAGGGGCTGATGGCCATGCCCTGGATCATCCTGGGCGGGGGCAGCCGCTCGCTCAAGGTGAGGATCGCGCCCGACGTCTTCCGGGTCCTGCCCGGCGCGACGGTGATCCCGGGCCTCGTCACCGCGGCCGCCGCGGAATGACCCCCGACACGGAGGGCCCGCGGGACGCCACGCCGGCCACCCGCGCGCACCAGCGGGCGGTGCTCGACGCGCTGCCCTTCGGCGACACCCAGGACTTCGAGGACGCCGGCCGCGGCTTCGTGGCCACCCTGCCCGAGGTCCTAGTGCGCAACGCCCAGGGCCGGGTGGTGTGGAGCCTGCGCGACTATGCGTTCCTCGACGGAGCCGACGCTCCACCCACCGTGAACCCGAGCCTCTGGCGGCAGGCGCGGCTCAACATGCGCCACGGGCTCTTCCAGGTCACCGACCGCATCTACCAGGTCCGCGGGTTCGACATCTCGAACATGACGATCCTCGAGGGCGAGCGCGGCCTCGTCGTCATCGATCCGCTGATCTCGACCGAGGTGGCGCGCGCCGCCCTCGCGCTCTACCGCGAGCACCGCGGCGACCGCCCGGTGAGCGCGGTCATCTACACCCACAGCCACACCGACCACTACGGCGGGGTGCGCGGCGTCGTGGACGAGGCGCGGGTGACCGCGGGAGAGGTCGAGATCATCGCCCCGCACCGCTTCATGGAGGAGGTCGTGTCGGAGGCGGTGCTGGTCGGGACCGCGATGGTCCGCCGCGGCCAGTTCCAGTTCGGCGCCACCCTGCCCAGGGGCCCGCGCGGCCAGGTGGACGCGGGGCTCGGCAAGGGGACCTCGCGCGGAACCGTCACCCTGATCCCGCCGACCCGCGTGGTGACCGACCCGATCGAGGTCCACCGGATCGACGGGATCGAGATCGTCTTCCAGCTGGCTCCCGAGACCGAGGCCCCCGCCGAGATGCACATGTTCTACCCGGCGCTGCGGGCGCTCAACCTGGCCGAGAACGCGACCCACCACCTCCACAACATCTATCCGCTCCGCGGCGCGCAGGCGCGCGACGCCAACGCGTGGGCCAAGTACCTCGACGAGGCGCGGGACCGGTTCGGGCGCGGCGCCGACGTCGTCTTCGCCCAGCACCACTGGCCGGTGTGGGGCACCGCGCGGATCCTCGAGTACCTGGGCGGGCAGCGCGACCTCTACAAGTACCTCCACGACCAGACCCTGCGTCTCATGAACCACGGCTTCAAGGCGGCCGAGATCGCGGAGCGCCTGGCCTTGCCCCGGAGCCTGCAGTCGACCTGGCACGTGCGCGGCTACTACGGCACGCTCTCCCACAACGCCAGGAGCGTCTACCAGCGCTATCTCGGCTGGTACGACGCCAACCCCGCGAACCTCGACCCGCTGCCTCCGGTCGAGCGCGGGCGGAAGTACGTCGAGTACATGGGCGGGCCCGCCGCGGTGCTGGCGCGGGCCCGCGAGGACTTCGCCCGCGGGGAGTATCGCTTCGTGGCCGAGGCGACGAGCCACGTGGTGTTCGCCGACCCCGCGAACGTGGAGGCGCGGCGCCTCGGCGCGGCCGCGCTCGAGCAGCTCGGCTACGCGGCGGAGTCGGCGACCTGGCGGAACGCCTACCTCCTGGGCGCCCTCGAGCTGCGGCAGGGCCGACCCGACACCGCGGCGCGGGCCCCGGTGAGCCCCGACCTCGTCCGGGCCATGAGCCTCGATCTCTTCTTCGACTACCTCGCGGTGCGCCTGAACGGCGAGAAGGCGGAGGGCCATCGCTTCGTCCTGAACTGGATCTTCCCGGACCGCGACGATCCGGCGGGGGGCCGCCGCTACGTGCTCACCCTGCAGAACTGCGCCCTGACCTACCTGGCCGAGCGCCAGAGCGAACGGCCCGACGCGACGGTGACGCTCGGGCGCCCGGTGCTGGACCGGCTCGTGCTGCGCGAGCTCACCATCGGCGACGCGATCGATCAGGGCCTGGTGGCCATCGCGGGTGATCGGGCGCCGGTCGCCCTGCTCTTCGCCCTCCTCGACGACTTCGCCCTGATGTTCGACGTGATCGAGCCGCGGCGCTGAGGCGACGAGAACCCTACTCGCGGAGGGCGCCCGCGAGCAGCCCGCGCACGAGATACCGCTGGAAGGCGATCACGATCAGGATGGGCGGCAGGCTCGCCAGCAGCGAGGCCGCCGCGATGTCGCCCCACGGCACCTCGAAGACGCCGGGGAAGAGCGCGAGGGCCACCGGCACCGTGCGGCTCGCCTCGGTGGCGGTGAAGCTGTAGGCGAAGAGGAACTCGTTCCAAGAGAAGAGGAAGGCCAGCAGGGCCGCCGAGGCCATCCCGGGCGCCACCAGCGGGAGCACCACGAAGCGCAGGCTCGCGAGGCGCCCCGCCCCGTCGACGGAGGCCGCCTCCTCGAGGGCGCGCGGGATCTCCCGGATGAAGCCGGCGAGCAGCCAGATCACCAGCGGCAGCGCGAACGACGCGTTGGCGAGGATGAGCGCGAGCCAGGTGTCGCGGAGGCCCGCCGCCCGCATCAGGAGATAGAGCGGGCTCACGGTGGCGATCTGGGGAAACGCGGTCGCCGCGATCATGCCGAGGAGGATCACCCCGCGGCCGGGGACCGGCAGGCGCGCCAGCGCGTAGCCGGCGAGAGCGCCGAGCGCCACCGCGAGCAGGGTGCTCGAGAGCGCGATCCCCAGGCTGTTCAGCAGCGCGCGCGGCATGAGGCTCTGGCGCAGCACGACCTCGTAGTGCACCGCGGTCAGGCGGCTCGGCAGGAGATGGCTGAGCGGCAGCAGCTCCGCGTCCGGCCGCACCGAGGTGAGCGCCTGCCAGAAGAACGGCACCGCGTAGAGGACCAGCGCGGCCAGCACCAGGCCGTCGCGGAGCCGGCCGCTCCTCACGCGGACGCCTCCTGGCGGTGGATCAGCCGCAGGTAGGCGACCGCCACCACCATCACGAGCGCGAACACGACCACGCCGATGGCGGAGCCGAAGCCCACCTGCAGGGTCTGGAAGAGCGCGCGGTAGGCGTACACGGTGAGGGTCTCGGTGGTGCCGGCCGGGCCGCCGCCGGTCAGCACGAACATCAGGTCGAACGCCCGCAGCGCGTCGAGGGTCCGGAAGAGGAGCGCCACCAGGAGGATCGGCCGCACCAGCGGCCAGGTGATGCGGGCGAAGGCCTGCACGCCCGCGGCGCCGTCCACCTCCGCCGCCTCGTACAGCTCGCCCGGGATGGTCAGTAGTCGCGCGTAGCAGAGCAGGGCCACGAACGGGGTGGTGCGCCAGACGTCGGCCACGATGAGCGCGGGCAGCGCGAGCGCCGGATCACCGAGCCAGTTGACCGGGCGGCCGCCCAGGAGGAAGTTCACGAGGCCGCCCGCCGGATGGTAGAGCCACTCGAACAGCTTGGCGGTCACCACCGAGGGCAGCGCCCACGCCAGCAGGAGCAGCGCCACCGCGGCGCGCCGCCCGTGCCGCTGGCCCCGCAGGCCGAGGGCCATGGCGAGGCCGAGCCCGCACTCGAGCGCGACCGACGCCACCGTGAACCCCGCGGTGACCGAGGCCGCGTTCCAGAATCGCGTGTCCACCGCCAGGAAGGCGTAGTGGGCGAGGCCGGCCCAGCGCGAGATCGAGAACACCGGGATCCGGTACTGGAGCGAGAGCCAGATCACCCAGACCGCGGGATAGACCGTCAGCCCGCCCAGCAGGGCGAGCGCGGGAGCGAGCAGAAGCCAGCCGAGGCGCCGGTCGGTCATCGCGCGAGCGCCTGCTGGAGGTGCTCGACCTGGGCCTTGCCGTCCTGGATCGCGCGCTCGGGCGACTTGCGCCCGACGAGCGCGGCCGAGAACTCGGGCTGGAGCGTGGTCGACAGCATGAGGTAATAGGGCGTCACCGGGCGCGGGTGCCCCTTCAGGATGAGGGGCAGGAGCGCGGGCAGCGTCGGATCGCGCGCGATCAGGCCGGCGTCCCGGTAGAGCGCGGGGCGCGAGGGGCGGAGCGCCGCGCCTTCGGTCATCTCGCGCTGGGCGGTGTCGCTCGTGAGGAAGCGCACGAGCTCGACCGCGAGCGCGGCGTGGCGGGTGCGCGCGCTCACCGCCAGGTGCGCCCCACCGGTGGACGCGGCGCCGACCGTCCCGTGCGCGAGACGCGGCATCGGCGCCACCCCGACGCGGCCGCGCACGCGGGAGTCCGGCAGCTCGAAGAGATCGAGCGCGTAGGGCCAGCCGCGCAGGAAGATGGCGCGCCCGTCTCCGAACGGCCGCCGGGTCAGCTCCTCGTCGGCGGCGGTGACCCACGCCGGGCTCACCCCGCTCTCGATGAGCGAGCGCAGGAACGCGAGCGCCTCCCGCGCCCGCGCCGGCTCCGGGAACGGCCGGCCCGCCTCGTCGAGTAGCCGGGTGCCGTTGGCCCAGAGGGCCTCGAGGACGTTGACCATGCCGCCTTCGTACTGCTTGCCCTGCCAGAGATAGCCGTCCAGGCGGCGGTCGCGCTCGCCGGCCTGGATGAGGCGCACCTGCCGGATCAGCTCGTCGTAGGTCTCGGGCGGAGCGAGCCCGTACTTGGCGAGCAGGTCTTTCCGGTAGTAGAGCAGGCCGACATTCATGAACCACGGCAGCGCCCAGAGGCGACCGTCCTGCACCGCGGGCTCGATCGCGGAGGCGAAGTGGGCGTCGCGCTCGGTCGCGGGCACCCGCGCGGTCAGGTCGAGGATCCAGCCCGCGCGCGCGAACTCGGGCACCCAGATCACGTCGAGCATCATCACGTCGAAGGGCGGGCTGCCGCCCTCGAGGTTGATCACGTAGAACTGGTGCTGCTCGTCGGAGGACCAGGTGAGCGCCTCGCTCTGCACGCGCACCCCCGGGTGTAGGGCCTCGAAGCGCCGCAGGAGACCGGGAACCGGATCGGCGGGCCCGAGGATCTTGGCGTGCTTGAAGACGAGTGTGACCGGCCCGCCGGCCGGCGGGCGCTCGCGGCACGCGGTCGCCGTCAGCAGGACGAGCAGGACGACGAGGGCGGCCGCGGCGCGCGCCGGACGGGGCGCCATGGGCGAGGGTCGCGGCCCGGCTATCCGGCGCCCAG
>WNFD01002586.1_pt1 | contig 26607 bp, 27 predicted proteins | sample 5400491 | NCBI WGS metagenome assembly WNFD01 (sample SAMN13153343, study PRJNA577476) | soil metagenome | isolation source: 120 cm saprolite under Douglas fir tree site 2 hole 2 replicate 2 | place: USA:California | collected 2015-04-18
GGAATCCGAACGGGGCACGCTGGTACAGGGGGACCTGTTCGTTTGGCCGCCCATGGAACGCCGCAGAGAGTTCGCAGCGGCAAACCTGCAAGCTGAGTCTTACCTTGAGCGAGAGCACAACGCGCGATGGGCTGCGCTTAGCGCACGCCACAAGCGGCATTACGGCCAACCGAAAGTTGGCCAGAAACGGCGTTCGAGGAAATATCGATTTGACACTGAAATGGCGCGTTCGGTTGTCACCCGTGCCGCTGAAAAAGAAAAACGGAACCAGATCATCGGTCTAATCTGCCCCTTTTTGCGCCCGCGTATTTTTGTTAAGTGTCCATCCATCAGGAAGATGGATGGTAGGGGCGGTGGGGATCGAAAACAATACCGATTGGAATTTCAAGGACTTAGAGGAAACGTCGAGGAGCGCTAAGGCATTGAAAAGGAACGACAGGGAGTCCAACGGAATCCTTATTGGCCCCTCAATGGCCCCTCGTTTTTTTCGCGTCGATGAAATTCCTTCGTGGTGGGTTTTTCGCCCACTGCCCTAGATACGAAGTCGGCTTCGGGCCCAAATCTTGCGGCGCGGATGGCAAGCCGACAATTTCTCTTTGTGGCCAATGGAATAAACATTTTCAAGATATCTAGGTGGACTTGCAAGAAGTGTTTCCCGCAAGCAACGCATGGTCCCGCCTGCTCTGTCGGATGAGCGCGTTTCACAAGCAGGTGGATTGTTTCCGAGTGCGAGGTGACCCAGGCACAATCCGGAAAGGGGGCGCTGATCGGCTGGAAAGAATGTCATTTCTACCTGTAGCGGACTTCTCGGCTAATCGCCGACGCCCACGCCGTGGTGGACGTAGCCCGCGAACCCAGAAAGTACTAAAATTCCCGTCATTCGCCCCCTCTGACCCCCAACCCTTGCCAGAATCGCAGCGAGAATTGAGGTGAGTCGTGAACACCGTCGCCGATCAACAGGCTCAGGTCTCTGGGCCTTCGTTCAAGGCAAATAGAGTCCCACTGACAGCGAATTCCCGGTTGTGGCTGTGGCTTGCAGTGGCATCTGTGCTGTTGCTGTTTGCGAACGGCAGGAACGCTGTCCCGCTTGCCGCCTGGCTGGCGCCTGTCTTGCTGCTGCGTTTTGTACGCAAGCAGCGTTTGATCATCGCACTGCCAGTTGCCTGCGTGATTGGGGGGGCTTGCTATTCGTTTCCAGTTCAGGGGAGCGCTCGTCGGTCCAATACTTTATGGTGCGGTTGTGGTCTATGGAATTTTTCTTGCGACGCCCTACATGATCGACCGGCTGGTGGCGCGCAGGCTGGATGGATTCAGCGCCACGCTTGTATTTCCGGCCTCATGGGCCGCGACGGAATACCTAGTGCCCATGGCTGCCTTCGCGGGCAGTGGGACGTCCATCGCTTACTCACAATACGCCGACCTGCCGCTACTGCAGATTCTTTCCGTGACGGGCCTGTGGGGCGTGACCTTTTTGATCGGGTGGTTCGCGGCGGTCTGCAATTGGGTTTGGGAGGATGGTCTCGGCTCTAGACATGCGAGGGTGGGCGCAACCTTGTGTCTTGCCACGATCGCCGCTGTCATTTTGTTCGGAGGGGCGCGGCTGACACTTCTTCCGCCGTCCTCGCAGACGGTCCGCGTGGCCTCACTGTCGAAAAAGGGCAGCCCGTGGAACCCCAGTGACGGTATCTGGGAGCGTGCGATGTATGGCAGAGCCAGCAAGACCGAAGTGAACGAGATTCGTCGGCGGCTGAGCACATGGGAGCATACGTTTGAGCGTGCGCTGAATCAGAAGACGACCACCGGCGAGGTGGAAGAGATTCGCGGAAAGTTCAGCGCTAGGAATGCTGAGCTGCTGTCCCGCACCGAGCGCGAGGCGCAGGCCGGCGCGCTTGGCGCCGACATCGTGCTTGATCCCGCCGGTGATACGCCAGGGATCTCTCCCCGGCATACGCAATTGGCGAGCTTCCGTGCAATTGAGCAGGGCTTCAATCTGGTCAGGCCAACCGACTACGGGCTCTCGGCCGCATATGACTACCAGGGCCGTCAGATCGCAGCGGCAGACTATTTTCAAGCTAGCGATCATGTCATGGTTTCGCATGTGCCGACCCGCGGCGTGCGGACGATCTACTCTCTTCTGGGAGACTGGTTTGCCTGGGCTTGCATCGCTGCGCTCGCGGCCCTAGCTGGAAAGGCTCTGGCGAGGCCAGTGATATCGCCGATTAAGTGAGTACCAGTTCGCTGAAAGGGTGCTTAGGTCTCCCGCTTTCTCAGTCGTCGCTTGAAGAGTTTCTGCGGCCCATCCCTTTAAGTGGAACGCCACCCAGGGTAAAGTCGGCAATCCGGAATTTGAAAGAGTTGTATCGTTCCATTTCTGAGTAGACCGTGATTCGGGCGGAACCCGAGAGGCGTCGATGGCCGGTAGCAGAAATACGTGACAGCCGCCATTGGCATGCGAATTTTCACGAGTCTGCTGGACCATGCCATGTGGGCAGGCTAAGCAGCCGTCACTGGCTAACGCGAGTTCGTAAAAAGATATAACTCGCGAACTGCAGACACCTTCTCGCATTCAGGCCACCAGGCCAACACACCAACCCCTCAAGTCGAAGAAGCTCAAAAGGATTTCAAATCTGAGTTGACACAATCATAGGTACGCGTAGTTCGAAGTCACGTTGGTGCGATTGTCCGTCTTCGCTGTCCGGTTTCCGGCGGAATCCAACGACTACGTTGCCCCGTCAATGGCACTGCTGACCGATCCGGGCAGCCTTTGGCCTTTCGGTTCGGTCGAAAAAAGGCAGCCTTCAGTTGTGCGCGGGAGGCGTCGACCCTATTCCACGTAACCCCACGGCCGGGATGAGTTTCACGTTGGCAGACTGGCGGCTGAGCTCGCCAACTGTGAAGGGAGCGCCCTTTCCTTCGAGAGCGCTCAGAAACTCGGAGTCTTGGCTGGCGTCCGCTTCCACGTCTTCCCAGGCAAAGAGCTTGTAATCTCCCGGAGCGATGCCCTGGAGAACGAATCGCCCGTATTGGTCCGTGCTTGTTGACTTGTAGAGGTGCACTTGGCTTCTGCGGGGAGCGTCCGGGACGAGCACAACAGTTGCGGCCGTGACCGGATTACCCTCGTCATCGTGCACGCTGCCGTCGATCTCGCCTCCTGTAGTGCCGAGCTGAATTTCGAGCGGCAGAGAGGTTCCGCTTGTATTCAACGTGAGGCCAGACTCCAAAACATTTTCACTCCCGAACCGAATGGACTTGACGTAGAGGTTCTCCGGCAAACCAGCGACCTGGATTCGATAGGAATCCACGGCCACACTGGGAATCCGGAAACCGCCATCCTCGCGAACTCGCTCGCCAAATGCATTGGGCAGCGCCTCGCGACACAGTAGCAAGACTCGCAGGGTGGAAAGACTGAAGCTCCGCGGGCCGTCGGTGCGGATCCGGCCAACGACTTCGATGTTCGGAATGATGCTCAGGTTCACGCCATCTTGGTTCGTGCCCAAAACCTCGATCGGTTGGCGCGCGCTGCCGTTTCCCCAATTCGCCCACACCAAATACGAGCCGGGCGCCACTCCGTTAATCTCAAAATTGCCCTCTGAATCGAGTACGCTAGTCGCGCTGCGATTCGAGAGTCCCAGGCGCGACGACTCTCGAGGCACGAGCACAACAATGGCGCTTTGCGCTGGGCCGGTTGCTCCGCCCCAGACGCGGCCACGAATTCGCGAGGTTGGCGTGCGCAGCAGAGTCAGGTCGATAGCGCGAAGCTGACTTCCGGCGTCCACGTCAACCGGTGCGGCACTCGAAGGATCGCTCGTCCCTGGGTAGTAGGTCGGTGCATAGCTCTCGCGGCTTTCGCCGGAAATCCGATCGTCGTCGGAAGCGCGACTTGCTCCCGCACCGGTGGGACGATAGACGGCGCCTATGTAGTAGCGGCCGGGACCGAGACCAGGAATTCGATATTCGCCCAGGTCATTCGTGGTCCCTTCTCCCGCCGGCAAGAGCTGACGACGGCCTCGGCTGTAGCTGATCTGCGAAGCCTGCACACGAGCGTCCGGCACCGGATCGCCGTCTTCGTCATACACACGTCCCACAATCACCGATTGGGAGAGCAGCCGGACGAAAAGCTGGTGAAGGCTCTGCCCTGGCTCCAAGTTCAGAAGAGTGCCCGGTCGACCGGGCCGCCGCGCGCCATATTCCGTGCGCACATAGCCGTTGCGCTCGATTACGAGGCGGTAATTCCCCGGCTCCAGCCCAGAGAACGAGAATCGTCCCGAGGGGTCCGCCCTTACCGTCAGGGGGGAGCGGCGGCTACCGACTGCGCGGAGTGTCAAATAAGCCCGCTTGACCGGCTCGCCACTCGAGGCGCTGAGGACCTGGCCATCGATCGCGCATTTTGCGGTTGGCGAGACTGGCGACTGCGCGGAAAGAGACAGTTGGGCAGAGGCTAAGAGCGAAAGCAAAAACACGAACATCATGGAGGGTTACGCTCGCCAGGCGCTCCGTCGCTTGCGCAAGCGACCTACTGTGAAGTTACCTGGACGACAGAGTTGCTGAAAGTGATAGGCACGTCATCGCAGGTGCCGGTAAGGGTGTTGCTGGGTCCGTGCGCTGGTGAAGTCGGTACGTCAAGTTTGCACGTGGTGTCACCATCCGAAGACGTGAACGTGACCTGCAGTCCCGTAGACCCTGTCGCGGAGCTATTGCCCTCGACCGAAGTGGAATCGTAATGCCCAGCACCAGTTACGAGATTCACTTCCTCTACATAGACCGAACCAGTGCAATCCGGACCGTAGGGCGTACCGCCGCTAGGACTCTGGCACCAGACCCAGAACCCTGCAACAATGTAAAGGGTGTCGCCTATGATTATCGGAGGGGTCCCCACCAGTTCAGAGGAGCGGCATCCATTGGTGCTATGCGACTCCGGTGGTGGTGTCGTGCACGATAGGACGATTTGAGAGACGCCGCCCGTCGCGGAAGCTTCTGGGATAGCGAGCAGCGCAAGGGCGGCCACCATCAGAATGATGCCCGCCAGCCACGTCGCAGAACCGAGAACCGCGTGCACGGTCATTATTCTGTGACGGAACGGGCGTCGAGACAATGAATGAGATCCAGGCAAAACGTGCGCGCATGGCTAACCTCCTACTCTCGTATGAGAGCCGCCCCAATGGGCGGCCCGAAGTCAAACTCAAATTCGAAGAGTCGTTCTCTACCGATCCTTCACCAAGGCACATCCGCTTTCGCCAAATAGCCACTCTTAGTTCGGCCTAGCGGCCGGTGCTTGCAAGAAAGATGTCTGCGTAGCCATTGGTATCACCGGCCACCAAGTTGTCAGCCAACGACACGAAAAAGACGGAGTGACCTTCGGCACCAAGCACCCGCTACTGAATGCAGCGTCTGCTGGGTTAGAACCAGGTGACATCGCTTGACGCGCTCGCGCCATTGGCGATACCGCTTCCCTGTCCTATGTACCGAAAACGGAAGCCGATGGTTGTGGGAGTGGAGATGGCCCCGTAACCAAAAAAGGGCGTGTTTCCAGATGTATCGACGGACATTGTTATCAGATGCGTCCAAGCACCTGATCCAGAGTCACAAGCGGCGCTTGGCACGGGAATCTTCAGCTCACAATCTTGGAAAATCACTAAGCCACGCTGGGCTGGATGTCCGGAGGTATCCTGCACGTGTGCTCTGAGAGCCAATTCCGTGTGGACGGGTAGCGAGTTATTGGCCAAGGGTACGAGGCCTTGCTGGGTGTCCGCGAAAAAGGAGAGGTCATAGATGCCCTGAACAGTCGGGGCAGCGAGTACGGTGACGCGGGGGTCGGCGACGACCGCGCCGAGCCCAGCGAGGGCCGCGAGCGCGAACGCGACGATAAAGATCAGAAGCGAGTGCTTCCTCGCGACCTCTCGCCCGCTTTGGATCAGCAAACCTACCTGGGGATATGGACCTAATTCGACCTCTTTCATCATCCTGAGATACTTGTCTTTCATGATGCACCTCCTCGTGCAAAGATCGCTCGTGTTAACACCTTGGCTTGCGTGCGGCCTCGATCAAGGTCGGCGAACGACCGTGACATTATTGCTCTGGCTACCTGTGGCGCCACCGTTGTCCGTCACCGTGAGCGTGACTCCATACGTTCCTGGGGCGCGATAGGTATGTGTGACCGTCACGCCTGAACCCATCGCGCCATCCCCGAAATTCCAGGCGTAGTTTGTGATCGTCCCGTCACTGTCCCGGGACGCGGAGCCGCTGAAGCTGCACGCGACTAAATTGCACGTGAACGTGAAGGAGGCGACCGGCGGGCTATTTACAGTGACTGTGTTACTTTGAGCGTCGCTTGCGTTGCCGTTGTCGTAGACCCTCAGCGTGACGGTATATGTACCGCCCGCGGGATAGGTGTGTATCACCGTCGCCGCGCCATAGCCCGCTACGCCGTCCCCGAAATTCCAGGCGTAGTTCGTGATCGTCCCGTCGCTATCCCGGGACGCGGTGCCATTGAAGCTGCACGTCAAGCCGGTGCACGAGAACGTAAAGGAGGCGACCGGCGGAATATTTACAATGACGCTTTTGCTTTGACTGCTGCTGGCGCCAATGCTGTCCGTGACTGTTAGCGTCACGTTATAGGCGCCGCCCAAAGCATACGTGTGACCGGTGGTAACTCCTGCCCCGCTTGCCCCATCGCCGAAGTTCCACGCATAGTGCGTGATTGTCGTGCTGAAATCCTTGGAGCCAGAGCCATCGAAGTTGCACGTGAGTCCGCTGCACGCAAACGTGAACGACACAATCGGACCGATGATCACGGGCTGGATTTTTGTGCCCGTGGCGCTGTTATTGTCCGTCACGATTAGCTTAACGGTGTAGGTGCCACTGCCGGTGTACGTGTGAGCCAAACTGGCGCCGGCGCCCGTGGTTCCATCCCCAAAACTCCAGGCGTAGCTGGTGATTGTCCCGTAAGGATCCTTAGAGCCGGAGGCGTCGAAGTTACACGTGAGTCCGTTGCACGTGAGCTTAAATGTAGCGACCGGGACGTGGGCGGGCATCCAGGCGGGCTCATCCGCACTGCTCACGAACACCGCAACGGCGGTGCCGTCTGCTTTCATCGTGTAGATGGCCGGGGTGTAGTTACCATTCGAATCGTTCCCGGGTACGTCGAACGCAATCTCAGCGCCGTCGGGCGACCAAGCAGGATCCGAGCCCTGAACGCCCGCGCCCACTTGGCTAACTCCGCTGCCGTCCGCGTTCATAACCGCGATAACGCAATTCGGGCCGTATCGGGTCGTGGAAAACGCAATGTTCATGCCGTCGGGCGACCATGTGGGGCTAGAATCCGAGGCCGGATCCGTGGTAAGCCGGGCAAAACCGCTGCCGTCGGGGTTGATTGCGCAGATGTCGTCATTGCCGCTCTGCACTTGGCAATTGAACGCGATACGTGCAGCGTCGCGTGACCACGCAGGGTGTCCGACACTAAAGCCAATGTTGTAAGTGAGGCGAACGACGTTCGAGCCATCCGGGTTCATGAGATAGAGCTCAGAGTGCCCGTCGCGAGTGGTCGAAAACGCGATCCTCGTGCCGTCGGGAGACCAGGCGGGGTCCCGGTTGTTGACGGTATTCGTTACGTTCGCGGGGTTAGTGCCCGTGGCGTCCGTGACGTAAATGTCGTAGTTGCGGTTAAAGGCAATCTGCTTGCCGTCCGCCGACCAAGTCGGCTGTGTGTCGTAGAAGCCATTGGTCCCCCCGAACGGAGTCACTACAGTAACTATCCCCAAATCCGGGCAGAACGCATTACAGGCGCCGCCCCCCGGAGGGCAACAGTTTGGGTCGGTGATATAGCCATATTGGACATACGCCATCTGCGGTGTCTGCGTGGTTTGGCCAGCCGCTGAGCCGACCCCAGCGACCGTGATGACGAACAACAGGGCGAGAGAAATTAAGACACCACTTACCGGCACGCGTATGGTTAACATCAGCTTGCTGAATTGCTTCATGTCGGTTCTCCTTACGGACGAAACTTTTTTCCCAAACTTGGTGCTGCTACTCCTTGAGCTGGGTGTTTATGAACAAGTGCATCGGCTTGTAGTTGAAGGTCGTGAAAATGGGCAGTTGGTCCAGGAAGTGCGGATCGAAATCGGACGATCCAGGCCCAATGAAACCGCTCTGGCCCAACGAAAGGATGCTTTGGCTGGTGGATTGGGGATCGCTAAGAACGACAACGAATGCATACGTGCCGCGATTCGCGTCGAGCATGGTGCCGACCTCCGGAATATCAGGGTAGAGGGTGTGATGGAACAGCACCGTGCCTAGCGGCTGGTTCGACCACGCAGTCGGGTCTGGCAGATCTGCAAGAGCTTCGTCGAAAGCCCTTGACATAACGAGATTGGGATCGACACCGTTGAAATAATCCCGGCGCATGATCTCCTCCTAGTTCAATGTTGTACTGGCCATCGCGTTATTTGGTGATATGCACCCTCAGCTCGCCCCAGTGCGGAAAGGCATTAGCGCCCGGAGGGTTCGTCAGTTGCATCTCACAGCGGCCGTCCGCATAGGGAGAAGCGCAGATGCAGCCGAACGCATCGCAGGTCGTGTCCGCGTTAACAATCCAGAGCTGGAACGGAAACGGGTTTCTGTGCAATACGATCTTCGTGCCATCGGGTGACCACGAGGGTGTCGCGTCCAGCACACCATTGAGGGTCAACCGCCTCGGGGGAACCGTGCCGTTTGCATCGCCGCTAGCATCCATGACGCAGATCTCGAAGGTTACTACGCCCGCAGCATTCACAGGCCCTATTCTGCACATGAAGGCGATCTGGGAGCCGTCCGGCGACCAGGCAGCGGCCCGCTCCTCGAAGCCGTTGCTCGTCAACTGCATCAAGCCGCTCCCATCCGGGTTGATGACGTAGAGCTCGGTCGCATTGAGACTGCCGCCGGCGGAGTGTCTGGCGAAAACGATCTTCGTCGTCCCGTCGGGTAACACGGGTGACCAGTCGGCATCCTCGTCGATGATGTCGGGACTGTTCGTGATGTTGGTCGGGCTGGCCACACCGGCAAGAAGGTCGTCCACGTTCGCGACGAAGATATCGCTGTCGCTCGTCGGGGCGCCTGGGTCAGATCTGATCGGCTGGCCGGTGCCTGACGCCGAGGCATGAAAGGCGATGTACTTGCTGTCCGGAGACCACGTGGCGGAACTGCCGCGTGTCAGCGGCGTCTGATTGGTGCCGTCCGTTTCCATTAGGAACAGGTCTGAGGTGTTCAGCGGGTCGGTTGCCGATCGTAGGCGGTTGCTGTCGAAGACGATCTTCTTTCCATCTGGCGACAAGGCGGCGAAGAGATTACCGGCATTGGGAGCCGTGAACGTCAGGCGCCGCGGGTTCGTGCCATCACCGTTTACCAGATAGATTTCGCCGGAAAGCAAGGGAATCCCCGTTGGATTATCGCGTGAACTGGCGAACGCAATCGTGGATACCAGCTCAAAATCACTTGCTGACTGGATTTGACCTGCGGCAGCCGTCAGAATGGCGCCGGCCAGAAGTAGTGGAATTGCCCATTTCGCTCGCTCTTGCATGGTGTCCTCCATATCGTGAACTTTTCTTCTCGCAGGAACCTTCCTGCGAACCGGTTAACTCTCACGGCGGCTACCTGTTCTCGGCTCCGGCGGGTAACTCGCCGCTTCATATCTTTTACCTACGCGGTCCGAAATGCTGGCGCAAGGGACAGACGTGGCCAGCAACGAATTGGCCAGCTTTGGCCCATCGTGCCCTTTTTGGTTGTTGGGGACGTGGATTCGCCTTAGAATGCATTCAACGCTATTGGGCGTTTTTCCATGTCCGGGGCCACCCAACCCGTTCGTTTCGAACCGCAGCAGTCTTCTGCCGCGGACCGTCTTGACTCCTGGAAGGAAATCGCTGTCTACCTGAAGCGCTCCGTTCGTTCGGTCCGCCGCTGGGAATCCGAAGAGGGGCTTCCTGTCCACCGGCATCAGCACCAGAGTTCCGGCACTGTTTACGCCTTCAAGGCTGAACTCGACGCCTGGTGGGCCAACCGTAGCGCCGAACTAGGGTCCGGCGGAGCGGCGGAGGAAGTGGCGACCGCGGTAGCCAGCGCGTCCAAGCCACGTTCCTTGTTACTCGTCGGGGTGGTCGTGGTGGGAGTAATTGCGTTAGCCGCATTGCCCCTAGGTTTAAATGTCGGCCAATGGCGCGATCGGCTTCTCATGCGGGCTAACCCGCCGACGATCCGCTCCATTGCCGTTCTGCCACTGCAGAACCTAACCGGGGACCCGGCACAGGAGTATTTTGCCGATGGTATGACCGACGCCCTCATCACCCAGTTAGCACAAATGGGAGATTTACGAGTGATCTCGCGGACATCGGTGATCCAATACAAAGAAGCCAAAAAATCTCTGCCTGCCATTGCGCAGGAGCTGAACGTTGACGGCATTGTTGAAGGGGCAGTGGTGCGGTCGGGGCCGCGGGTTCGCATCACAGCCCAATTGATTGATGCGCGAACCGACCGACACCTGTGGGCCCGAAGCTACGAACGCGATTTGAACGACATTGTGGCCCTGCAGGGGGAAGTAGCGCAGGCGATTGCTGAGGCAGTCGTGGGTAGACTGACGCCGCAGCAGCGAGCCCGCCTGATGGGCTCGCGCCCAATCAATGCTGAAGCAAATGAATTGCTTTTCCATGGTCTCGTCGCCGCCAGCAGGCAGAGTTATCCAGGATTCAGCGAAGCCATCACGTACTTCGAGCAGGCGATTGACAAGCAACCGGATTTCGCCTTCGCCTATGCGGCGATGTCCCACTGCTACATCCAGTTTTCTTTTGTAGGTCCATTGTCGCCGCAGGAATTTATGCCCAAAGCGGAGGCCGCGGCCCGGAAGGCACTGGAATTAGATGACATGCTCCCCGAAGCGCACGCGGCCCTTGGGATCGTCTTATACCGATTCCACTGGGACTGGTCCGCAGCTGAAAAGGAACTCCGGCGGGCGTTAGAGCTTAACCCCAACTATTCAGAGGGTCACTGGAGGCTTTCCGAATTTCTCTCCGCGAGTGGCCGTGCGGAAGAAGCCTTGGCGGAGGCGCAACGCGCACAGGAGCTAGACCCTCTATCACTTCAGGCAATTCTAGAAGTGGCTGCTGCGTACCGCGCCATCGGGCAGTACGACCGGGCGATTACGGAATTTCGGAAGGCGTTGGAAAAGGATCCAAGCCGTCCGCGGGCGCACTTTCAACTCGGAGCAACTTACGTGGAAAAGGGCGAGTTGGACGAAGGCATCGCCGAATTGGAAAGCGCTGTGAAGCTTTCTCAAGGCAACCCAAGGTTCCTCGCCTATTTGGGATACGCGCATGCCGTGGTTGGGAAAAAGAGCGAAGCGCAGAAGATCCTAAACGAGTTAAACACGATCTCCCGCAAGCAGTACGTTTCACCGCTCGGAATCGCGCTGGTCGACATGGGCCTGGGGCAGAAGGAGACGGCGCTAGCCTGGCTCGAAAGGGCCTATGAGGTCCACGACGGCGAATTGACTGGGCTCGTGAGAGACTTCCGGCTGAAACCGCTGCACTCGGATCCGCACTTTCAGGACTTGGTTCGACGCGTCGGCCTGGCTCGGTAGTTCTGGTTTCAGCGAAGTCGCTGAGCCCCGACTCCAGGCCATTCCTCGGTGCATGGAAAGAAACGCCACCGTGCCTAACGCACTATAACATAGCAGGATGCAGGGTCTTGCCCGACCGAGGCGATATGAGGATGCGCTTTTATCGACTGTTCGGTGTCGTTTTGCTGCTGGTTGTCACCGCACATGCAGCCTTGGCCGACTCCAGTAGCTTCGGTTCCATTGAAGGGATTGTGACTGATCCCTCTGGCGCGGTAATCCCTGCCGCCACAGCACGAGCCCGCCACTTGGCCACAGGGGCGACCTTCACTGTGAGCACAAACAATGAAGGTCTGTTTTGGTTCCCGGCAGCGCCGGTCGGAACCTACGAGTTAGTCGTGGAAAAGCAAGGTTTTGCAACATTGATACAGAAGGATGTTGTGGTCACCATCGGTGCCCGGATAAACCTGACCATCGCTCTCGCAGTAGCAACGGCCGAAACGACAACCACAGTCCATGCGGAAACGCCGCTGCTGGAAACCACCCGCAGCCAGGTGAGCACTACGATGGAGGGCCGCGCGATAACAGGTCTCCCTCTGAATGGTCGCAGCTTCATTGACTTGTTCTTGTTGACACCAGGGGTTACCCGGGCTTCGAATGGAAGTCCAAGTTTTGAAGGTCAGCACCAGATGTACTCGTTGCTTGTCGATGGCAGCGATAACAACAACACTTTCTTTGGCCAAGCACTGGGCTTTGGCCCTCAGAACAACCAGTACAGCCTGGACACGGTACGGGAATTCCAGGTCAACCTGAATTCTTATTCAGCCGAACTGGGCCGCGCCGGCGGCGGCGTGATCAATGTGGTCACCAAATCTGGAACGAATGACTTTCATGGCGGCGCTTTCTGGTATTACCGCGATCGCTCGCTAAATGCCAACGACCTTGTCAATAAAATCAATGGCCAGCCGAAATCGCCGTACCACTTCAACCAGTTTGGCGGGGCATTGGGCGGTCCGCTGCGGCCGAAGCGTGCCTTCTTCTTTGTGAATTATGAAGGCCAGCGGAGCACCGCCCAAAACGTGGTGCTGCTCAGCCTGCCGACAGGATTCACGCTCTCACCCGACCCGAGTGTGGCTGTCTTTCAGCAGAGCGCGCTGGCCTATCTGACCGCCCGCAGTTCATCTTGGCTGCGCACGTTCAATCAGGATCTCTTCTTCGCGAAGGGCGACTGGTATCTCAGCCCCCGTCACTTGTTGACAGGCCGCTGGAATCGCCAGCGCTTCGACGGTGAGGGGCTGGAAAACCCTGGTGGTGCGCAAGTCTCGTTCGAGCACACGGGCGCCTCCTTGGTGAACACAGATACCGTCGTGATGGCGCTCACCTCCACATTTTCCTCCACATCAGTCAACGTAGCCCGCTTCGGCTATGTGCGCTTCAACCAACCCGGACGGGCCGACAGTCCCAACCCCGCAGCCGATATTTTGGAGGCGGGGCAACTCGTGCTCACAATCGGGCGGAATTCCATCAGTCCGCGCGACAGCGCAATTGACCGTCTCGAATGGTCGGACACGCTTTCCCACAGCCTTGGACGGCATTTGATGAAAGCAGGCGTCGACTTCCTGCGGGACCGGATTACCTTTTTTACGACCGTCAACTTCTCCGGCAGCTACCGTTTCAATAGTCTGGCGAGTTTTGGGCGTAGCCTGGCGGGGATGCCAGCTCCCCTTCCAGGCGAACGCTATGTTCAGGCTTTTTCCGGCGACGGAACTCCGGGCGCCACGGTGTATCCGAATATTTTCGAATTTGCCGGATTCGCGCAAGATGAGTGGCGCGTCTCGCCCAAATTAACGTTCAACTTGGGATTGCGGTACGACTTGGAGACTTTGGCCCGTCCGCCCGTGCGCAATCCCTCGCCGGCCTTGGCTGCGTTTGGTCTCGATGCGAGCTTTGTCCCCACGGATAACGATAACTTTGCTCCTCGCCTGGGATTCGCGTGGGCGCCGCTGCGGAACCGGTTCCTGCTCGTACGCGGTGGCTACGGCATCTTCTACGCGCGGACACCGTCAGCGATGAGTTCAAGGGCGCACTTCCAAAATGGCCTTACAGTCCAGACCCGCACTTTTCTTGGGGGCACGCCTACCGCTGGATTGATTCCCGCATATCCGAATACTCTCTGCGGCCCACCCGACCCCTCCGGAACGCCGCCGAGTTGCGCAGCGCCGGCCAGCGGTGCTGGCCCTCCGTTCCTGATGATGTTTGATCCGCGCTACGCGTGGCCTGTCGTTGATCAGGGTAGTTTCGGAATTGAGGTGCAATTGCAGAAAAACATGGCGCTTTCCGCTAGCTATCTGTGGGTTCATGGTACACATTTGCAGCGCGTGCGCGATGTCAATCTCGGTACTCCTTCGTCTGCAACGATTCCTATAGCCAATACCAATACCATCTTAACCTACATGCGGTTCAACTCGCCTCGTCCGATTATTGGATTTGATCGCATCTTCCTATTTGAAAGCAGCGCGAGCTCGATCTATCACGGGTTGGCGGTAGAAGTCAGGCGACGCTTCGCGAATAATCTGCAATTCCTAGGCTCGTACACTTTCAGCAAGATTATCGATGATAAACCCGACAGCAGCGCGATCAATCCTCCCGCGACCGATGGCCTTCTTGTTCAGGACCCCTCGAATCCACGCGCCGACCGTTCGCGCGGCGCAACCGATCAGCGGAACAGGTTCGTTTTCAGCGGCCTCTGGGATCTCCATTACGCAGATCGGCTGCCATCAGGCGCGCGTACAGCTCTGCGTGGCTGGCAAGTTGGCGGCATTCTGACGGCGCAATCAGGACAGCCGTACTCGGGGCTCGTTAATTTCGACCTGAACAATGATGGCAATTTAGCGAGCGACCGAACTCCTGGCCTCGGGCGCAACACTTTTACATTGCCCAAGGCCGTCTCGCTTGACCTGCGACTGACCCGAATGGTGCCCGTAAAGGGCGAACGAACAAGACTCGAATTCAGTTGGGAGGCTTTCAACGTTTTCAATCACGCCAACGTCACCGCAGTGCGCACGCAGCAGTTCGCAGTTTCTCGGAATGCGGTGGATTGCGGCACTGGTGTGCCACAGTGTTTGGTACCTCTGGCCACCGGCCTCAGCGCTTTTGGAACGCCAACCGCTACTTCAGGTCCGCGTATCTTGCAATTGGCGGCACGATTCGTCTTCTAAGAACCCGAGAAGGCTACGGTCCCGGAACAGATCCATGCGTCTCATTTCACAGATGGCAAAGTAGATCGCTCAACGCCCCCTGCCCCCGTACCTGCAGGTCCCGAAATACAAGGAGTAGGCAGCACTGATGAGGCTTCCAGTTTCGTCTGCACGAGAGAATACGCCGTTCTGCGTTTTTTGGATTGACGTTTTCCGTTTTGGAGGCCTCTTAGTATATAGAGGGGAGCTCTCCCGGTTTTTCCCCGTGGGCTTGGTGGAGCCGTCCCACTTCGGCCAGCCACCCTGCTTAGTTGCGTGTCGCTCGATGGTTCCGAGCCGAACGCGAACATAGAAACCCTGGAGAAAAGTTGGGTTCGCAGCGGCTCTGGCCACGGGAAGTCGCTTTGCGGCAGTGGTTCCGAAAAAATGAAGCAGAAGCGAACTTCTGACTCCACTTCTGACAAATGGAATGTTCGCTTCGGTCTTTGACCGAGGCGAAGTCGTTGGAAAGAGAAGGGATGTTTGGGGGAAGGATAACAACTGTGGACGCGGCAAGAACTCGGATGAGGCGGGAGCAACCCCATCCTTTGACGCACCGTGCTTCACGGATTCCCTGGGGTCGCTCCCGCCTCGCCACGCGTGCGCGTGACACGCCTTTGCTGTGTGGAAACGCGGAGGTAGGCAGTCGTGAATTCCAATAGCAATGTATCCGGTAAGGAAGAGTTGCAAAGTCGCATGGCAATGCTCAAACCACCACCGGAAAAACCGACCTCAGCGTCCATCAAGAAGCAGCGATGCATCGCGGGAGTATGGTTCTGTACAGTCCTGGTGTCCTCTAGCCCAGTGAAGAACGTAAGAATTACCCTCTGCACTTTCAGAGCTGCCACCACTTCACCCGACGCTCGACGTACCGAATTCGTTTCCAAGCATTTGCAACTACGACCTCTGCGAAAGTCACCGCGCAAAAAAGTTCAAATCGGGCGGGAGCGACCCCACTTTTTTGCGGCCAAGCCGCCCAAAAGTTCTGCGGGTCGCTCCCGCCCTCACAAGCACTTCGCGTCAATGCGTTTTGCGCGGGTGACTGCGCTGACCCGAGAATTTGTCAGACATGATGTCTGACATTTTGTATGAACACGAAAGGAGAAGCCCGTTGTCGGTTCTGAAATCACCACCAAAACAACCAAAGGTCGTCACCGTTCAAGCCCGAGTCGAAGAATCCGTAAAGTCTCAGCTAGAGCTCTATGCGGAGTTTATCGATGCTTCGACGTCCTACGTCATCACCGAGGCCCTGAAGCTGCTGTTCCGCAAGGACGACGACTTCAGACGCTGGGCAGACCAACACACAAACAACCACAACAACGAAAAAGCTAAAGGAGACGTTCTCACAAAGACCGCGTAGCAAACATGAAGTCCTCTTCAAAACAACTCGGCGTGCGCAAGAACCCAGACTCGCCAAGAGTACATGGCTTGCGCCTCACGGTAGATTCCTCGTCGTCAAAATCTGGAAGGCAGACAGGCAATTCATCCGCGAGGAAGTTATTGCTGCAGACCGAGGGACTCGGTTTGCCTTCTCCGGCGACCACCGAGGTCCATCACAGTGTTGAACCGCTTCTCGACTGTGCCGCCGCTGCCGCCGTGCTCGGGGGACTTCATCCTAAGACTGTCGAACGATGGGCACGAGAAGGACACATACCTGCCTATCGCTATTTTCGGCATTGGAGATTCCGTGTTTCCGATCTGGAAGTCTGGATGCGTTCTCATGTACAGTCGGCTTGCCATCCGTGCCGCTTAAACCAGGAGAAATCGGATGGAACATAAGCGGCAACGGGTTCAGTTTGGTTGGGTTTGTTTGAAAGCACGAAAGAAGGGTCCAGACGTGTGGGTTCTGCGTTATCGCGAAAATCTTCCGGACGGAAGCATGACAAGGCGAAGTGTAGCCATTGGAACAGTTAAGGAATTTCCGAACGAGTCCCAGGCGCGCAGAGCCGGTCTGTCTTGGTTATTTTCGATGAACGCGGAAGCATCAAACGGAACACCTGTTTCACTCGGTGCAGTCATTCGTCGGTATCTGGCGGAGGAGATTCCAGAAAGGATCTCCACCGCTTCGCGATATCGCTGCTGGCTGAAGAACCATGTCGAGCCGAAGTGGCGAGACTATCCCATTGAGCAAATCAAACCGTTGCTCGTTGAGGACTGGCTCAAGAAACTCGACTTGGCGCCGAAAAGCAAGTCTCATCTCAAGAACCTAATGCGCGTCCTATTTAACGCGGCCATGCGATGGGAGCTGATTCCATATCAGCACAATCCCATGAGTCTGGTCCGCGTCAAGGACAGTTCGAAAAGGCAACGGCAACCGAAGGCACTTTCCGTCGATGAATTTCGGAAGCTGCTTGAACACGTTCCAGAGCCTTTTCGAACGATGTGCATTGTGGCGATGTGCTTGGGACTACGGGTAAGCGAAATCCTAGGTTTGAGATGGGATGACATCGACTGGGAAGGACTGCGCTTGGCTGTACGACAAGCTTACGTCTACGGGAAACAAGGCGACGTAAAGACCCAGGCCTCTCACCGATGGATGCCTCTTGATCGTTCGCTTGCCGAGAGACTTCGTCAACATAGGGCGAGGCTGGCTCCGCCGGTGAAATCGGAGGACTGGATATTCGCGAACCCTGAAACAGGAAAGCCGTATTGGCCAGGTCGAATTCAGGAGAACTGGCTTGTCCCCGCAGCAGAAAAAGCAGGGATAGGCTGGATCGGCTGGCACACGTTCCGACACAGCCATTCAACGTTACTTCATGCGCTAGGTGTCGATCTCAAGGTACAGCAAGAACTCTTGCGACATGCAGATGTTCGAACAACCATGAACATTTACACGCAAGCCGTTCCGAGTGCCCTGCGAGAGGCGAACAGCAAGGTTGTTCGCTTAGTGCTTCCTGCGCAAGTCGCCTAGCGCTAATGGCCCCTCGTGGCCCCTCGACAATCCAGAAGTCATTATTCACAAAGGAGATGTTGGTAGGGGCGGTGGGGATCGAACTAAAAGCGACGTTGAAAACGCGTAAGTTATTGATTCCATTAAACGAGAAAAACGCCAAAAACACCGAATTCACCCAAGTGAGGTACACGGCGGGTACACGGAAAGTGAATTCGTTGCGGCGCACAAACAATCCCTCGACCGCGAGCCAAGAGGCGCCAATCTGCGCTGGACTAAGCAATTCACCGAAGTAGTTACGCGTCCCTATCCTTCAGTTCCAAGTCGAGCTTAAGGGATAAACCGAGACCATCGAGTCCGGGGAAGAGCGAAGCCGGGTGGATATTCATTGAACGCAGATGTTTTAGAAACTTGATTCGGAGACTGCTCCCAATTTCGAGTTTTCGTATGACGGGCCGGTCCATCGGTTCAGGGTACATCATCATCTTCATGAGCATCTGTCCAAACGACGCCGCATGATAGAGTTTGCACAGGAAGACGGTTGCGGAGTGGTCAACTACATTGCACGCGCTATTTTTCGACTGAAGCAACTCGCGTCCCCTTGTTTCCAGCCAAGCCAAGTCGATTGCCCATACTGCTGAGTGACTCTCCTTCTCCCTTGGCCGTTTCTCTATCGCCTTGTCCTCAACAGCAAAATACATCGCCACGTACGATGATTCTGTCCAGTCCAGCAGCCGGGTCGGTACACAGTGATGCTGCATCAGTGCATACCAACTACTCAGGTCGTTCATCGGCGGCACATGGGGCAGATAGTGATGGGCATATTGCTGGAACCGATGTAACAGTTCCCGCGTTTCAGTTTCTCGGTCGAGGTGGTAGAGGCTGCGGCTGTTCCGGGAAGAACGCTCCCGTTGCACGTCTCGGTCGAGGGAAGAGTGCAGCAACCAAGCAGCCTCTCGTTGTCCACGAAAGCACCAAGAACCCTGCAACTCGTCAAGCCACCGCAGGAAGTGGTCCCACGACTTTGCCTTTTCCGTCACAACGAAATTGTTGAAGGGGTTATCGCCCCAATACTCGTCGCCTGGAAATTCTCCGCTCTTGGACTGCCGTTTCCATTCGTTCACGAATGTTGTGAAGTTCCCAGACCAATCGGGCGGTACGGGCATGGGCTACCTCCTCAGAAAATTCTTGCGTTCTCTTGTCACCTTCTAAGCTACTGTAGCTCTTCCTGCCACTCACCAAGTGAGTTCGATGCAGTGGTAAAGGAGTAGATGCAATAAAGCAAGTCGGGAGATTGATGCGATGAGTAAGACGGTGGTAAGGGCGTTAACTGTGCTGGCTGCCGGTGTCGCTTTGTGGGTCTATTTCCGGTACTTCGGCGATTTTAGCTCGAATCAGAGCTTAGCCTTGACCTTGACTGCGTGTGTCGCACTCGCCATATTCCTGGAGTTCAGATACGCACGTAAGCCCAGAGATGCGCGTAAGGTCGATCAGGGAGGTGATTTTGTTCCTTTCCGTGTCGAGGTTTACCCGGAGTGGCAAGCCTTGCTCAGGGATTTCGGATTCGTTACCAGCGATGACGAGACGAATCACCTGAGGAAAGACAGCGCGAACACGCCGCCTGGAGAGTACAGCCTTCTGCGCGATGGAATAGCCTTTACGGTTCTTCAAAGACAATCGGACGCGCTGCTACCCGGACTTACATTTTGGGACAGCAGAAAGAAATTCCTGAACGGCTGCCCGGAGTTCCGCGAGGCAATCAACGGCATAAGAATTGAAGGAGGTTTTCAAAAACTGTATTTTAGAGCCTCTTCCGACCCTAACCCTCTGCACGATGTCCCGAATTCAGGCATAGACTGGAAAAACTGTAAACCTGAGTTGGTATGGGAACTCGGGCTCATTGTGCCGGAGAAGTGGTGGAGAAGAGCATGCGATGCCGACTCGACGCGAGCTCAGGTACTGACCGAAACGGACACCGCTGGCCCGCCACCCCCGGCGAACAAGCTCCTGATAGTCGCAAGGCTGCCTTATTCTGAGTTTGATATTTATTTCCGCCCGAACGTTCACTTTCACGACGGACTTCCCGACATGGCTGAATTCAAGAGAAGGCGCGAAAAGCTAAGTGCCAGAGGTTGGGAGTGGGACCAAGATCAGATACCGGACGAGGAGGGAGTCACTCGTGTTAGGCATAAATACTTCACCGTATCGCATAGGGAGCTCGACGAGAGAGGAAGCGGTGGCGCGTAAAGGAAGCTGTCCGTGAGTAGGTCAGCGGGGCAATGGCTCATGAGATGAATCTTGGACCGTCGTGTGCCCCTGCTTTGCCCTGAGAGCGCTTCGCACGAACCACGCAAGGCTGAACAGTCCTGCCGCGAGGAGAACAAATCCGATGATGGAGGGGAGCAGATTGGAAATGAGACACGCCCTAAGGGAAAACCTGGGCCGTGGCTTAAGCAATTGATTCTTGACGGTACTGATTAACTCCTCTTCGTCTACGTTCGAGGGGAAAGAGAGCCGCGTTCCAACCGAACCGGTTACCAGTGTTGCGCCAGGCGGAAGCAAACCCAAATCGGGTCGCTCCCAGCTTACCGTGGTAGCGGGCACTTCGACAGTCACGTCAAGTGTGTAGCCACTCGGAAGTGGAGGTAAAGCGCTTTGTTTCGGGCTCTTTTTTGCCTCGGCCTTCGGCTCTTCAACAGGTACCCAACCAGGAGCTGCCGCTATGTTCCACTTTTTTGCTTGGGGATTGTAATCGAATAGGGTCATGGTTCCATCGTAGTTGGACCAGTCGATTGTGGGCGGCGAAGACGAAATCGCTCCATACTTCTTTGCCAGGGCATCGTAATCGACGGCTGGTGTTGTCCCTGTACTTTCGTTAGAGCGGCGTGGTAGGGGTTCGGTTTTGACGACGTAAAGAGGGCGTGACTTGACAACCGCTGCCCGAAGGTCGGCTACGGCGCGGTCGTAACTCTGTACGGACTCTTGGAACGATCTCCAATCGTCTACAACGGGCTTACCCCCAACAATAATGGCGACGAGACATGCAAGGAAGCTTGAAAGCAGCCAGAGCAACCGCACACTTAGAGTGCCAACAAGCCATGTTGCTGCCAGCCCAAGCAGAATTATGCCTGTCGTTTGTTTTTCGCTCGCTTCAAAAAAGAAGCTAATTCCCGCAGCAACAAGAACGAGAAATAAGCCAACTTTGTGCCTGCGGTTCAGGGTCGGGTAAGTCATAAATGCTTCAATGCAGCCATGCCAAGGCAATGATCCTAGGCTTTTGCTGCCAGCTTACGCCATTGTTCGTATTCCTTCTCAATTGCCTTATCGGCTTTCTCCAAATAATGAACCAACGATTTTGCCCCCCAAGGATCGGGACCCAATACGGAGTGAGGAAGGCCGTAGTGGTCCTCAATCAGGGTGAGCAGATCCCCAATCGATTTCAGCGCACTCTCGATGTCGTTGCCTGTTACCGGTGGCAATGTCAAAGCGTGGCCTCTTCGACGATTGATCAAGTCTGTGTGAGCCAATCGCTGGTTCCGCCATTTCCGAGCAAACTCGCAGCTCTTCCGCACTTGGCCCGTTTTAGTTCCCACGGAAGCCTTAAGTACGGGGTCGTTTTAGGTGGGTCTGAGAGACGACATAAGTGCAGCATAGCGTCTTCAAAGAACAGCCTGTGGAGGAAATAGAAGAAGTTGGATGCAGCCCTATTCAGTAGGTCGATGCGCTCCTGGCCCTTTCCGAACAGCTCTTGAAAATTGCTCCACTTCCGTCGTAACCAATCGACATCGTCCCGCAATTCCCCGCACAGTTGTCCTAGGTCGGAGCCCATCACGCGAACGTATTCGGCTCCTAGTTCCTCGTCGGTCATAGCTTTTTGCAAGGTATCAGCTCCAATCCGCTTGCATGGATGATAACACGCTGTTGCTAGCCAGTCGGGGTCACCAGCGGCCCTGCGGGGAAGCCCTAGGAATCGGGAAGGAAGGCTCGCGCTATGGCGCTCCCCAGATTACGTTCTTTTTGGTAGAACGACTCAAGATGAACCGCACAGATCGTCAGAGGCCAGCTAAACTGGTACTGTGGTGAGTCGAGAAAATATGGAACAACCGGAAGAACTCCGCTACCCTGTTCAGGCCGTTGTGGACCTTGCGAAGAATTTCAGCCGCGAACATTTCGAGTACGCGATTACCCAGTGCCAAAATGTAATCTCACAGGTTCTAGCTGAAGACAACTCTTCGGAGCAACAAATCGCGCGGGTGCGTGTTCTCAAGTACGTTAATCTTCAGCTTGCTCGTGCAGTTCGCTGGATCGATCAAGAGGCTGATCTAATGGCCCTCGTACTTCGGAGTCTGATCGAACTGCGCTTCTGGGCGCACTTTGTTTCGCAAGGTAAAGACAACGCGAAACACTTTCTGGAGGAGGCCAATACCGACAGCAAGGAAATTTATGAGCGGTTGCTGAAAGCTTTTCCTGAGGAGACGACGCCTTACAACGTTCCGCCTGTGGTCAAGCGCGTCAATCCAACAAGAATCGATGACGACGAAGAGCTTCTTTGGAAGCTCTGTTCAAAGTTCATTCATCCAACGTCTTTTGTTCTGGACAACCCCGAGAATACGATTTTGAACGAAGGATATCGCAAAGTTTTCGCTGTCAAGGTTCTATTTTACGGCTGGGGAATACTGGAGATGTTTCACCCGATAAATTGGACCGATTGACGTTTCAGGTCGAAGCTGTGGCCGCGATATTCTTTCTGCGTGAGCAGGTTTGCCGGAGTCTGACAGGTCCAGGGCTTGCGCCAGGGTGCCACGCCGGATTCGAGCTGCTTGATAATTTTGTCGGTGATGATTTCATAGACGCTTGGCATTTGGTTCGCTCCAGTTTTGATTTGCTGTTTTCAGGCCCTTTCAGGGCATAAAAAACAACGCGCTTTACTAGAGGCGAGTTCTGGCCGTGGTTCGCGGCTGTCAAGCCCCGAAGCGTATTTCAGCGAAGCCCGGAGGGGCGCGGAAGCGAGCACGGTTGGGGTACACCGAGCGGAGCTGCACAAGCGGGCTTTACAGTGGGAGCGAACTACGGCCTATCTTGCGCCGAGTAAAGCATGTGGAGGGAGGAGACTGTATCGGCGCAGACAACCCAGCGATTACGGTAATTTAGCTATTAAAGCTAACGCGCTTATGCTTTAATATGAACTTGGCTTATTAAAGCGAGCTTGCATAGCAACCAATGGCGGACGAAAAACACTCAAGGCTCGGCACCTATGTCTCGACAACCACGGCGGGCGAGACGGTCAAAGCCTTTATGCCTCAACCCTTGCCTCCAGACCCGCCTGTCGATCTAAGTGGACTATACCACCAGCTCGACCGGGCAAATCAGGCTCTTGGACGCTTAGACGGCCTGACAACGCTCTTGCCGGACACTCAGCTCTTCCTTTATCTGTATGTGCGCAAGGAAGCCCTTCTTTCTTCACAGATCGAAGGCACCAAGTCTTCCTTCTCCGATTTGCTCCTATTCGAAAACGAAGCAGTGCCCGGCGTTCCCATCGATGATGTCGAGGAAGTCTCCAATTACGTCGCCGCAGTGCAACACGGTCTTCGTCGCATCAAAGGAGGTTTTCCGCTTTCGTTGCGGCTCATTCGCGAGATTCACGGAATCCTGCTACGCGGCGGACGCGGGGCGAACAAGACACCCGGCGAATTTCGCCGCTCTCAGAATTGGATTGGCGGTAGCCGTCCCGGAAACGCTGCGTTTGTTCCGCCTCCACCGGAACGCATGATGGAGTGTTTGGACCGCTTCGAGCATTTTCTTCATGACGAAAAACACAAGCTGCCCGTGCTTGTCGAGGCCGGACTCATTCACGTCCAGTTCGAAACAATCCACCCCTTTCTCGATGGCAATGGGCGGCTGGGCCGACTGCTGATTACGTTGCTTCTCTGCGCCAAAGGCACTCTGCGTGAGCCGCTCCTCTATTTGAGTCTGTACTTCAAGGCTCACCGTCAACGCTACTACGATCTGCTTCAGCGAGTTCGTACCGAAGGCGTTTGGGAAGAATGGCTCAGCTTTTTTCTTGAGGGCACAGAAACTACCGCGCGCCAAGCAGCCAGCGCAGCCGTTCAGATTCTTCACCTCTTCGAAGCTGATCGGAAAAAGATCCAAACGTTGGGTCGCAAGACCGCATCGGCCCTGCTCGTTCATGAGTACATGCAAGGGCACCCGCTAATCAAGATTGGCCCGACGGCAAAGTCGCTCAAACTATCCATCCCCACCATCACGGGTGCTCTTGAAAGCCTGGCAAAACTCAAAATCGCAAAGGAAATGACCGGCAAACGGAGAGATCGCTTGTTTGCATATCCTCGCTATTTGCATATTCTGAGCGAAGGAACCGAGCCGATGAAATAATTATTGATGTCAATCAGGAGCGTGACCCTTCAAAGCAATCAGGGTCAGTTGACATCCAAAGGCCGCGAATGCGCGCAAACGTCCGGGGGCTGGCTGATCGGAGAGAAGCAGGCTCTATCTGCTGATGCTCTGACCTTCCGCCTGCGTGTGTTCATGTATTTGGCTTGACGCAGAAGATCGCTCGGTCTTATGTGCTGACGACACGGATTCGTGGTTCGGTTCCATAGCGGATCGGCGCGACACGTCACGGGAGAGTTGCTCTGCAAGCTGGCCCTTGTCGTTTGTGTAGATTTGCGCATCATAGCGTCCGCGTGACACCGCCACATACGCCAAGCGGCGATTCACGAGTTTTTCTCCTGCCTGCTCCGTGTCCACGTGGATGAGTACGCGGTCGGCGGTTTGTCCCTGGCTGCTGTGGCTCGTCACTGCATAGCCGTAATCGAGATGCGGGTTATCTTTGACGTTGAATGCGACGGTCCGGCCTGAATCGAGGCGTACTCGCAGGTTGCCGCTATCGTCGATCTTTTCGATAGTGCCTAGTTCGCGGTTGGCGATGTGTTGTTCCCGATCCGGCGCTGTGAACTGCACACGGTCGCCTTGACTGAATCCGCGCTCGGTCTCGCGGTAGAGCGTCACGCCGTGCAACCGGCGCGGGTCGTAACTCACCTGCTCGCCGTTCTCACGCTTCACCCTCACCAGATTTTCTCTTTCGTTCGCGCCCTCGAAGCGGGCATACTCTCCTGCCTCGATGCCATGCGTCTTGCTGCCTCTCGCGTAGCGCACTATATCGCCCGGTTGGTATTGAGCGGCCCACTGCCGGTCCGCTCCCGTGATCTCTTGCCGGGCCACCAGCACCCGCCGCTTGTGTTCGTGCGTATCGACCTGGCCTCCCGTTTGCATTTCTTGGTGGATAACCTGATTGATTGCTCTGCGCGATTCGTTGTCGGGCGACACCACCAGCGTGCCTTCCGGTTTCGCTGCGAACTCGCGCGCGATTTCCTTCAGCCGCTCGTTGCGGTCGGGGATTTCATGCACGCGGCCCTGCGTATCGAGTCGTTCGACTGCTTCTCTCACATTGCCACGCGAAAGATGCTCCACCACTTCTTTGAGTGCCGGGTCTTTCTGCCGCACGATTTCATCCAATCGGGCTGTCTGGATTCCGGCCTCCTGAAGCTGCTGATACGGTCTGCCCGCTTCGACCGCTTCATGCTGGCGCGTGTCACCTACCAGCAGCACGCGGTCGTTTTCCTTTAGCCGATGCAAGAACTCGTTCATCTGTTTTGTGCTCGCAAGGCTCGATTCGTCGAGAACGTAAAGCCGTTTCTGCCCGTCGTGCGGCTCTTCGCTCCGCGTCAGGTGCCGCTGCAATGTGCTCGATTCGATTCCCGCTTCTCCGAGTTTTTGCGCCGCGCGTGATGTCGGCGCGAAGCCTTCCACCTTATAGCCCTCGCGGTCGGCGGCTTCCCGGATCGCGGTTAAAGAAGTAGTTTTCCCCGCGCCGGCGACGCCTTCGAGCGCCGTCACTTGATCGCGGCTCGACAGGATTTGCTCGACCGCCGCGCGCTGGCTCTCGCTCAAATGCGAGTGGTCTTGCTTGATCTTTCGGCGTGTCTCGAAACTCGCGATTGGTGCGTGTTGGTTCTGCCCTGCGCGCATCACTTGGATTGTGTTGCGCTCGTGGTCGATCATCTCGCTTGTGGTGAACGCGCGGCCCGGCGCACGATCGCTCGTCTCGATGAACTCGCCCGCTTGCACTCGTTTCTCGAACCCCGCTTTAACCTCCGCGACCGTGGCGTCACCCATTGAGCGTTTCAGTGCATCCCTCAGCAGCTCGCGCTCATCGGCCACGGCTTCACGCTCCAGATTTTTCTCTCGCGAGTAGGTGAGCGCCTGGCTGATGGCTCTCTCTCCGGGTTCTTCCTTTAGCTGCTCTCTTCGCTCCTGTGCCGCTTCAACAACCCGCTCCGGTTGATTGCCGAAGTGCGCGCCCATTGCCTTGTGCCGGTCTTGCATCTCTTCGTGTGAGAGTTCGAGCTTTCCTCCTCGTGTCTGGTGCGCGGCGATCTGCGCCGCGCCTGCTCCTCGCCGGTTCTCCTTTGCGAGAAGTTCCTCGATCTGCTGGCGGCGCGGACTCGACGCCTCCAGATACTCTTTGCTGTAGCCTTTGATTTCCGGCTGGCCGCTCTCACCGCGCTCGATCTCGTAGCCAAGTTCTTTCAACCGATGGGCCAATTCCGAGCGATACACTGCCGTCGCATACTGCTGGGTCTTGTACAGTTCCCGTGGCTGTAGTGCGTGGGCCTCTCCGTCGTCGGTCTCGGTAAGATTGAAAAAGACGGCGTGCGTGTGCAATTGCGGTGCCGCGTACCCGTCTACCGGCCTGGCGCTGTCATGCTCGAACTTCGCCGCTACCCACTTGCCGGTCGTCTCTGCCGGAAGATTCCCGCCGAGCCGCGCCTGCGTGTACCGCTCCAACTCGTCAAGCGCAACAGCGACGCTTTCTCGGTGTGCCT
>WNFD01001158.1_pt1 | contig 26606 bp, 25 predicted proteins | sample 5400491 | NCBI WGS metagenome assembly WNFD01 (sample SAMN13153343, study PRJNA577476) | soil metagenome | isolation source: 120 cm saprolite under Douglas fir tree site 2 hole 2 replicate 2 | place: USA:California | collected 2015-04-18
GAAAAGTGGCTGATTGAAGCGGCCAACGACCTGATCTCGAAATCGGGCGTCAGCATCGTGCTTGCGGGTGCGCATCAGCCGGTCGCTGTGCAATTACTCGCTTACGCAATGAATTCCGCGCTCAAAAATGTCGGGCGCACTGTTGTCGTCCGCGAATTTCCGCGCAATCGGAACACGAAAATCATTTTGCAGCTGGCCGACCGGATGAGTCGCGGCGAAATAAAAACGCTTTTCATTTTCGGCGGCGACCCGGTTTACAACGCGCCGCGCGTGCTCGCGCAGGATCCCGATAAAAAAACGCCGCTCGATTGGGGCGATCTGCAAAAGAAAGTGCCGGAAGTGGTGCGCCTTGGCTATCACGAGGACGCAACATCGACAATCAGCCAATGGCACGTCCCGCTCGCGCATTATTTGGAATCGTGGGGCGACGCATTAACCTCGGACGGCGCGTATTTATCGATCCAACCGATGATTCTGCCGCTCTTCGGCGGTCTCAGCGAAATCGAAATGATGAACGCGCTGCTGGGGAGGCCGAAAGTCGAAGGGCCTGAGCTCGTTCAGGAAACTTTCCGCACCACGAAACCGCCTGGCGATCTTCCGACCGCGTGGTCGAAATTCTTACGGGATGGATTCGCGGCGCACGTTCCGTTGCGAGATCGACCGGTGTCATTTAACGGTGGCGCCGCGGCTTCGCTGGCCCAGCAGCTTTGGGCAACAACGCCGGCACCGACCTCGGACTCTCCTGAAATCGTTTTTGTTCGCAGTTACGCGATGGACGATGGCCGTTACGCCAACAACGGCTGGCTCCAGGAATTGCCCGACCCGATCACGAAACTGACTTGGGATAATGCGGCGATGATGAGCCCGAGCTTCGCCAAATCGCTGAATGTCGAGACCGGCGACCTGATTCAAATTTCAATCAACGATTTCGCCAAAGACGCGAACAACCAACCGATTAAACGCGAATTGGTGATTGCGGCTTACGTTTCTCCGGGTCACGCCGACAATTCGATTACGATTCCGCTCGGTTACGGCCGCAAGAAGACCGGACCGATCGCTGAAGAAACCGGATTCAACGCGTATCTTTTGCGCACCGCGACGAATCCGCACTTCGCGGTCGCGGATGGGAAGAACATCGAAAGCGTCAGCGTCACCAAAGTTGGAAAAAAATATCCGCTCTCGATTACCCAAGATCACTGGAGCATCGAAGGGCGCGGCGTGGTGCGCGAAGCAACCCTGGACGATTACCGCAAAGACAACGAGTTCGTGAAGAAATGCGGCGGGATGGACGAACCGCAATCGGTACTGCCATCGCTTTACAGCCATCCGCCGATGGACGCGCCACAGCAATGGGGAATGACGGTCGATCTCAACGTTTGCACCGGTTGCAGCGCGTGCGTGATCGCGTGTCAGGCCGAGAACAATGTTCCGATTGTCGGCAAATTACAGGTCGCGCACGGACGCGCGATGCACTGGCTCCGGATTGATCGCTATTACGCGAGCTCGAAACCGTTCGACGAAGACAATGGCGAGTTTCCGCAGGATCCCGAGATGGTGCATCAACCGATGATGTGTCAGCACTGCGAGAACGCGCCGTGCGAAACCGTTTGCCCGGTCAACGCCACCATTCACAGCGAGGACGGCCTCAACGTCATGGCTTACAACCGTTGCATCGGGACGCGTTATTGCGCGAACAATTGCCCGTTTAAAGTGCGCCGGTTCAATTTCTTCGATTACAACCAGCGGCCGATCGGAAAAAAGAAAATCGCCGGCGAATTCGGGATTTATCGCGAATACGTCGCTCCCTTCACCGAAAAAGGCGCGCCCGACATCACCAAGATGCAAAAGAATCCGAACGTGACCGTGCGGATGCGCGGGGTGATGGAGAAATGCACCTTCTGCGTGCAGCGGATTGAAGAAGCGAAAATCGCGGCCCACGTACACGCGGGCGCGTCCGGTAACAATCTGCGCATTCCGCGCGATTCGTTCACAAGCGCGTGCGCGCAAGCCTGCCCGCACGAGGCGATCACTTTTGGCGACATCAAGGATCCGGAAAGCAAAGTTTCGAAGATGAAGCAGCAGGACCGCAATTACCGGCTGCTCGAATATTTGAACGTGAACACGCGGACTAGTTATCTCGCGCGCATTCGCAATCCAAATCCGAAAATGCCGGACGCCAGCGACATCGCTGTCGCCAGCCCGGAGGGGAAAGCGTGATGAAGATGTCGATCTTAGCAATTTGTTCGCCACGGCGAATCCGTCCGACGGCGGATCGACCTTAATTAACGATGGACGAAACACCAACAGCACCAGAAGCAATCGAAGGCGAGGCAACTGCCAGACCGCTGGCGCGCGTGCCGCTGGTTTTGCAGCGGCGCAATTTTAGTTGGCTGACGGAGCGAATTTCGGGCGTGGTCGAACAGCCGGCGCCGCGCTGGTGGTGGGTTTGTTTCACCATCACGGGATCGATCGCCATGTTCGGTATGTTTTGTCTCGGCTACCAAATCTCGACCGGCGTCGGCACCTGGGGATTGAATCATCCGGTCGGCTGGGCGTGGGACATCACCAACTTCGTGTTCTGGATCGGTATCGGACACGCCGGCACGCTCATCTCCGCCATTTTGTTTCTACTTCACCAAAAATGGCGCACGTCGATCAATCGTTCAGCCGAAGCGATGACGCTTTTCGCGGTGATGTGCGCAGCGATTTTTCCCGGTGTCCATGTCGGTCGCGTCTGGATGGCGTGGTTCATGGCGCCGGTGCCGACCTATTACGGAATTTGGCAGAACTTCCGCAGTCCGCTGATGTGGGATGTGTTCGCGGTCTCGACCTATTTCACGGTCTCGGTTTTGTTTTGGTACACCGGATTGATTCCCGATCTAGCGACGCTGCGCGATCGCGCCACCTCGAAGATTAGAAAATTTCTCTTCGGAGTTTTTGCCTGCGGCTGGCGCGGCTCGAACCGCAACTGGCGGCATTACGAAATGGCCTATTTGCTTTTGGCCGGTCTTGCGACGCCGCTTGTTCTCTCCGTGCATAGCGTCGTTTCATTCGATTTTGCGACGTCGATCTTACCGACGTGGCACACGACAATTTTCCCGCCCTATTTCGTGGCGGGCGCGATCTTTGGCGGATTCGCCATGGTGCTGACCCTGCTAATTCCGGCGCGCGCCATGTTCAAACTGCATGACATCATTACGCCGCAGCATATCGACAAAATGGCGAAGATCATTTTGTTGACCGGCTCATTCGTTAGTTACGCCTACACCATGGAATTTTTCACGGCCTGGTACAGCGGCAACGCTTACGAGCGGTTCGCGTTTTGGAACCGCGTCTTCGGTCCCTACTGGTGGTACTGGTGGGTGGGCATGTTGTTTTGCAATATTCTTGCGCCGCAACTCTTCTGGTTCCGCTGGTCCCGCCGGAATATCCTCGTCGTCTACTTCGTCTGCATGTGCGTGAACGCCGGCATGTGGTTCGAGCGGTTCATCATTATCGTTGGCGGACTGCATCGCGATTTCATTCCCTCCTCATGGGGAATTTTTATTCCGACATGGGTGGACATCTGGACCTACATCGGCACGCTCGGAGTTTTCACTTCGTTATTCCTTCTCTTCATCCGGTTCTTGCCAATGATCGCGATGTCGGAAGTGAAGATCACACTGCCGGAAGCGGACGCGCATTACGGATCGGGAAACGGCCAACATCCCGCGATGTCGGGCGGACAGGAGATGATATGAAAACGCCGTCCGGCCACGAAGTTTACGGAATCGGCGCGGAATACCCGAGCGCGGCCTCCCTTTACGAAGCGGCGAAAATGGTGCGCGACGCCGGTTTCAAACGCTGGGACGTCCATTCACCGTTTCCGATTCACGGAATGGACGAAGCGATGGGGCTGGGAAAATCGTGGTTGAGCGCCGTAGTGCTGGCGGGCGGCATCTCCGGTTTGCTCACTGCAACCCTGGTGGAATTTGGCCCGTCCTCGATTCTCTATCCGCTGGTCGTGCACGGCAAGCCGACGAACTTTATGACCGTGCCGGCATTTTTCCCGATCATGTTCGAGATGACTGTGCTTTTCGCCGCCTTTGCCGCCTTTTTTGCGGTGCTGATCATGAACGGACTGCCGCGGCCGCATCATCCGATTTTCAACTGGGAGCGCTTCAAACGCGCCACCAACGACGGATTTTTTCTCGTGATCGAAGCGCGCGATCCGCGATTTACCGAACTGGAAGCGCGCGAATTACTGGAGCACAGCGGCGGCCAACACATCACGATCGTGCACGAGGACTAATTATGTTGCGCGGCTTTCTTTTAATTTCTCTCCTGCTCACGATCGCGGCCATCGCCGTACTCGGGTTCCGTGGAGAAAAAACCACCAATGAGCCGTGGGAAATTTTTCCCGACATGGTGCGCCAGATAAAAGTGCGCGCGCAATCGCCGCTGAATTTTTTTGCGGACGGTCGCGGTCCTCGCATGCCGGTCAACGGAACGGTGCCGATCGGCTATGAGATGCCAAAGGCGCAACCGATCGGCGCGCCCGAGTCTCACCCCGTTGCCGGGTTTAGCGTCGGCACCGATTATATCGACACCGGTAAAATGGGCAACAATTGGGGAACTGGAATTCCGGTTCCGGTGACACCGCAGTTGCTTCAGCGCGGCCGCGAGCGTTTCAACATTACCTGCGCGATGTGTCACGGCGCGACCGCGGCCGGGAATGGAATCACTAAGCAGTACGGCTTGGCCACGGTCGTCACTTTGCAAGACGATCGCATTCGCAAAATGGCCGATGGCGAAATTTTCAACACGATCACCAACGGCAAGAACACGATGATGGCCTACGGTCCGAACATCATGGTGGCGGATCGCTGGGCGATCATCGCGTATTTACGGGCGCTGGAACGGAGCCAGAACGCGGCGATTGTCGATGTTCCGCCAGAACATCGCGCTGATTTGGAAAAGCCGGCCGAGAACAAGCCGGCGGAGGCGAAACCTGGAGAAGCGAAACCGGCCGAGACCAAATCGCCAGCAAAACCGGAGGCGCCAAAGAAATGAGCGATCGCCTGCATAACGGGTCGACGCCGGAAGGCGAATATTTCGAGAGCGGCCGCTTTGCCGGCCTGTCTGTTTTGCTCGGCGTTGTGGCGTTTGTTGCACTCGCGCTCTGCGGCGCTGGCGCCGCAATTGATCCGAAGCAGCTCAGTTTCTCGTGGCTGTTTGCGTTTGGATTCTTCTTCACCTTGTGCGCCGGCTGCTTTTTCTGGACGATCGTGCATTACGCGACCGATGCGGACTGGACGGTGGTGGTGCGGCGCCAGCTCGAAAACATCGCCGTGCTGGTCGCTGTCCTGGCGATCTTTTTCATCCCGATTCTGCTTTTGCGACAGCATCTCTATGAGTGGATGAACGTCGCGCCTGGAAAAGAGGTGGCGCTCGATTCCAAGCGCGCCTACCTGAATCTGAGTTTCTTCATCCTCCGCGCGGCGTTTTTTCTCGGCTTCTTCATCATCGCGTCGCAATTATTACGCCGGTTGTCGGTGCGCCAGGACAAGGACGGCAATCCGCTATTCACGATTCGCCTGCGCAAAGTCGCGTTCGCCAGTCTGCCGCTGTTTGCGCTTTGTCTGACCTTCGGGGCGTTCGATTGGCTGATGAGTCTGGACTACCACTGGTTCTCCACCATGTTCGGCGTTTACATTTTTGCTGGCGCGGCCGGCAGCTCGATGTCGCTGCTCGTGCTCGTGATCACCGCGCTCCAGCGCGCCGGTTATCTCAAGAACGTGGTCACGCTCGAGCATTATCACATCATGGGGAAGTGGATTTTCGCCTTCTGCGTGTTCTGGGCCTACATCGGCTTCGGCCAATACATGCTGATCTGGTACGCAAACATGCCGGAAGAGACGCATTATTTTATAACGCGAAACACTGAGTCGTGGTGGGACTTGAGCATGTTGCTCGTGGTGGGCCGCTTCTTCGGGCCGTTCGCCATTTTGCTTTTACGCTCAATCAAAAAGCATCCGCACCAGCTTTGTTACATGGCTGCGTGGATTTTGTTGATGCAGATGCTCGACATTTATCTCGTCGTTCTTCCGGAGCTCCATGGAACCGGTGTCCATGTAAGCTTGTGGGATTTTGCCGCGCTCATCGCCATCGGCGCGACGTTGGCCTTCGTTTATTTGCGCATCGTTGGAAAAACGTCGCTCTTCCCCATGCGCGATCCGCGCCTGATCGAATCTTTGAAAATAGTGAACTGAAATGGCCGATACCGAACAAGTTGGAGCGCAATCGCCCGCGCCGTTTTCGACGTGGCTCGGCGTCGTTCTCCTGTTTGCGCTTTTCGGCGCCATTGTTGTGGCCGTGGTTGGTCCTTCGCCGCGCGGCGACACCTACGAACAAATGCGCGCCGAGGCTCGTGCCAAAAAACTCAAGGATGCGCGCGATGAAGACGCGAAGGCGCTCACAACTTACGCCTGGGTCGATAAAAACAAAGGCACGGTGCGATTGCCAATCGATCGCGCGATGGAATTAACTGTTGCCGATCTGGCGAACAAAAACCCCGCGCCCGCATACGCGATCACCGCGCCGGAATCTTCTGCGGCACCCGGCGGGGCAGCGGTCGCCACGCCCGCGCCATCGGCCTCGCCGCAGGCAAGCGGGACACCGAAACCCACTTCAGTTGCCGGTCAAAATTCGGAAGCGCGCGGTCAACCAGCCGCGGCCGTAAATCCGCCGCCGGTGCAGCCATCGAAGCCACCCGGCGCTTCGGCGTCTCCGGCTCCTTCGCCACAATCGTCGGCCGCAGCGCCGGCCGCGTCACCTTCGGTAACTCCGGGACAATTGTGAACATGTCGATCTTGCCTAACGAATGACTCCAACCGCTGACATTCCATTAAAAGAACCGGTCATTTCGGCTGCCGCTAGCGACGCAGAACAGCTCGAGCGTGCGCGCATCGATGCTTCGACGCGCGTGCCGGTGCTGATGTTTTACGCGTCAGCGATGGTTTGGTTACTAATCGGAACGCTGCTGGCCGGATTCGTTTCGTTCAAATTGCATTCACCCGACTGGCTCTCGGATGTCAGCTTTTTGACGTGGGGCCGACTGCGTCCGGTGCACATGAACGTGATGGTTTACGGCTGGGCGTCGATGGCCGCAATGGGAACCGCGATCTGGCTGATGGCGCGATTGTGCCGGACGACTTTGCGACATCCGCTGCTGATTGTGGCGGGGATTTGGTTTTGGAACATCGGTGTGCTGATTGGCGTAATCGGAATTCTCATGGGCTACAGCACCGGTTACGACTGGCTCGAGTTTCCGCCTTATGCCGCGGTTGTTCTTTTTGTCGCTTACGCGCTGATTATGTCGTGGGCGGTGTTGATGTTCCGCTTTCGCCGGGGCGACCAGATTTACATCACCCAATGGTATTTGCTGGGCGCGTTTCTCTGGTTTCCATGGCTCTACGCCGCCGCCCAAGCAATGCTCTTCGTCGTCCCGGTCCAAGGCGTGATGCAGGCGGCGGTCGGCTGGTGGTACGCGAATAATCTGCTCTTTCTCTGGCTCGGCGCGATCGCGCTCGGCACCGCTTATTACATGATCCCGAAAGTGATCGGGCGCCCGGTTTACAGTTATCATCTCGCGACGATTGGATTTTGGACCTACGCGCTGTTCTCGAGTTGGACTGGGATGCAGCGCCTTGTCGATGGACCATTCCCGGCATGGATGATTACAGCGAGCATCGCCGCAACGATCCTGACCATCATTCCGGTCGCGACCGTCGGACTCAATCATCACATGACGATGCAGGGATATTTTCCGGTGATGCGTTACAGCCCGACGCTGCGGTTCACCGTCTTCGGCGCGATGTCGTATACGGTCTTTAGCATCATCGGTATCCTGATCTCGCTCCGCTCAACCGCGCGCTACTTGCATTTTACGGAGGCCAGCATCGCCTACTCACATCTCGGGCTGTACGCGTTTTTCACGATGGTCATGTTCGGTTCGATGTACTACATCGTGCCGCGCCTGGTCGGTCGTGAATGGCGTTACGCTACGCTCATCAAACTCCATTTCTGGGCATCGGCCTACGGCGTTGGATTGATGTCGTTGATGTTGTTGGTCGGTGGGTTTGCTCAGGGCGCGACCCAAAATGATCCCTCAATGTCGTTCATCCAAAGCGTGGCAAGCGCGTTGCCATATTTACGAGGTCGCACGGTTGCAGCGCTGTTATTGACGATTTCGCATTTCATTTTCGCGTTCCATTTTGGCCTGATGTTGTTCGGCCTTGGCCGCACTTCAACGGTCCCGACATTTTTGAATCCAGTCGAAGCCGAGGGATCGGAGGCGCACTCGTGAAAGGATTGGTCCCGCTTTTCCTCGGAGTTTTCGGAACGTTCGCGTTCTCGTGGGTCGGCTTGACTGTAATCCCGAACCTGCAAATTGGCGCGCTCAACCCGCAGATGGATGAAGAAGGCACCGACATTTATCCCGCTCCGAAATCGGGCATGGCCGACCGCGGCCGGCGGATTTACGCGGCGAATGGGTGCATCTATTGCCACAGTCAGCAAATCCGGCCCGGTTACGCCTACGCGGATGTCGATCGTGTCCGCGACGCAGGGCCATCACCTCGCCCGAAATGGGCTGAGCGCCGCAGCGCGCCGCGCGATTATATTTTTGATCGACCGGTAGTGCTTGGCCAGGAACGAATGGGTCCCGATTTGGCGGACATTGGCAAAGCTGGGCCAACTGAAGAGGAAAAGCCAGCAGCGGCGCCGGCTGCAAACGCTCCTGCAAATTCGCCTGCGACTGCGCAATCACCGCCCGCGAATGCTGGTTCGGGCAAACCGGCCGCTGGTGGTTCGCCGCCAGCACCCGCAACTTCCGCCGCGGCGCCAGCGCAATCTGCAGCTGTGAATCCGTCTCCGGCCCCTTCGGCTTCACCAAGTCCTAACGGAGTGCCGCCAGCTTATTCTGCGGCCTGGCATCATCGACATCTTTATTCGCCACGAAGCATGAGTCTGGACAGCGTGGATTCGACCATGCCGGCTTACAAATTTCTTTACGAGAAACATCAGATCAATGGTGAGCGCTCCGCCGATGCTCTGGAACTGAGCGGCCGCGACGCGCCGCCGCCGGGTTGGGAAATTGTTCCAACCTACGACGCCAGATGTCTCGTTGCTTATTTGATGTCGCTGGATCAATCGCATCCGCTGAAAGAGGTGAAGACCGCAGAGGGCGCGGCGCCGCCTGCCGCTTCCCCTCCAGCACAGCCCGCAGGATCGCCAGCACCGGCGCCATCGAAGAAATGAACGAGCGAACTCCAGACCCATCATCGCTCACCCGCCAGGGCATGGATTACGGCGAAACGTCCGACGTTCAGGAAGTGCACGCCGCGATTCAACGAGAGAAGCGCGAGCCGCGCGTCGGACTCGAGCCGCTCTCGATTTGGCTGATCGCCGTTTACGGGATCGCGATTTTCACGGGCGGCGCTTACCTCGGTCGCTACTCTGGAAATTTTTCCGGTGATGGGCTTGATCCGCTCGGCGGACCGCCGCCGGCAAAAAAAGGGGGCGGACCTCAAGCTCAACAACAGCAAGCCGAGCTTTCGCCGCGCGACCGCGGCAAGAAGATTTTCGCGGCCAACTGTCAGACGTGTCACCAAGCGAACGGCCTCGGCGTTCCCGGTCAATATCCTCCGCTGGCAGGCTCGGAATTTACGACTGGCGGTTCGAAGCGGCCGGCAATGATCGTTCTCAAAGGTTTGCAGGGACCGGTCACGGTGAAAGGCCAAAAATTCGGCAGCGCCGTCATGCAACCGTGGGACAAGACGCTGACCGACCAAAAAATCGCCGACGTTCTGACCTACGAGCGAAGCGAGTGGGGGAATAGTGCCAGTCCGGTGACCGCAGAACAAATCGCGGCGTTGCGCAAAGAATTGGCGAATCATCCGGACTCGTACATCGAATCTGATGTGCTCGCGATTCCGGCCGACGCTGAACTTCTTGGTGGCGAAGCCGGTGCTCCGCCGAAACCCGGCGAAGCCGCAAAGCCGGGCGGCAACCCAGCTCCACCGCCGCCGAAATCGTAACGCGGGTCATCCCGAGCGGAGCGAGGGATCGCACAGTCGGAGCGTGGATCACACAATGTAATTGGCGTGATCAACGAGTTTGTGAGAGATCCTTCTCCCGCGACTGCGGGATCAGGATGACAGATCGAGCGCGTCTGCGAGCAGCTCGGCCATATGCTTCGGCCGGACGCTGCTAAGATCGACAATCTGATGCCGGCAACTTGTGCCGGAAGCGACAACAACATCCGCTTGTTGATTGTCGATCTTGCGCAGTAAATCCGCAGCAACCTGGATCGACAGTTCATATTTTTCGGCGAGCGCGCCGAATGCGCCAGCCATTCCGCAACAGCCAGTCTCGAGCAAGGTCGCGCGATACCCGGGCAATCGTTCGACGAGCCGCGCCATGAACGCAGGATTCATCAGCGACTTGGCGTGACAATGGGGATGGATCGCGACGTTCGCCTGGCGATCTTTGAACTGCACCGCGTCTGGCTCGCGCTCTAACAAATCGTCCACAAATTTTTCGAAGAGGAAACAGCGCGCTGCGATTTTCTCCGCGCTCTTAATCTTCAGCTCGCGATAATCTTCGACGAACATCGACCAGCACGACGGCTCGAGAAAAATGATTGGCGTACCCGATTGTTGAGACGTTGAACTGTTGAGAGGTTGAGAAGAGATCACGAGATCGACGTTGTGTTGCCCGACTTCGGCTGCGGCATCGAGATTTCCCTGGCTGAACGCGGGCCGGCCGCAACATTTTCGATTTTGCAGTAGCTCGACTTCGAAACCGAGCGCGTTGAGGACTTTTACCGCCGCGATTCCGATATTCGGCTCGTGATAACGAACAAACGTGTCGTCCCAGAGAATTACTTTGCCGCGCGGACGATCCGCCCCGTTTGGTTGCGCATTTCTGCCAAACCAGCGATCAAATCGCTTGCCTGTGTAGTGCGGCAGCGAACGCTTCGCTGAGATTCCGAGCGTTTTCTCCATGAACCCGCGCATCGGCGCATGATCGAGAATTGAATTGGCGAGCCATGGCATCGTGCATCCGATTCGGCCGAGCAGATCGACGTTGCTGAAGAACCGTTCGCGTAATGGCAAACCGTCGCGTTGGTAGCGGGCATAAAGCATGTCGGCTTTGAGCAGCGCGAGATTGACGTTCGACGGGCACTCCGGCGTGCAACCTTTACAGGAGAGGCAATTGCTGAGCGCGGCATCGAGTTCGGCCGATTTCAACGGATCGTGACCACTGCCGCGCAGTTCGAGCGATCGCCGGATGATGTTGGCGCGACCGCGGGTGGACATGACTTCGTCCCCGGTCGCAATGAACGTCGGGCACATGATCGGTGTGTCTTTGCGGCAACCGCCGCAACCGTTGCATTGCTCGAGATTGCCGATGAACGAGCGGTCCTTGAACGCGAACGCGAGGCGCGGCTCGAACGGCAGCTCGATCGACTTTGTGAAATTGTTACGCAAATGATTGTCGATCTTGTGGGCGAAGCCGAAAATTTTTCCGGGATTGAAAATATTTTTCGGATCGAAGGTGCGTTTGATTTCCCGCATCACATTGAGGAGCGCATCGCCAAGTTGCTCGCGCATGTACTCGGTGCGCGCGATGCCGACTCCGTGCTCGGCTGAGAGCGATCCTTTGAATTGCCGGACGAGCGCGGAAGTTTGATCGGCTACCAGCCTGAACTTTCGCAAATCGTCCGCACTATGGAGATCGAGAACGGGCCGGACATGGAGCAAGCCGCTCGCGGCATGTCCGTAGTAGCTCGCTTCCAGTCCGAGGGATTTCATGATCGATTGCAACCCGCGGACGTAATCGGGCAGTTGCGCCGGACGAACCGCTGCGTCTTCAATGAACGCGACCGGTTTCGATGGACCGACGCAGCCGGTCAAAAGTGAAAGGCCGGCTTTGCGCACCGACCAAACGAGATTCATCTCGTTCGGGTCGCGGCAAATTCTCGTCCGCAAACCGAGGTAGCGCGACTGCAAGATCGACAAGCGCTCGGCCGCATCGTCGTAGAATTCGACGATCAAGATTGCTTCGCACGGTTGTGCCTCGAGCTCGAGCAGATCGCGCGCGGCTTGGAAATGGAGCTGCCCTTTTGTTTGATCGAGCAACGGGCGGTCGATGTGTTCAATAGCGGCGGGTTTGAGATCGAGAAGCGCGACGGTTGCTTGCATCGCGTCGGCCACGGATGCAAAGAAGATCAGGCCGAGTCCTTTGTCGCGTGGGAGCGGCGAGATCTTTAGCTCGGCTGAAAAAATCGCGGCGAGCGTTCCTTCGCTGCCGGCGAGAATCTCATTGAGGTTGTTCGCCGTGCGCGAGAAACGTTCGATACCGTAGCCCGGCCAACGTTTGAGTAAACCGGGCGGCCAGCGCTCGGCCATTTCTGCCGCGTGCGCGCGAACGAGATTGTCGATCTTGCGTTGTTCCTCGCGCAAAGATTCACTTGCCGGACCGACAATGACGATCCGACCGTCGGCCAAAACGATTTCCGTCGAAAGAACGTGATCGGCAGTCGTGCCGTAAACTGGAACGTGCGCGCCGGAAGAATTGTTCGCGATCATGCCGCCGATGGTGGCGCGCGAGCTGGTAGCGACGTCGGGGCCAAAACAAAATCCGTGCGGCTTGAGAAACGCGTTCAACTGATCGAGGACGGCGCCGGCGCCGGCGCGCACGCTGCGTTTGTCGATGTTAAGATTATCGATCTTGCGATTGTGGCGCGAGAAATCGACGATCAATCCTTCGCCGACCGCGTTTCCAACCAGGCTGGTACCGGCGCCGCGCGGCGTGACCGGAACGTTTTCATCGGCCGCGGCTTTAATGACCGCGCTCGCGTCCTGCGCGCTGGTTGGGAAGGCGACGCCAAGCGGCTCGATTTGGTAAATCGAAGCGTCAGTGGCGTAAAGCTGGCGGGTGAGATTATCGAAACGCACGTCGCACCCTGAAGCGCGGATCTTTTGTTGAGCGGCAGCACTGATCACTTGGCGGCTAATTTATCACAAGAACGAGAGCGCGAGAGCCGATGGCAGGTGAATTGCTGTCATTTCCGCCAGGCAGTGAGCATTACCCTGAAAACGAAGATTCGTTACAACGGGCAGGAATACGCCAGTCCGGCAGATTTGCCTCCTGAGGTCCGCGTAGCTTACGAAAAAGCGCTGCATGACGGCGCAGTGAAGAAAAAATTTGTGTTTAACGGTGAGCAGTTCGCGAGTGAAGAAGCAATGCCGGCGGATGTCCGAAAGCTGTGCGATGATGTGTTGGGCGTGATCGAGAACAATGGCGAGGTCACCATTCCAAATGGAAAATCCGAGCCGCTGTTAACGAAACGAGAGATCGTAGTCGTCGCGCTATTTGCCGGTGGGATTGTCGCGCTCGTCCTGGTTCGATTAATCATGGGTTAATTCGGCGCCTCGGAAAACAGCGGCATTTGCATTTCCTCGGGCGCGCTTTCGGCGAAACGCACACCAACTCCGATCAGACGCACTTTTTTGCCGGTGCGGGCAAAAGCTTCCGCCAGCAAACTGCGGAATGCAGAAAGCGATGGTTCTAAACCGGCGCGCTCGGCAGTAGTCCGGGTGAAATCCGCAAATTTGAGCTTCACAAAAATTTTTGTGACGCGCCGGGTCGTTTCTTTCTGGGCCAAATCGGCCATGAGTTCTTGAAAAAGTTCTCCGAGACGTTCTTCGCATTGTTCCAGCGTTTCCAGATCGCTCGGGAAAGTTTCTTCGGTGCTGAGCGACTTACGTGGCCGGTCCGGTTCGACCGGTCGATCGTCAAATCCGCGACAGAGATCGAAGAGTTCGCTGCCGAATTTGCCGAAAAGATCGACAAGTTCCGGACGCGAGAACCGTTGAAGGTCGCCGCACGTTTTGACTCCGAGCTCCTGCAATCTTCGTTCCATCTTTTCGCCGATCCCCCAGATTTCGCGCACGGGCAGGTTCTCCATGAATCCAGGAACCTCAGCTGCGCTGACTTCCAATTGCCCGTTCGGCTTTCGCATCGAGCTGGCGATTTTTGCGATCAACTTGTTGGGCCCGATGCCGGCGGACGAAGTCAGTTTCGTCTTTTGAAAAATTAAATCGCGAATCACCTGGGCGAGCGGTCCGGGCGCGTCGGGATGCGCTGTCACGTCGAGATATGCTTCATCGAGCGAAAGCGGTTCCACTAACGGACTGAAGCGGTGCAAGATTTCCCGAACGATCGCTGCTTCGCGGCGATAAACATCAAATCGCGTCGGGAGGACGATTAGATTTGGACAGCGCTGCAGTGCCATGAACGTCGGCATGGCGGAATGAACGCCGAACGCGCGCGCTTCGTAATTGCACGTGGTCAGCACGCCGCGGCGATCCCGCGCGCCGCCGACACCGACTGGCTTTCCGCGCAAAGCCGGCCGGTCCCGCACTTCGATGGCCGCGTAAAAGCAATCCATGTCGAGGTGAATGATGGCGCGCGGCGTTGCATCGCTTGTCATTCGCCAATGTAACTTCAAAAGATGGCAATCTCATCTGGTGCTCCTGGTGATGTTTGGATTGACTGGAAAAATTGGAATCGCTAAACCTGTGGCTCCCACCCGCAGGCCATGTCCCTCATCCCGAGCGAGTCGTACGGTTTTCCCGATCATTTCACGCGTACGGTCACTCCTTCACCCAAGCCGAAGAACGAGGAGCTCGAGGCGGCGCCGCTCGAGACACGACAAAAAAAACCTTCGATTGTTGCGCTGCCCAGTCCAAAGCCGCAGCCGGCACCGGCAACTAGCCCGGAAAATTCCGAAGCAGTGCGCAGCAAACCGGCTGTGCCTGTGCCGAATCCAGCGCTGCGTCGGGCGAGCGCGCCGCCGCCCCGGATTCCCGAGGCGCCAGTCAGGAAGATTCCGCTTCAGCCCACTTTGAAACCAAAATTCCGTTGGAACATGCGCGCACCGGCAATGGATCCGGCTCCAGTCGCCAACAACGATGCAGAGCAACTTTCTCACGAAGCGCTGCGGCCGGCTGCCCAAAATGTAATTCAAATGAAGCCCGCCCGACCCGCGCATCCGCCGCGGATGATGCCTCCGCCGGAAAGTCCGGTCTCTCAGAATCCGGTTGCTGAACGCGTGGTCGCCGTCTCCAATCTGCAAGTGGACTTTTTTGAAAAGTTCGCGCAAAGCGACGAAACTCCTCTGTCGAAGCGGCGTCGCAAAGCAAAAATGCGTCGATTCATTGCTTGCGAAAGCACGATATTGGCCGTCCTGCTGCCGCTCGCGATCCTGGGGCTGTCGTGGCCTCCGGACAACGTCGCGCTGGTTTGGATCATGAACATTTTAACGATTGCTTCGGCGGTTGTTGCGGCATTACTCCCGATAATCTTCTTCGCGTTCACGCCGACGCTCCCCGAAATCGAGCGCTAAGATCGATTCGGGGCGCGGCGAGATCGACATCTTGCGGGCAGGATTGCGTTTTCGCGGAATTTACGCGATGACGATCAACGATTATGAAGTCGGCGGTCACACGAGTCTTTATGGTGCGCCATGGCGCGACGGTATTGAGCGCTGAAGATCGCTTTGCCGGCGCGACCGACGTCGCTCTGTCCGATGAAGGTCGCGAACAAACGCGGCGTCTGGCCGATCGTTTGAGTCACGAAAAAATCATGGCGGTCTATGCGTCGCCTTTGGGTCGCACGGTTGAAACGGCGCAAATTTTGGCTGGACCGCATAAACTTGAAGTTCAGACGCGCGACGGGTTTCGTGAAATTAACCACGGACGCTGGGAACAAATGACGCGGCGTGAAGTTGAAGAAAAATTTCCGGAAGAAGCGGCGGAATGGGAAAAAGATCCTTACACCTTTGCGCCGCTGGGCGGAGAAAGCGGATTGGCGGTGACAGCCCGCGCTCTGCCGGCGCTGATAGAGCTCGTTCGAGAACATGGCGGCCAGAATATTCTGGTGGTGTCGCATAAAGCGACGATCCGACTTTTGCTAAGCTCGCTCCTCGGATTCGATCCGCGACGTTATCGCGACAATCTCGATCAAAAACCGGCCGCCCTGAATATTGTCGATTTTCGCGATGCCACTCGTGCGCGGCTGACTTTATTCAACGACACCTCGCATTACGACAAGGCGGGGAGCGCCATTCCGGAAATCCCGGAATCCCGTTTGTCGAAATGGTGGAACGAGCTGGGCACAGCATGAAGCTTGTGGGGAATTCAGTTTGTCTTCCTTTGAGGACCGGTAATTGGCGCGCACCGTGAACGATCAGCCGAAAGAGGGCCTCGGCTGCGTTAGCAAAGGCTGCCTGATCCTGGCTGCGGTCTGTTTTGCCTTGGTACTGATCTTTGGCGGCGGCGGCAAGACCGAAGTGTTCGAAGGCGATTGGAAACCGAAACGTATTGTCGTGCTTCAGTTCGAATCGATGGAGCGCGCCAAGGAATGGCTCAACTGCGAGGAATATCGCGAGCCACGCAAAATGCGTCATCGCACCACCAAGACAAACATGATCCTCGTCGAAGGCGTCTGACGCTAGTGTGCGGGGACACTTGAGCCAGCTTCGCTCAGCAAATTCTCGACGTCGCGCTTAGTGTAAAAATGCCAAATCGGTCCATCGCGTCGTAGCAATCGCTCGCCCAGATCCGTCATCAACGCGCGGTCGTAATACTTATTCACGTTTTTCGAACTCAGCTCTTCCTCCGATTCCGACGCCGCTGGAAAAAATTTTGCGAGCTCCCGACCGCGCGAGGTGACCAAGTCCTCGTATTTGATCAGCGCGCGTTCCGGGAGAAAGCGTCGGAACCGATCGTAAAACCATTCCAAAATGTGAATTTGTCGTTCGATCGGGTCGGATTTCGCGGCGAGGTCGCGCGCAAGATCGACATCGAGCTTCTCACCGATGGGGGCATGGCCGTCTTTGAGAGGAAACCACGCGAGACTGTTCCACGACGCAAGCGTTGCCAGTGGATTTCGGATGATGGCGTAACATTCAAAACGTTGGGACAAAACTTCGAGTAACGCCGAGAACGCCGCCGGATGTTTCACCACCAGCGTGAAATTCTGCGAGAGCGGTTTGTCGACACTAACCGGTCCATGTTCGGTATATCGCAATCGCGTACCGGCGCGATTGACTTGATCGGCCGCGACGTTATCTGGGATCTTGCCGCGCACGTGCTTCGAGATGGCAAAGCCGTGTTCGTGCAGTGATGTCCGGGTTTCCGCGCAGAAATTTTCAATGAGATCGGCCACCGCGCCGCCGTCCCGACATTCCGCAAAATCCCACACGTTCATCGGCTCATGCAGAGCGACGGTGTCGGGCAATTTGTTGAGCAACGAACAAATCAGCGTCGTGCCGGAGCGCGGCGTCCCGGTAATTAGCACGTTGCGCATGGCGCTCAATGTCGCATCTCTTGGGTTTGTTTCGATCGGTCGCGAACGGCGCTCTTAAGCTCTTTGATTAAGCGGTCATGCTCTTTCCGACAAACGAGGTCTTCCATTTCGTCAGGATCATTTTTAACGTCGAACAACCGATAGGCCTCCCCTTCCCGATTCAGCATCAGCTTCCAATTGTGGTCGAGATACATTACTTCGAGCGCAAGTTCGGACGTGGCAAAGGATCGGTGCTCGAGTGTGAGGTCTTGGAGCACTGGCACTAATGACCGCGCAAATTGGGTGTAATTGATCTTTGCTTCAGCGAAATCGACCAATGTCGGCCCGGCATCGAACCACTCAACCAGCGCGTCGATTGTTTTTCCAGCTTGAGGCGATCGGTTTATTTCCGGCGTGCTCACGATCAGCGGAACACGCACCGCCGGATTCAAGAAGTTGGATTTATGAATCAGATCGTAGTCGCCGTTCATTTCACCGTGGTCGGAAGTGAATAGAATAACGGTGCGGTCCGATTCTCCCCGGGTTTCGATTTCCGTGAGAATCTGTCCGATCTGATGGTCGATCAGCGTGACTTTTCCCGCGTAACTGGCCCGCAGCTCTCGCGCGTTGTCGATCTTGCCGGGCGACTGAGCGAATTTTTGATCCAGTTCTCCCTTCGGGCTGCGACTTCGAACTTGAGGCCGCTTGATCGGCTCCGGCATTTCGTCCGTGCGATACATGCTCGCGTAAGGCTCCGGTGTGTCCCACGGTTCGTGGGGCCCTGCGAAACTAACCCAGCAAAACCACGGCTCGGAGCGTTTGTAATTGCGAAGATAATTTTTGGCCTGTTGCCCGACGTAAACATCGTAATACTCCGCCAACGGAAGCGGCGATGGTCGAACGAGCGTTTTATTTTTCCCCGTTCGTTCCTTTATGTCCTTTTGAAAAGAAGCGAGCAAGCCGAGTGATTTCCACCGCGCGGTCAGGTGGCAAAGAGTGTCCGCGCTTGCCCGCGGCCCTCTGATTTCGTCCACGTCGTCCAGACCGTAGGAATTCACGACGTATTCAAATTTCCGCAGGTCCGGCCCTCGTCGATGAAGAGCTATTTTTCCGAATAAGCTCGTTCGATAACCGACATCGCGGATCGCGGCCATCCAGGTAGGCGTCCCTTCCGGCAGTTCGAACGGGCAGTTATCCCAGACGCCGGTGTTGTGCGGGTAACGTCCGGTTGCCATTGAGACCCGTGCCGGAAGGCAGACCGGAGAGGTTGTGACGCAGTTCGAAAATCGAACTCCTTCGCGCGCGATCCGGTCAATGTTCGGGGTCTTGACCCAGTTCCCGGAGCAGCCAAGCGCGTCGGCGCGAAGCTGGTCGCACATGATGAACAAAAGGTTGGGCTTCACGGAACAATCAGCGCTTGAAAAATGCCTTGAAACGGTGGCGGCGATTGCGCCGAGTGTAAATAGCGTCCGCCAACTCGCGATAACGTGCGTACGACTCTGACGCGTAAATTTCCCTTAGCTCGCAGTACGAATCGGAATCTGAACTGGCGTCCAATCGAAGTAGCGTTGGATTATTATTTCGTCCCAACGCCGTCATCAGACGATGATTGGACGCTTCGAATCGATTGCGCAGTCGCTCCAGGTCAGCATTGCTCAGAAGGCTGCGAGTTTCCTGGCGGCCGAACCGCCGCGAAGCCTTTTCGCTCGCGGATTGGCGACGCAGAAAATCCGCGTACTCGATCGGACTTTTCAAATCGAGCAGGTAGGCCAGCTCGTATACATTGAGCGACACTTGAGCGCGATCGATGTCGATCAAATCTGGCACGGGTTTAAGCCCGGCTTCAGCGATGAAAGCGCCGAACACATCTGACGCGACCTCATCGTAGAAGACGACTTTGCAATCTCCAAAAGCGTTGCGCCACGCTTCGTAATGAGCGAACCAATCGGGACGGCAGAAACGTTCGCCGGCAGTGTCGCAAAGTCTCGCGACGAATGTGCTGATGTCTTCATTGAGCTCATTCGTCTTCACCATCTGATTGAAGTAGGAATCGATCCAGCGGTCCTGTCGTCGCACAAAAAGGACAACGACGCACGGCGTGGTTGTCGGGAGCAGCTCGCACAGTCGCAGCGCGTGGTGCGGCCGAAAATTCTCGCCTGAGAGAACGACTGACTCCGAATCCCGTCGCCAATCTTGGAGAAGTTCGGCGACGAGCCGTGTCGGATCGAGCGCGCTGGCATCGATTTCGGGAAAAGCGCGCTGAAAAGTTAATGACGGACGCCGGCTCAACGCCGTCGCCAAAAGTTTGGCGTTGCCTGCCATGTCGGCGACGACAGGCAGAACGGGTACGTAGATGCCGTGTTTGCGCAGGTAGCCCGGATCAGCGCGCAACCGGCGTTGTAGATAAGTCGACGCCGTCTTTGGAGCGCCGACGTGAAGAACAATGCGCGGAGTGCTCGCCGCGATCACAGTGGAACTTTCACCGCCTTCACCAGTTTGCCCTTTTCGTATCGATGAAGGTAACCTTTTTCGAGTGAAGCAGCATTCGCTGGCAAAGGTTCATACGAATGCCAGACGCGAATCGAGCCGCTAATTAACTCGCCGAAGCCGCGATAATTGAAGCTGGGAGAAAGCGTGTGGGGATTAAAACCTTTCAGCTCCATCGCCAGGCTCAAATAAGTTTGATCGCTCCACACTCTGTCTCGGTATTTTTGCGCCAGGGCGAGTGTCAGATCGAATACCGCGCGCACCTCCGGCTGGTGCGGCTGACAAAACATCACACCCGAATTGTAAATGATTTGGCCAAGTGGCGTGACCCCTTCGTTGAGCATCACCTGACGGAAATCGCGGAAATCGGCCAGCGAGTAATGCGGTGCGGGGACAATGGCGATGCCGTGCTGTTCCGCCTTTTCGAACCCGAAGGATATGTCGCCGATTACGCGCGTGTCGGCATCGAGGAACAGCGCAGTCTCGATCTCGTCCGGCAAACAATTGAAAAACTCGGTTTTTCTCGCCTTGCCGGAAAGCTGGCAGTCGCGCCGGATGACAACAACCTTACGCGGCAGCCCGTCGACGTTTGTGGTCGCGTCCGTGACCACAAAGAGCGGGTATTCGGGAAGCTGGCTTTCGCGAATACAACTCGCGACCCGATCCACCCACTCCGCGCCCCAGGCGGGAAAAACAATCGCGCGGTTGATCTTCTTCATCGACATTCGGAAAATTGCGGCAGCGCAGGATATTGCTCATCAGGCTTCGCCGTGGCAAGTGTCGGCGTGACCCATTCGCCTCCATTAGTCATCGGTGCGACCGGTGGCTCCGGCACGCGGGTGATTGCGCGCATCGCCAAACACGCCGGCTACAATCTCGGGAGCAGGTTGAATTCGTCCGAGGATGCGCTGGAATTTTATTCGTTTCACGACATCTGGATTAATCCGTTCGTTTCCGCGCAGGGGCGGGGCGAAGCAATGACGCCGTGGCAATCGGCGCGAATGAAAGAGGGTTTTCACGCTGCTCTGGCGCGTCACATCCCGGAAGCGGAACGACGCGGAACGCGTTGGGGTTGGAAAGCGCCGCGCAGTATTTATCTGCTGTCGTTCTTGTCCGTGCAATTCCCGCAATTGAAATTCATTCACGTGTTGCGTGACGGCCGCGACATGGCGCTTTCACCCAACCAAAATCAACTCCGCAAACATGGCCGGGCGGCGCTGAGGTGGCGCGAGCGACTATTTCGTTCGATCCCGGAGCGTTCGGCGTTGTTGTGGGAGAAGATAAATCTCCGAGCGGCCGATTACGCCGAGGCCAGGCTTCGCGGAAATTATCTACTCGTGCGGTTCGAAGATCTTTGCGCGGAACCATTGGAAACGACCGTTCGAATTGTGAACTTTCTGGAAGCGCCAATTGATCCCGCACCGATCGCGCAGACGGAAATAACGGCGCCGAAAACGCTCGGTCGCTGGCGTGATTGTTCGCCGCGAATCATTTCCAGGCTCGAGACCCTGGCTGCGACTTCCCTCCGAAGGTTTGGCTATTTGGAGTAAGAGAGCTTCGCAAACCCGGCTCTTTACGACCACCGCAAGATCGACAATCGATCAAATTCGGACTTTGCAATGAGGCTTTCTCTTTCGATATTGAGTGGCTAACTTTTCTCGAATGGACGCTTCTACCGCTTTTCCCGCAGCCGCGGGACACCACGATCCAGACGCACACGCCGGCGAGCACGAGCACCACGAGCTCGGTTTCTGGCGTAAATACATTTTTTCAACCGATCATAAAGTCATCGGGATTCAGTACGGGCTTTGCGGACTCGTTTTTCTCTTCTTCGGTTTTTCTTTGATGATGATCATGCGCTGGCAGCTGGCGTATCCCGGCCAGGCGCTGCCGTTTCTCGGCAAGTGGCTGCCGTATTTCTTCGGCGCCAATACCATGCCCGACGGCAAAATGACGCCCGAGTTTTACAACTCGCTGGGCGCAATGCACGGCACGATCATGATCTTTCTAGGCGTCGTGCCGGTGGCGTTCGCCGCGTTCGGCAATTTTGTCGTGCCGCTCCAAATCGGCGCGCCGGACATGACGTTTCCAAAAGTGAACGCCGCCAGTTTCTGGGCGTTCGGCGTCGGCGGAGTGATCATGTTGACCAGCTTTTTCGTTCCTGGCGGCGCGGCCAAGAGCGGCTGGACTTCCTACGTGCCGCTGGCCGCGATCGCGGACAAAGGCGCCGGTTATCATCCGATTTTTAATGGCCAATCGCTTTGGCTGATTGGATTCATCTTTTTAATCAGTTCGTCGTTACTCGGTGCGATCAATTTTATCACTACCATCATTCAGTTGCGCGCCAAAGGCCTGACCTGGATGCGTCTGCCGTTTTTCGTGTGGGCGCAGTTTGTCACCGCCTTTTTGTTGTTGCTCGCATTTCCGCCGCTTGAGGCTGCGATTGTCATGCAATTGATGGACCGCACGGCCGCGACCAGCTTTTTCCTGCCGGCGGGAATGATCGTGAACGGGGCGCCGGTGCACATCAGCGGCGGCGGCAGTCCAATACTCTGGCAGCATTTGTTTTGGTTCCTTGGACATCCGGAAGTTTACGTGTTGATCTTGCCCGCGTTCGGAATTGTCGCCGAAATTCTCGCCAACAATTCGCGCAAACCACTTTGGGGTTACAAGTCCCTTGTCTTTTCCGTGCTCGTGATCGGATTTCTGTCGTTCGTCGTCTGGGCACACCACATGTGGCTCACCGGAATGGGCTCGACCGTGAGCGCGTTCTTCCAAACGACCACGTTGCTTATTTCGATCCCATCCGTGATCATCCTGAGCGCGTTTTTCATTTCGCTCTGGGGCGGATCGATCCGGTTCAATGTCCCGATGCTGTGGGTGACGGCATTCCTGCCGATGTTCGGGATCGGCGGACTCACCGGCATTCCACTCGCGTTTAATTCGGCCGATCTTTATTTGCACGACACCTATTACGTCATCGCGCATTTCCATTACATCGTCGCGCCCGGTACGATCTTCGGACTTTTCGCCGGGATTTATTATTGGTTCCCGAAAGCGACCGGCCGCACCATGAACGAGTTCTGGGGCAAAGTGCATTTCTGGCCGTCGCTCATCTGCATGAACGTAATTTTTCTGCCGATGTTTTTACAGGGAATGCTCGGCATGCATCGCCGCTGGTACGATGGCGGCCAGGGCTGGACGTTGGCGGGCGAACACATTTGGGGTCTGACCGGCTTTCAATGGAACACACCGATCTCGTGGGCGGCGTGGATTATGGGTCTCGCGCAGATTCCGTTCATCATCAACTTCTTTTGGAGCATCAAGCACGGTAAAAAAGTGAACGACAATCCGTGGGAAGCGACCACACTGGAGTGGACCGCGCCTTCGCCGCCGCCCCACGGAAACTTCGTCACCACACCGATTGCTTATCGCGGCCCCTACGAATACAGCCTGCCCGGCCGCGACAAAGATTTCACCATGCAGAACGAACCGGTTGAACCGGCCGAGCGATCGCGTCGTGCGACAGTCGAACCGGTGCTGGTGCATTGACGAATGGAAATCCCCTACACCATCTCCACTCGACCTGATACCGGTCTGTGGAACGCGAAGATCGGCATCTGGTTGTTTCTCGCGTCCGAAGTGATGCTCTTCGGCGGACTTTTTTCCGCCTATGTCTTTTTGCGCCTGGACGCGCAACCAGGCGAGTGGCCACACGGACTTCTCAACGTCCCAGTTGGCACGATGAACACGGCGATCCTGATCATGTCATCGGTCACGGTCGTTCTCGCATGGGCCGCGCTGAAAATGCGCCGTTACCGTGCCTACTGGTGGTACATGCTCGCCACCATCATGTGCGGCGTCATCTTTCTTTTCGTAAAACTTTATTACGAATGGCCGCAGAAGTTTGAGCACTACGGCATCTTCCTCAAACCTGCCGCGCTCGAAAAATACGAGCGATACCTCGGAAACACCCGCCGGACGGAGAAGGGGATGGAGCCGCGGATCGAGATTAGCGGTCACTTGCACAATCCTGAAGCGCTCAAGGACGCGAACATCAAGGAGTATGAAATCGGGCTCGATCCGGTTTACGTCGAGCCGAACAACCCAGCGAACGATCGTCCACACTTTCTTTACGTTCCGCCAACCGACCACATCGCGAAAATTGAAAAGGAAGACGTTGAGCGAATCGATTCATTTGGACCGTGGCACAGTGCGTATTTCGCGAGTTACTTCACCATCACCGGCTTGCACGGCGCGCACGTGCTCGCCGGCGTTCTCGTCTTTATTTACATGTGGCTGCCCGTGAGCAAAAAACTTTACCAGCGCAATCCCGAACACCTGGCCAATCGCGTCGAGGTCTCCGGGCTCTTTTGGCACTTTGTCGATCTTATCTGGATTTTTGTCTTTCCGCTCTTTTATTTGCTCTAAGCCATGAACAATCCGCCTGATATTTCCCAAGACCCGGCCGAGCACGAGGAATACGCGCACAACGTGCAAAAACACGTGAGAGGTTATCTCACCGTCGGCGGGCTTTTGCTCGCGTTTACCGGGATCACAGTTGCGCTATCCTACGTTGATTTTGGGACCCGGAAAGCCAACATCGGCGTCGCCATGCTCGTCGCCACGTTAAAAGCCGGACTGGTCGGCGCGATCTTTATGCACCTGGCCGCGGAAAAACGGCTGATCTATCGCGTGCTTATTTTTACCGGCTTTTTCGTGCTTGGGCTTTTCTGGCTTATATTTTTGGCCTGGTACAACCCCGTCGTTCGTTAAATGTCACTCAAAGCCTTCCATATCGTCTTCGTAATTTTTTCAACGCTGCTCGCGTTGGGTGTGGGTGGCTGGTGCATTTGGGTCAATCTCGTTGAAGGCGTGCCGGTCTATCTCGCGGGCGCGGTCGCTTCGTTTGCTTGCGCGCTTGCGCTTGTCGTCTACGGCATCTGGTTTTATCGGAAAATGAAACGGCTCCGCATCATCACATGAAAAAGTTTCTGGCGATCCTGTCGTTGTCGATCCTGCTCGCCACCGGGCAGGCGAGCGCGTGTCCGTTCTGTTACGGCGCGAAAGACGGCAAATCGGCTCAGCACATGGCCGTGGCCATCTGGTTTCTTTTCGGCGCAGTGATGTCGGTCATCGGCGGAATCGGCGCGGTTGGTTTCAAGATTTGGCGACACGGAAGGATGCCGCTCGAACCGCATCAGGAAATCAACGAAGAAGATTTGAACAAATATGATGAGTAGCCTCGCACTCATTAACGAATTTCTTGGCCAGCCCCCGAATGCCTCCGAGCACGGCTACCAGATCGATCACATCCTCGAATTCGCGCACTGGTTCATGGGTGCGCTCTTCCTCGGCTGGTCGGCCTTTTTCGTTTTTGTCCTGATCCGTTTTCGCCGCAGTCGTCATCCGAAAGCCGATCATACTGGCGTTCGTAGTGGAATTTCGACCCACCTCGAGTTTTCCGTCGTATTGATCGAGGCCGTGTTGCTCATCGGGTTTGCCATTCCGCTTTGGGCCAAACGGGTGAATGAATTTCCGCCCGCGCAGGACACAATTCTCGTGCATGCTGTCGGCCAGCAGTTCAACTGGAACTTTCATTTGCCGGGACCGGACGGCCAATTCGGCCGGCGCGATGTCAGCTTGGTCAGCAACTCGAATCCGCTTGGGCTGGATCCAAATGATCCGGCTGGCAAAGACGATATCGTGACGCTGGGTGAACTGCATGTGCCGGTCGATCGGCCGGTGATCGTCGAGCTTTCTTCAAAAGATGTGATCCACAATTTTTGTCTGCCGCATATGCGCATCGCGGCGGACGCAATTCCCGGCTCACTCATTCCGATGTGGTTTAAACCGATCAAAGAGGGAACCTACGAAATCGTTTGCGGTCAATTGTGCGGTCTTGGCCATTACGGGATGAAAGGAACTCTGGTGGTGGATCCGCCGGATAAATATCAAGACTGGTTGAAAGAGCGCGCCGAATTGGCCGGGACACAGAACGCGCCGCCATCGACGCAACGGCCGGCAGGCGAACCGTCGGTCGGCCCGACACCGGGGACAGTTCCACCTCCGGGCGCGCCGAAAACAGAAAATCCCGCCGCCAAACCGGAACAGAAACCGGCCCAACCCGCGCCAACTCCGAGCGGCGAATAGTCGAAGCGCGCAAACGTGGCGCAAAGATCGACATCGTCGGCGCGCTGGCTCAATCGCTTCGCCTGGTTCACCGCGGTCGCGAGCCTGCTTCTCATTTGCAGCGGCGGAATGGTCACGAGCAAAGGCGTCGGCCTTGCCGTGCCGGACTGGCCGACCACTTTCGGCTACAACATGTTTCTGTTTCCGGTCTCGAAGTGGATAGGCGGCGTCTTATTCGAGCACACTCATCGCCTGATCGCATCTACGGTCGGATTCCTCACCATCATTCTCGCGATCTGGCTTTGGCGAACTGAAGATCGACCCGCGGTCAAGATGCTCGGTCTAATCGCAGTTGCGGGCGTGATTCTTCAGGGAATTCTCGGCGGCCTTCGCGTCACGATGCTGAAAGACCAAATCGGTATCTTTCACGCCTGTCTCGCCCAGGCCTTTCTCGGCTTGATCGTGCTCATCGCGATGGTGACGACAAATTTCTGGCGATCCCTCGGCGTGAACTTGACCGGTTTAACCGGTCAAGTTTCGCAGCCGCTTTTGCGGATCAAAATGATGGCGATCGCGACGACGATCGC
>WNFD01002303.1_pt1 | contig 26602 bp, 27 predicted proteins | sample 5400491 | NCBI WGS metagenome assembly WNFD01 (sample SAMN13153343, study PRJNA577476) | soil metagenome | isolation source: 120 cm saprolite under Douglas fir tree site 2 hole 2 replicate 2 | place: USA:California | collected 2015-04-18
CCGGTGCCGCCGATCGAGGTGTCGTAGGTGGTGATGCCCATCTCCAGGCCGACCAGGCAGTTGGCGAGCGCGGTGCCGTGCGTGTCGTGGAGGTGGAGCGCCAGCTCCGCGGGCCGGAACTCCTTCAGGAACAGCTCCAGGATGCGGCGCGTCTGCAGCGGGTTGCCCACGCCGATGGTGTCGCCCAGCGAGAGCTCGCCGCAGCCCATGTCGCGCAGCTGCCGCCCGATCTGCAGCGCGCGCTGCGGGTCGACGGCGCCTTCGTACGGGCAGCCCCACACGGTGCTGAGGTACGCGCGCACCGCGAGGCCTGCCTTCCGCGCCGCGGGGACGATGTCGCGGAATTCCTGCAGGGACTGCGCCACCGACTTGTTGGTGTTCTTCTGGTTGTGCGCCTCGGTCGCGGACATGAACACCGCGACCTCCTTCAGGCCCGAGGCGATGGCGCGCTCGAGGCCGGTGCGGTTCGGAACCAGCGCGCTGTAGCGCACGCCGGGCAGCTTCGGCGCCCGCTGCGCGACCAGGTCGGTCTCGGCGAGCTGGGGGATCCAGTCCGGCCGCACGAAGCTGCCCACTTCGATGCGCCTCAGGCCCGCCGCCGCCAGCGCCCCGATCAGCCGGACCTTGGCGTCCACCGACAGCCGCGCCGCCTCGTTCTGCAGCCCATCGCGGGGGCCGACCTCGTAGAGCGTGACGCGGGCGGGGTACACGTCAGCTCCGGGCGCTCACGTTCGTGCGGACCCACTCCGCGATGGAGCGGGTGGTGGCCCCGGGCGTGAAGATCTCCGCCACGCCCATGCCCTTCAGCAGCTGGATGTCCGAGTCGGGGATGATGCCGCCGCCGAACACCACCACGTCCTGGGCGCCCTCCTTCTTGAGCAGCTCGATGACCGCGGGGAACAACGTCATGTGCGCCCCGGACATGATGGACAGGCCGATCGCGTCCACGTCCTCCTGCACCGCCGCGGCGACGATCATCTCCGGCGTCTGGTGCAGGCCGGTGTAGATCACCTCGAAGCCCTCGTCGCGCAGCGCCCGCGCGATGATCTTCGCGCCGCGGTCGTGGCCGTCGAGCCCCGGTTTCGCGACCAGGATGCGGACCTTGCGTGCCGTGTCGGTCATCGAGGGAAAGATAACCGATGCGCGGCTGGCCAGAAAGCTCCCGGACGCCCTGGACAGTCGGGCGGACGACTGCTTAACGTGCCCCATGGCCGAGAAGGTGCAGCTGATCTGGAAGCCCGGCTGAACGGGCTGCATGAAGGCGCGGGAGTTCCTCGCGCGCAAGGTTGGAGAAGGCGTCGAGCTGCGGAACATCCTCAAGGAGCCGCTCTCGGTGGAGGAGCTGCGCCGGCTCGCCTCGCGGGTGGGCGGCGTGGACGAGCTGGTCGCGCCCAAGCGCCGCGCCGACGCCGAAGGCCTGCAGGGAGAGAAGCTCCTCCGCTGGCTCGCCGAGAACGGCGCGCGCGTGCGCAGGCCCATCGTGGTGACCGGCAGGAAGGTCACGCTCGGCTTCGCCGAGGCGGCCCGGAAGGAGCTGGAAGAGTCGCTGTAGCTCTTCTACTTCTCCAGGAGCGCGACGAGCTGCGGAGTCGTCTCCGTCAGCGGCTCGTGCAGGCGGACGAAGCGCAGCCCGGCGACGTAGGCCAGCGCGCCCAGGGCGGCCGGCGGGTAGTAGCGGATGTGGAGCTCGGCGGAGAGGACCTTGCCGGAATCGAGCCGCAAGGTCTTGAGCACGTGGTCCACGGTCCCGTCGAACCGGCTCTCCTCGATCACGCGCCCCAGACCCGGCAGCTCGTGCTCGCTGCGCGCCTCGGGCGCCGCCGCCAGGCGCAGCGGGTTGTCGGTCGTCAGCACCAGCGCCCCGCCGGGGCGCAGCACGCGGGCCGCCTCGACCAGCGCCAGCGCCGCGTCCTCCTCGGTGCCCAGGAACATCGAGCTGTAGAAGCAGAAAGCCGCGGCGAGGCTGCCCTGGTGGAGCGGCAAGGCGCGCAGGTCGGCGCGCACCAGCGCCACCCCGGGGGCGGCCGAGCGCGCTTCCGCGAGCAAGAGCGCGCTGCGGTCCACGCCGGTGGCGTGGTGCCCGTACTGGATCAGCTCCCGGAGGTGGCGCCCGTAGCCGCAGCCCAGGTCGGCCACCGGCTTGCCCGGCTCCACCTGGGCGAGCTGCAGCGCCGCGTGGACGTCCTCCTGCGCGAGGCGCCGGGCAGCGAGCCGGCGGGTCGTCTCCAGGAAGATGCGGTCCGCGTCGCTCATGCAGGACGCCTCGGCGAGAGGGCAGCCTCAGAAGCTGCCCTTCTCGCGGTACGCGCCCCAGACCTTGCGGAAGACGTCGGACACCTCGCCGAGCGTGCAGTACGCCTTCACGGCGTCGAGCACCGCGACCATCAGGTTCTTGCGCTCGTCGCGGCACGCGGCTTCCACCGCGCGGAGCTTCTCCTGCACCGCGGCCTGGCTCCGGGATCGCTTCACCGCCTGCAGCCGCTCGATCTGGTTGTGCGCGACCTTCTCGTCGATCTTGAGGAGGGAGATGGGCTCCTCCTGCTCCGACTTGAAGGAGTTGACGCCCACGATCTTCCGCTCGCCGCTCTCCACCTCGCGCTGGAACTGGTAGGCGCTCTCGGCGATCTCGCGCTGCGGGTAGCCCTCCTCGATCGCGCGGATGATGCCGCCCAGCTGCGCGACCTTGTCGAGGATCTGCAGCGCCCGCTTCTCCATCTCGTCGGTGAGGTATTCGACGTAGTAGCTGCCCGCCAGCGGGTCCACCACGCGGTCGACGCCGCTCTCGTAGGCGATGAGCTGCTGGGTGCGCAGCGCCAGCCGCACCGCATCCTCGGTGGGCAGCGCGTAGGTCTCGTCGAGCGAGTTGGTGTGCAGCGACTGCGTGCCGCCCAGCACGGCCGCGAGCGCCTGCAACGCCGTGCGCACCACGTTGTTGTACGGCTGCTGTGCCGTCAGCGACACGCCCGCGGTCTGCGCGTGGGTGCGGAGGATCATGCTGATGGGCTTCTTCGCCCCGAACCGGTCGCGCATGGTGCGCGCGTAGATCCGGCGCGCGGCCCGGAACTTGGCGATCTCCTCGAAGAAGTCGTTGTGCACGTCCCAGAAGAAGCTGAGCCGCGCGGCGAAGTCGTCCACGTCCATGCCGCGCTTGACGCACTCCTCGACGTATCCGAAGCCGTCGGCGAGCGTGAACGCCATCTCCTGCACCGCCGTCGCCCCGGCCTCGCGGATGTGGTAGCCGCTGATCGACACGGGGTGCCACCGGGGCATGTGCTTCGCGGTGTAGTCGATCATGTCCACCACGATGCGCGTCGCCGGGCGGGGGCCGACCACCCACTCCTTCTGCGCGATGTACTCCTTGAGCACGTCGTTCTGGATGGTGCCACCCAGCTTGTCCTGCGAGACACCCTGCTTCTCCGCGACCGCCACGTAGCAGCAGAGCGCGAAGAGGGCGGTCGCGTTGATGGTCATGCTGGTGGTGACGCGGTCGAGCGGGATGCCGTCGTAGAGGATCTCGAAGTCCTTGAGCGTCGAGACCGCGACGCCTTCCGTTCCCACCTCGCCGCGCGCCATCGGGTGGTCGGCGTCGTAGCCCATCAGGGCGGGCATGTCGAAAGCGGTCGACAGCCCGGTCATGCCGTGCTCGAGCAGGTACTTGAAGCGCTGGTTGGTATCCTCCGGCGACCCGAATCCCGCGAACTGACGCATCGTCCACAGCCGGCCCCGGTACATGGTCGGCTGCGGTCCGCGCGTGTATGGGAACCGGCCCGGGAATCCCAGGTCGCGCTCGTACTTCTCGATGTCCTCGGCGCTGGGCCGGCCGACGTCGGCGGGGGTCAGGACGTCGGGGATGGGGATCCCGGAATCCGTGTGGAACTCCGCGCGCTGCAAGGGACTTTTCGCAACCGCCCGCGCCAGGTCCTCCTTGCGCCACCGCTCCTCCTCGGCCTCCAGCCGGGCGGGCGGATCCTGGTCCTTCGGATGTCTCATGAAGGCGAGATAACACGCGATCCGCCGACCGACCAGCAACGCGCCCGAGGGCGTGTTCATCGAGCGCGGAAACCGCCCGGGGATCGGGTCAGTCCTTGAGCACGTAGCGCGAGATCACCAGCCGCTGCACCTCGCTGGTGCCCTCGTACAGGGTGCTGGCCCGCACGTCGCGGTAGTGGCGCTCGACCGGGAACTCGTCGATGTACCCGTAGCCTCCGTGCACCTGCACGGCGGCGTCGCAGACGCGGTTCGCCGCCTCGGTGGCGAAGAGCTTCGCCATCGACCCCTCGCGGGAGAAGGGCCGGCCCCGCTCCTTGAGCCCGGCCGCGTGCAGGGCGAGCAGCCGGGCCGCCTCCATCTGGGTATCGCAGTCGGCCAGCATGAACCGGATGGCCTGGAAGTCGCCGATCGGCTGCCCGAAGGCGCGGCGCTCCTTGGCGTACTTCACCGAGGCCCGCAGCGCCGCGACCCCGATGCCCACCGCCTGCGAGGCGATCCCGATGCGCCCGCCGTCCAGCGCCGCCATGGCGATCGGGAATCCGTGACCCTCCTCGCCGAGGAGCTGGCCTTTGCGGAGGCGCATGTCCTCGAACGCCAGCGAGACGGTGGTCGAGGCGCGCAGGCCCATCTTGTCCTCGTGCTTGCCCACGCGCAGGCCGGGCTGGCCGCCCTCGACCAGGAACGCGGAGATGGCGTGCGACCCGGGCCCGGGTTGCGTGCGCGCCCAGACGATGATCACCCCGGCCCGGTCGCCCGAGGTGATCCACTGCTTCTCGCCGTTCAGCACCCATCCCGGGCCGTCCCGTCGCGCCGAGGTGCGCAGCGCCGCCGCGTCCGACCCGCCGGATGGCTCGGACAGGCCGAAGCTCCCCGCCGCGAACCGGCCGCTGGTCAGCTCGGGCACGTACCTTCGCCGCTGCTCGGGCGTGCCGAACTTCACGATCGTCTCGCCCACCATGTTGGTCACCGCCATGGTGACCGCGGTCGAAGCGCAGCCCTGCGCGATCTCCATCATCGCCAGCGCGTAGGCGACCGCTCCCGCCTGCGCTCCGCCGTAGTCCTCGGGGATGTTGACGCCCATCATCCCCAGCTCGGCCAGCTCGCGCAGCTGCTCGGCCGGGAACCGGCCCTGGCGGTCGAGCTGCGTGGCGACGGGGGCGAGCGAGTCCTGCGCGTACTTGCGCGCGGTCTCCTGCACCAGCCGCTGGTGCTCGTCGGGCTCGAACATGGGGCGCGGACACTACAGCGCGGGTCCCTCGTACGCAGCAAAAAAGCCGGTGCGCCGTCCCGTACGCTACTTCTCGAGCGCGACCGCCTGCGGAGGAAGCGGCCCGGGCCGCGAGACCACCCGGTACATCTTCTCGAACTCGAGCGCGAGGCCGACGAGCTGCTTGCGCAGGAGCGCCCGGTCGATCAGCACTCCGTCGCGCGAGATGAGGCCGAACTCGCGCGCCACGGCCAGCCCCTTGTCGGTCAGCGACCAGCGGGCGTGGCCCTCCTCGCGCAGCACACCCACCCGGACGAAGTCGTTGATGGCCCGCGCCAGCGAGGTGTGCCACCGCGCCAGCCGCCGCTCGAGCGGGTTCGATTCCCAGTCGCGCGCCGAGAGCGGCACGATGTCCCGGATGTGCACGTAGATGTCCGAGATGCCGGCGCCTCCGCCCCCGAACAGCATGGCCGAGAGGAGCGGACCGCAGAACGTCTGGCGGGGCGTGAGCCGATCGGGCACCTCCGCGCCCCCGGCCCAGCCTTCCTTCTGTGCTGCACCCTGCACGGCCATTGACCCACCCCCGTGGCGTCCGTCGGGCCCTATCCGAGCAATGCGTTGGAGATGACCAGGCGCTGGATCTCGCTGGTCCCCTCGTAGATCTCGGTGATGCGCGCGTCGCGGAAGTGCCGCTCCACGTCGAGCTCCTTCGAGTACCCCATCCCGCCGTGGATCTGGACGGCCTTGTCGGCCACGCGGTTGGCCGCCTCGGAGGCGAACAACTTCGCCATGCTCGACTCGCGCGTGTGGCGCGCCCCGCGGTCCTTGAGGCTGGCGGCGCGCAGAGTGAGCAGCCGCGCGGCCTCCAGCTCGGTGGACATGTCCGCCAGCATGAACTGGATGGCCTGGTGCTGCGCGATGGGCACGTCGAAAGTCTTGCGGACCTTGGCGTAGTCGCGCGCTTCCTCGAAGGCGGCCCGGGCGATGCCGATGGCCTGGGCGGCGATGCCGATGCGCCCGCCGTCGAGGGTGCTCATGGCGATCTTGAAGCCCTCGCCCTCGGCGCCCAGCCGCTGGGCGACCGGGACCTCCATGTCCTCGAAGAAGATGGTGCAGGAGGGGCTGGCGCAGATGCCGAGCTTCTCGTCGGCCTTCTGCCGCAGGAACCCCGGCGTGCTGCTGTCGACCACGAAGGCGGTGATGCCCTTGGTCCCCTTCGAGAGGTCGGTCATGGTGAAGAGGACGATGGCGTCGGCGACCGGGCCGTTCGTGATCCAGTTTTTCGTTCCGTTGATGACGTACTTGTCGCCCTTCCGTACCGCCGTGGTGCGCTGCTCGGCCGCGTCGCTGCCCGCCTGCGGCTCGGTGAGCCCGAAGCAGCCCAGCTTGTCCCCGCTCGCGAACGGCTTCAGCCACCGATCCTTCTGCTCGGCGGTGCCGTACTTGAGCACCGGGTCGCAGTAGAGCGAGTTGTTCACGCTCAGCGTCACTCCCACCGAGGCGCAGCCGCGGGAGATCTCCTCGATCGCGAGGGCGTAGGCGACGTTGTCCATGCCCGCGCCGCCCTGCTCGGCCGGCACCGCCACGCCCGAAAGGCCCAGCTCGACCGCCTTCTTCACCGCCTCCGCGGGGTAGCGATGCTCGCGGTCCCACCGCTTGGCGTTGGGCCGGAGCTCCTTGTCCGCGAAGTCGCGGCAGGTGTCTCGCAGCAGCTTCTGCTCTTCGGTCAAATCGATCTGCATGAAGGGATCGAGGCGGAAAGCTGGGGCGATGTGGGACTTGCCATAGTACACGGGTGCCCGGCTTCCGCCAACCGGGTCGGTCAACCGGAGGATGTGCGATCCGGCATGCTGCACTGCGGCACCCGCGAACGGCGCCCTCAGCCGGCCTGGGCGAGCAGGTTCCTCGCGATCACCATGCGCTGGATCTGCGAGGTGCCCTCGTAGATCTGCAGGAGCTTCGCGTCCCGCATCAGCTTTTCCACCGGGTACTCCTTGGTGTAGCCGTACCCGCCGAAGATCTGGACGGCGTCCGTGGCCACCGCCATCGCGCTGTCGGCGCCGAACGCCTTGGCGTAGCTCGACTCGATGGCGTCGAGCTTCCCCTGGGTGATGCTCCACGCGGCCTTCAGCATCAGCAGGCGGGTGGCTTCGTACTTCATCGCCATCTCGGCCAGCATGAACTGGATCGCCTGGAACTGCGCGATGGGCTGGCCGAACGCCTTGCGCTCGAGCGCGTAGCGCCGGGACTCGTCGAGCGCGCGCCGCATGATGCCGGTCGCGCCGGCGGCGATCCACGGCCGGGAGCGGTCGAAGGTCTTCATCGCGATCTTGAAACCCTCGCCCTCGGCGCCGACCAGGTTCGCGCGCGTCAGCTTCACGTCCTCGAAGAGCACGTCGGTGGTGTTGGAGGCGCGTTGCCCGAGCTTGTCCTCCTTCTTGCCGACCGAAACCCCGGGCGTATCGCGCGGCAGCACGAAGCAGGTGATCCCCTTGTGCCGGTCCTTCGGGTCGCCGATGCGCGCGAAGGTCGTGTACCAGCTGGCGTAGCCGCCGTTGGTGATCCAGCGCTTCTGGCCGTTCAGTACGTACTCGTCGCCGACCTTCCGGACGTTGGCGCGCATGCCGGCCACGTCCGAGCCCGCGTCGGGCTCGCTGCAGGCGTAGGCGGCGAAGATCGGCGCCTCGGTCAGCGCCCCGAGGTACCGCTTCTTCTGCTCCTCGCTGCCGGCGAGGATGAGCGGCATGGCGGCGAGGTTGTTGCCGGCCAGCGTGGTCCCGACGCCCGCGCAGCCGTAGTTGATCTCCTCCATCATGAGCACGTGGTCGGTGCAGGAGAGCCCCAGGCCTCCGTATCCGGTGGGCACCTCGACGTTCATCAGCCCGAGGGCCCAGCCATCCTTGCAGATCTCGCTGGGGAAGGTGCCGTGCTCGTCAAGCTTCTGCGCGACCGGGATGATGCGCTCGCGGGTGAACTTGCGCGCCGTGTCCACCAGCCGCTGCTGCTCGTCGCTGAGTGCGAAGTCCATGGTGCCCTTCACCCTACTTCACTTTCCCACGAACCTGGCGGGCCTCTTTTCCAGGAACGCGCGCATGCCCTCGGCGCGGTCCTGGGTGTCGAAGAGCAGCGCGAAGGTCTCCGCCTCCTGGCGGTTCGCCGCCCGGAGCGGGATGTCGTAGCCGCGCTCCACCAGGCGTTTCGCGCGGGCAACGGCGAGCGGCCCGCGGGTGGCGATCTTCTCCGCCACCTTCCGGCAATGCGCCATCAGCTCCCCGCGCGGGAGGACCGCGTTGACCAGGCCGATCTCCAGGGCCTGCTTCGCATCGACCATGTCGCCCGTGAAGATGATCTCCTTCGCGCGCAGCTTGCCCACCAGGCGCACCAGGCGCTGCGTGCCCCCGAACCCGGGGGTGATCCCCAGCGTGACCTCGGGGAACCCGACCTTCGCGTTCTCGCTGGCGTAGATCATGTCGCAGGCCACCGCCAGCTCGAGCCCGCCGCCCAGCGCGTACCCGTTCACCGCCGCGATGGTCGCGCAGGGGATGTCCTCCAGCATGGCGGTGAGCACGTGGCCCAGCTCGCTGAACTCGCGCGCGCTCCAGGGCGTCATCGGCGCCATCTCGGAGATGTCGGCGCCGGCCACGAACGCCTTCTCGCCCGCGCCGGTGAGGATGAGGGCGCGGCTCGACTCGGCCGCCTCGCGGACGGCCTGCAAGAGCTCGCGGAGGGTGGCGCTGTTCAGCGCGTTCAGCGCCTTCGGCCGGTTCACGGTGAGGGTCGCGATCGGCCCTTCGCGCGACACCTGGATGTTCTCGTAGGCCATCGGGGACCTCAGTAGGAGTAGAAGCCGCGCCTGGTCTTGCGGCCCAGCCAGCCCGCGTCCACGTACTGGCGCAGCAGGGGAGCGGGCCGGTACTTGTCGTCGCCCAACCCCTTGTGCAGCACCTCGGCGATGGAGAGGCAGGTGTCGAGGCCGATGAAGTCCGCCAGAGTGAGCGGCCCCATCGGCACGTTGGTGCCCAGCTTCATCGCGGTGTCGATGTCCTCGGCGGAGGCGAGGCCCTCTTGCAGCGCGAAGCAGGCCTCGTTGAGCATGGGAATGAGGATCCGGTTGACGATGAACCCGGGCATGTCCCTCGACAGGACGGTGGTCTTGCCCATCTTCTCGGCCAGCGCGCGCGTCGCCGCGTAGGTCCCGTCGCTCGTCTGCGCCCCGCGGATGATCTCCACCAGCTGCATCACCGGCACCGGGTTCATGAAGTGCATGCCGATGACGCGCTCCGGCCGCTCGACGCTGGCAGCGATGCGGGTGATCGGGATCGACGAGGTGTTCGTCGCCAGGATCGCGTCTTGCCGCAGCGCGCGCGAAAGGTCCTGAAAGACCTTCTTCTTCACCGCCTCGTTCTCGGTCACCGCCTCGACCGCGAAGTCGGCCTGCGACGCGTCCTGGGCGGAGGATGCTCCCTTGATCCGCGCGACCGCCGCTTGCGCCTCCTCGGGCTTCAGCTTGCCTTTGCCGACCGCACGCTCGAGCTGGGCGCGGATCCCGGCCAGGGCCTTCTGCACGAGCTCCGGGTTGACGTCCAGGAGCACCACCGAGACGCCGCTCTGCGCGGCGACCTGCGCGATCCCCGCTCCCATCTGCCCTGCGCCGACCACCGCCAGCGTCTTGACGTCCACGGCGTCGCTCTCCTGAGAACAGTCGCCGCCGATAGGGCGGCGCTACGCTTTTCACAGCGCGGCACTCTAGGCCCCGGTCGCCGGGAGTCAATCGCCGCGATCCGGCACTTCCATGCTCGCCGTCCGCTCCTGTACGCTCGTGACGTGGAGCCGCGGGTGTACCAGGGCATCGTCGACGACGCGGCGGCGATCTGCGGGGCCCTGCTCGCCGAGCTGCGCGTACGCCGCGACCTGTTGGGCGAGGATGGACCGGAGCTCGGCCTCGCCGCGCTCGGCGGCACCCTCGCCACCGGAAAGGCGCGCCGCGAGCAGACGGCGAAGCGGCTGCGCGAGCTGGCCGACCGCGCCCCCCTGCCCGACGGAAGCGAGGAGAAGTCGCTCCGGCTGTCGCGCGTCGCGGCGGAGGTGTCGGAGACGCTGGAGGTGGGGTCGAAGATCGCGCCGGTCGAGCTGTGGTGCGCGGACGTCCCGCTGCTCCTCGAGGGCGAGCGCGCCGGCGCGCTGCGCTTGTGGATGGATCGCGAGCCCCGGCGGTCGCTCTTGCGCGCCCTGCGCGGGCTCGGGCACGAGGCGGCCGCGCAGCTCGGGCAGGAGCGGGAGCGGCTGCGGGCGCTGCGCGACCTGGCCGCCGCCCGGCAGCACCAGGCCATGCTCGCCGCTGCCGCGGCCCGGCTGCGGCGCGAGACCGAGATGCCCGAGGTCATGCGCACGGTCGGCGAGGAGCTGCGCAGGCTCGGCTTCGAAAGCGCGCTGCTCCTGTCGGAGGCGCGGGGCCTGGTGATCGCCCACCTCTCCCAGCGCGGTCCGGCCGCCTCCAAGGCCCTGGAGCTGCTCGGGTTCAAGCGCATGAGCGAGCTGCGGGCGGTGCCGGTGGATCCGGCGCGCTCGCCCATGCTCGCGTCGCTGGTGTCTTCCCCGGAGCCCGTCATCGAGGTGCAGCCCGGCCCGCTCTTGCGCGCCCTGCTCGGGCGCCGCGCGCCGCGCGCCCTCCGCGAGAAGCTCATCGATGCGCTGGGCGCCCACGACGTGCTCGCGCTGCCGCTCCGCGGCGCCGCCGACGCGGCGCTGGGGATCCTCATTGCGTGGCCGCAGCACGACGGCGAGCCCGACCTCGGGGCCCTGAGCGCCTTCTCCTTGCAGGCCTCGCTCGCGCTGGAGCGGGCGCGGATGCGCGAGAAGGTGCGCGAGCAGGCGCAGATCATCGAGCGCGCGGTGGAGGAGCGCACCCGCGCTCTGCGCGACGCGAACGAGCGGCTGCGCGAGGCCGACCGGCGCAAGGACAACTTCCTCGCCAACGTCTCCCACGAACTGCGCTCGCCCCTGGTCACGATCCTCGGCTACACGGACCTGCTCCTCGGCGACAAGCTGGGGCCCATCTCCGACCGGCAGCGCCAGTGCCTGCAGATCGCGCGCAACTCGGGCCGGCGCCTGCGCGCCTTCATCGAGGAGCTGCTCGACTTCTCGCGCTTCGAGCTGACGCGCGACACCATGACGCTGCACCCCTTCTCCATCAAGGAAGTGGTGGCGCAGGCGGTCGCCGGATTCGCGCCGCGCTTCCTCGAGCGGCGGCTCAGCGTGCGCCAGCGGGTCGCGCGCAACACGCCGCCGGTGCTGGGCGATCGCGAGCGCGTGCTGCAGGTGCTCACCAACCTGATCGCGAACGCGGAGCGACACCTGCGCGACGGCGGGCGCATCGTGGTCTCCGCCGAGCCGAAAACGGGCTTCCTGCTGGTCTCGGTCCACGACAACGGGACCGGCATCGCGCCCGAGCACCTGGAGAAGATCTTCGACCGCCTCTACCAGGTGGGCGACGTGAAGACGAGCCGCGCGGCGCGCGAGGCGGGCCTCGGGCTGGGCCTGAACATCGTCAAGTCGATCGTCGAGGCGCACGGCGGCGAGGTGGGCGTGCAGAGCACGGTCGGGAAGGGCTCGACCTTCTCCTTCACCCTGCCGCTCGCCGACGTGAAGAACCTGCCGGAGATCACGCCTCCCCCAGTCACGCCGCGCACCTGACGGCCCGTCTGGCACAGGTGTCGAAAGATGCACAGCTTTGCACGCATGAGGCATGCGCTGTTGAAGGGGCTCGCGTTCGGAACGGCGGTCAGGGACTGCCAGGTACCCTACCTCGGGGGACGTCGCCAACAGGACCGGCGACATAGCAGCAACCGTGCCGCGGACGGGTTCTTCGATGGCGCGTTGCGCCCTGCCGGGAAACCACGACAGAATCGTCAGGCCCCGCGAACGCGCACGACGGCGGACGCCCCTGCGCGCAAGTCGGTGGAGGCGCGAGCGCGGCGCGCATTGCCGCGCGCGTCGATCAGCATCACGTCCACCTCGACGGGACCGGGCCGGGCGCGCACGGCGAGGTGCAGCGTGGCGGGCGCGCCGGCGGCGCCGTACTTCTGGTCTAAGCGCAAGAGCGGACGGCCGTCCCGCAAGACCGTGACGTCCACCTCGACGATCTCCCCGGGCAGCGCGGAGGTCAGGTCCAGGTCGAGCGCCAGGTCGCGGGGCCTGCGCAGCTCGGACCAGAGGAGCAGCCCGCCGCCGAGCAGCACGAGGAACCCGAGCCGCAGGAGCAGCCCGCCCCGTCCCCGGGGCCCGGTCACGCTCCTTCGTCCTCCTTCTCGTCCTTCTTCTCGTCCTTCTTGCGCGGCTTGATCCTGGCCTTGATGTGCGGCTCGCCGCTCGGCTTGAGCTGCACGGTGGCATTCACCTCCAGCGTGACGCTGGTCAAGAGCTTCCAGATCTCCCGGCTGAGCGTCTCGCTCTCCAAGAAGCGGCGGACCTCCTGGGTCACGATGCGCGTCACCTCCGAGCGGGTCTTGTCCGCCTGAGCGACGAGGAACGCCAGCGCGTCCTTGGGCAGCTTCATCTCGCCGACCAGGTTGCGGATGCCCTCCTCGGTCATGAACAGCGCGCCCACGCCGGTGAGCACAGCCCGCCGCACGATGTCCGGCACGAAGCCCTTGGTCTGCTCGTCGGGCGGGTCGTCTTCTCTCACTCTTCGCCCTCCCAGTAGTCCACGGCCGAGGACAGCCGGTACACGCCGAGGATGTGGCGCCGGTCGGGCCTCGGCGGTCCCGCGATCACGCCGATCTTCTGCGACTCCGGGTACCTCGCCACCTCGGGATAGCTCATGGTGGAGAGGGCCAGGAAGCGCAACGGCGCGCCCGAGCGATTGACGATCTGGTGCGCGTCGCCTCCCGCCCGGAACGCCATGTAGTCGCCCGCGCGGATCGGGTGCTCCGCATCGCCCAGGCGGAGGACGCCCTCGCCTTCTAGGAGGTACACGGCCTCCTCGTTGGAAAGGTGCGCGTGCAGCGGGAAGGCCGCTTTTCCGGGAGGGAGCTCGTACAGGCTGCAGCCCAGCTTCTCGCCCCCCGCCGCGGCCCCGAGCCTGCGGCGCAGGGACTGGAACTTCTTGCCCCGCGACGTCTCCTCGATGGGGACCTCCGCGGAAGCGACGATGTTCTTCGGCCGCGCCATCCGCGCCCCTCAGTTCCGTTTGCCGAGCTGCACCAGCGGCTTGTGCCCCTTCGGCACGGCTTGCAGGTTGGCGAGGGCGACCCGGTCCGCGACGTTCTGCGCGATGCGCACCAGCGCCTGCGATTCGGGGAGCTCGGGGTGGTCGGCGACGACGGGGCGTCCTTCGTCGCCGCCGGTGCGCACCGCCAGGTTGATCGGCACCCGCCCGAGGAAGGGCACCGCCAGCTTCTGCGCCGCCGCCTCCGCGCCGCCCTTCGAGAAGATGTCCGTCTCCTGCCCGCAATGCGGGCAGATGAACCCGCTCATGTTCTCGACGAACCCGAGCACCGGGATGCTGACCTTGTCGAACATCGTCTTGGCCTTGATGGCATCCGACAGGGCCACGTCCTGCGGAGTGGTCACCACCACCGCGCCCGAGACCGAAACTTGTTGGGCGATGGTGAGCTGCACGTCGCCCGTGCCCGGCGGCAGATCGAGGATGAGGTAGTCGAGCTCGCCCCAGTGCACGTCCCGCAAGAGTTGCACCAGCGCGCCGTGCAGCATGGGACCGCGCCAGATCATCGCCTGGTCCGGGTCGACGAAGAAGCCGATGGAGATGACCTTCACCCCGTACGCGGTGAGCGGCTCGACGCTCTTGCCGTCGGAAGAGTTCGGGCGCGCCCCGAACAGCCCCATCATCAGGGGGATGCTGGGCCCGTAGATGTCCGCGTCGAGCAGGCCCACCCGGCAGCCGAGCTCCGCCAGCGCGACCGCGAGGTTCACCGAGACGGTGCTCTTGCCCACCCCGCCCTTGCCGCTGCCCACCAGGATGACGTTGCGCACGCCCGGCACCAGGTCGGTGACCCCGCGCCCGGGCGCCCGGCGCACGTCCGCGGTGAAGGCCACCTCGACGCGGGAGAGCTGCAGGGGCGAGAGCACCGCCCGGACCGCCTCCTCCAGCCGCGCCTTGTGCGGCGAGGCGGGCGTGGGGAGCTCGAGGCGCACGCGCGCCGCGTTGCCCTCCAGCATGTCGACGTTCTTCACCATCCCCAGCTCGCCCAGCGTGCGGCCGGTCGAGGGGTCCTTCACCCCTTGCAGGGCGGCGAGGATGGCGTCGGAGCTGGCCAAGGTGTCCTCCGGAAGGAAGGGCCGGAGTAGATGCTTCCCCGGCCCGGCAGTGTCAAGGCGCGCGCAAGAGGGGCCTGCCGGGGCGTTCTGGCGTGCGCTTTCCCTGGTGGAGCACCACCCGGCCGTTGACCACCACCGTCTCGATGCCGGGCGGGTACTTCTGCGGCTGCTCGAAGGTGGCGGTGTCCTCGACGCGGTCCGGGTCGAAGACCACCACGTCGGCGTACGCGCCGGGCCGCAGCAGGCCGCGGTCCCAGACGCCCATCCGCCGGGCGGGCAAGGAGGTGATCTTGCGGACCGCCTCCTCCAGGGTGAACAGCTTCACGTCCCGCACGTAGTGACCCAGGATCCGCGCCATGGTGCCGAAGGCGCGCGGATGCGCCCCCTCGCCGCCGAAGGGACCGTCCGCCGCCCGCGCCCCGTAGTCCGTGTCCGCCGCCACCCACGGCTGCCGCAGCGCGGTCTGCACGTCCTCCTCCTTCATGGTGAACCGCGCGACGCCCACCTTGCCGCGGTCCTGCGCCACCAGCTGCATCAGCGCCAGCTCCGGCGAGAGCTCCATCTCCCGCGCCACCTCCGAGAGGCGCTTGCCCATGAACTTCTTCAGGCCGGGATCGACGCACGAGACGAGCAGGATGCTTTCCGCGTCGAGGTCCCTCCCCGTCTCCCTGGCGATCCGATCGCGCAGCGCCGGGTCGCGCAGCCGCGCCACCAGGTCGTCCACTCCGCCCGCGTTCACCCAGTCGGGCAGCGAGGCGTGCAGGCCGTTCGCCGAAGCGACGTACGGGTAGGCGTCGGCGGTCACGTCGATGCCGCTCGCCCGGGCCCGCTCGATCCGCGCGACCACCTCCTGCATGTGCCCCCAGTGGGATCGGCCGACCTTCAGATGCCAGATCTCCACCGGGATCGAGGCGGCCCGGGCGATCGCGAACGCCTCGTCCAGCGCTTCGAAGATCCTCGCCCCCTCGCTGCGCAGGTGGGTCGCATAGAACCCTCCGTGCTTCGCGGCCACCTGCGCGAGGGCGATCAGCTCGTCGGTCTTGGCGAACGAGCCCGGTTGGTAGATGAGGCCGGTCGAGAGGCCCAGCGCGCCCTGCTCCATCGCTTCCTCGACGAGCTGCTGCATCCGCGCGAGCTGCTGCGCGTCGGGCTGCACGTCGCCGAAGCCCACCACGATGCCCCGCACCTGCGCCGCGCCCACCATGACGCCCACGTTGATCGCCGGCCGCGCCCTGCGCAGCCTGCGGAAGTAGCCGCGCAGATCCGTCCAGTCGACCTTCAGGCGGTACTTGCGCAGCCAGTCTTCCTTCTCGTGCACCCAGGCGTCGTTCATAGGGGCGGGAGAGATGCCCTCGCCGGTCAGCTCGCTGGTGATGCCCTGCCGGATCTTCGACTCGGCGCGCGGGTCGACCAGCACGCTCAGCTCGCTCTGGCCGAGCAGGTCGATGAAACCCGGCGCGACGGCGAGGCCTCGCGCGTCGATGCGCTTCTTCGCCGGCGCGGCCGACAGGTCCCCGATCGCCGCGATGCGGTCTCCGCGGATGCCCACGTCGGCGCGCACCCACGGCGCGCCCGTGCCGTCGATCACGCGGCCGCCCGAGACCACCAGGTCGTAGCGCGGCGCGGCGGCGAAGAGGACGAGGAGCAGCGCGATCATGCGGCCGGCGCCACCACCACCACGCCCTCCTCGCCCACGGCGCCGTCCACCACCGCCTTCACCGGCAGCATGCGCCGTGCCAGCGTGGCCAGCGAGACCAGCCCTTCGGTGACGTTGCTGGTGGTGAAGTGGCAGGTCGGCGCGGTACCCGCGCGCGCGCCGAGCCCGGCCGCGCAGAGGATGGCCGGCACCAGCAGCCGCTCGGCCATCCGGCCTTCCAGCGCGCCGCCCGCGGCGAGGAATCGCCCGAGCCGCTCCGCGACGCGCTCGCCGGCCTCTTCCGGAGGCGGCGTCGGCTGGGGACCGAGGAGCGCCGGACGCTCGCGGCGGGCGCCGAGCGCCGAGGCAGTGAAGATCGAGTTCTCGAACTCCGCCACCGCCGTGAGCGCCCAGCGGCCACCCCGCGAACCCTGCGGATGCGGCAGCGGCACGCGCTCGGGTTCGGCGATCACGCCGTGCGCGCGCAGCTTGCGGGCCGCCGCCTGCGCCGCGCGCAGCGGGTCGTCGTCCCGGCCCTGCGCCGTCGCCGCCACCACGCTCACCTGGCGCAGGATGCCGCGGTGCACCAGCTGCAGGGGCGTCAGCGCCGGCGCGGGATCGAAAGAGGCGATCACCTCGCCGTTCTCTCCGTCGAACCCCGCCAGCGGCAGCTCGAGCGAGACCTTGAGGCCGAACCGGGCCGCGAGAGGGACCCAGCCCAGCCGCAGGTCGTGGAACGTCGCCTGCCCCTCGCAGTGGTTGGGCCCCGACAGGCGCAGCTCGCTCGGCCTGCCGAGCAGCGCCAGCGGCCACGCGAGCGCCCAGATGGCGCGCGGCACGGCGCCGTCTTCTCGCAGGTCGAGCACGTGCACGCCCGCGCGGGCGTGGCCGAGCGTCAGCTCGACGGGCCCGGTGCGCCCGAGCGCGGCGCGCGTGGCATCGACCGTCGCGGCGTCGCCGATGCGCGCCGCGGCAATGACCAGCGCGGCGTCCGCTCCGTTGAGCGGGCCCACCAGCCGCAGCGGCGCGCCGGTCGCGAGGGCGAGCGCGAGGGCGCCGTCCAGCAGCGACGGCGCGGTGGCCTCGCCGAGCTCCACGGGGGGCCGCATGGCGCGGCACTCTAACAGGGTTCGGGGGTGCGGCTGGCTGCGGTCGGCTGGGGGCTGGCGGTTTGCCGACACCCGTCGACGAGCAGGTTGCGCAAGCCCGCGGCCAGCGCCGCGTCGACCGCGGAGCGGACCTCGTCGGCGCGGACCGTGCGAGCAACGATCGCGAATCGCCGGGCTTCGTGGACAGGGCGATACTGGGAGAGCACGTTCACCCAGATGTCCCGCGAGATACCGGCCACGATGCGCATCACCTTCTCGGGGGCCGCGACGCCGCCCGGCAGCACCAGGTGGCGGACCAGCACGCCGGAGGTGGCGAGACCGCCCTTGCCGATGCGCAGCGTTCCCGCCTGCCGGTGCATCTCGCGCAGCGATTCGGCGAGCGCGGCGCCGTAGCCGGCGCAACCGGAAAGCTGGAGCGCGGCCGCGTCGTCGCCGTACTTCGCGTCGGGCAGGTAGACGTCGACCACGCCGTCCAGCAGCCGGAGCGCTTCGAGGCTCTCGTACCCTCCGCAGTTCCAGACGACGGGCAAGGTGAATCCGTGCTCCGCCGCCCGCGCCAGGCCCGAAAGCAGCGCGGGCAACACGTGCGTCGGCGTGACCAGGTTCAGGTTGGCCGCGCCGCGCCGCTGCAGATCGAGGAACAGGGCGGCGAGCTGGTCCTCGCCAAACTCGGTGACCCTCCGCCGCAGCAGGCTGAATTCCGCGGTCTCGCACGCGGAGCAGGCCAGGTTGCACCCCGCGACGAGGACCAGGCCCGACCCGCGCGCGCCGACCAGCGGCGGCTCCTCTCCGAAATGGAGGCCGGCGCCGGCGAGGAACACCGAGCTGCCTTCGCGACACCGTCCCGCCGGGCCGCCCGTCCGGTCGACCCCGCACCGGTGCGCGCAAAGAAGGCAGTGGCGATACTGCTCCGCCGCCTCCAGCGCCCGGGCGCGCAGCTCGCGGGGCCCGAGCCTCATCGCGGCTGCAGCTGCCCGCGCGGCACCACCAGCAAGGCGCCTCCCGAGACGCTGAGGTTCTCCCCGAGCAGGTGCGACGACGCGTCGGAGGACAGGTACAGGACCGCGTTCACCACGTCCTCGATCTCGCCCAGGCGCCGGTTCGGCAGCGTCGAGGCGACCAGCGGCCCGATGGTGCGCAGCGCCGTCTCGGCCATGGGCGTGCGGATCCATCCCGGCGAGACCACGTTGGTGCGGATCCGCGGCGCCAGCTCGACCGCGAGGGAGAGGGCGAGCGACTGCAGCGCGCCCTTCGAAGCCGCGTAGTGCGAGTGCCCCTGCTCGCCCCGCTGCCCCGCGGTGCTGCCGATGAGCACGATGCTGCCGTGCCCCGACACCCGCAGCGCCTCCGCCAGCTCGCGCACCAGGTAGAAGGCGCTGAAGACGTTGACGCGGAACATCTCTTCCAGCCTGCCGGCGTCCATCTGCTCGATGGGCCCCGCATTCCAGATGCCCGCCGAGTGCACCAGCACGTGCGCTCCCCCGAGCTTCTCCAACGCCTCACGCGCGAGCTTCACGCACCCGGCCTCGGTGCCCAGATCCGCCTGGACCGCGAACGCGCGGCCCGGGTGCTCCGCGCAGACCGCCTCCGCCGCCTCGCGCCCGCCGCGGTAGTGCACCGCCACCCGCATCCCCTGCGCGAGCAGCGCCTGCGCGATGCCGAGCCCGATCCCGCTCGAGGCCCCGGTCACGATCGCGGCGCGTCCCTGCAGGTCCGGATAGGTCGCGGTCATTCCGGCCACTCTAGCAGGGGCCCGGTTGGCGGCGGCGTTCAGAACTGACGCGGTGCGGCAATGCGATCGTGTCGTAACTGGCCGGAAACCGCCTCGGTTCATCCTGGTGGGTGCAGGTGCGACCTTCCTGCCCCTCGCGGTGGGGCTCGCCACCCTGCTCGCCGAGCGGCGTCTGGGGCTTCTTTCCCGCTGACGTGAAATAGTGGCGCCCTCTCGGCGTTGGTCCTCGACGTGGACACGGCCCTCGCGCTCCCCTTTCCCTTGACCCGACCGCACCGGCGACAAGGTCTCCTTCACGCGGCTGGTCGAGAAGCACAAGACTTCGGTTTTCGGCCTCTGCTACCGCCTGGTCGGGTCCACCGACGAAGCCCGCGACGCGGCCCAGGAGGCGTTCGTTCGCGCCTACACCAGCATCCGCGACTTCGACGCGCGCCAGCCGTTCGGCGCCTGGGTACTGCGTATCGCCCGCAACCACTGCATCGACCTGCTGCGGCGCCGGCGCCCGACGCTGGCGCTGGTGTCCGAGGGGCGCGGCGAGGACCCGGAGCCCGGCGTGGCGCCCGAGCCGGCCGACCAGTTCGCCGTGGGCGGCGAGCAGGCGGTCCAGGAGCGCGAGGCGCAGCGCGACCTCGACGTCGCCGTGGGTTCCCTGCCGCCCCGCTACCGCGAGGTGGTCGCCCTCTTCCACGTGCAGCACAAGAGCTATGCTGAGATCGCCATGGCGCTGAACGTCCCGATGGGCACCGTCATGACCTGGTTGCACCGGGCCCGCAAGGAGCTGAAGTCGAAGCTCGCGGAGCACCTGCCATGAGCGCCTTCGTCCACCTCAGCGAGGAGGAGATCCAGGGCCTGGCCGACGGCACGCTGCGCGGACCCGACGGCATGGACGCGCGCGAGCACGCCGATTCCTGCGCGGAGTGCGGCGCCGAGCTGTCCATGTACGGCGCGCTGGTGCACCGCCTCGCCACGTTGCAGGACCCGATGCTCCCGCCCGACTTCACCTCGGGCGTGCTGCACGCGGTGGAACACCGCGAGCACGCGCTCGCGCAGCGCCGGCACACCGTGCTGGCCGCCATTCCCGCGGCCGCGGTCGGCGTCTTCGCCATCCTGGGCTGGGCCCTGTCCGCCGCCCCGACCGCGCACGTCAACTGGTTCCTGGAGATGTGGACGGTGGGGCGGCACGTCGTCTCGGCGGCGGCCCCGGTGCTCGAGGCCGCGCGCCTTCCGCTCGGGCTCGGCGCGTTCGTCTTCGGCGCAGCCATCCTGCTGGTCCTGATTCGCGCGCTGCGCGCCGGCACCGACCCCGCCCCCGCGAGCTCGTAGCCATGATCTCGTCCCTCGCGCTGCTCCTCGCCTTCAGTGTATCCGGCACGGTGCGCTCGGGCGCCCACGCGATCGTCGACCACTTCGCCGAGGGCGGCGGCAGCACCCGGATCTCCGAGAAGGTGCGCGCGATCGTGCAGCGGCACGAGGAGCAGGCGCAGGACGACGACGCGGACGCCGATGCGGACGCGGACTCCGACCTCGAGGCGGTGCCGCCGGCGCCTTCGAAACCGCAGGGCGGCCACGTCCAGTTGCGCTTCGGAGAAGCGGCGTCTGCCATCCTTCACGAGCCCGAGCACGACCTTCCCCCCTTCTCCGAGACGGCCCGGAACGTGCCCGCCGTCGGCGTCTTGCACCGCATCGCCCGCACCGCCGGCTGGTCGCTGACCCTGGTGGGGGTGGGGAAGGAGCGGATCGACGTCGACGTGAAGGAAGTCGACCCGCGCGAGGCCCTGCGGGAGGTGCTCAAGGCGAGCGGCTCGATGGGCGTCCTGCACCGCGGCAAGCTGGTGGTGGTGCCCGCTCCGGGACCGGGCAGCGCCGGCATGTTCGTCGAGCACACCCGCCGGCGCGAGCGCCGCGGGAAAGGCACGCGCGCCGCCCACGGGCACGACATGGTCCGCGTCTTCCAGGGCGACCTGGTGGTGCCCGCCGGAACGGTGGTCCAGGGAGATGTGGTCAACGTGGGCGGCTCGATCGAGCTGGAGCCCAACAGCGTGGTCCAGGGCGACGCGGTCAGCATCTTTGGCAGCACCGTGATCGACCCGGGCGCGGTGGTGCTGGGCGACACGGCGGCGATCCTGGGCGAGGTGGAAGTGCAGCGCGGCGGCCAGGTGATGGGCGAGCACGTGCAGATCGGCCTGGGCAAGCTGTTCCGCCCCTCGCGCCGGCACTCCATCCTCTCCTCGCTGGGGCCGTTCGGCTTCTTCCCCACCTTGGCGCTGTTCGCGGTGGTCTACCTGATCGGCCTGCTCGCGCTGCGGCTGTGGCCCGAGCGCGTCCGCCAGGTGGGGCACGCGATGTTCGAGCAGCCGCTGAAGAGCTTCCTGGTCGGGTTCCTCTGCTGGCTCCTGCTGCTCCCGCTCGGCCTGCTGCTGCTCATCTCGGTGATCGGCATCCCGCTGGTGCCGCTCCTCCCGGTGATGATCTTCCTCGCCATCACCCTCGGCGTCTCCTCGCTGGCGCTGCGGCTGGGCGAGGCGCTTCCGGCCGGCCCCGGGCAGCGCTTCGTGCCTCCCGCCGCCCTGGGAATGGGCATCGTGGTCCTGCTGCTCCTCGCCTTCGTGCCCTGGCTGGGGGTGCCGCTCCTGGCCCTGCTGCAGTTCTTCGCGCTGGGCGCGGCGGTCAGCTCGCGCCTGGGCCGGACGCTGCCGCCGCACGTCCCGTAGACACGCTCGAGTCAGGCGCCGGGAAGCACCTCGACCAACTCGGCGATGAGGGTCAGCTCGCCCTCTTCCAGACCGCGGAGCACGATGGGGCGGTATCCCGGCACGTCCGTGTCGGGTTCGAGCCTCACCTCCACGGTCCGTCCGACCTCCGCTCCCACGTGCTGCTTGCGGCCTCGGTACACCTTCACCGTGTACCGGCCGCCGTGGTCCGGATCGTGGATCTGCCTGTGCTGCACCAGGAGCACGCGCCCGTTCCGGCTCCCCACCACCGGGTGGCGGAACAAGCAATACGCCCCGCTAGGAATGCGGCGCCGCATGGAGTCGCCGACGACTTGGGCGACGAAGAGCCCCCTGCCGGGCCGGGTCCGTCCCAACGGGCGCACCCAGTCCTCCGGCTCGACCTCCTGCTGCGCCCCGAATCGGCCGGCGGCCGCCTTGAGCGAATAGAGCGGGACGGCGTTGCGGAAAGGGCGCACCTTGTCGGACGAAATGCGGCGGAAAGGCTGCGGCTCGCGCCTGGAGCGCGGCTCCTCGAAGAGCGAGCGGATGGACACCCGGTATGCGAGCGATAGGGCGACCAGAGTCGCAAGCGTCACGTTGGCGGCCCCGCGCTCGAGGCGCTGCAGGTGATTGGAATGCAAGCCGATTTGCTCGGCGGCCTGTTCCTGGGTCAGCGCTCGATCTTCGCGCAGCGCCCTCAGGCGCGCGCCCAGGCGCCGCTGCTCCTCGCGAAACGCCCGCATGACCGCCGGCCGCTCCTTCAGCTCGGACCTTCCGTGCGCGTGCGGGGAGCCGGGGGCGCGGGGCACCTACCCTCGGCTATCCTGTAGAGCTCTTGAGTTGTACCACTCATGAGTTGTGAACTATAATTCCTGGCAGGATGGCCCGCCCACCTTTGCTGCTCCTCGTCGACGACGAGCCCGGCGTGCTGCATGCTTTGCGCCGGCTCCTCGCGGACCGTTTCGCGATCGCCACCGCGGTGTCGGCGGAGGAAGCGGCGCGCATGGCCGCCGTGGCCGAGTTCGCGGCGGTCCTGACCGACTACGATTTGCCGGGCCGGAACGGCGCCTGGCTTCTCGTGCAGCTCGCCACGCGGCCGGGCCTGCGCAAGGTGCTCACTTCAGGTCGCGATATTCCCGGGATCGAGGCGCTCAGCTCCGCAGGCGTGGTCGACCGATTCGTCAAGAAGCCCGCCACGCGCGAGGAGCTGTTCCAGGCCCTGGAAGGCTAGCCGCCGCTGACAGTCGCCGCCCCCTGGGGCGGCGCTGTGCTCTTGAAGACGTTTCACGGCGGCGGCCAGCCATTCGCGTACACTGGCGGCATGGCGCGATCGAAGCACATCGCGTGGTGCTGTGGGGCCCTGCTGGCGGCGTGCACGCAGAAGCCGGCCTCCAACGGCGCCGCCCCGCTCGCTCCTCCGGCGCAGCCCACCGCGCCCGCGGCCGCGCAGCAGCGCAGCGACGCGAGCTGCGCGGCGCCCCTGGAGCTGCCGGGTGCCAGGGTCCAGATCCGGCCGGCGACCGGCATCCTGCGCATCGGCGTCTTCGCCGGTCTGAAGGACGCCGACGACGAGAACGTGGCGCACCTGCGAAAGCTGGCGGCGGAGGTCGTGAAGCGCGGCGCGGACGTCCTGGTCGCTGACGGCGACGTGGGCGACAACCCGGACGAGCAGGAGACGCTTCTGGGGGTGCTCACCGACACGGGCCTGCCGCTCTTGGTCGCCCCCGGCAACCGCGAGGTGCGCAGCGAGCTGGACGCCGCGGAAGCCGAGCTGCGCAAGAAGGGCGCCAAGGTCTGGGACCTCTCGCACACGCGGGTGGCCGACGCGGGCGACGCGCTCATCGTGGGACTGCCCGGCACCATGGACCGCCGCCTGCTCCACGCGGACGGCGCGTGCGTCTACGTGCAGCGCGACCTGGACGCGCTGGCGGCCTACCTCGACCGGTTGCCGGCGAAGGAGCCGCCGGCCGTGCTGGTCATGGCGATCCCGCCCCGCGGACGCGACCGGTCGGCCCTCGACGTGAGCGAGGGGCAGAACGTGGGCGACGCGCGCATCGTCCCGCTGCTCTCGCCGCGGCGCGCGCCGTTCGGGATCTTCGGCCAGGTCTGGGAATCGGGCGGCCGCGCGATCGATGGCGGCGGAGCGCCTCTCGCGCCCGGCCGGGCGTCCGATCAACTCTACCTGAACCCCGGCGCGGCGGACCGGACGCCCTGGCCGGTGGGCGACGGCACGCGGGTCGCGGGCCAGGCCGCGCTGCTCACCATCCAGGGGCGCCGGGGCACGGCGGAGATCGTGCGCCTGCCCGGCGCGGAGAAAACGTAGATGAGCGCGAAGCTGGGCGACATCCTCATCCAGCAAGGCGTGATCGACGAGGAGAAGCTCATCGCCGCGCTCTCCGACCAGCGCGCCTTCGGGGGAAAGCTGGGGCGGACGCTGGTGGACCTCGGGTACGTGAGCGAGGAGCAGCTGGTGCACGCGCTCGCCACCCAGCTCGGGCTCGAGACCGTCGACCTGGCCCAGACGGAGATCGCGCCCGACGCGCTCTCGGCCCTTCCGGTGGACGCCTGCGAGCGCTACGGCGTGTTTCCGCTTCGCGTCGACCCGCAGCGGCGCATCCTCTGGCTCGCGACGGCCGAGCCCGATCAGGGCACGCTCCAAGAGGTGGCGCGGATCGCGCAGCACACGCTGGAGCCGATCCTCTGCACCATGAGCAGCATCGACCGGGCCGTGCGGCAGTACTACTTCGGCGACCCGGCGGCGCAGGCGGGCAAGCTCGGCGAGCCGCTCCGATCGATCCCAGGCGTCACCCAGCGCAACGGCGACGGGGAGCTGGCGGCCGGCGCGGTGGCCCCCGCGGCGGCGCAGGGCGACGCGATCGCCGAGTTGCGCATCCTGCTCGTCCGGCTGGAGAAGCAGCTCAACTCGCAGGGGCGCGCCTTCCGCGCCCTGGTCGAGATCCTCCAGGACAAGGGGCTCGTCCGCCGCGGCGAGCTGGGCACGCAGACGACCAAGAAGCCGTAGTTGGTTACACGAAGCTGGAGATCCCGTGCTGCTCGAGGGCGGCGCGGGTCGCGGCGGCGCGCTGGTCGGTCAGCTCGCTGACCAGGGCCAGGATCTGGGGATGCGTGACGACCAGCTCCTGGAACTGATCCCGGGGAAGCCGGAGCAGGATGGCGTTCCCGGGCGAGACCACCGTGGCGGTGGCCGGCTGCCGGGTCAGCAGCGACATCTCGCCGAAGATCTCGCCCTCCCTGAGATGCGCCAGATCGATCTGCTGGGCGGCGACGTCGACCGATCCGTGCAGCACCACGTACAGGCCGTCGGACTGCGCCCCTTCCTTGATCAGCATCTCTCCGGGCGCCGCCTGGCGGAGCTTGAACTTCTCCACCAGCTGCCGGCGCTCGGCGGGATCGAAGTCCTTGAAGAGGGGCGAGATGGCCATCACGTTGTTGAGCAGCCGCTGCCGGTAGAAGTTCTTCAGCGACTTCACCACCTGCGGATGGTTCCTGGCCAGATGGCGGAGCACCGCGTCGGACACTTCGAGCAGCTCGGTGTCGTCCTCCGCCGAGACGTTGGCGGTGCGCGGAGCGCCGGAGAGGAGCGCCATCTCGCCGAAGAACGCTCCCTCCTCGAGAGTGGCGAGCTGCAGCTCCTTGCCGTCCGGCAGCTTCTTCCAGATGCGGACCTTGCCTTCCACGATGACGAAGAAGCTCCGCCCGGGCTCGCCCTCCTTGAGGATCTCCTCGCCGGCGCCGTAGCGCCTGTACGAGAGGCGGTTCACCAGCTCGACGAAGGCGTCGCGCGGCAGGTCGTCGAAGAGCGGCACGCGCGCCGGCACCTTGCGCGGCGCCGTCTTCGCGTCCGGGACGATCGCGCCGAACGCCGCCTCCAGATCCTCGCCGCTCGCGTCGATCTCGGGCTCCCCGGCCCGATCGCTGGAGATGGAGAGCAGCTCGATCTCCTCTTCCGCGTCGGAGCCGAGCAGATCGGCGATGGGCCGGCCGGGCTCCAGCGAAAGCGCGACCACCTCCTCGTCGTCCGGGCTCGCCGCCAGGTCCTCGGGATCGGCCTCGAGGATGGCGTCGTCGGGCAAGTCCTGGATCTCCAGGTGGCCGGCCGGGGAACCGGAATGCGCCTCCGGCGGCGGCGTGATCAGCGCGTCCTGCGAGTAGCCGGGGGAGAAGCTCTTCGGAGAATCGTCCAGCTCGAGGAGGTCGGCGTCGTCGGCACCCGCGTCGATCTGGATCCGGTCGGCCATCGCGCCGCGTTGCGCGCCGCGCGTCGCGGCCGGCGCGACCCTCTTCGTGATCTGCGGCTCCTCGGGAAGCTCGATCGCCTCCGCCTGACCCGCGCCGCCGTCCGGGACCGCCTTCGCGGCGGCGATCCGCCCGATCGCGGCGCGCTTGCCGCCCGCGAGGCCCGCGCTCTCCAGCGTGACCTTGCCGAGGCGGCGCTCGTTCATCTCGGCGAGCTGCTTCTGCGCCTCCGCGTTGCGCGGGTCGATCTCGAGGATGACCTTCACCGCGGCGATCCCCTTGATGAGCTGCCCCTGGTCCGCGTAGTAGCGGCCGGCCGCGTCGTATTGCGCGATCGACTTCTGCGGCTGAGCGAGCTTCCGGTAACAGTCGCCCAGCCTGAACCGGTGCTGCATGTCCTTGGGCTCCGCCTGGACGAGCTGCTCGAGGATCTCGGCGGCCTTCTCGAACTTCGACTTCTTGAGGTAGTCGGCGGCGGAGTCCTTCAGCTTGCGCGCGTCGACGGAGGCCATGCGCGATCTTTTCTATCACCTCCGCTGCCTGCGCGCGGGCTGCGGCGGGCCGTGCCCGTGGCGCCGGGCCGGGAGCGCCGCCAGCCGGGGCGGCGGCTGCTGCGCCTTCTTTCCCGCCTGCTCGCGCAGCGAGAGCAGCTCGGCGCGCGTCAGCTCGCGGTAGTCGCCGGGA
>WNFD01013189.1_pt1 | contig 26585 bp, 20 predicted proteins | sample 5400491 | NCBI WGS metagenome assembly WNFD01 (sample SAMN13153343, study PRJNA577476) | soil metagenome | isolation source: 120 cm saprolite under Douglas fir tree site 2 hole 2 replicate 2 | place: USA:California | collected 2015-04-18
CTGTTCGCTGTCATGACGTTCGCCGCCGGACGCATCCACACTTTCCATTGGCTCAACCTGGTGCTCTTCGCCAGCGGCGCGGCATGGATCGGCATCCTCGCCTGCCTCAATGTCGCGGCACAAACCATGTCTCCCCCCTGGATGCGCGCCCGCGCCCTCTCCATGTATCTCCTCGTTCTTCAGGGCGGCATGGCGGTGGGCAGCGCCGCCTGGGGAGCGCTGGCGACAAAGTACGGCGTCCCGAATACAATGCTCTGTTCCGCTGTGGCCCTAATTTTGGGCTTGGCTACGGTGCGTCGTTACCGGCTTACCGTGAAGGAACTGGAATTCGCGCCCGCGGTAGTTAGAGATTAACTTCCACTGGCGAATCAAACTTTTTCTTCGGAGAATCACTATGCGCAACACGAAGTTGCTGTTAGGAATTTTCGTCGTACTCTGTTGTTCCGGATTCGCTCTCGGACAAATGGCCATGCCTGCCGCCAAAAGCTCCGGCGACGCCATCAATGCAATTCTTGACATCGGCTCCGGCGAGTTCATTGGCGCCGCTGACGCCATGCCCGAAGACAAGTATTCTTTCGCCCCCACAACGGGCGAGTTCAAAGGCGTCCGAACTTTTGCTCAACAAGTAAAGCATGTGGCCGCGGTCAACTATATCTTCGGAGCGGCCATCCTGAATGAGAAACCGCCCGTCGATGTTAGCGGCGAGAGTGGCCCCGACTCAGTCAAGACCAAAGCGGAAATCATGAAGTTTCTCAAGGACTCCTTTGCCTATCTGCACAATGCCGTGGCCTCGATCAACGACAAGAACGCTCTCGATGAGGTCTCTCTGTTTGGAATGAAGCTGAGCCGGCTCGGCGTGGGGACCTTCTCGACCGCGCATCCCTTCGACCACTACGGCCAGATGGTTGAATATCTCCGCATGAATGGGATCATTCCTCCAGCCAGTCGTCCGCAGCCTCAAAAGCAATAGCGGACGAGAGAAAGATCGCTTTACTACAGAGACACAAAGGCACAGAGAAGACAACGGCAACTCCCAGCCACGGGTTCACGCGGATCATCACGGATGATTTTGATTTCAAATCCGTCAAAATCCTGCGATCCGTGGTTGGCTTTTTTCTTCGCCACGGTTTTCTCCGTGCCTCCGGGTCTCCGTGGTGAATATTTTTCTATAAGCAACCTGAGTACCAACTTTTTCCGTTTTCCCTCTTGCGAAATCGCGCCGTCCTAGCCTAGCATCCAACATGAAAAGCCGGCCTGCAGGGTTGGTGATGGCGGTCACCGATTTTTGAACCAATGCATGAATGAACGGGGCCTGACTCGAATTTGATCCGGTGCGCCACGCTCCGCCATGCGGAGAGGCCTAAAGGGTCTCGGAGGGCTCCAACGTCTACCGACGGTTCATTCTCGGCCCGTCACACGGCTTCGTGGGTCGGCTTCTCAAGTCATCGGGTGATCTCGCGATCGGGTCATCGGACGATCTGACACCGCGATTTCGAGCTTAACCAGGCACTTTTACTTCACCCGATCATCCGATCACCCGATTTGCGCTACTTTTCGCGGCGCCCGCATCTAACTAAATCGTGTTCCCCAGACTCTTTCAGATCGGCAGTTTCGGCGTCCCCACCTACGGCGTCCTCGTCGCGACCGGTGTACTGGTTGGCCTCTGGATCAGCGTCCGCAACTCCGAGAAACAAGGAATCAAGGCCGAGAACGCCTGGGACTTCGGCATCGCACTGGTCCTTGGCGGAATCATCGGCGCCAAAGTTCTCTACATCATCCTCGACTGGCACTCCGGCCACGTTTACGGACAAAATCTCCGTGAAATCTTCACCCTGGAGACTCTGCAAGCCGGCGGCGTTTTCTCCGGCGGACTGATTGCCGGATTCGCCGTCGCCGTATGGTTCCTGCGCAAGCATCACATGCCCGCTCTCGCCACCTTCGATGCCTTCGCCCCTGGCCTGGCCATGGGACACGCTATCGGACGCCTGGGCTGCTTCGCCGCAGGCTGCTGCTACGGCAAGCCCACTGACCATTTCTGGGGCGTGACTTTCACCAATCCACTGGCCAAAGCTCTCGTCGGCACGCCCTTAAACCACGCTCTGGAACCGACCCAGTTATTCGAGTCCGCCGTCGAACTCACTAATTTTTTTATTCTCACCTGGATGTTCAGGCGCAAGAAATTCGACGGCCAGATTCTCGGCGCCTATTTGTTTCTCTACGGCATCGCCCGCTTCTTCCTCGAATTCCTTCGCGGTGACGAAGGCCGCGGCTCCGTTTTCGGCGGCGCCCTCAGCGGCACCCAACTGATTGCCATCGGCATGGTCCTGACCGGGGGTCTAATCTGGTACCTGCGCCCCGCCGCCAAAGTGGCCATCGCCGCGCCGGCCCACTGACTATCCCTCTGTCATCCTGAACGAAGTAGATGCTTCGCAACGCGAAACATCTACGCAGTCGAAGGACCCGTGCTCGCATACACCAGCATCGGCCTCTCAAGAAATTCTCACTAAGCGCCCGGAGACACCAGTTGTGTAAATCCCTCTCAAGGTTCATCTTGGAACAAGCTAAAAGGGGTTCCTCGACTGTGCAGGACGGTTCCCCAAGGAACTCCGCTCAGAATGACAGCACAAGAAAAAAGCTTCACCGTCCCACTCGATCACGCCGCCCAGCGCCTCGACCAGTTCCTCGCCTCCCACCTCCCCGAAACCAGCCGCGCCCGCGTGCAGCAGCTCATCTCGCAGGGAAAGGTCCTGGTAGACGGCAACGCCCCCAAACCCTCCCTATATCTACGCGGAGGCGAGAAAATTCAAATCTGCGGTGAAGTCGAGCGACCTCCCATCCGCGCCATCCCCGAAAAAATCCCGCTCGACGTTGTCTATGAAGACGCAGACCTCGCGGTCATCAATAAACCCGCCGGAATGACGGTCCACGCCGGCGCCGGGGCCACCGACGCCGACCGCAATCGCGGCACCCTGGTCAACGCTTTGCTGCACCGCTTCGGCCCGCTCTCCCAAGTCGGCGGCGAGCTGCGTCCCGGCATCGTCCACCGTCTGGACAAAGAAACCAGTGGCCTGATCGTAGTCGCAAAGAACGACGCAGCCCATCGCAAACTGGCAGCTCAATTCGCAGCTCGCCGCGTCAAAAAAACTTACCTCGCCCTCGTGCACGGCTGGACGAAGAACGACAAAGGCACGATCGCGACCGCTATCAGCCGCGACGCCGTTCGCCGCATCCGCATGACCACGCGACGCAGTGGAGGCCGCGACGCCATTACCCACTACGTAGTACAGAGCCGCCTGCAATCCGACTACGGCAAGTTCACCCTGCTCAAAGTAAAAATCGACACTGGCCGCACCCATCAGATCCGCGTCCATATGGCTTCTCTCGGCCATCCCATCGTCGGCGACACACTTTACGGCGCGCCCCGCGAAATCGCCAGCAAATCTAGCGCCCGCCTTTTTCTTGCTCGCAATTTTCTTCACGCTGCAGAACTTCAGTTCACCCATCCTGACACTGGAAACGCCCTTAGCTTCGCCAGTCCTATTCCGGAACCGCTCAGTGAGTTCCTGAGGAAGCTAGGCTGAATCCCGCGTCCTGGATGCGTCTATAATTGATCCCAATGCAGCCTCTCTGGCGGATGCGACTCATCGCGATTTCGATCTTCCTGGCAATCTGCCTTGCCGGCGGAGTTGCCCAGAACACGCAGGATCTCCCATCTGCGCCCTCGGCGGTGATGCAGCAGAAAAACGCCCCCCCGAAACCGGCCGCCGCGCCAGTCCAGCCGCCGCAAACCCAGGCCGTCCCGCCAACCGATACGGAACCACCCGCAGCCTCGGACGCGCCAGAAACCAAAAAGCCGCCAACCAAGGACAATCCGGAAACTGACGACGCCAGCGGAATTAGGATCCCGGTTTCGGTAAACGAAGTGAACGTGGTTTTCACCGTCACCGACCGCCACAACCGCTACGTCCAGGACCTCGCTAAGAGCGACTTCAAAGTCGTCGATGACGAAAAACCGGTACAGGAAATTCGCAGCTTCCGCCGTGAGACCGATTTGCCGCTTCAGGTCGGTCTTCTGATAGACGCAAGCAACTCCATCCGTGACCGCTTCAAGTTCGAGCAGGAATCCGCCATCGAATTTTTAAATGACACCATTCGCCACCGGTATGACCAGGCCTTCGTGATCGGCTTTGATGAAAAGCCGGAACTTACGCAGGACTTCACCGACAACATGGAACTCCTGTCTAAGGGCGTGCGAATGTTGCACCCCGGCGGCGGTACCGCTTTGTTCGACGCGATTTACTATGCCTCACGTGACAAGCTCTTGAAGTCCGCGCAGAGTGATTCAGTGCGCCGCGCCATCATTGTCGTCAGCGACGGCGACGACAACGCCAGCCATGTGACTCGCGAGGAAGCCATCGAAATGGCGCTGCGCGCCGACGTGATTGTTTACACCATCAGCACCAATTTCCCCGACGGTGGCGCTGGAGACAAAGTTCTGCAGCGCATTGCCGACGCCACCGGAGGTCGTGCTTTTGAACCATTCCAGCTTTCCGACGTAGCCAACGCGTTCGCGCAGATCCAGGACGACTTGCGCAGCCAGTACGCGCTTACTTATCATCCGCCGAACTTCGCAAAAGACGGCCGCTACCGCACTATCGAAATGCTACTATGCCCCAGCGGAATGATTCGAGGTTTGACGCTGCTTTGCACGATCTTTAGACTCAATAACGCATAGAGGCGCCGTTAGCTGCGTTTCTATCTGATGAAACATTCGAAAGGTAACCATTGAGCCCCACCGACACTACGGCCAGCACCAAGCGCGAAATTGAAGTCGAAGTCCCGCCCGCGGAAGTCGCGCGAGAGACTGACGTGCTTATTCAGAAATATCAAAAACTGGCCCGTATCCCCGGATTTCGTAGCGGCCATGCTCCCGCGTCTATCATCCGCCAACGTTTCAAGCAGGACATTCAAAATGACGTAATCGACGCCCTGGTGCCGCGCTATTTCCGCAAGGAAACCGACCGCCTTGGCCTGGCACCCATCTCGCAGCCGCGCGTAACCGACCTGCACGCACATGACGGTGAAGCCCTGCGCTTCAAAGCCAGTTTCGAGGTCATGCCCGAGATCCAGGTCGAAGGCTACCGCGAGCTCCGCGCCGAACATCCCGAAATTTCGGTCACTGTTCAGGAAGTGGAAGATTCTCTGAAAGGCCTGCAGGAACAGAAAGCAGCTTTCGCTCCCATCGAAGGCCGGCCCATTGCCGACGGAGACTACGCTCAGGTGGCGCTCGATGGCGTCCCCAAGCAGCAGGAGGACGGAACCAAGCCCGTCCACATGGATGACGTGCTGGTCGAAATCGGCGGCAAGAACACCATGCCGGAATTTACCCAGAACCTTCGCGGCGCCAACCCCGGAGACGAACGCACCTTCGATGTCGTCTATCCCGAGGATTTTTCCGACGAGCGTTTGCGCGGCAAGACCTTCGCCTACAAGGTAAAAGTCAACGCCATCAAACAGAAAACTTTGCCCGAACTGAATGATGATTTCGCCAAAGAACTCGGCGAGTTCTCCACCGTTGACGAAGTCCGCCAGCGCATTCGCGAAGGAATGGAGCACGAACGCCGCCACGCCGCCGAGCGCGAGGCCAAAGACAAGCTCCTCGCCCAGCTAATTCAGCGTAATGAATTCGAAGTCCCCGAGGCGCTAATCGAGCGCCAGATTGATGTCCGCCTCGAGCGCGGCCTGCGCGCGCTGGCCGCTCAAGGCTTGAAGTCCGAAGACATGAAGAAAATGGATCTGCCTCGCCTTCGTGCCGGACAACGCGACCAGGCGGTGCAGGAAGTTAAGGGTGCTTTGCTGCTCGACAAGATCGCCGACAACGAAAAAATTGAAGTCGGAGATGAAGAAGTAGATCGGGAGATTGAAGCTCTGGCGAAACAGACAAATCAGGCCCCCGCTGCGATCCGTTCACGTTTGACACGTGATGGAGCGCTGGATAGAATCCGGAATAGAATCCGCAGCGAAAAGGCCCTCGATTTTCTGTATCGTCAATCCGCTTAGGCGGAACGCTTTATCCCCCCAGAGAACCCGGCTTACCGGGCAGGAGTGTGAGAAGTGAGCGAGAAAGACGCACGTATGATGCTGGTGCCCATGGTCATCGAACAGACCGGACGGGGCGAGCGCGCTTACGACATTTATTCCCGGCTTCTGCGCGATAACATCATCTTCATCGGCACCCCCATTGATGACAACATCGCCAACCTCGTCATCGCCCAGATGCTGTTCCTGGCACAGGAAGATCCCGAAAAGGACATCCAGCTCTATGTAAATTCTCCCGGTGGGTCGATTACCGCCGGTATGGCAATCTACGACACCATGCAGTATGTGAAGAACGATGTGACTACAATTTGCATCGGACAGGCCGCCAGTATGGCCGCTCTGTTGCTTTCTGCCGGAGAACCCAAGAAGCGGCTGGCGCTTCCGAATTCGCGGATCTTAATTCACCAGCCCTCCATGGGAGGTCTCTCCGGCCAGGCGACTGATATTGATATCCATGCGCGCGAAATTTTGCGCATGAGAGAGATAACAAACCAGTTGCTGGCTAAGCACAGCGGACAAAAACTGGAAAAAGTCGAGAAAGACGTGGAGCGCGACTTCATTATGAACGCGCAACAAGCGAAGGAATACGGAATCATAGACGATATCATCTACAAGACTCGCTAGGCTGTATGATCGGCCTTCCGCCGGTCACTTCTGGGGTCTCGGCGCGAGGGTTCCGGCCAGCCGGGGGCGGAAGCAAAACAGAGTGGGCTTGAATAAAGGAGCAATGCCGAGTGAAAAACCGGACCGGAACTGAAGAAATTCTGCGCTGCTCGTTCTGCCACAAATCGCAGGACGCCGTCGCTAAGCTGATCTCTTCCCCGAGTGATTATCCCCGGGCCTACATCTGCGACGAGTGTGTAGCTGTCTGCAACTCCATTCTGGAAGACGATCGAGCCGCGACTCCTCCGGCCACCACGCCCAACCAACTCCCCAAGCCCCATGAAGTCAAAGCCTTCATGGATGAATACGTGATCGGTCAGGAACAAACCAAGAAGAAGCTGGCAGTCGCGGTTTACAACCACTACAAGCGCATCTACATGAACCGCCAGAAGACCAGCGATGGCATTGAGCTGGCGAAATCCAACATCATGCTTATCGGCCCCACCGGTACCGGCAAGACTTTGATGGCCCAGACTCTGGCCCGCATGTTAGACGTTCCTTTCGCCATCGTTGATGCCACTACCCTAACCGAAGCCGGCTACGTAGGCGAAGACGTCGAGAACATTATCCTTAAGCTTTTGCAAGCCGCCGATGGCGACGTAGGCCGCGCCCAAACCGGCATCATTTACATAGACGAAGTGGACAAGATTGGACGCAAGGACGAGAACCCTTCCATCACCCGCGACGTTTCCGGCGAAGGCGTCCAACAAGCGCTCCTCAAGATTCTGGAAGGCACCATCGCTAATGTTCCTCCACAAGGCGGACGCAAGCATCCCCATCAGGAATTCACGCCGGTGGATACGACGAACATCCTTTTCATTTGCGGCGGCGCATTCGTAGGCCTCGACAAGATCATCGGCCGCCGCGCCGGCCGTAAGTCGTTAGGCTTCAAAGCGGAAGAAGAACAGCCACAAGAACCAGTGGTAGAGCGGAAGCACAATTTCGAACTATTAAGCGAAGTGCAGCCCGAAGACCTGATCAAGTTCGGTCTGATTCCCGAGTTCGTAGGCCGCCTGCCAGTCGTCGGAGTCCTGGAAGACCTCGATGAGGCCACGCTCATCGAAATCCTGACCCGCCCCAAGAACGCTATCGTGAAGCAATATCAGCGTTTATTCGAATTCGAGAATGTCCGGCTCAAGTTCAGCGACGAAGCTCTGCACGCTATTTCCCGACAGGCCATGGTTCGCAAAGTCGGCGCCCGAGGCTTGCGTATGATCCTCGAAGAGCTCATGCTGGACTTGATGTACCATCTTCCTAGCCAAAAGAAAGTAAAAGAATTCGAAGTCACTCGCGAAATGGTTGAAAAACGCAACGTTTCGCTTACTATGATGGAGAGGGCAGGGTAAAAACGATCGGGCCATCGGGTGATCGGATCATCGGACGATCTTGAGAGATTTCAGATCACCAGATGACCGGATCACTCGATCACCCGATTTTTGGAGTCCCATTGACCACAGCCAAGGAAAAATTCGAGACCAGAAAACTCCCCATGATGCCCATTCGGGACGTGGTCATCTTTCCCCACATGATGACTCCATTCGTCGTCGGACGGGAATCCAGCGTACGCGCCCTTGAAGAGGCGCTGGCTTCGGACAAGAAGATTTTTCTCGCCACCCAGCACGATGCCAGCGTGGACGAGCCCAAGTCCAACGAGATTTATCAGATTGGCACCGTCGTCAACATCGTGCAGAGCCTCAAGCTCCCCGACGGCAACATCAAAGTTCTGGTCGAAGGCATTGAACGCGGCAAAGTCGTGCAGATCATCGACACTGAAGGCTTCATGCAGGCGACGGTCCGTCTGGCCCGCTATGCCGTTGAGACCAACGCTCAGCTCGAATCCGCAATGCAGCGGGTCACCGGCCTGTTTGAGCAATACGTAAAACTCTGCCAGTCGCTCAACTATGAGACGATGATCGCGGCCGTGCGCATGGAAGATCCGGCCAAGCTGACTGACACCATTGCCGCGAATTTGCAGCTTTCAATCGAGGAAAAGCAGGAGTTGCTCGAAATTTTCGATCCCGCCGAGCGCCTCACCCGCATCGCCGACGTCCTCGACATCGAAATCGAAAAGCTCAACATGGACCGCACCATCCAGTCGCGCGTCAAACGCCAGATGGAGCGAGCGCAAAAAGAGTATTACCTCAACGAAAAGATCAAAGCCATCCAGAAGGAATTAGGCCGCGGCGAAAAGAGCGAATTCGACGAACTCAAAAAGAAGATCGAAAACGCTGGCATGCCCAAAGAAGTTAAGGACAAGGCAATCCAGGAACTCAAGAAGCTCGAGGCCATGCCACCCATGTCCGCCGAGTCCACGGTTTCCCGCAATTATCTAGACTGGCTGCTCGCGGTGCCCTGGAAGAAGCGCTCCAAGGAAATCCGCAACATCTCACGCGCCGAAAAAGTCCTGAACGAAGATCACTATGGCTTGGAGAAAATCAAGGAGCGCATTCTTGAGTTTCTTGCCGTCCGCCAGTTAGTCAAGAATCCCAAGGGTTCCATCCTTTGCTTTGTCGGACCTCCCGGAGTCGGCAAGACTTCGCTGGGAATGTCGATCGCCAAAGCTACCGGCCGAAAGTTTGTCCGCATGTCGCTCGGCGGCGTCCGTGATGAGGCTGAAGTCCGCGGTCATCGTCGCACCTACATCGGCGCCCTACCCGGCCAAATCATCCAGATGATGAAAAAGGCCGGCACCAAGAATCCCGTCTTCATGCTCGATGAAGTGGACAAAATGTCCATGGACTTCCGCGGCGATCCCTCCTCCGCCCTGCTCGAAGTCCTCGATCCCGAACAGAATTTCATGTTCGTGGACCACTACCTCGACGTCGAATATGACCTCTCGCAAGTCTTTTTCGTTGCGACGGCGAACGTTCTGCACACCATTCCGCCAGCACTCCAGGACCGCATGGAAGTGCTGCGGCTGCACGGTTACACCGAGCCCGAAAAAGTCGAGATCGCCAAGCAGTTCCTGGTCAAGAAACAAATGGATCAGGCTGGGCTGAACAAGAAAAACGTCGGGATCACCGACGATGCCATCGTTTCCCTCATTCGCAACTACACTCGCGAAGCCGGCGTCCGCAACCTGGAACGCGAAATTGGCAACGTCTGCCGCAAGATCGCTCGCAAAGTGGTAAAGGAAGGCGAAGGCTACAACGTCACCGTGACGCCCGAGAATCTGCCCGACTTCCTCGGCGTCATTAAGTTCCGCGACACCCTCGCCCACGAAAAGAGTGAAGTCGGTCTGGTCACCGGACTGGCTTGGACCGAAGTCGGCGGCTCCATTCTCAGCACCGAAGCCTCAGTAGTTGACGGCAAAGGCAAACTGACCCTCACCGGCAAACTCGGCGACGTAATGCAGGAGTCCGCCCACGCCGCCATGTCCTACATCCGTTCACGCGCCCAGCGCCTCGGACTCACTCGCGACTTCTACCGCAATTTCGATATCCACGTGCACGTGCCGGAAGGCGCCATCCCGAAGGACGGCCCCTCCGCCGGAATCACCATCGCGACCGCCATCGCCAGCGCATTGAGCAAGATCCCCGTTCGCCGCGATCTCGCCATGACCGGCGAAATCACCCTGCGTGGCAAAGTCCTGCCCATTGGCGGGCTCAAAGAAAAACTGCTGGCCGCGCACCGGGCTGGATTGTTCGAAGTCATTCTTCCCAAGGAAAACGAAAAGGACGTCGCCGAAGTCCCAGAAAATCTGCGCAGTGCCATGAAGTTGCACTTCGTGGACACCATGGACCAGGTGCTGGCAGTCGCCCTCGAATCGGCTCTGCCCATCGTCGAGATTCCCGCGGATGCGGCCCAGCCCTTGGCCCCGCCACTCTCACCTAACGACGCCCCCGAGACTCGGCAGTAAAGACCTATTCCCAGTCTTGACACCGAACTGGGTGCTGGTTAGAGTGAATACACTTTCCAGCCAAATAGGAATGCCCGCAATGAACAAGAATTGACCGAAAGGGCACGCCGCATTTCGGAAGCCATCAAAAAACACGAATCTTGAATATGTCTAGTTCCAACGCACCCAACAGCAATGTAGCCCTGTTCCCTGAACTAATCGAGCAGGCAGGGGCGCACCGAACTTCCGGAATACTTCCGTCGCAGGCGATCCAGGAGCTGATTGCTCGCGAGTGCATCATTGGCAACACCCAGATTTCCGAGGACCAGATCCAGCCTGCCAGCCTCGACCTGCGGTTAGGGGACATCGCTCACCGCGTCCGGGCGAGTTTTCTTCCGGGCCCGCAAACCACCGTCGAAGCCAAAATCAACCAACTGCGAATGACCCGAGTTGACCTAACCAGTGCAGCCGTCTTCGAGAAGGACTGCGTCTACATCGTACCCCTGCTCGAAGAAGTCCACCTACCGGACAATATTTCTGGCAAGGCAAATCCGAAGAGCACGACCGGCCGCCTGGATGTCTTCACTCGTCTAATTACCGACTACGGCGTCGAATTTGATCGTGTGCCCCCCGGCTACAAAGGCAAACTATACGCAGAAATTGTTCCCCGGACTTTTACCGTTCGCATTCGAGCCGGAATGAAGCTCAGCCAGCTTCGCTTCGTCCAAGGTACCGCCGACTCCCAAGACAAGGACATTAAGAGATTGGATCGTGAGCAAACCCTCGTGTATATGGACGAAGATAGCCCCACCAAAGCTCGATTGGATCGGGGTCTGAGGATTACGGTCAACCTCGAGGCCAGCGAGAAGGGCGAGGTCATCGCCTACAAAGCGCGCAGCAATGCCCCCATCATCGAACTGGATCGTATCAATTACTACTCAACCGAGGAATTCTGGGAACCGCGTCAGCAGAATGACAGCAAGAGCCTCATTCTTGGCGCCGGAGATTTCTACATTCTGGCATCGCGGGAACGCGTCCGCGTCCCTCCCGACTTCGCTGCGGAAATGGTTCCCTTTGATCCTTCCGATGGCGAGTTCCGAATCCACTATGCCGGTTTCTTCGATCCTGGTTTTGGATACGGCTCCAGCGAAATCAAGGGTACCCGCGCCGTACTTGAAGTACGCGCCCATGAGGTTCCATTCTTGATCGAGCACGGACAACTGGTGGGCCGCCTGAATTACATGCCGTTGCTCTCGCGTCCAGAAAAGATTTACGGTGTTCAGATCGGATCGTCTTACCAGCAGCAGGCCCTTGCCCTAAGCAAGCAGTTTCGTCGCGGATAGAAAGCGGATAGAAATTAGACATCCAGAAATAGCGGCGACCCGCGGTGGCCTCTACACAATATTCCTCCGCAGAGTTACAATTTCTATCGGTGCGGTCATGTTTCTCCCCGTCCAGATTCACGTCAAAGGGACGACCGGCTTATTGATTGCCGCAGCAATCATCGTCGCCGTCCTCGTCGCCTTCCCTGCCTATCGCGCCTTTTTCGCCATCAGCGTCGGCATCGGCATCATCGTCGCCGGCCTTCTCTACTTGCGCAATAAGTACCGCCCCATCCGCGACGAAGACGTAGAAAACAAGCGTCCCCTCGGCCTCGACTGATTTGCATCCGGACTACACTCCAAGGCATCATCCCGAAGCCCCGCGCTTTCTCCAGTTCCCGCGTGCAGTGTCTAATCGTCGCCAGCGCCGACTTGCAGTTTCCCGCCAGAACCCCGAAACTGAATCATGCGCGTCCTCTCCAGATTCATGACCGCGGCCACCACCGAGGATCGCTTCCCCGCCCCCGCCGTTCCCGAGATCGCCTTCCTCGGACGCTCCAATGTCGGCAAATCCAGCGTGATTAATTCCCTGCTGGGAACAAAAATCGCTAAAACCAGCTCCAGCCCCGGCCGGACCCAATCCATCAATTTCTTCGAAGTCCGTTGGCCCGGTAAACCCCAGCCCGCAGTCGTCTTCGCCGACCTCCCCGGTTACGGCTACGCCCGCGTCCCCCGCGAAATCTCCGCCACCTGGTCCAGTTTCGTTGATCCCTACCTCACCCAGCGCCCCTGCCTGGTGCTCTGCCTCGCGCTGGTGGACTTGAACGTCCCGCCCCAGGATAGCGACAAGCGCCTACTTGAATTTCTGCGCTCCGCCGGCCGCCCCTTCGTGATGGTGGGAACGAAAGCCGACAAACTTTCCGGCAACCATTTGCGCAACTCCCTGAACGCCTTCGCCCAGGATTTCCCCAGCCTCCGCATCGTCCCTTATTCCGCCCGCACCGGCTTCGGACGCGAAGACCTCTGGCGCGAAATCCGCACCGCCGCCGAATCCGGCAGCACTCCCGACCAACGCGCCTTCGCATAAATCATCCACACTCTGTCATCCTGAGCGAAGTGGATGCTTCGCGAAGCGAAGCACCCACGCAGTCGAAGGACCCCGCATTCGTCCGCGCCAAGATGGACGGACCAGGCATTCTCACGATGCTCCGGAATATGTGCACGTGGGGGCAACGCCAATGGCGGTCCGGATCCCGCTCCACAACCTGCTTTTCTTTGAAGGATCAAAGCCGCCGCCCCAGTTTGCTATAGTGATTTTTCGAAAACCGCGCCACGAATTGCGGCGGAGGTTCCCATGGCAACCAAACCCTGGAATCGGCGTCAGATGGTCCAAAGTTGCGCGCACGTTGCGGCCGGCGTGGCCCTGGGAGGTTTCACCAGAAGCGCCAGCGCCATGCAGTTGCCTCCGCCCGAGCCGCTGCAGGACGACCGGCTCACATTTGTGACGACAACCGAAGCGAGTCCTTGGCAAAAAGGCGCAACTTTCAAACCGGCGTTCGGATGGGACTTCCTCAACCTGAATGTCGATCCCGAACGGATAACGCAGGAGTGCAAATCAGCACAAATCATCGAGGGCTTTGGCGGATGTTTCAATGAGCGTGGCTGGGTGTCGCTCAACGCACTGAGCGAGCCGGACCGCGAAAGCATACTCCATGAACTGTTCCATCCCACAGCCGGAGCGCGTTTCAACTACTGCCGCATGCCGATCGGCGCCAACGACTTTGCGACCGAGGCTTATACCTACGACGAGGCCGACGGCGACTTCGATCTGAAGCAGTTCAGCATCGAGCATGATAGGAAGACGCTGGTTCCGTTCATACAAGCAGCGCAGCGTTACCAGCCGAAGCTGCGGCTCTGGGCTTCGCCATGGACCCCGCCGAGTTGGATGAAGCGAAATCACTTTTATGCGGAGGCCAAGGCCTATCCCGGCATGAAAGAGAATGGCATTCGTCCGGAGCAGATCGGCCGTGAGGGTGAGGACATGTTCATCCAGGAGCCGCGCTACTTCGACGCCTATGCCAGATATTTCGGCCGCTTTATCGAGGCTTATCGAGCAGAAGGAATCCGCGTGGGAATGGTGATGCCGCAGAACGAGTTCAACTCGGCGCAGAATTTCCCGAGCTGCACCTGGACTCCGCAGGGCTTGACCTCGTTTCTTCATCACCTTGGGCCGGAGATGGAGAAGCAAGGCGTAGAGGTATTCTTTGGCACGCTCGAACGGGCCGATCCGAGGGTGCTCGAAAAAGTCATGGCCGATAAGGAAGCGGCGCGCTTCATCAAGGGCGTGGGCATGCAGTGGGCCGGCAAGAACGCGCTGCCCGCAATCCATCGCGAGTTTCCCGAGCTGATGATTTTTCAGTCCGAGCAGGAGTGCGGCGACGGTTCGAACAGCTGGAGCTACACCGGCTACTGTTGGCAGCTGATGAAGGATTACTTCCGCAACGGAGCCCGCGCCTACATGTACTGGAACATCTCTACGGACCAGGGTGGCATGAGCACCTGGGGATGGCCGCAGAATTCACTGGTAAGCGTGGACACTACCGCGAAGACATTTCACTATAACCACGATTACTATTTGCTGAAGCACCTAACCCACTTCGTGGATGTGGGAGCAAGAAGCATCGAGGTAACGGGCACCTGTGACGATGTGCTCGGTTTTTCGAACCCAAACGGCACACTCGTTTTGCTGGTACGCAACGACCTGTCGCACGCGCAAATGGTCCAGGTACGAGCAAGGGATCGCGCCTTTGTGATCGAACTCCCGTCAGATTCAGTGGGGACGCTCGCCGTGGGTTCGTGATTTGCAGTCAATACGTGCAATGGATTTTGCAAAAGTTATCGCCTCTGCACCACAGTCATCGAGAGTTTTTCAGATCCGCGGTGCGCGCTCGGAGATCCTTTTTCTTCGCCGTCCAGTGGTCCCCATTGGCAAACGTTAGGGCCACCGAGAAGGAGGCAAGGGCTGATCCATACTGAAAAGCAGAAAGAACCCGCAGGTCGTTGCACGATCCGATTCTGCACCTCGTTTGCAACGCCTGCGGGAGACAGTTACTAAAAGAAAACCCCGTTTTGTTCGCGACCGACCACCGAGATCAAATTGGCTTTTGGATCGGGCGGCATATCGGACTCGAATCGGAAGCCTGGCTGTTCAGACGACCAGCTGATCGTCGCCCCGGTGCTGAAGAAGGTGCCCTTGAAATGCTGCGAGGCATTTTCAATTTCTGCCATCGCAAGGACCCCGCTCCATCCGACATCGAAGGAAACCTTCGCCCGGACAGGGAAGATCGGCGGGATAGGCGGACTTGGAAGCCCGAGACCTTGAGTCAGTGAGTTGGCAAGGTCGTGATCGTCGAAGACGTCGAGATCATGCACGACCAAGCGGGCCTGAGAGCCGTCCATATCAACCGAAACGGCATTGTGCTGTACCGGAATCATCCAGAAAACGTCATACCGATCAACATGGACGTTGTAGTCGCGAATTTGCGTGACGAGGCTGGCCGACCCAACCGGGCCGGTATAGAGGTCCAGTCAAACGAAGGCAAACGTGCCTCTATGTCGTTGGCCGTTCGTCGCGATGAACTTGCCTTGGCTAAAACCCATATCGGCCTGGAATGCCAGCCTCGTGGTGACGCCGGTTGTGGTGTCGGTACCTGTTCCGCCACCTCGGATATGCGTGAGTCCCACGAACCCATCGAAATCCGTAATCTGTGACGGGTCGCTGATGTTGGCCAGCGGGGTGGCAGGATTAAGTGGGTTGTGGTGGATGAAAATTCCGAAAGGCTTAAGCCCGTTGACGCCTCCCGGAATTGGATTGGGGCCAACGCATGCGGTGCGCTCACCGTCATCGTCGTCCGCGTAGCTCAATCTCGGACCTAATAGACTTGCTCCCAGCGCTGTCCCTGCCGCTGTACGTATGAGAGTGCGCCGGCTAAACCCCTGCTCCTGAACTTTCCAAGGACTGTATTTCCGATTGTCTTGCTGATTCATTGTCGTCCTCCTTCGAAACACACACGCACACTAGAGAGACAATCCCACCTGCGAGTGACAGCCAAGACCTGCGAGAGGACCGCTGAATAACCATGGGAAGAACCGCCGAGAAACAACGAGGAGAAAATCCCCGCCATTTTACTCGCGCGGTATGGCCTTGTCAACGTGTTTTCTTGCCGTGTTTTCTTGCCGCCTCTATCGCAACAGGAAGGTCATTTTTCCCGTCTTCCCTGGGAACTACTTCGGGTCATGAAAATTCGGAAGGGTTAGGTTCAATTGTTGTTACCAGGCGATTAGACTCACACAACCTGGCCGCGGTCCCTAGAATTCGGTTCAAAAGTGTTCGCTGGGTCTGCCCGCAACTTGCTGAGAATGTAGGATGAGTTTTATGGGTGGGCTCGCACGGATTTGAACTGACCTGATTCGCCTCATCGCTGGAAACCCGCGGGCGCCGTTTCGCTCATTACCTTTGTGCCCTCCCCGCCACCCCGCCCAGTCCGTTATATTGATTTCATCATGGCTAAATATCTAATCACCGGGATCGCGGGATTCATCGGCTCGTCCATCGCGCGCGCTGTCTTAGCGCAAGGCGACGAAGTTCGCGGCATCGACAATCTCTCCACCGGCAAGCGCGAAAACCTAACCGGGATTCTCGAGCAGATCGAGTTCCGCGAAGCCGACTTGCTCAACCCCGACGCCGTTCACGACGCCTGCCGCGGCGTGGACTATATTTTCCACGAAGCCGCCATTCCCTCCGTCCCGAAAAGTGTCGTCGACCCCCTGGGCAGCAACCGCGCCAATGTGGACGGCACCGTCCACCTACTCGTCGCCGCCAAAGATGCCAAGGTCAAACGCGTGGTCTATGCCGCGTCGTCCTCGGCCTACGGCGATACTCCCACTCTGCCCAAGCACGAAGCCATGACTCCGAATCCGATTTCTCCCTATGCCGTCGCCAAGCTGGCCAGCGAGTATTACATGACTTCGTTCTACCGCTGCTACGGACTCGAAACTGTCTGCCTGCGCTACTTCAACATCTTCGGTCCGCGCCAGGATCCAACGTCTCCCTACTCCGGCGTACTGGCAAAATTCATCACCCAGATGCTCGCCGGCGAGCAGCCCACAATTTTCGGCGACGGTACCCAGAGCCGCGACTTCACCTACATTGACAACACCGTCGAAGCCAACCTGCTGGCCGCTAAAGCCCCGTCCGCACAAGCTGCGGGCCAGGTCTTCAACGTCGCCACCGGCGAGCGCTTCGATCTCAATCAGACTTTCCAGTTGTTAAAGAAAATTATCGGATACCAAGGCGACATAAAATATGCCCCTGAACGCGCCGGAGACGTAAAGCACTCCCTTGCAGACCTGTCCCGCACCGAAAAACATCTCGGCTACAAAACCAAAGTAAATTTCGAGGAAGGCCTCCGCCGCACCGTAGAGTGGTATCGCGGCCAACAGAAAGCCGCAAAGGCTTAGAAGCCTTTCGTTATCACTCAGCCCACCTAGGGACGGAGCCTGCCCTGAGCGGAGTCGAAGGGTACCCTCACCCGCCTCACCACAGACTGGGGCATGCGCCCCGCTTCAGGAGGAGTCATATCGAGTGCAAGCGACGCCATGTGATTAGCCCGGCGCATAAGCGCGGGGAACGCCGATAGGACCGAACCGAGTCCCCTCAAGGAACCTCACGTCACCGAAACCTCTGCGCGTAGTCCTCCCCGTCCGCTGGATATGACGCCAGTCCCGCCAGCCGTCTCCCCGGCGTCGCCCCACACAACCAATCCGAAAACAGCACCTGATAGACCGCCACAAAAATTGTCGAGGCCGTTAGCACAAGCGCCGCCGCCAAAGGCCACTCCGGTACTCCGCCCATCACCGCAATCGAACTGATCGCAAACACCAGCACCGCGCAAAGCAAAACCACGGCGTCTACGAAGACTGAAAAACTGCGCACCGAGAGCGAGAACAATCCCCATTCCACGCGAGGCGATTCCGCAATCGGCGGCTCTACCACAATCGCCGATCTCGACGGCGCTGAGAAAGTCAGTTCCATCTCTCCCGACGAAAACATCGAGTCCCGCCCCGAAACGGCCGCCCCGGCAAGCATCTGAATGAGCAGCCAGTCCCGCAATGCGCTCTGTATACGCGACGTCACGCCGAGAAACTGAATCCCGCCTTGCCCATTCGAATCCGCCCAGGCAACTCGGCCTCGCGCATCCACTCGTACCCGCGGCGAAATCAGATCGAAGCGAAGGTCGATCTCCTGCCCCGGCTGCAAGCGACCCACCGCCTGAATCGCCATCCCCGATTCCGTCAGGTCCCGAATGATCCCGCCGTTGCCCTGGTCCAGCTTCACGTAGGCCAGCGACCGAAGCGCCTGCCGCGGATAACGCCGTCGCCGCGGACCCGCCGCCGCCTCAAGCTCAACCGCTTCCGGACAATACGCCATCGTCAAATCTTAGCGATCGGGAAGGGTGGTACCGCAGTAACGCCTGTGGTTCGGGCAGATATTCGAGCAAATGTCATCCGGAGCGAAGCCGAAGGACCCCTTGTTGCTCACGTCAGCATGAACGCAAAAAGGCGCTCTCACCAAACCTAGGGACAGAAGAATCCTTGGACATTTCAATCCCGCGATCGATTGATCGGGGCCCTGCGACTACGTTGGCATCGCCTCGCGAACGCCAACTTCGCTGAAGATGACAAACTCGACGACCTAAGCCGGCCGCCGCTGCGGCGCCTCGCTCTCCGGCTTGCCAATGTCCCGCGCAATCAGCCGGTTCAGATCGTAGCTGTAAGGCCCATAGGCCCGGAAAGCCTTCTCGTCAAACAGCCTCTTGATTCCGCAGCCCAGGCACACTTGATAGGAATGCTGCTGATTAATCACCACCAGGCAGAACCTCAATATCTTCATTCTATCAGCCTCGCGCGCGGCTACCGGACGGGTTAAAGCAAGACACAAAGGTCGCATCGGTAGCTGAGGATATAAAGAGAATTATTGCGGTCAAGGGGTAAACCACGGTAACGTACAAAGTGGCAAATTCCGGCCAGGCCAGCCGCCGGAAAATTAGAATTGAATGTTAGCCCGAAGCCAGCGTCACGCCGTGGTATCGAATGCTGAGTGCTAAATGCTAAACACCTGGAATGAGTGCAACTCCTAATAACGCTGGAGCGGGGTGGAGCGGCCCGCCCGTCGAAGTGCCTCCCGCTGGCCCGGGTCAGGCGCCCGGCGCTGGACACGATGAACGCAACGCGCTTCAGGCTCTGCTGGCCTTTGCCTGTGTCCATGAGCAAGCCGCAAAGCGCCGTGCCGCGAGGAATTCTGGATCTTTTCCGGAAACCTCTTTTCGATCTTCAGAAGAAGAATTCCGTCTAGATGAAGTTCTTCAGTTGGTTGCCGCCCGCGCCATCTCCATCACTGGCGCCGATGGCGTTGCGATTGGAATAGCCGAAGAAAATGCTATTGTCTGCCGCGCCTCCGCCGGCAGCATCGCTCCCGATCCCGGAATTAAGTTGGATCCTAACTCCGGATTCTCCGGAGCCTGTCTGCGCAGCGGCCAGAGTGTCCGCTGCGACGACTCCGATACTGACTCCCGCGTGAACGCCCAAGCCTGCCGCGCTCTGGGGACCCGCTCCATGATCGCTGTTCCACTCTCAGCGAAAAAACGCGTTGTGGGATTGATCGAAGCCTTCTCCACCGAAACCTTCGGTTTTAACGACAGCGATGAGCGCAGCTTAAATCTTCTCGGCGAGCTGATTCTAGCCGCGATTCGTCCAGAAGAAGAAGATCGCCTGGCGGAGCTGGCAGAGCATATCGTCGTTCCCGAAACCGCTCTGCCGCCCGACTCACGCCCCAGCCAAGCCCCAGCTGCGGCGCCTCACGTGCCGGCAAAAATTATCGTTGATGAAAAATTTGTTCCGCCGGTCGTGACTCCCCCGGTCGTCATTCCGCCCCACATTGTCCCGCCCGTCGTAGCCAAAGCAAGCGCGGTCGCAAAGCCTGTCATCGAGATTCCAGCGTTGCCTGATCTGCTGCTGAACCCCAAGCCGGTGCCGATCGAAGCGCCCGGATCGCTGCCTAGAGAAAGCCGCTCCGTTTCCGGCATCCTGCTTACCGCCGGCCTGGTGCTCATCGTTCTCGGACTCGGCTGGGCCGTCGTCTGGAAGGCAAAGCACGTCGAGCAGTCCATCAGCGCAAGCACCCGGCCCATCGCCAGTCCCAGGAAAACAGATTTGAATCCTACTGTGGCCGGCCAACCGCAACCTGTGCCCCCGAAAGCCGGAGCTCTTCCCGAAGTCACCGGCATTCGCCACTGGTCTTCTGCGAACTCCAGTACGGTTGTGGTTGACCTACAGGACCAGGTGCAGTACGAAGCCCACTCTCTGGACAATCCCGCCAGAATTTATTTCGACCTGCATGACACCAAGATGGCCCCAGGGCTGGTGAACCAGAGCATTGACGTCAACGACACTTTCCTGAAACAAGTCCGCATGGCGCAACCTACCGACGGTGTCACTCGCGTAGTGCTTGAGACTAAGAACGATTCGGGGTTTTCCGTCAGCCTCGACCACAATCCTTACCGGCTCACCATCGAGGTACACAAGCCGGCGGCGACCATCGGAGTGATGGCAAGCCCCGCGACTGTCTCCAAGCCGTCTCCCGTTGTAACCGTCGCCCCAAAGAAGAAGACCAGTGAATCCAAGGTGAATGAGTCGAGCCTTAACCCCGCCGACTTCCAGATCGTGCTCGACGCCGGCCACGGCGGCTGGGACCTTGGCACGGTCGGCAAGAAGGGCCTACTGGAAAAAGACCTGGTACTCGACATCGTGCAGCGCCTGGGAAAACTAATCGAAACCAAGCTCGGCGCCCAGGTCATCTACACCCGTCAGGATGATTCCTATCTTCCCCTGGAGAAGCGCGCGGAAATTGCGAACATGGCCAAGGCCAATCTGTTTCTGTCCGTGCACGCGAATTACAGTGACCTGTCAACCGCACGCGGAGTTGAAACCTATTACACGACGACCTACTCGTCCATCAAGGCGCGGGTTGACGACGATCGCCCTTCATTGAAAGATGTGAACTGGACCGGCGTTGACATCCGCGAAAAGGTGACTGGTTCGCACCGTCTCGCCGCCGACGTTCAGCAGTCGCTCTACGGCGGCCTCGCCGTCAGAACTCCCGATCTCCGCAACCGCGGCGTAAAAGAAGCCCAGTACGTGGTCCTGACCGGCACCCAGATGCCTGCAGTCCTGGCCGAAGTCTCCTTCGTCAGCAGCCCTGCCGATGAGGATCAGTTACAAAGCTCTTCCTACCGCCAGCAAATCGCTGAAGCCCTCTACAAAGGCGTAGCCAAATATCGTGAAGAAATCGCCCACACCAAAGTAGCCAGCGTCCAGAAATCCCCGCGACCATAAACAATCCTGTCATCCCGAGCGAAGTAGCTGCTTCGCGAATGCGAAGCAGCTGCGAAGTCGAAGGCTCCCTTTGCCCTCCAACCGTCCCAATGCAGCTTCAGGGAATTCTCTCCAAGCCCTGACGCGCGGAAAATAGCGAAACCCGGAAGCCGCTGGGAGTCGCGAAGCGACGCCATTTAATCAACCCACCGCGTAAGCCCTGGGAAACCCGACGCTGGTCACGCAATCTCCACCAACCGTCCCGGCACAAACGGCCGGTCCGCAATCTGTCCCTCAAACTTCTCCGCCCATCGCCCCGGCACCACTCTCCCGCAATTCCGACAACTCCCACTCGCCGTCACCCGGTACTCCTCAACAAAATATCCATATCGCCGAATAAGCAAGCCACCGCAATTCGCGCAGCGTGTATTCTCCAAGTCTCCGACTCTTCCCGGCAGATTCCCCGCATAAATGTAGCGCAGTCCCGCGTTCTTCCCAATCTCCGCCGCCCGCATCAGGTCTTTCGGCTTGGTGTCATCCGGATCGGGCATCTTGTAGTCTTTGTGAAACGCCGTCACGTGCCACGGAATGTCCGGCGAAACACTCACCAGAAATTCCGCCAACCTGCGCAGCTCATCATCCGAGTCATTGAATCCCGGAATCAGCAGCGTCACAATTTCCAGCCAGATGCCCATGTCGTGCAACCGGCGGATAGTATCGAGAATCGGCCCAATCCGCCCGCCGAGCTCATGATAGTGGCGGTCGTCGAAGCTCTTCAGATCAACTTTGTAGAGATCAACCCACGGCCGCAAATATTCCAGAACCTGCGGCGTGCCGTTCCCATTCGAAACGAACGCAGTCTTTAGACCCGCTGCTTTCGCTTCTTTAAAGATTGCGATCGCCCATTCGGCCGTAATCAGCGGCTCGTTGTAAGTGCTTACCAGCAACTTTGCGCCCTGCCGTAAAGCGTCTCGCACCAGCAACTCCGGCGAGGCTTCCAACGGCGGCGAAACCGCATGCGGATCCCGCAAGGCCTGCGACGTCACCCAGTTCTGGCAATAACCGCAGTGCAGATCGCATCCCAGCATGCCAAAGCTGTAAGCCAGCGCTCCCGGATAAGCATGGAAAAACGGTTTCTTCTCAATCGGATCGCACTGCACTCCACCTACATATCCCCAGGGCACGTAGAGCTTTCCGCCCTGGTTGTAGCGGACTTTGCATACGCCCGGCTGGCCTTCGAGAATCGGACAGCAGTGTCCGCAGGCAAAGCAGCGTACGCGATTGCGATCGACTTTCTCGTACAAATCGCCTTCACGGACGTGCTGATTGAGGATTTCGCGCAGGGATGGCAAGGCGGGCACCTCTACTTCCATTTTAGTCCTACTGCTAGGATTCCGACTCTACTCCGAGGACGTCTGCCCGATGTGATGCGCATGCAGCCAGTTCTCAGCCTGAATATGTTGCGCATTGATCTGCGCCGGACTCAGGTAAGGGGCGCTCTGGGAGACGTAAAGACTAGCGTCTCGGTCTCCTCCAGCTTGGGCCAGCAAGCCCCAGTAGTAAGCTTTGCTGTAATCCCTGGGCACGCCTTTTCCCGCCCAAAAGCAGGCTGCAACTTTGGATTGAGCGCGGATGTTGCCCTGTTCCGCCGCCAGCCGAAACCAGTGCACTGCCTCGAAATAGTCCTGCTTCACATGCTCGCCACTGGCATAGCGCATGCCCAACTGGTACTCCGCAGCGGCATTCCCCGTGGCAGCAAGCTTTTTCAGATCCTTGAGGTCCGTTCCGACGTAACTCTCGCGCGAGGAACCGGCCTCAGCCGGCGATGCCGATGCCACGCTCGACGTCGTGGATCCCAAATTTTCCATCCAGCTTGCCATCCAGGGAGCGCCCAACCAGACCACGGCGGTAAGGCACACGATTGCCGTAAACAACAACAGTATTTTTCGGCCCAGCGGCAGCGGCGCCGGGAAAAGCGCCGGGTTATCGAATGATAGCAACGCACGCGATCTGGAATTCGGCACCGAGTCACCCGACAGCGGAAAAGCCAGCACATCCGCTCGCGTATGCTCCGCACGCCGCACCGCACGTTCAATTACCCCCGTCAGCCGCTCCAGCACCGTGATGTCGTTTTCCCAGAACGCTGCCGGCTCCGGAGAAAACACTTCCAGAATCCCAATCACCTCATCCTTACGCCTCACCGGACACGCCACAATCGACCGGATCCCCAGACCCCGGCAGCTCTTGCGGTCCACCCGCGAATCGTACTCCGAATCGTCACACTTCAGCGTCGCGGCGCTGCGCACGCATTGCCCCGAAAATCCCGAGGCTGTCTCCAGCCGCGCCCCCATTTCCGGAGAATCGGTTCCCGCCCGCGCCCGGCAAATCATTTCCGCCGGATTCAGTTTGTTGATCAGCGCAATCGCCGTGCCGCTCGCCCACGTCAGCGTCAGAGCGCGTTGCGCGATCAGATGCAGCGCCGGCTCCAGGTCCGGCCCGCATAGTTCCACTTCCTTCTCAATCTCCGCCCACTCAGTAACCAGCGAAGTGTATCCCGACGCTGACCCCGGTGTGGCCTGCACTGGCCGCCGCGCTAAATCGTCCCTGTCGTCCGGAGCACTCCCGCCCTCCACACTCGCTCCCGACCCCGCCTTGGCGTTTGCCGCCAGCCACTCCTGCAGTTGACCCAGCGAAGCCGCCGCCATGTCAGGAAAACGAATGCCGGTCCTTCCCGACGGCTCCGACCACACCACGTGGCCCACCGTCCGAATCTGCACTCCAGTTTCGGACAAATCAATCCCCAGCGGCAGCAATCGGTTTACCTTCATCTGCGAAGACGCCTGAATGCACATCCCACTCTCGCTGATATTGAGGATTTCGCTGAGTTCGAGAATCGCGCCTTGAGAGCTTCCGCTCAGATTTGCGTAGGCAGGAGTAAACACTTTGTGCCGGCGCGCGCGACGGCGCTCGCGTGGAATGCCGGCACTTTCCGGTGTGTCGTCCGCCGGGCCTGCGTCTGGGTTATCCATACTGAAATTGCTTACATCTTACCCCAGCCGCCAAGTCTTCCTCACCGCCGAAAGGGCAGATGGCCCTCAGCCGTCAGCCATCAGGAAAACCTTCTCGCCTTCCGTGATGTCATTCCAAGCCCTAAAGCGACGTCATTCCGAAGCGGCGCAACCGCAGAGGAACCTGCTGTCCTCCGCAGCGCCGTGCTGCCGGGAAACACCAGTTCCCCAAGCAGCGAAGGACTTTCCTGCTGGCTGCTGGCTGCTGGCTGCTCTTGGTAACTCTTACCGCGGGACAGGCATCGCCCCCAGCCGCGGAATCCGGGCCATTGCCGCAACCATCATGCTGGATAGCATCTGCATGGTAGCCGCATCCCGGTAACTGAAGGCGTTCGGAGCAGCGGATAGCACTTCGAAAATGCCCAACGTCTTTTGAAACTGCCGCAGCGGCGCCGCAAGGATCGACCGCGCTCCCAACCGCCGGCAGCTCGCCAGGTCCACATCCGGATGATCTTCCGCATCGTTGCACAGAACTACTTCTCCAGTGCGCAGGCATTCGGCCGATATTCCGGAATCAGTTTGCAGCCGTACCCCTAGGTCAGGGGCAGTGCGCCCCGCACGCGCCCGGCAGATCACTTCGTTTCCTTTGCGCAAGGCTATGGCCGCACCGGTGGCCCCGGTCAGAACCTGTGCCCGCTCGGTGATGACTCCGATTGCAGGCTCCAGGTCAATCTGTTCGGTCGTAATAGGACGTTCGTGCCACGCACCAGATTCCTGCGGCTGCCGCGCATGATGACGTTGCGGAAGATAACCGCCTCCTGCCACAGACGGCTCATACTCGGATTCGCCTTCGCCCTCGGAAGAAGGCACGGTGTGCAATAATTCGCGCACCAACCGGTCAAGTTCCGCGTCTTCAATCAATCGCGCTGCTGGCTTCGAGCGCAGAGACCCGCCCAGCAATCGCGACAAACCAAGAACCGCTTTACTTCCGCAAGCCAGACAGGACGGCGTAGAGTTGGCGCTGACAAGTTCGCATTGCACGCAAAAAATGGCAGTCTGCAACGAAAGAAAGTGAATCTGAGAACTCGATACTCGAGCGGACATCCGGCAAATTACCTCCGAACCAAACGAACGACTCAAGGTAAAGGACGAAGCCCCTGTGCAGAAAGTATCGCGGCTGGTTCCGAAACCGTCCGTTCGATGCGGACGACCAGACTTCGAAAAATTCACTTTCGACTTCACTTCCAGAGACGTATTATGGCGAAACGAGCCTTACGTATTGAGTCTCGACTGCTTCTTTCCCGTTCAAACGCACCACTGGGTCTGGCGACAGAACGAGTGAGTCGTTGTCAATGTGCACCGTCGCTTTGCCTGTGTTGACACCGGCGGTGGATTCAAGGTGATTCCCCTGCAGCGGCCATGTCCCCGATCCGCTCAGTTTCATTCCTTCCCATTTACCGGTCATGGATCCCGAATAGATCCAATTCCCCTGCTCCCGAAACTCCACTTGCCACGACTTTATGGCTATAGTTGCCGGATCCTTACCGCCGACTGCCTTGAGCTTCCAAGTACCTAACAACTTGGCAGAAGGTAGGACTCTCGATGAGGCATCGGTTCGTAGGCCCGCGACTAGCAGAATTGAAATCGCAAGTGCCGACCTCAGCATGGTTCTCACGCGAGCTTTCATACTGTCCGGCGGGGAGTTCATCACAGCCACCCGTGCTGTACATTTACGCGGTTCGTTGTCTTCGATTCCCTTGATTGCGGAATAGCTCTTGTACTATCGCCGTTTCACCAACCACGCTGGTTGTGCCCATTTTGTGGAATGCTTCTACCCCGCCTGCGCCGCCAGCATCGCCGCATCCTGAGCCGCAGGAATAAACTCAACATTCTGCACCGCCGTCCGCTGCACCGCCTCCGCCAGGGTCGAGGCAAACGCCGAAGTAAGCAGATTGATGTCCAGTTGCAAATCGCGGCCGCTATAACAGCGATAGATTGTCAGCCTTCCGCAATGCCGGTTCCCCGCGCTGACCAGGTCGAGACTCAAGCTCCACGCATTCCCCGAATCCGGCTTGGCGAAACTCCCCGGCTTGCTCCAGCGCAGATGAGGCAAATCCTCCGGCTCTACCAGATGAAATCCGCGATCGACAACTTCCGTCCGCAATTCAAAGGCATCGAAATCGTTGGCATCGAAGGCAGCAGTAAGAATCCGTGACACTTGCT
>WNFD01001159.1_pt1 | contig 26566 bp, 25 predicted proteins | sample 5400491 | NCBI WGS metagenome assembly WNFD01 (sample SAMN13153343, study PRJNA577476) | soil metagenome | isolation source: 120 cm saprolite under Douglas fir tree site 2 hole 2 replicate 2 | place: USA:California | collected 2015-04-18
CCCGTCGGCTTACGCGAGAACTTGTACGCGCCATGGCTAGTACCAATGGCGATTGCGAGCGCATCGACACCGGTTCTCTTCACGAAGTCGGCTGCCTGCCCAGGGTCGGTCAGGAGCTGCTCGTGGGAAAGTGTACTCTCGGCGCCGGACCCATCCTCCTCGCCGGCCTCGCCTGTTTCAAGCGAGCCGAGACAGCCGAGCTCACCTTCGACCGACACGCCCACAGCGTGCGCCATCTCCGCTACCTTACGCGTCACCTCGACATTGTGGTCGTAGCTCGCCGGCGTCTTCATGTCCTCGAGAAGCGAGCCGTCCATCATCACGCTCGTGAAGCCGGAACGGATCGAGCGCTGACAGACGGCGGGACTCGCGCCGTGATCCTGGTGCATCACAACCGGAATGTGCGGCCATGTCTCGACCGCGGCCGCGACGATGTGGCGGAGGAAGGCTTCGCCGGCATATTTCCGCGCGCCAGCCGAGCCCTGCAATATAACGGCGCTGTCGCACTCATCGGCTGCATGCATGATTGCTTGGACCTGTTCCATGTTGTTGACGTTGAAGGCAGGCAGGCCATAAGCATGCTCCGCCGCATGGTCGAGCAGTTGCCGCATCGAAACGAGAGCCATCATTCCCTCCTTGACATATCGCGAACCGCATCAGCTCACCCGCCTCGCAGCGGCTGCCTCAAGGGCTGCTATGGCAGGCAATGCCTTGCGATCTCGCCATCCGGCTCGCGCGGCACGTCGAAGTCGACATGCATGAAGACACGCCGGCGGAGATCACAGGTGGGCGTTGCTTTCGGCGCTGCCGAGATCGTTAGTCACCACGATGGCGATGTTGTGCTCCTTGTCGCTCTCGTAGTGAGCGCGCAGTACGTTGCGGCCGATGCGGCCATATCCATTGATGCCGACGCGGATGATCATGTCAGCCTCCGATCAGCAGCCTGACGACAAACCGCCAGAGCTGCCGCCGCGACGCGCTCGGGCGTGAAGCCGAAATGGCTGAACAGCTGGCCGGCCGGGGCGGACTCGCCGAAGCGATCGAGACCGATGACCGCGCCCTCGAGACCGACATATTTGCGCCAGAAATCCGAGACCCCGGCCTCGATCGCGATACGCCGGACGCGCTCCGGGAGGACCGACCGGCGATAGGGCTCATCTTGTCCGTCGAACACCATTGTACAGGGCATCGAAACAACTCGGGCCGCAATGCCCCGCTTCTCGAGGAGGTCCCTTGACTGCATCACGAGTCCGACCTCGGAGCCGGTGGCAATCAAGACGACATCCGGCCTTCCGTTCGCCGCGTCGGCCAGCACGTAGCCGCCTCGCGCAGCTAGCCGAGCGCGTTCAGCGCCACCGGGTTGCGACGGGAGGCTCTGGCGCGACAGTAGCAGGCTCGTCGGCCCGTCGCGCCCTTCTATGGCAGCGGTCCACGCGACCGCCGTTTCCAGCAAATCGCAGGGCCGCCAAACCGCCATGTTGGGGATGAGGCGCAGTGATACCGCATGCTCGATCGGCTGATGCGTTGGTCCGTCCTCGCCGAGCCCGATCGAATCGTGCGTGAACACGAAAATCGAGCGAACCCGCATCAGAGCCGCAAGGCGCAGCCCGTTTCGTGCATAATCGGAAAAGACCAGGAAGGTGCCGCCGAACGGAATGTACCCCCCATGTAGCGCGACGCCGTTCAAGATTGCGGTCATGCCGAATTCCCGCACGCCGTAATGCAAGTAGTTGCCGGCACCATGCGGCTCGACCGGTCGGCACCCCTTCCAGTTCGTCAGGTTCGAGCCCGTCAAATCGGCCGATCCGCCAAGCAACTCGGGGAGCTTCGCGGCAAGCGCTTGGATTACAATCTGCGAAGCCTTGCGGGTCGCGACCGGATCATTGCTTTCCGCGATCTCGGTCAGCCAGCGCTCTGCCCATTCGGCGAAATCATCCGGCAACTGCCCCGCGACACGGCGGCGAAACTCGGCAGCGAGCGTGGGGTACACCGCCTCGTAAGCCGCAAAGCGCCGCCGCCAGCCGTCTTGCGCCCGTTCCCCCGCGGCGCGCGCGTCCCAGGCCGCCCGCAGCTGTCCCGGCACCTCAAAGGGCGGATAGGGCCATGCGAGTGCAGCCCGCGTCGCGCACGCCTCCTCGGCCCCGAGCGGCGCGCCATGGACATCGTGCGTGCCCGCCATGCTGGGAGCGCCCCAGCCGATCACCGTCTTGCAGCAGACGAGGGTCGGCTTTCCGCAAGACTCGAGCGCCAATTTGATCGCTTGCTCGATCGCCTCGGGATCGTGGCCGTCGACATCGGGAATGACGCGCCAGCCGTACGCCTCGAACCGTTTCGGGGTGTCATCGGCGAACCACGTCTTGACGGGACCGTCGATCGAGATCCCGTTGTCGTCGTAAAAGACGACGAGCTTTTCGAGCCCGAGCGTACCCGCCATCGAGCACGCTTCATGGCTGATCCCCTCCATGAGACACCCATCGCCGACGAAGACGAAGGTGCGATGGTCGATGATCGTATGGCCGGGTCGGTTGAACTCCTCGCGGAGAAGCTTCTCGGCAAGCGCCATGCCGACGGCGTTTGCAATGCCTTGTCCAAGAGGTCCTGTCGTCGTCTCGACGCCGGGCGTCACGCCAAATTCGGGATGTCCGGGCGTCTTCGAACGGAGTTGACGGAACCGCCGCAGTTCGCTCAGCGGTAGATCGTAGCCGGTCAGATGGAGAAGAGCATAAAGCAGCATCGAGCCGTGGCCGTTTGAAAGGACGAAACGGTCACGGTCGGGCCAGGTCGGATCGGCGGGATTGTGCCTGAGGTACTTGATCCAGAGGATCTCGGCAATATCAGCCATGCCCATCGGCATCCCCGGATGACCGGACTTCGCCTGCTCGACAGCGTCGACCGCGAGCATCCGGAGCGCGGTGGCGAGGCTCACGTTGCTGGGGGTGATGGCGGGCTTCGACATAGCGATCATGGGGACCTTATCTCCTCAGAAAGCGCGCTTCTTCTTATCCATCAGCTGCCAGATCATCGGCGTGAAGATGAGCTGCATCGCGAGCGCCATCTTTCCGCCCGGGCAGACGATCGTGTTCGGCCGCGACATCATCGACTCGTGCAGCATCGATAGCAGGTAGGGAAAATCGATCCCCTTCGGATTTCGGAAGCGGATGACGAGCATGCTCTCGTCGGGGCTTGGGATATCGCGCGCAATGAACGGATTCGAGGTATCGACGATAGGCACACGCTGGAAGTTGACATGGGTGCGCGAGAATTGCGGGCAGATGTAATTCACGTAGTCGGGCATGCGGCGGAGAATCGTGTCGACAATGGCGTCTTGGGAGTATCCGCGCGCGCTCTTGTCGCGGTGCAGCTTCTGAATCCATTCAAGATTGATGATCGGGACGACGCCGATAAGGAGGTCGGCATGGCGCGCCGCGTCGACCTTGTCGGTGACGATGGCACCGTGCAATCCCTCATAGAAGAGAAGATCGGTCCCCACCGGAATGGTCTCCCACGGGGTGAAGGTCCCGGGCTCCTGCCCATAGGGCTGTGCCTCGTCCGCGTCATGCAGATACTTACGCACTTTCGCGGTGCCCGTTTCGCCGTATGTGGAGAAGAGGGTCTCGATCTCCTCGAAAAGATTGGCATCGGGGCCGAAATGGCTGAACGGCACGTTTCGCGCCGCCAACTCGGCCTGCTTGTTTCGCATCTCGGCGCGGTCGTAGCGATGGAAGGCGTCGCCCTCGACAATCGCGGCCGTCACGCCCTCCCGTCGGAATATCTGTTGGAAGGTCTGGGTGACGGTTGTCGTTCCGGCGCCCGAGGACCCGGTGATCGCGATGATCGGATGCTTCACCGACATGAGACCGGCCCCTACGAGGCTGTGCGGAAGAGCGAGCGCGGGTTGAAGAGCGGCGTGGCGAAGGCGAGCGCTTCTCCGCGATCGTAGAACTCGTGATAACGGACGACGCGTTCGACCTCGAGCCGCGATCCCAGGATCAGCGGCACTCGTTGGTGAATGCTCTGCGGCTCGATATCAAGGATGCGCTCGCGACCGGTCGATGCGGCGCCGCCCGCCTGCTCCACAATCATCGCGACCGGATTGGCCTCGTAGAGGAGCCGAAGGCGCCCGGGCCTGCTCGGTTCCTTCGTGTCGCGCGGGTACATGAAGAGCCCGCCGCGGATCAGGATGCGGTGCACCTCGGCGACGAGCGAGGCGATCCAGCGCATGTTGAAGTCGGCGCCGCGCGGTCCGGCGCATCCCTGGATGCATTCGTCGACGTAATGCCGGACCGGCGGCTCCCAGAAACGCTCGTTCGACGCGTTGATCGCGAACTCGCGGGTCTCCTCCGATATCCGCATGTTCGGGTGGGTAAGCGTATAGGCGCCAATCTCGCGATCGAGGGTAAAGCCGTGTACGCCTGCACCGAGCGTGATCACCATCATCGAGCCGGGCCCGTAAAGCGCGAATCCCGCCGCGACTTGGCGCGCGCCAGGCTGAAGAAAATCGGCTGCCTTCGGATCGCTCACGCCTTCCGGCGCGCGCAGGACGGAGAAGATCGTGCCGACCGTGACGTTGACATCGAGATTTGACGAACCGTCGAGCGGATCGAAGGCCAGAAGATAGCTGCCGCGGGGATACTCCGATGGGATCGCATAAGGTTCCTCTAGCTCCTCGGAGACCATGCCGCAGAGCTGACCGCCCCAATCGCATTGTCGGAGCATCAGCTCGTTGGCAATCACGTCGAGCGGCTTCTGCTCCTCGCCGTGCAGATTGGTGCCGGTGGCCACCGCGCCTTTCGTCCGGAGCGCGCCGAGGGAGACAGCAGAAGAGATCTGCTTGCAGGCGGTCTGGACGTCGTTCAGGAGCGCCGTCAGCTCGGTGTCCGGCGTCGCGCTGCGGCGCTGGTCCTCGATGATGAACTTGCTGAAGGTGGTGCGGCGACTGGTCATCGCTCCCTCGCATCGCTGTCCTGCGTGAAGACCCGGCTGGCGCGGAGATCATTTGCGGTGATGGTCTGCAGCGCTGCGCGATCCACAGGCGCTTCGCGGCAGGCGAAGAGGCGGTTCGCCTGACGCAGCCGCGCCCGGTCGAGTGCGTTTCGGATCGAGCGCGCATTGGCGAAGCGCGGTTGCCGCATGCGACGCTCAACATAGGCGCGCATTGTCGATGCCGCTTCACGGTCAAATCGATAATTCAGGCTCGCGATCATCAATTCGGCGATCTGAAACAGCTCGTCGGTATCGTAGTCCGGAAAATCGATGTGGTGCGCGATGCGCGACGCCATGCCGGGATTGCTCTTGAAGGACGTATCCATCCGTTCCTTGTAGCCGGCGAGGATGACCACGAGATCATCGCGATGGTCCTCCATCACCTGCAGAAGTATCTCAATCGCTTCCTGACCGTAGTCGCGCTCGTTCTCGGGTCGGTAAAGGTAATAAGCCTCGTCGATGAAGAGGACGCCGCCCATCGCTTTCTTCAGCACCTCCTTTGTCTTGGGCGCGGTGTGGCCGATATACTGGCCGACGAGGTCGTCGCGCGTGACGCAGACGATGTGGCCGCGCCGCACATAGCCGAGGCGATGCAGAATCTCGGCCATGCGGCGCGCGACCGTTGTCTTGCCGGTCCCAGGGTTGCCGGTGAAGCACATGTGCAGCGACGGAGGCTCGGCCTCTAGACCGAGGCTGCGCCGCGCGCGTTCGACAAGGAGAAGTGCAGCGATCTCCCTCAGCCGCGTCTTCACCGGGACGAGCCCGACAAGCTCGCGATCGAGCTGATCGAAGATCTCGCCGATGCTCGTCTCGGCGTAGAGCGCGCCGAGATCAACCGTGTCGGAGGCCGGCGCGGCGACAACGGCGAGAGTCATGAAGCCCTCCGCAAGGACGCCGCCGCGTCGAGGGCGCGGCGTAGCGCGGTGATCACCGAACGATAGCCGCCGTCTCTGTCGCGCGCGCCGAAGATCGCGGAGCCGACAACGAAGGTGTCGGCACCCGAGGCGGCGATGGCGGCGATGTTGTCGACCTTGACGCCGCCATCGACCTCGAGCCAGACCGGCGCACCGCCCGCGGCGACATGCTCATCGATTCGCCGGCGGAGCGCCTCGATCTTGTGCAGCGCCTCGGGGATGAATGACTGCCCACCAAAGCCGGGATTGACGGACATGACGAGCGCGAGATCGACCTTGTCCATGACGTGATCGAGGTGATGAAGGGACGTCGCCGGGTTGAAGGCGAGACCCGCCTTGCAGCCGTGGTCGCGGATGAGGCCGAGCGTGCGGTCGATATGCTCGGAGGCCTCCGGATGAAACGTGATTATCGCGGCGCCCGCCTTTGCGAATATCGGGACGAGCGCGTCGACCGGCTTCACCATGAGATGCACGTCAATCGGCTCGGCGACATAGGGTCGGATCGCCTCGCAGACGAGAGGGCCAAACGTGAGGTTCGGGACATAGTGGTTGTCCATTACGTCGACATGGACGAGATCGGCGCCCGCCTCCAACACGCGTGCGACCTCCTCGCCCAGCCGAGCGAAATCGGCTGAGAGAATGCTGGGGGCGATGCGGTGCGTGCGCAGGGTCATGTGAGCCCTCGCGGTCAGGTGCGCCCGGCGGCGGGCGTCGCCGTGGAATGGCTACGGATCGTGTAGTCGATGCGACGGCCGGGGCCTTCGGCACGGATAAGTTCGAACCCGGGCTCCTCCTGCGGACGGTTGACGATGAACGACATGCGGACCGTCTCGAACCCCTTCCTCGAGTCGAAGGCGAGCACCTTTACGTATTTCTCGGGATGCGCCGCGCGACAGGCGTTGACCTCGAGCATCACGCCGGCCGGGTCCTTCATGTCGAACATCGGCGTGCCCCACATCTCCCAAAACGTGTTGCGGGGGTGCGGATCGTCCGTGAACTCGACGGCGACCGCCCAACCCTGGCCGAGCGCGTATTCGGTCTGTCGTTTGATTTCGTCGTCCGTCAGATCCGGAAGAAATGAGAACTGACCTTGCGTGAGCCGCATGGGTGACCTCTTTCCAAACAGTTGTCAGGCCGCGGTCGGCGTCGGCACGTAGTCGACCGAATCGGTTGACGCGTAGTCGAAGGTGACGTCCTTCCATGTATCGAGCGCGACGCGGAGCGGCTGGCACCGCGTGGCGGCCTGGGCGAGGATGTTTGGTCCCTCGTTCCAGATATCGCGGCCTTCGTTGCGCGCTTTCACCATTGCCTCCAGCGCTACACGGTTGGCGGTGGCGCCGGGCTGGATGCCCATTGGATGGCCAATCGTGCCGCCCCCGAACTGAAGCACGACGTCCTCGCCGAGATACGAAAGCAGCTGGTGCATCTGCCCAGCATGAATGCCGCCCGACGCGACCGGCATCAGCTTTTTCAGCCCGGCCCAGTTTTGGTCGAAGAAGATGCCGTGCTCGAGGTTCCGGGGGACATTGGTCTCGCGGCAGGTGTCGTAGATGCCACGGATGACGTTCGGGTCACCTTCGAGCTTGCCCACCACGGTGCCCGCATGAATGTGATCAACCCCTGCCATCCGCATCCATTTCGCGATGACGCGGAACGAGACGCCGTGGCTCTTCTGCCGGGTGTAGGTCGAATGGCCGGCGCGATGGAGGTGCAGGATCATGTCGTTGCGCCGCGCCCACTTCGCCATCGATTGGATGGCCGTGTAGCCGATGACAAGGTCGATCATGATGATGACGCTGCCGAGCTCTTTCGCGAACTCGGCGCGCTCATACATGTCCTCCATTGTGGCAGCGGTGACATTGAGATAGTGGCCCTTCACCTCGCCGGTTTCGGCGACCGCCTTGTTCACCGCCTCCATGCAGTAGAGAAAGCGGTCCCGCCAATGCATGAAGGGCTGCGAGTTGATGTTCTCGTCGTCCTTGGCGAAGTCGAGCCCGCCTTTCAGGGCCTCGTAGACAACGCGGCCATAGTTGCGCGCCGAGAGTCCAAGTTTCGGCTTCATCGTGCCGCCAAGCAGCGGTCGACCGTAAATGTTGAGCCGTTCGCGCTCGATGACAATTCCGGTCGCCGGCCCCTGGAACGTTTTGAGGTAATGGCCGGGGATGCGCATGTCCTCGAGCCGCAGCGCCTTCAGCGGCTTGAAGCCGAACACGTTGCCGATGATCGAGGCCGTCAGGTTCGCGATCGAGCCTTCCTCAAAAAGGTCGAGATCGTAGGCGATGTAGGCGAAGTACTGCCCCGGCGCGCCCGGCACCGGATCGATCCGGTACGCCTTCGCGCGATAGTACTCGCAATCGGTGAGGCGATCGGTCCACACCACCGTCCATGTGGCGGTGGAGGACTCACCGGCGACCGCGGCTGCCGCCTCCTCCGGATCGACACCATCCTGCGGCGTGATGCGGAAGCAGGCGAGAATATCGGTGTCCTTGATTTCGTAGTCGGGCTCCCAGTAGCCCATCTGCTTGTATTTGAGGACACCGGAGCGGTAGCGCTCCTTCACGTTGGTGATCTTCCCGTCCTTCGACTTTGCCGTGATGCCCGCCTCGCGCATCGATCGCACCTCCCGACGTCATGTCACTCCAAGTCAACTTTATGTCGGCCACGCAAAAGGGAAAGCAAAAGCTTCTATCGACAACGACAAGGATTCCCTTAACAATGGGCTATGCGCCACGTTACCTTCCGCCAACTCCAGATCTTCGCCGAGGCAGCTAAAGCGCTATCGTTTGCGCGAGTGGCCGACCGGCTGCATCTCACGCCGGCTGCGGTTTCCTTTCAGGTGAAACAGCTCGAGACCATCAGCGGGTTTGCGCTATTCGAGCGCATGGGGAAAAAGCTCGTCCTTACAGATGCGGGCGAAGCGCTGTTCGGGCACGCCAACGTCGTGCTTCAGGCGCTGCATGATGCGGATGCGGCCTTAACCGCGCTGAAGGGACTTGGCGGAGGTCGGGTAACCGTGGGCCTCGTCAGCACCGCGAAGTATTTCGTCCCGCACCTTCTAGCTCGTTTCCAGTCGACGTATCCGAGAGTTGCAATCCACGCGAGAGACGGCAATCGCCGCGAGATCATCGACGCGCTCGTCAAAGGCGACATCGATCTGGCGGTGATGGGTCAGCCACCGGACGGCGTCGACGTCCTGGCTGAGCCCTTTGCGCACCACCCGTCGGTCATCATCGCGCCGCCCCGGCACGCTCTCGCCGCGGCACCGGGAATGGCGCTTGACGTGCTCGCCGGCGAGAATTTCATCGTTCGAGAGGAAGGATCCGGCACCCGCTCGCTCATGGAGCGGTGCTTCGCAGCGATGCACTTCTCGCCGCGGATCGTCATGACCTCGAGCAGCAATGAGACGATCAAGCAGGCGGTGATGGCGGGAATGGGCATTGCCCTGATCTCGGAGCATACGGTCGGCCTGGAGCTTGGCCTCGGGCTCTTGGAGACACTAAAGGTTGATGGGTTCCCGCTGATGCGCTCGTGGTTCGTCGCGCATCGCCGACACATGCCGCAGCTGCCTGTGCACGCCCGCTTGAAGTCATTCCTGGTCGAGCAGGGGCAAAGCGGGATCGAGCGCCTCACTCGCAGCTATGACGAGATCGGGGGAATGATCCGGAAGCGCGGCAGGAGGCATGTCGTCGCTCAACTCGTCAGCCGATCATCCGGAGTGGATGCAGGTGCGGTACGGCCGCGGAGATTGGCGAAGTCCACGGTATCGAGCGTCTGATCCTGAGAGAAGATCACCATCGTCTGACTGCCGGTCCTAGGGTCCTTGGCGGTTGCAGGCACTGCGCGCAGATCTCCTTCATCATGCATTGCATCGGCGAGTTGATCGAGGCGATCGCCTGGTGGTTCGGATTGAGGAAGGGCTTCAGCGCTCCCGAGCGCGCCCGTTGCACCGCCGCCATCATCCCGTTCGAGCCAATCGCGACAATGCGGTCGACCACGCGAAGGTCGCCAAGCCGACCGTGAAGCAGCACCTGGCCGCGATCCGGATACGCTTCGACTGGCTGGGTTGTCGGCCGGGTCATCGCCACCAATCCAGCGCACGCGGTGCGCGGCCCGAAATATGTCGTCAACTGTGGCAAGACATCGGTGCTCACCGCCGACCAGGCGCGCCGGCTCATCGAGACCATCGATGCCTCGACCCTCGTCGGCCTGCACGATCTTGCGGCCGGAGCCGAATGAGAGCCTATTCGTGCTTGTCGGCAGCGCGGGATTACCGGTCTGCGATGGAGCTTAGCGAATACCCCCTCTTCAACCGCCCGGCGCTGATGCTGACAGTCCTCAACTTGGCATCGCGCGGCGAGACGACCCTGGAGGACTGCCTGCACCGCCTGCGGGCAGACTTGGCTCGCGCCAACGAGCCCATGCCGCCGGTCGACCCCGAAGACCTTCTTGCGCACCTCGGTGACCTCAAGAACCGCCTAATGGAAGCGGCACTGCTGACGTCGACGGAAGGCGAGCGGTTCATCGTGACGAGGCGCGGCCGTGAGCTCCTGGCCGAGCACCCGGCGGGGATCGACGAATCGGTGCTCATGCAGTTTCCCGAATTTCGCGCCTTCATCCAGCGCTCGGCTCGACGTCCGCCGCCGGAGGATCCGCGCAGCGATCAGTACGACGAGGGTTACGCCGCGCACGAAGCCGGCTCGAGCCTCGTTGACAATCCCTACCCGCCCAACACGATCGATCACCTTGCGTGGGAGAACGGCTGGTTCGAGGCGCGTGATGAAGAGGCCGAGCATGAGCGGGCAACCTGGCGAGGGCAGCCGCCGTTGCCCGGCGCACGTTGACCTGGGCGGACCGGACTCGTGTCTCGAGGTGAGCGCAGCCAGTCGAGATGACGCTTGCGATGGACGGATCTTATGGAAACGATGGCAATCAGTCCGATTCCGGCGCGCGCAACCGGCCGATGTAGCTCGGTACGATCCTCCTCGACCGTTTTCGGCTGGATGTTGAGCTCGCGGAAGCCCGGCAGGGCCCCACTCGCCACATTGTCTTCCTTGAGAAGGTCAACCTGGCTGGTGGTGAGCGGCGGGCCTGGGAGGAGCTCGAATAGCCGCGCCTGGACCTCGGCCACTGCGAAAGGTACCGGCACGAGCGGCCGCCATTTGCCGATGTGGCGCAGCACGATCCTGACCAGGTCGCGCAGCGTGTACACCTCGGGGCCGGCAACCCCATAGGTCTGGCCCGCAGTCCCAGAGGCATTGTCACGAGAAATGGCGGCCGGGTGCGGCGGCGCATAGCATTCCCCTCCCGTTGGGGACGCCAGGTTCTCCACGCTACCCGGTCCGATCTTGGTCCACTCTCCCGACCGCCTATCTCGTTGCCGCTCTCGAGGCTGAACTCGGCGTCTTTGACGCACCTGCTGCTATTGGCCGCGCGGCGTCGCCGGAAAGGCGTGTTGGTAGAGATGCATTTGCACGTCGCTGAGGTGCCGGCACATCGCATCCTGGGCGCGTGCCCCGTCACGGGCGACGATCGCCTCGATGATGTCCTGGTGGCGCGCGGCGTGGACCGATTGCCGCTTGTAGCAGCGCCCATTCTCGCTGAGGTGCTGCCACGAGGCGTTGCGCTGGCTGCGGCTGAGCATATCGAACATCGCGAGAAACAGGCCGTTGCGCGACGCTTCGGCGACGGCGCGGTGGAACTCCGCATTGGCCTGCTCGTAGACGGCCGCCTCCCGGGCGTCGCGCGTCTCGTCGCCGAGTCGTTGAAGCTTGCGCATGTCGGCGGGTGAGGCCCGCAGCGCCGCCAACCGCGCCATCGTCGGCTCGATAGTGAGGCGGATCTCGAGGACCTCGATGGGGTTGGTATGCTCGAGGATCTCATCGAGCGGCGCTTCGCCGGGACGCGCCGCCAGGGCATGGCCGTTCGTCACTGCCTCGCCGCCGGCCTTGCCGTTAATGAACGTCCCGCGCCCTTGGCGCCGCGAGATGTGGCCTTCCTGCGCCAGCACGTCGAGCGCGCGCCGCACCGAGCGACGTCCGACGCCGAGCTCGCTCGCCAGCGCCCGCTCGGGCGGAATGCGGTCGCCGAGACGCATGGCGTCGTCGGCGATGAGCTGCTTGAGCCTGGACAGCGTCTGATCAAAGGTCAGCATGGTTCGCAATATGTCACAATTCCGGCCGTTCTCCAATCCTCCCCTGAACCATTGGCGGTACCGGCCCGGCGAGCAGCGGCCAAAAAGCGGCGATCGTGCGCGATCACGGTTGACGCTTGCTATCACCGGCAGGTAGGTTCGGTTAGGAGATAGAACCATGTCGAACCATTTGCTGCCGCGTGGTCCGGCCGAAGAATCGGCGGTCCAAGCGGCTTCCATCGAGCATCCGCTTTCGGTACCGCTGTGAACCACTGCGCCGCACCCCGCTCCGCGCGCGCGAGGGAGAGGACGAGATGACCGTGCCCGATCGCCGTGATGTCGCGGAAAGCAATCGCAAGCAGGCACTCAAGACGCTCTATGACGACCTGTCGGCGGCTAGTTTGTTCCCCTTCTGGGCGACGACGAACGCCGTCGATCACGATGAGGTTCGCCAGCTCCTGGGGTCGAGAAGGGCCGTACCGCACGTGTGGAGCTACGCCGCGACGCTGGAACCATTGCTGCGCCTTTCCGCCGAATTGGTCACGATGGACGATTCCGAGCGGCGCTCGCTGATCCTGGTGAACCCTGGCCTCTCGCCGCAGCGCGCGACGGTATCGACGCTCTATACCGCGTACCGCCTGAACGACCCCAACGAGGTGATGCCGCCGCATCGCCATTCGCCCAACGCCGTGCGCTTCGGCCTCACCGGGCAGCAGAATTTCACCGGCGTCGAGGGCGAGGACATCACCTTCGGCCCCGGCGACCTCGTCCTGACGCCGCACGATACCTGGCACAATCACGGCAATGTCGGGGACGAGCCGGCGGTCAATCTCTCGGTGCTCGACCTGCCTCTCGTCGAGACGCTGAACGCGATCTATTTCGAGCACGATTATCGCGAGGTGGTGGACGGGCAGCTGGTCAAGAAAAAGGTCCAGTCGGCGCGGGTACCGAGCGACTACTCCCAGCGCATCTACGGGCGGGGCGGCCTGTCGCCGCGTTTCGTCGCGCATGACCGCGGCACCGGCAGCGCCTCGCCCATGTACGTCTATCGCTGGGAGCCGATGCGCGACATGCTCGAGGAGCACAAGGACTGGGACGGCGATCCCTACGAGGCGTTGATGGTCGAATATGTCGACCCGCGCAGCGGCCAGCCGGTCTACAAGACGATGACATTCTTCATGCAGATGCTGCGCCCCGGCGAGCGCACCAAGCCGCTGAAGCAGACCGCGAGCCTGCTGGTGGCGCCTTTCCAGGGTAGCGGCCACAGCATGATCGACGGCAAGCGCCTCGACTGGGCTCGTTTCGACACGCTGGCTGTCCCCGGCGGAAGCTGGTGCGAGCATGTCAACGCTTCCGGCGGCGAACCCGCGATCCTGTTCGTGGCGAGTGACGAGCCGGCGCTGCGCGCACTCGGTTTCCACAAGAAATGGGGACGCGAGGACAGCGGCAACATCGTCCGCCTTCTCTGACCGCGACACCGCGGCGCCGGCGGCGCCGCACGATCAAGGAACTCCCGGCCAAGGAACTCCCGACGCATGGCGACATCCTGGAACACTAGCCGCATCGGCTATTTCGACTGTCCCGGCGGCGGCCAAGTGTGGATCGACGGCACGACGATGTATGTCGGCCACATGCGCAATCCCAATGGCACCACGATCGTCGACGTCGCCGATCCGCGTAACCCGAAAATCTTGACTCATCTCCCAGTGCCAGAGGGCTGGCACTCGCACAAGGTGCGCGTCGCCAACGACATCATGGTCGTGAACCATGAGCGCTTCGGCAAGGGCAATGACGATTTCGGCGCTGGTCTCGGCATCTACGACGTGGCGGAGCCGAGCGAGCCCAAGCTGATCACCAAGTGGCGCACGCAGGCGAGCGGCGTCCATCGCTACGAGTTCGACGGCCGCTACGCCTATATCTCGCCGACCGTCGAAGGCTATGTCGGCAATATCGCGATGATCCTCGATCTCGCCGATCCGGCGCGGCCGCGCGAGGTCGGGCGGTGGTGGATCCCCGGCCAATGGGCGGCGGGCGGCGAAGAGTACCCCTGGCACGATTACGTGCCGCCGCGCTGCCACCACCCCTTGCGGGTCGGCGACCGCCTCTATGTCAGCTACTGGCAGCATGGCGGCTACATTCTCGACATCACCGACATGTCGCGACCGAAGGCAATCGCCCATATCGACACCAAGCCGGCCTTTCCTCACCCGACCCACACCCTCCTCAAGATGCGGCAGAAGCTCAAGGGCCGGGATATTCTCCTGGTCGCCGACGAGGACGTGGCGAAGCTGCGCCCGCACGCGCCGGCCTTCACCTGGGTCTATGACGTGACGGACGAGACCAAGCCGGCGGCCATCGCGACCTTCCAGGTGGCGGGACTCGACCGCGATGGCGCACCGCAGCCGCCGATGACCGGCTGCCATCAGCCCTCGGAGCGGTTCACCGGCACCATCGTTCCCTTCGCCTGGTTTGCCCAGGGGCTGCGGCTGGTCGACTTCGCCGACCCCTTCGCGCCCAAGGAGGTCGGCTTTTACGAGCGCGATCCCGCCCCCGGCGCCGAGCGGGCTTCGTCGAACGACGTCACCATCGACGATCGCGGCCTGGTCTACCTGATCGATCGGGTGCGCGGCGTCGACATCATCGAAACCTCTGTCTGGTAGGAGATGGGATCGACCATGAGCGAGAGCAGCAAGGCGGCCAGGCACGGCGTCTCCGTCCTCGGCAAGAAGAACCCCAATCTGCCGTTCCATCCGGCGGTGCGCGCCGGCGACTTCATCTTCGTATCGGGTCAGGTCGCCAAGGATGCCGACGGCAATATGTGCGTCGGCAATATCGAGGACGAAACGCGCTGGACGATCGAGTGTATCAAGCGGATTCTCAAGGAAGGCGGCGCCGATCTCTCCGATGTCGTGCAGGTCACGACATATCTCGACGACACGCGTAATTTCGGCCGGTACAACAAGATCTTCGGCGAATATTTCAAGGACGCGACGCTGGCCCGCACGACGGTCGAGGCGCGCGCCGTCATCGACTGCAAGATCGAGATGAGTGCGGTCGCCTATAAGCCGCCGTCCAAATGACCGCCGCGGCGATCGCGAGACAGAACCTACATGTGGAGTGAAACGGTATGATCAAGCTGCTGGGGCGCAAGACATCGGGCAATGTGCAGAAAGTCCTCTTCCTCCTGGAGGAGCTGGGCGAAAAATACGAGCGCGAGGATTACGGACGCCAGTTCGGCAATACGACGACGCCGGAATATCTCGCGCTCAATCCGAACGGCAAGGTGCCGACCATCCGGGTGGACGGGCTGACGATCTGGGAATCGAACACCATCCTGCGCTTTCTCGCGACCCGTGCCGGCCAGCGCTTTTACCCGGTCGAGCCGGCCAGGCGGACGGAGGTCGAGCGCTGGATGGATTGGCTGCTCGCGACGCTCAACCCGCTCTATCTCTATATGTTCAGGGAAGCGAAGAAGCCGGCCGCCGAACGCCCCGCCGATTTCGCGGCGCAGGAGAAGGAGATCGCGGCGCAGCTGACGATCCTCGATGGCGCCCTCGCCGATCGCCACTGGTTTGCCGGCGACGATCTCAGCCTCGCCGACATCGCCATGGCCCCCATCGTCAAGCGCTGCCTCGGCTTCCCGATCGATCTGCCGACTTTGCCGAATCTGCGTGCCTGGCAGGCACGCATCGACGCCCGGCCGGCCTTTCGCGCGGCGACGGCGGCATAGAGCGGCCTTTGTCCGCATTGGCCGCCACGCTGCCGGCGCACCGCGCAGCCGCACATCTCGGCACGCGCGATCTGGCGATCGCCTATACGGTGCGCGGCCGCCGACAGATGGTTCTGCAGGGCGTCGGCCTCGACATCGCCCGCGGCGCCTTCGTCTCGCTGATCGGTGCCTCCGGCTGCGGCAAGAGCACGCTGCTCAAGGTCTTCGCCGGCCTCATTCAGCCGACCACCGGCACGGTCGAGGTTGCCGGCGTCTCGCCACAGGAGGCGGTGCGCAAGCGGCTCGTCGGGCTGGTCTTCCAGGATGCCAATCTGCTGCCCTGGAAGACGGCGCTCGGCAATGCCGCGTTCCTGCTCGAAATCGCTGACAGGTCGCTCGGCCGCAAGGCGGTGCGCGAACGCGCCGCCGAGATGCTCGAGCTGGTCGGACTGCGGGGCGCTGCCGACAAGCTGCCTCGCCAGCTCTCCGGCGGCATGCAGCAACGCGTGGCGATCGCGCGTGCCCTGACGCTCGATCCGGAAATCCTTCTGATGGACGAGCCGTTCGGCGCGCTCGATGCGATCACGCGCGAGGAGATGAGCCACTCTCTCCTCGAGATCTGGGAGCGCACGAAGAAGACGATCGTACTGGTCACCCATTCGATCAACGAGGCGGTGCTGCTCAGCACCGAGGTGCATGTCATGGGCCTGCGTCCGGCGCGCATCGTCGAGACGCTGAGGGTCGAGCTGCCGCAGCCGCGCGGTGCCGAGAGCTTCCGTGATCCGCGGTTCGGCGCGCTCGAAGCGCAGCTTCGCCATCTCCTGCTCGAAAGCCACGCCCATCGGAGGATCGCCCGATGAGCGTCGCGCCGTCGGGCGGCGAATGGGCGGCGGTCGGCCCGCAAGGAGCGGCCGCCCGCGCCGCCTCGTGGCTCCGCCACAGCCTGCCGACCCTCCTGCTGACGGTCTTCGCCCTCGTCGCCTGGGAGCTGATCATCCGCCTCGGCCACGTCTCGACCTACATCGTGCCGGCGCCGACGGCGATCGCCCAGGCGCTAGCCGCCAATGCCGACGATCTCTGGCATGCAGCGTTCATCACCGCGCGGGAGGTCTTCATCGGTTTCGCCCTGTCGCTCGTCGTTGGCGTCGCGCTCGCCCTCGTCATCGTCCGTTTCCGCTGGTTCGGCCGCGCCGTCTATCCGCTGATCGTATTCTTTCAGACGGTGCCCAAGGTCGCGTTGGCACCGATCTTCATCCTGTGGTTCGGCTACGATCTCGCACCCAAGGTGCTGCTCATCCTGGTCATCGCCTTTTTTCCGATCACCCTCAACATGCTCGCCGGGCTCGAGGCGGTGGAGCGCGGCTTCGTCGCGCTGATGCGCTCGGTCGGCGCGACAGAGAACGAGATCCTCTTCCGGGTCCGCCTGCCGCACGCCCTGCCGCAGCTGATGGCGGGGGTGAAGATCGCCATCACCTTCTGCGTCATCGGCGCGATCGTCGGCGAGTTCGCCGGCGCCTCGGCCGGGCTCGGCTACGTCATCCAATTCGCCTCGACGCAGCTCGAGACGCCGCTCGTCTTTGCCGCCCTCATCGTCGTCTCGCTGGTCGGGGTCGGCTTCTACTATGTCAGCGAGCTGCTCGAACGATTAATCGTCCCGTGGGCCCCGGAATTCGACGGGACGGACCAAAGCTAGCAACCCCGAACCATCGTCGACAAGGAGATCCCATGCTGAAACTCTCTCTAGGTCGGGCCACCGCGACAATCGGCATGGCCCTCATGCTCGCCGCGCCGACGGCGCGCGCCGCTGACAAGGTCGAAATCCAGCTCGACTGGGTCGTTCGCGGCAATCATGCGATGTTCTTCGTCGCGCGTGACAAGGGCTATTTCGCCGAGAGCGGCATTGAAATCGCCGAAATCCGCAAGGGCAGCGGCTCGCCGGACACGATGCGCCTGGTCGCCAACGGCAACGCCCAGTTCGGCTTCGGCGACCTGCCGACGCTTGCCGTCGCCCGCTCGCAGGGCGTGCCGGTGGTCGCCCTCGTCGCCGTCAATCAGCGCAGCCCGCTCGGCATCATCGCATTGGCCGAGGTCAAGCAGCTGAAGAGCCCCGCCGACCTCAAAGGCCTCAACATCGGCATCCACCCGGCCGGCTCGACCTATATCTTCTTCAAGGCCTTTCTCGCGGCGAACGGCATGCGCGAGGCGGACATGAAGATCAGCACCGTGTCGCCGCCCTATGAAAGCTACCTCCTGCTGAAGCGGGTCGATGCCGTTCCCGGCTATATCGACGCCGAGGTGCCCGAGCTCGAGGCGAAAGCCGGCGGCCCGGGATCGCTCAGCATCATGCTGGGAGCCGATTACGGCTATCAGGTCTACGGCTCGGGCCTCCTTACCTCGGACAAGCTGGTCCAGGACAATCCCGACCTGGTGAAGCGGTTCGTCGCCGCCTATCAAAAGGCGTTCACGCTGGTCGCCGCGCATCCGGACGAGGCGGCGACGATTACCGCCAAGGCGGTACCGGGCTATGCCGACAAGCAGACCGTCCTGCTCGAGCAACTGAAGGCCGACATCGCGTCGACGATCACCAGCGACGACACCAAGGCGCACGGTCTCGGCTGGATGACGAAGGCGGGCTGGGCAAAGACGATCGACGTGCTGTCGAGCCAGGGTGCGCTGAAGGGCGAGGTCGCCGCCGATACCGTCTTCACCGACAAGTTCCTGCAATAAACGCACGGAACGGCCGCGCCGCCCTTCGGCGCGGTCGCGCGGCAGGGGGCATCCGGCGCATGAAGCAGGGCGGCGAGTACGACTACATCATCGTCGGCGCCGGCTCGGCCGGCTGCGTGCTGGCGAACCGGCTGAGCGAGGACAAAGACGTCTCGGTTCTGGTGCTCGAGGCCGGCGGCTGGGACCGCGATCCGTGGATCCATATCCCGGTCGGCTGGGTCCGCATGCTGAACAAGCGCCGGCACGATTGGCAGTATTTCAGCGAGCCCTCGCCGGCGGTCGACGGGCGGCCCATCGAGTGCGCCCGCGGCAAGGTGGTCGGCGGCTCGTCCTCGACCAACGCCATGGCCTATGTCCGCGGCCATCGCGCCGATTACGACCGCTGGGCCGCCGCCGGCCTCGCCGCCTGGTCCTATGCCCATGTGCTGCCCTATTTCCGCCGCCAGGAATCCTGGGCGGGCGGCGCCAGTCTCTATCGCGGCGGCGACGGGCCGCTATCGACGCGCTTCGCCGGCTACGAGGACCCGCTGGTCGAGGCCTATGGCGAGGCCGGCCGTGCCGCGGGCTATCCAACCATCGACGACTATAACGGCATCGAGCAGGAGGGCTTCGCCCGGCTGCAATACACCATCCGCGACGGCCGCCGCTGCAGCGGCGCGGTCGCCTATCTGCGGCCAGCCATGACGCGCGGCAACGTCGCCGTCGCAACCCGGGCGCATGCGACGCGCATCCTCTTCGAGGGAGTGCGGGCGAGCGGTGTCGAATACCGCAGCGCCGGGCGAACCACGGCCGTCCGCGCGCGCCGCGAGGTGCTGCTCGCCGGCGGGGTGATCAACTCCCCGCAGCTGCTCATGCTGTCGGGCGTCGGCGATCCGCGGCAGCTGCGCGCCCACGGTATCGCGGTCCGCGTCGCGCTGGCCGGCGTCGGCGACAATCTGCAGGACCACATCTCGGCGCTGATCAGCTACAGCCGCCGCGAGCCCGGCCCGTTTCATCGCGCGATGCGGGTCGACCGCATCGCCCGCGAGCTCGCGAAGGCCTATCTGTTCGGCACCGGCTTCGCGACCGATCTACCGGGCGGCGTCACTGCCTTTCTCAAGAGCGGCCCGACGGCGCGGCTGCCCGACATCCAGCTGCTGATGACGGCAGCGCCATTCGGCGCGGGCCCCTATCTGCAACCCTTCACAAAACCGTTCCAGGATGGCTTTGCCTGCCGGATCGTGTTGTTGCGGCCGGAGAGTCGCGGGCAAATCCGCCTTGCCTCGGCCGATCCCCACGCGCCGCCTCTCATCGCGCCGGACTTCCTCGCCAGTGAGCGCGACCGCCGCACGCTGCGCGACGGCACCCGCCTCTTCCGCGAGGTGGCGTGCGCCGCCCCGCTCCGCCGCTTTATCGCACGCGAGATCGCCCCCGGCCCCGACATCACGGCCGACGCCGATCTCGATGCGTATATCCGGCGTACCGCAATCACCGTGCACCACCCGCTCGGAACCTGCCGCATGGCGCCCGCGTCGGACGCTTTGGCCGTGGTCGATCCCGAGCTCCGCGTGCACGGCACCGAAGGGCTGCGCGTGGTCGACGCCTCGGTCATGCCCGACCTCGTCGGCGGCAACATCAATGCGGCGGTGGTGATGATCGCCGAGAAGGCGGCCGATCTCATCCGGCGACGCCCGCCGCTGAGCGCGGAACGAGTTTGACCTGCGCCGCATGACCGCGCTCCGCCGAAGTCGAGCTCGTCGATACACCCTCAATGAGACAATACTCACGGTAGGGATCGATCCCGACTGGTTCGGCACGACCGGTCGAGCGGAAAAGGCGGCAATCGGCTCCGCCGTGATCGCCGTCTATGCTGCCCGCACCTGCTCCGCCGTCGGCGCGCTGCCGGCGATCGTCGTGCGTCGCATGTCGCGGACCTGGGTGTAGTCGTAGCGGCGGGCGCGGTGCATTGTCGCACGATTGTCCCAGATGACGAGATCATGCTGGCGCCATCGATGCGCGTGGACGAATTGCCGCTGCGTCGCGTGCTCTGTGAGATCGCGGAGAAAGGCGCGAGCCTCGGGGATCGGCCAGCCGACGATGGCGCCGGCATGGGAAGCGAGGAACAGCGACTTTCGCCCGCTCGCCGGATGGGTACGGACGAGGCGCTGGCGAACAGGCTTGAAGGTTTCGCGCTCATCCGCGGAAAACTCGCTGAAGCCGAGAGTTCCCCGCGAATACATCAGCGAATGCTCGGTGACGAGATCCTCGATCTCCGCCTTGGTGCGCTCGTCGAGCGCGTCGTAGGCAGCCCGCATATCGGCAAACTCGGTGTTGCCGCCGCCCGACGGAATCGCCCGCGCCGACAGCAGCGAGAATTTGGCTGGGACCGCGCGGTACGAGCTGTCGGAATGCCAGAGCTCGTTGCCGAGATTGAACATGCGCCGGCGGTCGTCGCGCGCCAGCAGCTGACCGTCCTTGTCGAGATTCGAGATATCGGCCATGTCGATCGACAGCCGACGTTCGCTATCCTTCATGATATGGCCGCCGGTGACGCGCTCGATCTCGCCGAAATTGCGGCTGAAGGCGAGCTGCTGCTCGTCGCTGATCACCTGGTCGTGGAACACCAGCACGGCGTAACGGTCCATCCCCGCCTCGATCGCTGCCGCGTCGTCGGCGGTGATCGGCCGGCGCAGATCGACGCCCTCGACCTCGCCAACAAAAATGGGATGGATCTGTCGAATATTGACGCTCATTTCAGCAATCCTATGGCTCTACCGAACTCTAGCTCGAAGGGCGGATTTTTTCAAACCCGCCTACGCTCTGCTCTTCCTCTAATGCGTCTCGCCGTGGTGAATCTTCAGCGGCGCCTGCTTGGCAGGCGCTGCCGCAATCGCTAGAAGGCGTCAGCAACCTGGAGTCCTTTCCTTTGCCGCTGCTCGATTTCGCCCAAGCTTGGCGCGCCTATCTCGAGGCCGCGCCGCGCCTGCCGCCGCCGCCGCCGCCGCCAAAGGTGGCGCCGCGACGGATCGGCTCGGTCGCCGAGATTACCGACGAATTCGACCTCATCGTGCTCGATGCCTGGGGAGTCCTCAATCTCGGCGAGGCGGTCATTCCGAGTGCGCTCGAGGCCGTCGCCGAGCTGCGCCGGTGCGGCAAACGCCTCGCTGTGCTCAGCAACGACGGCAGCGCCGACAAGGCGATGGCCGTAGCGAAGCACCGGCGGCGCGGCTTCGATTTTCGCTCCGACGAGATCATCGCGGGCGTCGACCTCCTGCCGGATGCGCTGAGCGAGCAGCCGGCACCGGAAAGGCTCGGTCTGATCGCTGACGATCCCCTGCCCTTCTCCGATCTTACCAGCCGCATGCGGCGCCTCGGCGACAGCACCGCTCCCTACGACGAAGTTGACGGATTCGTCTTCCTCTCCAGCGATAGCTGGAGCGAGCGGCGCCAAGCGCTCCTCCGCGCCAGCCTCCAACGCCATCCGCGCCCGCTCATCGTCGGCAATCCCGACATCGTCTCGCCCGGTGTCGAGGGGATCTATGCCGAGCCCGGCTTCTACGCGCATCGTCTCGCCGCGGAGTTCGTCCTAGCGCCGATCTTCCTCGGCAAGCCCTACCCCGCAATCTACCGCCGCCTCGCCGCATGCCATCCCGAGATCGCGCCCGAGCGGGTACTTTGCGTCGGCGACACGCCACAGACCGACATCCTCGGCGGGCGAGCCGCCGGCTATCGCACGCTCTTGATCGAAGACGGATTCTGCCGCGGCCACGACGCGCCGGCGCTCTGTCGCGAGAGCGGCATCTGGCCGGATTTCATCGCGAAGCGGCTGTGACGCCGGTGCAGCTGATGTCGATTTCGCCAGCCGTGGCTCAGGCCGAGCTCGGTCAGGCGCTAACGGAATTCGCCGTCTCCGTGGCTGCTTGTACTCCCGCCTCATGTCGCCGCGAGGCGAGCAAGTGCCGCTGTGAGCTTGTCACGCGCCTGCTCGGCTTCGGCTTGGCGCTCGCGCTGTTCCTCGATCACCTCCGGCTTGGCCTTGGCGAGAAACTGCCCGTTGCCGAGCTTCTTCGCGGTCTTATCGATCTCGCCGTCGAGCCGCGCGATTTCCTTGGCTAGGCGGGCGCGCTCCTGGGCGAGATCCAGGATGTCGCCGAGCGGCAAGAGGATTGTCGCCTCGTCGAGCACGCTCTGCACAGCGCCCTTCGGCGCCTCACCAATGAGCGCCTCGGCGCGCTCCAGCCGCGCCAGGCGCAAGATGAGATCACGATGAGTTTCGAGCCGCACGAGACTGGACGGCGCGGCGTCCTTGAGCAGCAGCACGATCTTTGCGCCCGCCGGCACGTTCATCTCCGAGCGCATGGCGCGCACCGACGAGATCAGCCGCACCACCCAGCCCATCTCGGCGCTGGCGGCACCATCGCTCAGCCCTGCCGGGTAGACCGGCCAGCGCGCGGTGATCAGGCGCCCGGAATCGGCGCCGGCGAGCTGCTCCCAGATCTCCTCGCTGATGAACGGCATGATTGGGTGGAGAAGATGCAGCAGCTCGCCGAGCACCCAGGCCATCGTCGCCCTTGTCTCAGCCTTCGCCGCCGCGTCGTCGTCGGTGACGATTGGGCCGGTGAGGATCGGCTTCGTGAACTCGATATACCAGTCGCAGAAGCTGCCCCAGGCGAATTGGTAGAGTGCGCTGGCCGCCTCATTGAACTTGAAGGCCTCGATCGCCTCGCCGGTCTGGCGCGACGCCGCCGCCAATTCAGCGATGATCCAGCGATTGACAGTGAGCCGGCATTGCGCCGGATCGAAGCCGGCGTGGTAGGCACATTCGTTCATCTCGGCGTAGCGCGCCGCATTCCACAGCTTAGTGGCGAAGTTGCGATAACCCTCGACGCGTGCCTTGGCGAGCTTGATGTCCCGCCCCTGCGCCGCTAGCGCCGCCAGGGTGAAGCGCAGCGCGTCGCAACCGAACTCGTCGATGAGCTCCAAAGGGTCGATGACGTTGCCCTTCGACTTCGACATCTTCTGGCCGCGCTCGTCGCGCACCAAAGCGTGGATGTAGACGGTCCGGAACGGCACCTCGCCCTTGAAGTGATGGCCCATCATCATCATGCGGGCGACCCAGAAGAAGATGATGTCGAAGCTGGTGACGAGCACGTCGGTCGGGAAATAGCGCTTGAGCTCCGGCGTCTCCTCCGGCCAACCTAATGTCGAGAACGGCCAGAGCGCCGAGGAGAACCAGGTGTCGAGCACATCCTCGTCGCGATCGAGCGCGACAGCCTTGCCGTAATGCACCGTCGCCGCGGCGGTCGCCTCGGCTTCCGTCTCCTCGACGAAGATCGTGCCGTCCGGCCCGTACCAGGCCGGGATCTGATGGCCCCACCAGAGCTGGCGCGAGATGCACCAGGGCTGGATGTTGCGCATCCATTCGAAGAAGGTGTTCTCCCAGCTCTTCGGCACGAAGACGGTCTTGCCGCTCTCGACCGCTGCGATCGGCGCCTTCGCCAGCTCGGCGGCATTGCAGTACCACTGGTCGGTCAGCCACGGCTCGATGGCGACACCGGAGCGGTCGCCGTGCGGCACTTGATGGGTATGCGGTTCGATTTTCTCGATAAGGCCCTGCGCCTCGAGATCGGCGACGATGCGTTTGCGCGCGGCGAAACGCTCGAGCCCGCGATAGGCCTGCGGTGCGTTTTCATTGAGATGGGCGTCGCGGTCGAAGATATTTATGAGTTCGAGATTGTGCCGCCGCCCGACCTCGAAATCGTTGAAATCGTGCGCCGGGGTCATCTTGACCGCGCCGGTGCCGGTTTCCGGATCGGCATAGCTGTCGGCAACGATCGGCAGGCGGCGTCCGACGAGCGGCAGAACGGCGTGCTTGCCGATCAGGTGGCGGTAGCGCTCATCCTCGGGATTGACCGCGACGCCGCTGTCGCCGAGCATCGTCTCCGGGCGCGTGGTCGCAACGATAAGGTGTTCGTTTTCAGAGCCTTCAATGGGATATCTCAAGTACCACAGAAAGCCTCTCGTCTCCTCGCTCTCGACTTCGAGGTCGGAGATCGCGGTGTGCAGCTTGGGGTCCCAGTTGACCAGCCGCTTGTCGCGGTAGATGAGCCCCTTCTTGTAAAGCTCGACGAAGACCTTGCGCACCGCGGCCGAGAGAGCGGGGTCCATGGTGAAGCGCTCGCGCGCCCAATCCGCCGAGGCGCCGAGCCGGCGCAGCTGCTTGGTGATCGTGCCGCCCGATTCCGCCTTCCACGCCCACACGCGCTCGACGAAGCGCTCGCGGCCGAGCTTGTGACGGTTGGTCTGCTCGAGCTCGATCTGGCGCTCGACGACCATCTGGGTGGCGATGCCCGCATGGTCGGTGCCGGGCTGCCACAGCACATCGAAGCCCTTCATCCGGTGATAGCGGACGAGGATGTCCTGCAGCGTGAAAGTCAGCGCGTGACCCATATGCAGGCTGCCCGTGACGTTGGGCGGCGGCATCATCACCGTGTAGGGCGGCGCGGCGGAGCCGGGATCGGCGGCGAAGGCGCCGCTCGCTTCCCAGATCGCGTAGAATTTCGTCTCGACCTCGGCCGGCCGATAAGTCTTGTCGAGCATCGTCGCGCGCTCTTATTCGCTAAAGATATGGGAGAGTTCGCGGGTGTCGGCCGGCGCCGCCCTTGGCGATCGACCGGCGCCGCGCAACACCGGTCGCGTTACCGCCGCTGGACGTCGCGTACCAGCTGCGCGATTTCTTCCTGGACCAGGCGCTCGGCCGTGTCGGGCAGATGCTGGTCGAGCCAGGCCTTGAGGATCGGACGCAACTCCTCGCGCACCAGCGTCTCGAGCGTCAGGTGCCCGGCGCCGAGCGGCAGGTCGCGGTCGCGCGCGGCCGACAGCGAGGCGATCTGCGAGAAGGCGGCGACCGAGGCGGCGGCCGTCGCCGGCGAGACGATGCGCTCGCCGGCGGGGGCGGCCGGGGCGGGGCGCTCATTGGCGACGATCGCCGGCGTGAACTCCGGCACACGCTGCGGCGGCGGTTCGGGCGGCGGCGGAGCGGCCTCGATCGCCGGCTCATCCGGCTCGACCACCTCCTCGGTGAGCTCCAGGATGTCGTCGATCGGCGGCGGTTTCGGCGGCGCTACCGGGGCGGCCGCCGCGACGGGCGCGGGAGCCGGCGCGGCAGCAGGAGCGGCAACAGCGGCAGGCGCGGGAGCGGCGCCGTCTGCCATCGCCACAGCAGGCGCCGCCGCATCGCCGTCCTCGGCGATGATGCGCCGAATGGAGGCAAGAATTTCCTCCATCGACGGTTCGTGCTGCTGTCCCTTGGCGTCCGACATTACGTCAACCGTAGTTGCAATCGCGGCGTAACACTACGGCAAAGACCCCACGATTGCCAGCCGAACGGGGTGCTGGCGCGGTCCATCCTGCGGTCCTACTCCGAGGTGCCAAAACCGATCCATTTGTTGCGCACGTCGCGATAGTGCTTGTCGAAATCGTAGGCCTGGACCGGCAGGTTGAGATCGAGAGCGGTGAGTCGGCCGATATCCGAGGTTACCGAAAACTCGGCGACCAGCTCGTTGTGCTGCGCCTGTACGAGCCCGACCCGGCTGGAGAACAGCGTCTGCTCGGCGGTCAGCACGTCGAGCACGGTGCGCGCGCCGACCAACGCTTCCTGCTGGACGCCTTCATAGGCGACCTCGTTGGCGCGGACCGACGCCATCAACGATTGCACCTGGGCGCGCGTCGCCTGCAGCGTTTCCCAGTCGCTCTGCGCCGTCTGCACCGTCTGGCGGCGCGCATCGTCGACCTGGCTGCGCCGCTCGCCGACGGTCTCGGTGGCCTGGCGGGTCTGCGAATAGATCAGCCCGCTCTCGTAAAGCGGTACGGTCATGCGGGCGATCAGCGAGAAGCTGTTGACGTTGCGGTTTGCCAAGGTGGTCTCGTCGCTGCGATTGGCGTCGCCGACGATGCTGATCTGCGGCAGCAGCTGACCGCGCACCGCGCCCACCGCATCGCGCGCCGCCGCTTCGTTGAACTGCGCGGAGATGACGTTGGGATTGTTGTTGGCGGCAAGCGTGCCAGCCTCTGCGCGACTGGTCGGCAGCACCGTCCGCTCGGTCGGCGGCTCGAGCAGCCCCG
>WNFD01002312.1_pt1 | contig 26566 bp, 24 predicted proteins | sample 5400491 | NCBI WGS metagenome assembly WNFD01 (sample SAMN13153343, study PRJNA577476) | soil metagenome | isolation source: 120 cm saprolite under Douglas fir tree site 2 hole 2 replicate 2 | place: USA:California | collected 2015-04-18
TACCTGGGCGAGAAGGTCACCCGCGCGGTGGTCACGGTCCCCGCCTACTTCACCGACCGGCAGCGGCAGGCGGTCAAGGACGCCGGCAAGATGATCCAGCTCGAGGTGGTGCGGATCATCAACGAGCCCACCGCCGCCGCGCTCGCCTACGGGATCGGCAAGAGCCTGAACGAGACGGTGGTGATCTACGACCTGGGCGGCGGCACCTTCGACGTGTCGATCATCGAGATCCGCGGCCGCGGCTTCGAGGTCAAGGCGACCGGCGGCGACATCTTCCTGGGCGGCCTGGACTTCGACCAGGCGATGATCCAGCACGTGCTGAAGGAGTTCGTGAAGCAGCACGGGATCGATCTGGCGGGCGATCCGGTGGCGATGCAACGGATCAAGGACCTCGCCGAGCGGGTGAAGATCGACCTCTCGTCGCGGGAGCAGGCCCCCTTCAACGTCCCGTTCGTCACCATGACCGCGCAGGGGCAGCCGCTCAACATCGACTTCGTCTTCACCCGCAAGCTCCTGGAGGAGCTGACCGCGCCGCTGGTGGATCGCACCCTGCAGATCCTCGACCGGGTGATGACCGACGCGCAGCTGGACCCTGCGAAGGTCGACGAGCTGCTCCTGGTGGGAGGACAGACGCGGATGCCGGTCGTCCAGAAGAAGCTCACGCAGATCTTCGGCAAGGCCCCGTCGAAGGGCGTGCACCCGGACGAGGCGGTGGCCATCGGCGCGGCGCTGTACGCGAACTCGCTGGAAGACAACTCGAATCTCAAGTTGCAGCTGCTCGACGTCATTCCCATGGCCATCGGCCTGGAGAAAGCGGGCGGCGAGTTCCACACCGTGTTCGCGCGCAACGCGGCCATCCCCAACGCCAAGGCGATCGAGGCCACCACCAGCTACGACGGCCAGGCCGAGGTGGCGATGCGGATCTTCCAAGGGGACGCGCCGCAGGTCTCGCACAACGAGCTGCTCGGCGACTTCCTCTTCAGCGGGCTCAAGCCCGGTCCCGCCGGCAAGGCGCGGCTGGAGATCACCTTCGACGTGAACATCGAGGGCATCCTCACCATGAGCGCCAAGGACCTCGAGACGGGCAAGCAGATGAAGACCACCGTCCGCGTGACGCAGCACTGAGGAAAAAAGGATCACCGCGGAGACGCGGAGGGCGCGGAGTTTTCTTGATGAACCAATCCTCCGCGCTCTCCGCGCCTCCGCGGTGATCTTTTCGACGACGTCATGCTCGTTTTTCGTGAGTCAGCGGATCGCATCGACCCGGGCGAGGTCCATCGCGAGGCGCCGGTGGCGGACCTGCATGCGCATCCGGGGTTGACTGCGTATTGGCTGAAGCGGGACTTGACCCGGGAGCACCGGCCCCCGGCGCACGGCTACAACCCGCTGCGGCAGCAGCTCGACCTGCCCCGCATGCTGCAAGGCGGCCTGCGGGTGCTCACCGCGTGCGTCTACGCGCCGACGGTGCCGCCCTTCCCCCGTCCGTTCCGCGCCGCGATGGGCGCGATGCAGTTCGTCGAGGACCTCTGCGCCCGCGCGCCCGACCGTGCGGGCCTCGCGCAGCGCGGGCGGGTGCGCGAGGTGCTCGAGTCCGGGCGCCTGGCAGTGGTCCACGCGGCGGAGGGCGGCCATCACCTGGAGGGCTCGCTGGAGAACCTCGAGCGGCTCGCCGCCCGCGGGCTGCGCTATTTGACGCTCACCCACTTCGTGCACAACGGGCTGGCGCAGCCGGCGCGGCTCGGCCCGTTCTCGGCGTTCCGCGGGCCACCGGGGCTGACCGAGCTGGGCAGGCGCGTCGTCCGCAGGTGCGAGGAGTTGGGCGTGCTGGTGGACCTCTCGCACTGCTCCGAGAGGTCGTTCGCCGACGTCGCCTCGATCGCCACCCGGCCCCTGCTCGCCACCCATACCGGGTTCCGCCGCTTTCACGACACCGAGCGCAACCTCTCGGACGAGCAGCTGCGCATCGTGGCGCGCAGCGGAGGCGTCGCCGGCGTGATCACCTGGTCGTGGCTGCTCCGCCCCCGCGGCCTGATCGCCGACGTCGAGGACCTGGCCGACGCGGTGGTGCACGGGGCGCTGGTCGCCGGACCCCGGCACGTCGGCATCGGCACCGACTTCGACGGGTACGTCTGGAGCGCGCGCCGGATCCGCGAGGCGCGCCACTACCCCGCGGTCGCCGAGGCGCTTTCGCGCCGCGGGTTCACGACGGCCGAGCTGCGCGGCATCCTGGGCGGCAACTACCTGCGCGTGCTCGGCGAGGCCTAGGCCGTTCGTCGGATGGGCTCGGTTGACATCCGCGATCGCCAAGGACTATGCGCCGGGACGAGCTCGCCTGCGCAACTCCAAGCAGGAGGGGACCCAATGAAGACTGCAGCGTTCACGGCCTCCGTGCTGGTCGCGGTCTTTTCCGCGCCGTCCCTCGCCAAGCAGGTCCGGATTCCGGTCACTCGCGTGGCGAACGTGCCGGTGCCCTGCGCGCAAGAGCCGCTCGGGACGTGCCACAACCGCTGGCACCCGGCGATCAAGTCCGCCGCCACCGCCAATCCGGGCGACACGGTGGTCTTCGAGACCCGGGACGCCTTCGACAATCCCTTCAACCGCACCTCGACGCCGGCCACGGTCGCGGCCGCCAACCTGAACCTCATCCACCCGCTCACCGGACCTCTCTTCCTGAACGGGTCCAAGCGCGGGGACGTGCTCGCCGTGACGATGATCGACGTGGTGCCCGGACCGGATCAGTTCGGGTACACGGTCGCGGTCCCCGGCTTCGGGTTCCTCCGCGACGTCTTCCCCAATCCCTTCATCGTCCACTGGGAGTTGGGCAAGGTGGGCACGAGCCACCACGCCCGATTCGCCACCTCGAAGGACCTGCCCGGTGTCCGGCTGCCCTTGCACGGATTCGCCGGCACCATCGGGGTGGAGCTGGGCCTTCCCGAGATCGAGACGGCGTTCCAGCGCGAAGATCAGCTGCGGGCGGCGGGCGGGTTCGTGCTGCCACCCGAGCCGAACGACGCGGTGCCCGCGAGCCTGTGCGGCACGAAGGGAACGTCGCGCGACCGGTGCCTGCGCACCATCCCGCCGCGAGAGAACGGCGGCAACACCGACATCAAGCAGATGGTGAAGGGAACCACCCTGCTGTTCCCCTGCTTCGTCGACGGCTGCATGCTCTCCGTCGGCGACGTCCACTGGGCCCAGGGAGACGGCGAGGTCTCCGGCACCGCGATCGAGATGAACGCCATCGTGACCGTCAAAGTGGACGTGCGTAGAGGCGCGGGGGCGACCTTCGGCGGCTGGCCGAGGTTCCAGAGCAGCACGCCCGGCGTCCTCCGCGACCTCGAGCCGGACAACTTCATCGCGACAGAGGGCGTGCCGGTCAAGTCCCCGGGGACGGTGATCGCCGAGGAGACCTGGATCGACGGCGTCCGCCTGGGGCCCCTCAGCAACCAGTCCGAGGACGTCACGCTCGCCGCGCGCGACGCCCTTCTCAAGATGATCGATTTCCTCACCGGCCCGCAGTCGCCGCACCGGCTCAATGCCGATCAGGCCTACATCCTCTGCAGCGTGGCGTGCGACCTGAAGATCAGCAACCTCGTCGACGTCCCGAACTTCGTCGTCTCCAACTTCCTGCAGCTCGACGTGTTCGGCGAGCCGGAAGACGATGATTGAGAGGATCGCCCGGATCGCGCTCTTGGGAGCGGCGGGGCTGCTGCTCGTCGGCCACTCCCCGTACCGGCAGTGGTACGCCTACCGGGCCAAGCACCTGGTGGTGGTCAGCGCCGAATCGCGCCGGGGAGCGGCCGCGCTGGCGCATGCGGTGGCCGAGGCGATCGCCGCGGGAGTGCCGGGCTCCAAGGCGGTCGCCGCGACGGTCCGCACCGGCGCGGAGGTCGTCCAGCTCCTGCGCAGCGGACAGCTCCAGGTGGCCCTCTTGCCTTCCGCGGTCGCGCGCCAGGCATTCGGAGGCACCGGCGCCTTCGTCGACGAGGGACCGGTTCCGCTGCGCGCCGTGGCGGTCCTGGGCGACGACTTGCTGGTCGTGCTCGACAGCTATCCGCCGGCCCGATCGCGCGATCTGGCCCGCGCGATCGCCGCTCATCGGGGAACGTGGCCGGAGCTCGTCCCCGCGGGCTTCGAGGGCGCTCCGCCGATCCCCTTCCACGCCGGCGTGGCTCCAGGCGGCTGAATCAGCTCTCGGCGGGAAGGCGATCCGCGAACCCGGCCGACTCTTCGACCTCGGAGGGATGGGCCGCGACATGGGCGGCGGCGGCGATCTGGCGACGCCGGAACCGGAGCAGGGACAGGCCGCCCAACAGAAGCGTGGGAAGCACCTGCATCGCGTGCAAGCCCAACGCGAACGCGGCGGCGTGATCTCTCTCGCCCCCGAGCGCGACCAGGGCGAAGCCCGCCCCCAGCTCGAAGCTTCCCAGGTTGGCGGGCGGCGCGGGAATGGCTAGGGCGAGGTTGACGCCGACCAGCACCGCCATCGCGGTTGCGACGCCGTGGGGCAGGTGGAAGGCCGCCAGCGCCACGACCACGGTGGTGATCTCCAGCGTCCACGCGGCGATCGCCGCCGCGAAGGCTCCCAGCGCCGCCCGTGGCGTACGCAGGCCGACCAGCCCGCTGCGCAGCCGCAACACCCCGGCCATCAGCTTGCCGGGAGGATGCAGCCGCTGCGAAGGCGTGCGGGCCAGTCGGAGCATCACGGCGAGGAGCGCCGCGGCGAGCAGGACGCCGGTCCAGACCACCGCTCGGGTCCACGCCGGGACCGGGAGGAAGAGAGGCAGCGTGGCGCCGATCAAGAGCATGACGACGCCGTTGACCGTGTGGTCGATGGCAACGGTCCCCAGGGCCACGGCACGGGGCAGCTCGGCCGAGCGCGCCAGGAGCTCCGTGCGCACCGCTTCGCCGGCCCGCATCGGCAGCAGGGCGCTCGCAGCCTGGCCCACGTAGGAGCAGGAAAGGACGGTGAGGGGCGGCACCGGCTTGACCGCGCGCACGAGCGAGGTCCACCGCAGCGCCTGGAGCGCCGTGCAGGGCATCCACAGCAGCATGGCGGCGAGGAGCAACCCCGGGTCGGCGGCCCGGAAAGCCTCCCGGACGGCGTGCCAGCGCAGATTGCGGGCAAAGGCAGCCACGCAAGCGACCACCACCACCCCCGCGGCGATACGGGCGGCGAGGAGCAGGTGGCGGCGGCGGGAGCTCACGCCCCCGATCTACTTCTTCTCGGGCTCCCGCGCTTCACCCCGGGGCTCGGCGTGTGGCCGATCCGACGCACGGTGCTCGTCGCGATCTGCCCGCGGCGCCGGCGCAGGACGCGCCTCGGACGGGCGGAATACCGGGATCGTCGGGGCTGGGCGCACTTGCTGCGCCGCGGGGGCCTGGGGACGAGGGGCCACCGGCTGCGCCGCCGGAGCCTGGGAACGAGGCGCCACCGGCTGCGCCGCCGGAGCCTGCGGACGAGGCGCCACCGGCAGTACCCCGCGGAAGGCGGGCCCGACGCCCGGGGTGGTCGTCACGGGTTGCGTCCGGGCCGGCTGACCGGGCGAAACCGGAAAGGCGGGACGCGAGTAGGGAACCGTGCGGGGCCTCCATACTGGGAGGACGCCAGTGCTCACCGGCCGGGCGGCCCCGCGAGACTCCACCTCCACGATGGGCACGACGCGGACGGGGACGTGCGTGTGCTGCTCCACCACGCCGGGCGGAGGACCCGCGCGCGGGCTGGGGCGGACGATGGGCATCGGCTGCGCGCGCGACCAGATCGTCGCCACCACGCTGACCGGCACTGCATGACGGCGCACCGGCGTCAGGAAGTTCACCGACTGGACGAACACCCAGCTCCGCGGCTGCACGACCACCACTCCGCGCGGCCCGAGCGGGCACCACCCCGCGTATCCGCCGCCCCAACGCCACGCCACCCAGGCCGGACCCCAGACGCGGCCTGGCAGCCAGACCCAACCCGCGCCGGCAAGGGGCGCCCAGCGGCCGTAGTGGTACGTCGCCCAACCCCAGGGCTCGTCGGTGACCCAGGTCCAACCGAACGTGGTCCAGACCCAGTGGCCGTCCCAGTAGGGCTGCCAGCGGGAGCTCACGTCGGTCGGCTGCCACACCCAACCGTATTCGGGCGTGTCGACCCAGCGGCCGTACCGATCGAGGCCGGAGTGGAAGTCGTCCATCGAGGGACCCACGCCCGCCGGTTCTCCCGGGGGAGGTCCGTACGGTTGCGAGCCGTAGGAGCCGTAGTCGTAGTGCGGCGAACCGTGGTCGTACTGCTGCGGGCCGTAGTCGCCCTGCTGGGAACCGTACTGCGGGGAGCTGTACTGCGGGGAACCGTATTGGTCCGCAGGCGGCGCGGGCGGAGACGCCCGATCCGGTGGGGCGTAGCCGTCGCGCGGATCGCTCGGGCTCGGAGCGTCGGACTGCCAGCTGTAGTCGTCGTCGCCGGACCACTGCCCGTCGTCCCATGCCGACTGCGCCCGCGCGGCCAGGGGCACGAGGAGCAGGAGCGGTAGGAGCTTGCGCAGCATGTTCGACCTCCTGCCCTGTTGGACGGACGCCGGGCGGACGTGTTCACACCCACACTAGGCGCGCGGGAGTCCGCGGTCGAAAAAATGGAAAAAACACGGCGCCGCGGCGCTGGCGGCGGCGACCGCCTACGCGGTCTTCCGATCCTTCTCGAAGAGCAGCGTGGGCTCCTCGCCGCGCAGGATCACGCCCTCGGTGATCTTGCACTCCTTGATGCTGTCCCGGTACGGCACGTCGTACTGGATGTCCAGCATCGCGTTCTCCATGATGGCGCGCAGTCCGCGCGCGCCGGCCTTGCGGCGCATGGCCTCGTGCGCGATGGCGCGCAGCGCTTCCTTGGTGAAGCTGAGCTTCACGCGCTCCATCTCGAAGAGCTTCTGGTACTGCTTGACCAGCGCGTTCTTCGGCTGGGTGAGGATGGTGACCAGATCCTCCTCGGTCAGGTCGTCGAGCGTGGCCAGCATGGGCAGGCGTCCGACGAACTCCGGGATCATGCCGAACTTGATCAGGTCCTCGGGCTCGATCAACGCCAGCAGCTCGCCCACCCCGCGGTTGTCCTTGGAGCTCACGTTGGCGCCGAACCCCAGGCCCTTCTCGCCGGTGCGCCGCTTGACCAGGTTCTCGATTCCGTAGAAGGCGCCGCCGCAGATGAACAAGATATTCGTCGTATCGACCTGGATGTATTCCTGCTGGTTGTACTTCTTCCCGCCGCGCGGAGTGACGTTGGCGCGCGTCCCTTCGATGATCTTGAGCAGCGCCTGCTGCACGCCTTCGCCGCCCACGTCGCGGGTGGGGCTCGGCGTGTCGCCCTTGCGCGCGATCTTGTCGATCTCGTCGATGTAGACGATGCCGCGCTGGGCCTTCTCCACGTCGTAGTCGGCCGCGTGGAGCAGGTTCTGGATGATGTTCTCCACGTCCTCGCCCACGTACCCGGCCTCGGTGAGGCTGGTCGCGTCGGCGATGGTGAAGGGGACGTTGAGGAAACGGGCGAGCGACTGCGCGAGCAGCGTCTTGCCGCTTCCGGTCGGGCCGATCAGCAGGATGTTCGACTTCTGCAGCTCGACGTCGCCGTCGCCCTGGGGCCGGGCGGCCTGCATCCCCGGGCGGGTGCGCGCGGGCTTTCGCGAGTAGATGCGCTTGTAGTGGTTGTAGACGGCGACCGCGAGGATCTTCTTGGCGCGCTCCTGGCCGATCACGTAGTCGTCCAGGAAGGTCTTGATCTCCACCGGAGCGGGCAGCGCGACAGCGGGCCGGTTCTCCTCCCGCTCGGACTCCTCGGCGATGATGTCGTTGCAGAGCTTGATGCACTCGTCGCAGATGTAGACGGTGGGGCCGGCGATGAGCTTGCGGACTTCCCGCTGCCCCTTCCCGCAGAAGGAGCAGGACAGGTTGCCGTGGTGGTGGCTGTCCTTCCGGCTCATGTCACCTCCTGTTCATCCAAGTGTACGCGCGCAGCGCGAGGGCCGGCAACCATCGCGCCGGGCAGACCCGGTCCCAGTGTCGGAATGTATAGATGTGCCATCCGTCACGCCAGAAACACGGCGGGCCGCTCGGGCGCCGCGAGGTGGCGGTACGCGCCACCCGTGCTCCACGACCCGCGCGGCGACCGGACGGGCACGTGGAAGCGGCGCGGCGAGGCTCTTGCCTACACTGTCGCCAGTCGAGACCCGAGGGAGGCTGCCGCGGAGCGCCGGACCTACGCCCTGAGATTGGCCTATGACGGCGCGGCGTTCCGCGGCTGGCAGCGGCTGCCCGGACATCCGACCGTCCAGCAGGCCGTCGAGGACGCGCTCGCCGCGCTGCTCGCGGAGCGGGTGCGGTTGCATGCCGCGGCCCGGACCGACGCGGGCGTGCACGCCGAGGGACAAGTCGCGAGCTTCGCGGTCCGGCGCGCGCTCTCCCCGCCGGAATTGCTGGCCCTCCCCCTGTCCCGGGACGTCCGGATCACCGCGGCCGCGCCGGCGCGGCCGTCCTTCCATGCCCGCGCCAGCGCTGCCGGAAAGCGGTACCGGTACCGCTTCGCGGACGGCAGTCCGACCGCCTGGGACCTCGGAGCGGGCCGGCCTGACTGGGACCGCGCCCGCGCCGCGCTGCAGGGCTTGCGCGAGGTGCCGCACCTCTCGGGCCTGGCCTCGCCCTCGCCCGCAGAGAAGGCGGCTCCTCCTCTCGACCAGTGGAGCCTGCTGGTGGAGACGGCATCGGCCGACTTGGTCGTCCAGGCCCGGGCCTTCCGCAAGCACGAGGTGCGCAACCTGGCCGGCCAACTCGTGGCGATCGCGCTGGGGCTGGCGGCGCCGGAGTCGCTCGCCCGCCTCGCCTGCGGCAAGCGCCCATGGCGCGGCACCACCGCTCCCGCGCAGGGGCTGACGCTTCTCGAAGTGCTCTATCCCCCCGATCTGGACCCGTTCAGGTGAGCGGAGGCTTGAGCGGGACCAGCCCGGCCGCTTCGTTCAGCCGTCCAGAGCGGAACGGCTCCAGGTCCACGCTGACGAACTTGAAGCCGGCCTGGCGCAGCGCGCTCGCCGCCTCGGCGCGCACCGACAAGAGGCGACCTAGCTCCGCCTCGGCCACCTCGATGCGCGCGACGTCCCCGTGCCATCGCACGCGAAACTCCCGCAATCCCAGGCCCCGCAGCGCCATCTCCGCGCGGGCGAGTTGATCGAGGCGTTCACGCGTCACCTCGGTCCCGTAGGGAATGCGGCTCGCGAGGCACGGCTGCTGCGGTTTGTCCCAGGTCGGGAGGCCGATCTCGCGCGAAAGCGCGCGGATCTCTTCCTTGGTCAACCCTGCCTCGGCCAGCGGCTGCACCACGTCGTGCTCGCCGGCGGCGCGCAGTCCGGGCCGGTAATCCTCGAGCTCGTCCGCGTTGGTACCCGAGACCACGGCAGCGAGACCCCGAGCGCGCGCAGTCTCCCCTGCGAGGTCGTACAGCTCGGTCTTGCAGAAGTAGCAGCGGTCGGTGGGGTTCTTGGCGTAGTCTGGGTCGTCCAGCTCCGCGGAGGGTCGCTCGAGGTGCTCGGCGCCCAGCCGCCGGGCCAGATCGCGCGCCGCCTCCAGCTCGTCGGGCGGAACCGCCGGCGAGACCGCGGTGAACGCCACGGCGCGGTCTCCCAGGGCCTCACGGGCGAGCGCGAGGAGCAGCGCCGAGTCGACTCCGCCGGAGTAGGCGACGAGCGCGCTGCCCAGGGAGCGCAGGCGCTCGATCACCTGTTTCCGTTTGCGAGAAAGCTCCACGGCGCCGCTTCTAACATGCCCGACTCGGCGCTGCCGACGGAGCTCGAAGCGCGGGACGGGCCCTACCGCTTGCGCTTTCCGCCCGCCGCGGCCCGCCGAGGCTCGGCCCGAGCGGTGCGCGCCGCCGCCCGGTGCTTGGGGGGGGCCTTCTTGTGCAGCTTCACTGGCTTGTGCAGCTTCACTGGCTTGTGCAGCTTCACTGGCTTGTGCAGCTTCACTGGCTTGCTCAGCTTCACCGGCTGTTCCTTCGCCGGCTTCGGCGCCTTGCGCTGCGGCGTCGGCTTGCCGCGGGCGGAGATCTTCGGCCGTCCCTTCATCGCGGCGACCGTGGGATCGATCAGCCTCTGCGCCACCAGCTGGCCGAGGATGTGCTCCACGGCTTCGTCGACAGTGGTCTTCGAGGTGTCGACGATCACCTCGGGGTGCTGCGGCGGCTCGTACGGCTCGCTGATGCCCACCAGGTTCTTCAACTCGCCCGACAGCGCCTTCTTGTATCGCCCGGTCTTGTCGCGCTGGATCAGCGTCTCGATCGGGCACTCGACGAATACTTCGGCGAATCGGCCGATCTGGCGCCGGGCCTCATCGCGCGTTTCCTTGTACGGGCTGTCGATGGCCGCTTGCAGCACGATTCCGCCGCCCCGGGACACCAACCGGCACAGCCAGGTTAGTTTGCGGGCCTCAAGGTTCCGTTCGTCCTTGTTCTGCCCGTGGCCGACGTTCAGGAACTGTTCAGCCTCGCCGGCGTCGAGCACCTCGACGTATTTCCCGAGCCGTCGCAAGCGGTTGGCGAGTCCGGCGGCCAGTGTGGATTTCCCGGCGCCGCTCATTCCGGTGAACCACACCGTGAAGCCAGCCGAATTCGTGCCGTTCATGTCCTGCGATCTCCCGGGCGGAACGCTAGGTTGACAGCGCACATTACCGGTTGCCCTACCACCGTGCAAGGAAATGCCTGCTCGCCGCTGATTCCGATTGATGCATTTTAGAAAGTCATGTGACGACAGGCACTTGTTCTTCCGCAAAATCCGCGCGCCCCTCATCCCAAGTATACAGCCAGGCCGCGTCGACCCCGGTCTCCTTGCAGGAGATGACCAGATACTGGACGCCAGGCCACAGCGGCTCGGCTCCGCCCCCCAGGGCCATGTCCCTGTCCTCACTGGAGAAATAGGCCCCGACATCCGGGTGGGAGTGGACGATCGCTTGCAACCGTCCGCCGCCTTGCTCGACCTCGGCCAACGCGGCCAGCAGTGCTTTTGGATCCATCACATAGCCATCGCGCCGGCTGCGCCGGCTAGTCCCCTCCGCCGCCCGGCTGCCGGCGACGTTCGCGATGGGGACGAATCGGAGGGCGCCCTCGCGGCCGGCGAGCACCAGGCCGCAACATTCGGCCGGATACGTACTGCGGGCGTAGGCGGCCATCTCCGCCATGAGCGGACGCAGATCCTGGCCCGTCACGCGCTCTCCGCCGCAGGGAGGTACCGATCGGCTCGGTCGGGAAAGAGCGTCACGACGACTCCGCGCCGGCCCGCCTCCGACAATTCGCGAGCCACTTGCAAGGCCCCGACCGCGGCCGCGCCGGCGCTATGCCCGGCGAGCAATCCCTCGTCGCCGATCAGCCTGTCCGCCATGTCCCAGCCCGCATCGGTGGAGATCGACAGCTTCCGGTCCAGCTCCTCCTCCCGGTAGATGGGCGGCACGATGCTGGAAGGCATGTGCTTCAAGCCTTCCAGGCCGTGCAGCGCCTCGGCCGGTTCGACCGCCACCACCTGCACGGGAGCGCGCCTTCGCAGGCCGCGCGCCGTGCCCATGATGGTCCCGCCCGTGCCGATGCCCGCCACGAAGTGCGTGACCCGTCCCTGCGTGTCGCGCCAGATCTCCTCGGCGGTGGTGACCTCGTGCGCTCGGGGGTTCATCGGATTCGAGTACTGGTCGGCGTAGAACCAGCGCTCCGGCTCCTCGGCGACGAGCTTGCGGCAGAGCCGGATGGCGCCGTCGGACTGCTCGAGCGGATCGCTGAAGATCTGCTCGGCGCCGTAGGCGCGGGTGAGCTGCTTGCGCGCTTCCGAGACGTTGCCGGGCATCACCAGGGCGACGCGCACGCCCAGCGCGGCGCCCAGCCAGGCGTAGGCGATGCCGGTGTTGCCGCTGGTGGAGTCGATCAAGGTGCGGCCCGGGCCGACCAGCTTCCGCTCGAGCGCGTCGCGCACGATGAACAAACCGGCGCGGTCCTTCACGCTGCCGCCCGGGTTGAGCCAGTCCAGCTTGGCCCAGATCTCGACGCCCGGAGCTTCTCGCTCCAGCGAGCGCAGGCGCACCAGCGGAGTGTTGCCCACCGCCTGCGCCAGCGATTCGATGGTCACGGCTGGACCAGGCGGCGCAGCGCCACGAGGGCGGCCGCGGCGCCGGCTTCGGCGGGCGATCGGGCGGCGAGGTCGGGGTCCAGGTCCAGGTCGGGGTCCTGGTCGAGATCCGGGTCGAGGGCGATGGTCAGGGGATTCAGGACACGGACGTCCGGCGAGAGCTCGCGGCATTCCGCCGCCGCCGCGGCGTCGTCGAGGACGAGCGTGCCGACGCCGGAAGCCGCCAGGTAACGCGCTGCCCAGCGCGCGGCACGGCCGCTGCCGCGGACTCGGACGGACGAGGACAGGAGGCGCTCCTGACCTTCGCCGCCAAGCTCGTCGAGCAGCAAATGCCGCGCGTACCGCTCCTGCTGCGCCTCGGTCAGGCGCATCTACCCTCCGGCGATCGCCGGCACGATGGTGAGCTTGTCGCCGTCGGAAAGCGCCGTCTGCAGCGACTTGCCGTGCCGGATGTCCTCGTCGTTGCGGAAGATGTTCACGTAGCGGCGGAGCGCTCCCTTGTCGTCGAGCAGCCGCTCCCGCAGGCCGGGATAGCGGCGCGACAGGTCCTCCACCGCGGCCTGCACGGTCGCGGCGTTCTCGACGGACACTTCGCTCTGGCCCTGGGTGAGCGGCCGCAGCGGCGCCGGGATCTTCACGATGACTGGCATTCTCTGGAACCTCCTTCCTCAAGGATGCCGGAGGTCGGCCTCCGGCGCGAGCGCGCAGGCGGGACAGCTCCGGTCGCGGGGAACCGGCACGTCGCGCTCTGTGCCACGCAGGCCGTCCCATTGGTGCAGGCGCCCCACCGCGCGGGGGCGCTCGCCGCGCAGGACGCGGGCCGCTTCCGAAGCCATCGCGGCGCCGACCACTCCGCACAGGGGCGAGGCGACGCCCGCCTCGGCGCAGGTGGGCAGCGCGCCGGGCGGCGGCGGGCCCTCGAAGAGGCAGCGCAGGCAAGAACCGCCGCCGGGCAGGATGGTGAGGAGCTGACCTCCCCAGCCCAGCACGGCACCGTGGACCAACGGGATGCGGGCAGCGCAGGCCGCGTCGTTGGCGGCGAAGCGCGTCTCGAACGAATCCGTGCCGTCGAGCAGCACGTCGCATCCGTCGAGCAGCTCGGATGCGGATCCCGGACTGAAGCGGAGCACCCGCGGCTCCGCCCGCGCTCCGGGGACGAGCCGCGACAGCCGGCGTGCCGCGACCTCCGCCTTGGGCTGCCCGACGTCCGCCTCGGTGAAGAGAATCTGCCGGGAAAGGTTGGACCGCTCCACCCGGTCCGGATCGACGAGGAGCAGGCGCACCCCGGGCATCTCTTCGGCGAGCGCAAGCGCGGCGGGGCATCCCAGGCCGCCCATTCCCAGGACGACCGCGGTGCTCATACGGCACGCTCCAGGCTGAATTCGCGCTCCCCTGCCGAGGTGATCAGCGCCAGTCCCCTCAGCTCCCTGGCAACCGCCGCCGCGGCGGCAGCGGCATGTGAGGCGAGGAGCCCGCTGCTCTGGGCGAGCTCGGCGCGCGCCCGCGCCGCCTCGGCGAAGGAGACCGGCCGCAGCTCGAGACCGGGCAGCTCCGCGGCCAGGGGAAGCTCGGGCAGCTCGACGTCGGCGGCGCTGACCGCGATCCCGCGAACGTCCGGCCAGCGCGAGCGTAGCGCCTGGAGCGTACCGAGCAGGACGGCCGGCGCTCCCGCGGGAGCCACGACGACTCCTGGCCCCGCGGTCAGATCAGCGAGCACCTCGGCGCCGAGGGTCCGCGCGCACTCTGTCGCGGCCTTGGGCCCGTCCAGCGGAGGGAGCGGCGTGCCGGGCAGCTCGCCGGCGCGGCGCAGCGCCGCCTCCCGCGACGGCAGTTGCTCGAACCGGGCGCCCCAGACCCGCAGCGCCTCCCGCATCTCGTGAGAGATGGCGCCGTGCACCGCGACGGTGAGCTGCACGCCGCGCCGCCGGGCCCAGCCAGCCGCCGCCAGCGCGCCTCCCGCGGTCGCGGCCAACGAAGCCTGGCTGCCGCGGGCGAGTTGCGGGAAGATGCCCAGCGCGCGGTCGTCGGCGCCGCCTCCAGGACGCAGCGACTCGAGCTTGAGCAGCGCCCCGCGCCAGCGCAAGAGCGGCGTCGGTCGCTGCAGCAGGTCCTCCATCCGCTGGCCTCCGTAAGCGCCGCAGAATAAGGAGGCGCCATGAGGGCTGCAAGAATCGCCGTCCTGCTCGCCGCCGCCTGCAGGGCCTCCCCTCCCGCCCCGGCCGCGGCTGCTCCCGACGGGCAGGCGATGTCCTGCGTGGACGTCTGGCTGGCCCAGCGCGACCTGAACCAGTTCGGGGATCCGGTGGGCACCATGTACCCCGGCGGCACGCCGCTCTTCGACGAGAAGACGGGCCGGAGCACGGACCGGATCGACCACCTGCTCCGCAAGCACCCCGAGCTGCAGCAGGCCTGCCCCGAGGAAATCCTCAAGGCGCACGCGCCCTGAATGCCCCGCCCCGGTTTGCCCCTGTTCACCGGCGGCTGCTAGCATCGCCGCGTGGGGGGCTCTCCTTCCGTCGCGCTGGGCTCCGCGCAGGCCGGGCCGCTGGCCTCCGTCAAGCCCGAATCGAGCAGCTCCGGGTTCGTGGAGGACCGTTTCCTCACCCGGGCGCGCGGGCTCTTCTATGCCCGTCTCGCCTTCCTCGCGCTGGGGCTCGGCGTCATCGGGGTGCCGGGGTGGTCGCACTCGTTCGGGGTGGGGGGGCGCGCCGCCTACGCCGTCTACCTCGCCATGGCCGCGTACACGGCCGCGAACTACTGGCTGATCGGCCGCCCCCGGCTGGGGCGCGCGGTCACCTTCGTCACCCTCTGCTGCGATCTGTGCGTGCTGGTGTGGCTGGTCTCGATGACCGGCGGGCTGCGCAGCCCCCTGCTCGCGGCCCAGCTCCTGTTCACCACGCTCTTCGTGCTCTTGTTTCCTTCGCCTTTCGCGGTGGTGCCGCCCATCCTCACCTTCCCCGCGGTCGCCAAGCTCGATCAGCTGCTGGGCGGCCGGGCGGTGGTGCAGTTCGACATCTTCATCCTGCTCTGGTACTCGGCCATCAACTGCATCCTGGTCTACTTGATGGTGTACTTGAACGAGCGGGACCGGGCACGCTACCGCGACCTGCAGCGGCTGCACCGGACCGTCCGGGAGATGGCGGTGGTCGAGGAGCGCAACCGGCTGGCGCGCGAGATCCACGACGGGTTGGGCGGGGTGCTGAGCAGCGTCGTGATCCAGAGCGAATATCTGCTCAACATGATCGACGGCAGCGAGGTCCGCGCCAAGCTCACCGGCTCGAGCGAGTCGCGCGCCACGCTGCTGCCGGTGATCCGCAAGGAGCTGTCCGACCTGCACGGCGCGGCCGAAGATTCGATGGACGAGCTGCGCCGCTCCCTGCGGATGATGCAGGAGAACTTCGACCTGGTCTCCGCCCTGAGCGACTACTGCAAGCTCGCCGCCGGCCGGCACCGCCTGGAAGTGCGCTTCACCCGGACCGGGCGGGAGCGATCGGTCGGTCCGGAGAGCGCATTGGCGCTCTTCCGGGTGCTCCAGGAAAGCCTCACCAACGTGGCCAAGCACTGCCGGCGCGGCACCGGGGTGGACGTGGCGCTGTCGTTCGACGCCGGCAGGGCGGCGCTGTGCGTGCAGGACCAGGGCCCCGGCTTCCTCCTTCCTACCGATAGCTCCGAGCTCGCCCGCAAGGGACACTTCGGGTTGGAGAACATGCGCGAGCGCGCCGCCAAGGTGGGCGGGACCATCCAGCTGTCTTCCGCTCCAGGGCGGGGGACGCGCATCGAGCTGAGCGTGCACGCCGGAGAGGAGCAGGCCAGATGAACGCTACACCCGCGAGGCAGGGCGAGAAGATCAAGGTGGTGGTGGTGGAGGACCAGCCTCCGGTGCTGAAGAACCAGCTCAAGATCCTGCAGGAGGCGCCCGAGATCGAGGTGGTCGGCACAGCGCTCTCCGGAGAGGCCGCGCTGGTGCTGCTCGAGAAGGAGCAGCCCGACGTGATCCTCCAGGATCTGGGGCTCCCCCGCATGACCGGGATCGAAGTGACGCGCGAGGTGAAGAAGCGCTGGCCGCGCGTCGAGGTGCTGATCTTCACCATCTTCGACGAAGAGGAGAAGGTGATCGAGGCGGTCAAGGCCGGAGCGTCGGGATACCTGCTCAAAGGAGCGTCTGGCGAAAAGGTGATCGACGCCATCCGCGAGGTGAAGGCGGGAGGCAGCGTGATCCAGCCCAACCTGGCCCGCAGTCTGCTGCGCCACTTCCGGGTCCCGGAGGACTCCAGCGCACCGCCTCGTCCGGAACCGCTGCCGCCGGGCATCCGCGAGGAGCCTCCGATCCGCCCGCTGACCGAACGGGAGATCGAGATCCTGCGCCTGATCGCCAAGGGCCTCTCCAACAACGAGGCCGCGCGCGTCCTGGGACTCTCCCGCTCCACGGTGCGCACCCACCTCGAGCACATCTACGAAAAGCTGGAGGTCACCAACCGCGTCGAAGCGGTCACCGAGGGGCTCCGCAAGGGTCTGATCGAAATGTAGGTGTGACTCCAGTACCTCGACTCGCTTTGACAGCGGCCCGCGGGGATGGTCGGATCGATCCTCAATGGGCCGCAGGAGAATACGAAGCCTGGCGTTCTGCGCGGTCGCTGGCGCGGTGCTTGCGGCCTCGTCTGCCTTTGCCCAGGAGACGGCGAGCGGCGGAGACGACAGGTACCACAGGCACCAGGGCCAGTTCCTGCGGTTCGACCTGGGAGGCGGATACCTCAGGTCGTCGGCGACGCCCAACGGCACCGACGCCTCGCTCTCCGGTGCGGCGGTGTCGTTCGGCGTCTCGTTGGGCGCGAGCGTCATGGAGAACTTGAGCGTGTTCGGCCACGCATCCATCTCGTCGGCGCCGCTCCCCAACGCCTCGCTGGCCGGCTCGTCGGTGGGAACGAGCAGCTCGTCGTTGGACTTCCTCTCCATCGGGCCGGGCGTGAACTACTACTTCATGCCGTCCAACTTCTATCTGTCGGCGGCGATCCTCATGACCGGCCTGGTCACCACGCTCGAGGGCAATAGCGGGAGCACCAAGGTCGGCTTCGGCGCCACGTTCTCCGTGGGCAAGGAATGGTGGGTGAGCGATCGCTGGGGCCTCGGCATCGCCGGGCAGTTCTCGTTCGGGTCGAACAAAGACAAAGGCCCGGGCTCACCGCCCACCTGGACGACGATCACTCCGGCCTTGGCCTTCTCGGCCAGCTTCGGCTGAGGGAATCGCAGCGTCAGATGGAGAATTTAAAGGGGCCGCGGTCCACGAAGAGCGCGTCGGACTTGCGCGAGCCGCCGGACTCGTCCTTCACCACGAAATAGAAGTGGCACTCGTTGCTTCCCGCCGCGTCAGCTGGAATCTCCAGCTTGACCTTCTGCTTCACGTTGGCGCCGGCCTGCACGTCGAGCTTCTTGACAGGCTTGTCCTGCGACGGATCGGCGGACTGGGCCCAGATCTCGACCTTGAGCGACCCCTTCGGGTTCTTGCACTCGATCTGCAGCTCGACTTCCTGGCCGTTCAGCGCGCGCTGCAGGCTCCAGCGCGCCGCGGAGATGCTGGGCGCCTTCTCGTCCTTCGCCTGGTCCTTGGCGAGGTCCTGTTTGCCCTTCTCGGCCGCCGCGGCCTCGTGGGTGTCCGATCCCTTCTCCGCTTCTTTCTTGGCCGCCTGGGTGGCCTGCTCGAGCAGGATCTTGATCGCGTTGATGATGTAGCTGCCCAGGCCCTCGGCGTCGGCGCCGTCGTCGATGAAGACGTCGGGCGAGCCCTCGATGATGGGGCCCGAGCCGCCGCAGTGCTGGGTCTTGTCGTTCATCCGCGCGAACGGCTTGCCGTTCACGTAGACGGTGGGAGACCCTTTGGCGACCTTGAAGGTGTTGGGGCCGCAGCACGCGGCGTGGATGCCGATGTCGTCCTGCCGGGCGGCGCCGCGATCGTTGACCAGGACGTTGGTGGAGGCGGCGACGATCGGCCCCACCCCGGGGTGCGGACAGGCGGGACAGCCGTGGGCGTCCTGGTCGACCTGTGCCTTGTCTCCGAGGCGGGCGGCGGCGGGCATCTTTCCAGCGCTCCTTCCGGCGGACGGGTCGATTTTACCACGCGGACTCCTCCGCGGAAAGCAGCCCTGGCGAAAACGCCTTGCGCGCCCTCGCCCCTGCCGTGTACGGTTCTCGGCCCATGTACGGAGTCATCATCGCGGTTCACGTCTTCGTGAGCCTGTTCCTGATCTTCGTCATCCTGCTCCAGCCGGGGCGGGCCGACGGCATGGCCGCCTTCGGTGGCGGCGGCAGCGCGACCAGCGTCTTCGGCGGCCGCGGCTCGGTGACGTTCCTGGCCAAGGTGACCGAGGTGTGCGCGGCCATCTTCATGATCACGTCGCTGACGCTCGCCTATCGCTCCTCCCACACCGATTCGGTGCTGCGCGCGCGGCGCAACATCGCGGCCCAGGAGGCGACGCAGAAGCAAGGCCCGGCCAATCCTCCTCTGCCGACCGGGCAGACGGCCCCCGCGCCCGCAACGGGCGGAGCGGCGGTCCCGGTCCCCGGAACCAAAGCGCCGGCGCCGGCGAAGCCCGAGTCGAACCGGAAGTAGCCTTCTTGCGCCGCGCGGAGCGGTTTGCTACTAAGCCGCTCCCACGCTTGGCCCAGGTGGTGGAACTGGTAGACACACCGTCTTGAGGGGGCGGCGCCGTAAGGCGTGTGAGTTCGAATCTCACCCTGGGCACCAAGTCACTGATTTCACTCTGAGAGGGCCGGATTCCGACTTGGCGTCCGGCCCTCTCCCCTTTTTGCGGCGCCAAGTTCGAGGCACTTGCTGGCGCTTTCCTGTCAGCTACAACGGGAGCCTGACACCCGGCATGTCCGGGTGCACGCCCAGATTGAGGCTTTTCTTTGGGGGCTGAAAAAAGCGGTCGGAATGACATCCGAGAACGCCTGGAACGGGGGAAGATACCCCCAGACCTGACATGTACCAGCTGTACAGGGCCGCGGACCGGACCTCTCCCCCCGCGCCGGTGATTGCACAAGCGGGGCGCACGCGCGGCCTCAAACTGATCGTGCGAGATCCAGTTGGACCTCGCGCATCACGCCCAGCAGGCTCCGCAGTAGCTCGCCTTGTGGCAGCCTCCGGATCCCCTTCCGGTCGAAGTAGTGGCGGATTCCTTGGAGAACTCCCTGCAGCGTGTGCATGGGCAGCGGCAGGAAGAGATCAGTGTCGAACTTGATCGGCTTGTTCCACTGCTCGACTTGGCCCGCCCGGAACTCGGGCGTGCCTGCCAGCACCTTGCCGGCAGTGACTAGGGCAAGTTCCAACGCCTGTACCGAGTCGATGCCGTAGATGTGCTGGTCGATCTGCGAAGGTAGTCCCGCGATGAGCAGCCGGCACGCCCACTCGCGCTTTGACCGTCTAGGAGCACTGATCTGCACGTGTACTGTGCGCGGAGGCCCCACCGGCCGTCGCCACACGTATTGGCGCAGTGCAATCCACTCCGAGTCCGAAGAGGAAACCTTGGTCCTCTGTCCCTTGCTCGTCGTCGCGCGTGCGGCGCGACTCGACGGCCGGTTCTGTGTCGGCACGACCGCAGCGTACACCAGCCGGCGGCACGCGCAGCACGACCGAATCCGGACGGACGCCGAGGTTTTTCGAACAGCCAGACTAGAGGTACTCCATCTGTGCGCTCCAGGGCGCGCCGTTCACCAGCACGGATAGCGCGGGACGGCCCTGCAGCGCCTTTTGGGGCACTTCGAGCAGCAGCCATGCCTGGGCGGGAACGACGGCGAGCAGGTCCGGCACGGACTGCCTGCGCGTGAGCCGCAGCGTCAGCCGCTGCCCGCTGCGCTCGGCCGACTCGACATGGAGCTCGGTGTTGGAGTCGGCGCCGAGGCGCACGAAGAGGAGCGCGGAGCGGGTGAAATCCACCGGCCCCGCCTTGCCGCGGGCGGGGTGGCCGTCGGGCAGCCGCGACTCCATCTCGGTCCAAGCCGCGCGGTCGAGCGCCGCGCTGACGCCGGCGCCCAGCTCCGCTTCAGGACCGCCGCCGCTGAAGCGCTCCGTGATCTCGACGGGTCCCGCCATGGTTTCCTCCTGCCGCGGCACTGCGGCGCAGGCCGCGAGCGCCAGCGCCGCGGCGTACCTAGGGAGCGACATTGAACGCCGCCGAGGTCCCGACCACGTTGCCGTCGGTCGCCTGTACCTGGTGGCCGGCCCCCGACGAGCCCACCGTCAGGTTGAAGACGTGCACGCCGGCGTCGGCCAGCGCGAAGGCATGTTGCCCGGTGGGAGCCGGCACGGCCGCGAAGGCACCGGCGCCGGGCCTGACCGACAGGCTCACCTGCCCGAGGAAGTTCTGCACCACGTTGTTGAACGTGTCGCGCGCCTCGACGCGAAGCGCGAAGGGCACGTTGGCGTGGGCGCCCCCCGCGGGCAGGACCGCGAACTGGGCGAACAGCCCGGCCTGGATGGGCAGCGCCGGCGTGTTGGTGGTGATTCCTGCGCCGTCGGTGGCGCTCAAGGTCACCTGCTCCGCCGTGAAGGGCGTGACGAGGAAGGTGAACGCGCCCGCGTCGGCGGGAGCGAAAACGTGCGCGTTGCCCGCCACGCCGGCCGCCGTCTCGACGAGCACCCCCTGCCGGACCGGGACCGCGTTGAATGCCGTGCCGGCGACCAGACCGATCTGGACGTTCCCGGCGAACCCGGTCAGGCGGCTGTTCGCGGAATCCTCCGCCACGACACGGAGCTGGAAGGTCGAGCCGGCCCTCTGCGCGCCGGTGATCTCGAAGCGGAAGTGGTGGAGCGCGCCGGCAGCCTGGATCTGGATCGGCGAGGAGTTGCTCACGATGGCCGCGCCACCGCCGGGCGGGTTGTGGGTCGCGCGGAAGGTGACGTTCTCCGCGCGGAAGCACGTCACCGGCACGCGCTTCACGCCTCCGTCCGCCTGGGTGAAGCTCACCGTGTCGTCGGCCACTAGCGCCGTGTCGCCGAGGAACACGCCGTCCGGCGGCGGACCTGCGGCACCGGCCGTTCCGGCGGCGAGCGAGAGGGCCACCGCGCCGGCGAACTGCTCGACCCGGTTCTGGTGCGCGTCGAGCGCGGTCAGCGCCAGCTCGAAGCGCCGCCCCGCCGTCTGCGGCGACGAGGCCTGCACCGCGAAACTCGCCACCGGTCCCGCCACCACCTCGATGGGCTCGCTGCGCCCGGTCGCGCCACCACCGCTCGCCTCGATCTGCAGAGGACCCGCCGTGTAGGAGAAGATCGGGAACGAGTGCTGCCCCGCGTCCGCCGCGGTGAAGACGTGCCGGAAGGCCGCCTCGCTGAAGGCGTCTCCGTCGTTCACCTTGACGTGCACCCCGCGCGCCGGAGGCGGCCCGGCCGAGCCCGTCTCCCCCTGCGCCACGCGGAGCCTCACCTCGCCGGTGAAGTCGGTGCGCACCCGGCCGGCGCCGTCCACCGAGCTTACCGCTACCTCCAGCGGCTCACCCGCAAACGGAGGCTGCGCGACCACGCTGGCCCCTCCGCCGCGGCGCCGCACCTCGACCTGGAGCGAGGCGACCGCGCCCGCCGCAGCCACCTGCAGGTTGACGGAGCCGGCGTGCCCAGCGCCGTCGTTCACCGACAGCGTGACGATCTCCGCGGTGTTGTCCAGGAACTGCACCCGAGCCATTCCCGGCGGGTCGCCAGCCGCCCCGAACGCGAGCGCGACGCCGGCAGGTGCAGCAGGGTTGCCGTTCAGGAACACGCCCGCGGCGGGAGCGGCTGCACCGGGAGTGCCGTTGTGGGTCAGGTTCACCGCGAGGGCGCCGGGATCGGTCAAGTTCCCGAACTGGTCGACGGCGTAGACAAAGACGGGGACCGCCTCTCCCACACCCAGCCCGGTGCGGTGGCCCTGGGCGAAGAGCACGAACCCCGCGAGCGGCTGCGGAACCGCCGAGACCTGGAAGACGAAATCGTCGAATGCCTGCACGAAGGTTCGCAGCGCCTGCTGCCGGGCGGGAGCTCCAGGTGCGATAGCCCCGGGGTTGCGCAGCGTGGGCCGGTCGTCGATGCGCAGGTCGAAAACGGGCGGTGAATCCGCTCCGCCCGGCTGCCGTGGGTCCGCGCCGGGCAGGTGTGCGACCAACGATTGGAACTCCGCCAGCTGCGCCTTGCCGATGCTGAACTGGCAGAGGAAGAACGGCCGCTGCCCCGCTGGAAACGACGCGATCGGCCAGGGAAACGCCGGGAGCGGCTGGTTGGGCCCGACCTGCAGCGCGTCCACCGTGCGCCAGCAGCTCGCGCTGGTCCGGCTGGCGGGAAACACCGCGCCCGCATCGTGCGCCGGCACGATCTCGCCGCTCGCCTTGCGAAGCCACACCGTCGCATCCGCCACCGGGCTGCGGATCTCGAAGCCGTAGAACTCGGTCGAGGCGTCGTCGCGCAACGTGCAGAAGGTGAAGAACGCGTCCTGCGCGCCGGCTGCGCCGCGGCCCTCGGCGGACAGGCCCTTGTTCAGCGCCGCCAGCACCGCCTTCCAGAAGTGGACCCGGCGGATGCCGGAGAAGCTCGGATGCGCCGCGGCGCCGATGTTGGGATCGCCAACCCGCGGGTTCGCCGGCGCGCCGGTCCCGCCGGCGGCGTTGACGTTGGGCAGTGGATCCGCCGTCGCCTCCATGTACTCGAGCACCCGCGCCACGTTGGCGGGCTGACGCAGATCGGGGTCGAGCAGCATCAGCTCGCCCGCGACGCCGGCCGTCATCGGCGTCGCGAAGGAGGTCCCGTCGATGCCACCCACGGTCAGGTTCTGGCCGGCGATCGGCACTGGCGCGCCCAGCCGTACAGCCAGGCCGGCGGCGCTGGGCATGACGGAGCGGATTTGCGACCCGGGCATGAAGATGCCGACCTGCTCGCCGATGAAGCTGAAGTCCGCGATCAGCTCCTGCTGCCCTGGAGCGTTGACCGTAAGGGCGGTGCCCGCCGGCGCGCGGCCCACCCGCGCGGTCGCGCCCACGATCTCCAGCCGCTGGCGGAAGACGTTCGCGCCGGCGTTGGTGGAGCGGGCGTTGCGCTTGTCCGGCCCGAGCCGTCCCCACTGCGTGGTCCCCGCCCAGTAGCGGTTGGGGAAAGCCCCGCCGTTGTAGTTCTGCGGGACCGAGAACATCAGCTTGCCCTGCATCACCATCTCCTGCGCGCGCTCCTGCAGCGCGCGGAGCTGCTGCGGGGTGAAGCTGAGGGTCGCGACCCAGTCCGCGATCGACGTCGTATGGACGAGCACTTCCGGGTCGCGCGCCATGATTTCCAGGGCGAGCAGGTAGCTGAAGAAGTTCGCGCCGCCCCCGGAGGCGGAGATGCGGATGGGCCGGACGTGCACGTGCGGCGCGGTGCCGAGCACGGTGTTGCGCGCCGTGCGCGCGGCCCCGCCCACCGGGCTGCCCACTCCGTCAGCCCCCAGGCAGGTCATCACCGCCGTGCCGTGGCCGCCGCCCGGCACGGCGCCTCCGCCGAGCGCGGTCACGTCTCCGACCCCCTGCAGGTTGCCGTCGACGAACACCGTCTGCAGAGCCGGGTTGCCGGCGTTGGCGCCGCTCGTGTCGGTGGGCCGCAGCAGCCGCTCTCCCTTGATCAAGAGGTCGTTGGGAAGCCGCCCCGGCTCGCCGCTGAAGTTGTCCGCTGCCGAGCTGCGGCCGAAGCCGGTATCGGTGATCGCGACGACCACCTTGGGCGGCTCGGCCGGCGGCGCGCCGTCGAACTCCGGCGCCTTCCAGTCCAGGTAAGGCACGGCCGCCCCAACCTGGGTGGGGTCGATGGGCGTCACGGGCGTGCGGCGGAAGATCACCTCCACGCGCCGGTTCTGCGCCGACTCCACGTTGTCCGGGGTAGGCACGAGCGGGAACGCCTCGCCGCAGCCGAACACCGCGCCCGCATGGAACCGGTCCGGCGCGAGGGCGGTGGGGACGAGCTTTCTTTGATACGCGCGGATGAGGGCGATGCGGGTGATGAGACCGACGCTGCCGTCCTGGGTGAGCCCCTCGCTCGCCTGGAAGGCGCGCACCGCGGTCTGCGTCGCGTTCGAGTTCACGCCGTTGATGGGCCCCCCGTAATGTCCGAGCGCCTGCAGCATGGACTGGATCTCGCGCAGTCCCCACGCCGATTCGTTGCGCAGGGGCGCGAAGGTCGCGCCAATCTTCTGGAGCAGCGCCTCGCCCATGGCCCGTCGCGCGGCCGCATTCCCCCCGGTCGCGGCCAGGCCGTGCGCTGCCCTGAAGGCCGACACAGCCGCGTCGAAATCTGCGGAAGCGGTGCCGTCGATGGGGCCCGTGAAGTGTCCCAGATCGCGCAGGGCAAACTTCTGCTCGGGAATCCCGGCGCCGAGCGTCTCGTGCAGCGCAAAGCGGTCGTACCAGAAGCCTTCGTCGTGCCGCAGCAGCGCGTTCATCGAGCCGGCGCGCGCGCGGCTCAAGTCGCTGTTCGAGGCGTCGGCGCCGACGCGGTCGGTGTGCCCGAAGATGGCGATCTTCCGCTCCGGCTCCTGCGCGTCCAACTCGCGGACCCGGCGCACGTCGTCCTCGGCCTCGGGGCGGATGAAGCTCTTGTTGGTCTCGAAGCGCGCTCCCGCCACCCCCACTTGCGGGGGACGGCTGTCCGGGAAGAGCCGGCTCTCGATCAGCCGGTGCGCGGGGAAGGTGTGGATGACGAAGTGGTGCCAGTGGTCGTCGGCGTTGGTGAAGGTGTGGTTTGCCGCCACGAAGTTGGAGAGCAGCGCCTGCGGGAGCCGCTCCTGCACGCCGGGGCCTCCGGCCAGCGAGGGGACGAGCAGCGGGGTGAGGCCGACCGCCTCGATGTCGGGGTCGTGCTGCTCGTCCACCTCGTTGCGCAGCTGCAGAAGCCCTGCGCCGCCGACGTCGTCGCCGAAGTGCGCCTCCACGACGTTGTAGCGGCCGGCGAAGCTGCGCGGCCGAGCCCGCAGCGCATGCAGCGCGCGCGAGACCTGCGCGTCGCTCGCCGCGTCGCGGAAATCCAGCGTGAGCGACCCTTTGATCACCCGGAGCCGCCCACCCTCGATCTCGACTTCGTCCGACTGGAAAAAGCCGCCCGGCACCGTTTCGTCGTCGGCCGCATAGTGGAAGGAGCGCGAGATGAAGATCGGCTCGCCGCCCATTTCGACGCGCAGCCGGTTCTCTCCGAAGAGGAAGAGGGCGCAATCGCCCTCCGCCGGAGGCTCTTCGACGCTCTCCTGCACGACTCGCTTCCGCCCGACGAGCTGGTTCACGGCACCCGTCGCCCCACTGCCCAGGCGCGTGTAGGCCGGAAGCTGGACGTCGGCTTGGCCTGCGACGAGCCCGCTCACGTCGATCTCGTCGTCGGTCTGGTCCGCGCCGTCATCGAGCACGAAGCGCAGCTGGGCCGGGTCGAGGCCCCCCGAGCAGATCTTCAGCCGGGGCGTGCGCGATCGGAACAGCCCGTGGCGCAGCGTGCGGAACGCGCCGGCGGACTCCGGGTCTTCGGCGAGGATGTCGAAGAGACCCAGCGTTCCGCGCGCATCGCCGCAGGTCACCTCTACCTGTGCCTCGAACGGGTCCTCGCCCGAGGCGGTCACCTCGACCAGCTGGACGTCGGGCCAGCTCGCCCCGCCCAGATCGCCGCGCTCGCCGTGCCAGAAGAGGAGCTTCTTGCCCGAGAGCAGCGTCCCGCCGCTGCTGGAGAGCGGCAGCTCCGCAGTCTCGCGCCCGGAGCGCACTTTCGCATTGGTACCCTGGCCGTCGTACACCTCGATCGACACGAGCTCGGACTCCAGCGGCCGCTTCCCAGCCCGGCGGAGCCTCCCCACGACGGATGCTTCCAGCGGCAGAGCGACCAGGGTGGGAACCTGCCGGCCACCCGGGGCGCGCAAGTCGAAGTCGCGCCCGCGCAGGAAGCGCAGGCCGCGCGCGGCCGGCGGAGGGGACTTCTTCGGCACTACGATCCGGTACTGCTTCCCCGTTCGCAGCGAAGCGGGGCCGCCCCCGTACTGCACGCGGATCGGCAAGCGCCCTCCCGACAGACTACAAACACTTGTTATTTTATCACGATGCGCATCGTTTGTCCTGTCGCGCTGCGCCGCCCGGCCGGACCCGTTGTCAAGCGGGCCGCAGCGCGGCCGCGCGTTGGAGCAGCAGCTTCCTCTCGCGCTCGTTGCGCGTGAGCGATGCGGCCCGCTCGATCTCGGCCCGCGCCTCCTCGAGGCGGCCGAGCTTGGCCAGCAGATCACCGCGCACGCTCGGCAACAGGTAATAGCTCCGCAGCGACGGCTCCGAAGCGAGCGCGTCCACCAGCTCGAGGCCCGCCGCCGGACCGGCCGCCATCGAGACCGCGACTGCGCGGTTCAGCTCGACGACGGGCGACGGCGCGACCTGGAGCAGCTCCTGGTAGAGCCCCGCGATACGGGCCCAGTCGGTCTCCCCGGGGGTGGACGCCCGCGCGTGACAAGCGG